>Ga0207711_10001825_pt1 | contig 19427 bp, 20 predicted proteins | sample KBSS34metaG_FD_184401 | JGI IMG/M metagenome (GOLD analysis project Ga0207711, IMG submission 184401) | Switchgrass rhizosphere microbial communities from Kellogg Biological Station, Michigan, USA - KBS S3-4 metaG (SPAdes) (version 2) | ecosystem: Host-associated > Plants > Roots > Rhizosphere...
GCTGCTCCCGCAGAACGAGCCGGGCAGTTCGATCATGCCGGGCAAGGTCAACCCGACCCAGTGCGAGGCGATGGTGATGGTCTGCATCCAGGTGATCGGCGAAGACAACGCCGTCGGCTTCGCCGGTAGCCAAGGCAATTTCGAGCTCAACGCGATGCGCCCCATCATCATCAACAATGCGCTGCACTCGATCCGCATCATCGGGGACATGTGCGACAAGATGCGCACCTACTCGATCGAAGGCACCGAACTCAACCGCACGCGCATCGATGCCGCTGTCGGTGAATCGCTGATGCTGGTCACCGCCCTCGCACCAGTGATCGGCTACAACAACGCCGCGCAGATCGCCGAGGCGGCCAACGCCGACGGTTCGACGCTCAAAGAGGCGGCGCTGAAATCGGGCGCCGTTGACGAGGAGACGTTCGATGACGTGGTCGACCCGCGCAAGCTTGTCGGAGAAGGCGTGCAGGGGGCCTAGACCCCTCTAAGGAAGATCCCGGTACCCCGGATATCCGGCAGCCGATCGTTGACAGTCTCTCGACGGGTGAACAGGTCGGGACCTACAGCGCTCTCAATGCCGCGGATTACTTCCGCGACGCCCCCGGAGGCCTAGGGAACGACAAAACGGGCCCACGCGGGATCGCTGGCATTTTTTCGGCCAGCGTTCGATTTAGACGGTTCTGGTGGAGCTAAGGGGACAACTGTCGAACCCTGACATGGTTGACCGCATCGATCGTTTGGCCATTTCAGGGTGATGTTCTGCGCGTTTAGCTGCCCCAGGCGCGACACTGCGACGCCGCCATCACGCCGACGGGCCAGCGGCATCTTCGTCCACCGTCGTGTGTGACTCCTTCAACGACTTCGCTAGGTCGTCAACAGCGTCAGAGTGAAGATCTCACGCGCCATCCGCCACACCAATCGACAGCTCCAAACTGCGCTACTCGACTACGCCTGCTACTGGTACTTCAGCCGGGGTGCGTCTCGTCGCGGTCCGAAAAAGTTCGGCGGGTACGCGACATTCAGCCATAAGCTCGACGTCCGACACGCCGTCGGCTTCGAGCATCTCAAGCGCTTTCGGCAATAAGGAGGGTTGTTCCAAGATCCTCACCTGACCCGGTTCCGATCGGCGCCAGCCGCGCGCAGAGACCGTCGTCATGGCGTTGCGGTACGACACATCTCGCAGCCGACCTAAACGCCTCGCTCTATAGAGCAATGCCTGCATACTGACGCCCCACTGCTCTTTCAGCCTGGCGAGTTCAGACCACGAATTTCCGCTCATCGTTGTAGGAAGTAGTTCGTGGATCTGGTTCGCGGGCATCAATAGCTCTGCGGCGAATCGATTTGCCTGTTCTTCAACTATCCGTCCCCCTGGCTCTGCGTCGCCATGCATCACGATGTGCCCGAGCTCATGCGCGACATCAAACCGCTGCCTGTAGTAGTCGTGTTTCATGGGATTCAGGACGACAACAGGACGCAAGAAAGAGTCGAAGGAGTAGGCGTCGACCGACGCGGACTGGGGCGGACTGAAAACAACTATGACGCCGTGGATTTCTAGCAGGCGAATCATGTGCCTGATTGGTCCGCCACTAATCATCCAGGCATTGCGCACGTGCCTCGCGGCCCGCTCTGGGACATCGCGGACCAGATCATCGACATCCGCAGCCATTCGCGGCACATCGACAGCGGGGAATTCAACGTGGCGCTCGAAGGTGAACGCCACATCGAGAGCGAGCTTGCCGTAGGCGAAGGCTTCGTCGCGAGCTAACTGAGTAGTCGTCCGGAGTGAACGAAAGTGCGGGCACCCGCTCAGGGCGGCTACATCGGTCTGGCGGACGGCGAAGAAGGCCGGATCGACCCCGAGCACAAGGGCTAGTTGAGCCACGGTGGCAGCGGTGGGCCGTTTGACCCCCGATTCCCATCCGGCAACCGAAGTTGGGCTCTTGCCCACGAGTTTAGCGAGGTCGCTCTTGCGAAGGTGCATGAGCTGGCGTGCTAGTTGGAGTCGGGAGCCATCAAAGAGAGCGGCGACGTCTGCTGAAGACATCGTGCCCGTCATTCGGCCTTCTTCGCTGCAGGCAGCCTCAGCCGTACCGGCGCATCAGGCACGTCGTCGTGGGGGCCTGGCAGGTCTGGAGTCGCATCCCGCGTGGTGGGCATTGATGGCGGCTCGTCCAGGAGACTGATACGCCAGAACCATGCAGATCCACCTCCTTCGTTAAACCGTGGACGGCCGAGAACCAGCTCCACCTCGCCGCTCACAGAATCGAGCGAATGAGCTACGACGTACGTGTCAAGATCGAGCAAGCCGACCTCCGTGGCGGCAGGAAGTGATCCGGGCTCGCCAGGGGCAACGCCGTCGAAGAGCGACGGATCAGGATCGGGGTTCGGCTGAGTCGCAACTTGTTGCTTCGTCGAACTTTTCTTTGGCCACGGCAGTTGGTCAATCTCGCCGAACGGTGACGACGCGATCAAGAACCGAACATCGCCGAAGCTCCACCCGGGACTCTTATTTAGATCTGCGCGACGGACGAGTGCCGGTACGAGTATGGGCATCGTCTCGACATCGCGGGCGGTCAGACCGTCGTGAAGGAGATCGACACCCGAAGAAGGATCGCCATCGTCCACTAGGTAACGCCCGTCGGCGAACACCCGGTCGAGGCGGTCGCGGAACAGGGTGTGCCTCATAAAGCCCTGCAGGGCTGCGTCGTGACCGGTCGCTTCGGAGTAGTCGTCGAGTGTTCGGGCAACCGCTGACCGGAACGCCCACGCGATGCCCACGAGGACTCCAGCCGCGCGGAGTCGATCGACGATTTCGTCACGTTCAGTCATTGGGTCAGATTACTATCCAAACCAGCATTCCGTGCGCCATACTGAACCCGTCGGCGATTCGCGGGGCACATTCTGCATCGCCTCGGATCCTCGAAGCCCGAATTACGACCGAGACGTGCGGAGGAACGACGATGGCCGAGAAGAAGACGATCATCTGCCTCGCGAACTCGCGTAAGCAGGGCGCCCGATGCGTTGCGGGCATCGACGTCGACGACCGAACCTGGATTCGACCTGTGGGCGACCGTCCGAACCGGACTATCTTTCTTTCTGAACAGCACCTCGCAGACGGATCGGACACGCAGGTGGGGGACGCCATCACAGTCGGCCTAATCGCACCACAGCCCGAGGGGCACCAAGCGGAGAACTGGCTGCTCGATGGATCGGTTCCCTGGGCTTCGAGTGGTCGAGCGGACTGGGATGTCATCAGCGCTCTTGAGGAGACGCCGAACGGGCTGTGGATTGACGGCTACAGCTCTGGACGCGGCGAGAATGACAAAGTGCCATCTCACCGGGTTCCTGAATTGACGACATCGCTCACACTTATTCGCGTCGCCCAGTTCGACCTCGTCTATGTTGAGGACGCCTTCGGGAAGCAGGTGCGCGCTCGCTTCCGGTACGGCGCTAACCAATACTCGCTTCGAGTAACCGACCCCTTATACGACGTGCCGTTCGAAACGAAGAATGCCGGCGTGTACACGCGGGGCGAAGCCTTTCTCACTATCAGTCTCACGCCGCCGTACGCTGACGACGACACGGCCTACAAGTTGGTCGCCGCTATCATCGAGCCGGCGAGCGTTGGTTGAGGTAGGAAGGACGCCGCGGTGACCGGAGCGAGGTTCGTCACGATCGGGCACTCAACCCACGACACCTCGACGTTTCTGCAGCTCCTTATCCAGCACAACGTGACCGCAGTGGCCGACGTCCGCTCTGTCCCGAGCAGTCGGTATAACCCCCAGTTCAATCGCCATACGTTGCGACAGAGCCTCGAAGGCGCGCGCATCAAGTATGTCTTCCTAGGTGGCGAGCTCGGAGCCCGCTCGGATGATCCCACGTGTTATCAGGATGGACGCGTGCAATACGACCGTCTTGCGGGAACGGCTCCCTTCAAGCACGGCATAGGTCGTCTTTTCGATGGTGCGCAAAGCCAACGAATCGCCGTCATGTGCTCAGAAGCCGAACCTCTTGATTGCCACCGCACCGTCCTCGTCGCCCGAGTACTCGAAGAGCATGGTGCCGCCATCGACCACATCCACCGCGACGGCAGAATTGAAAGTCACCAAGCGGCAATGTGTCGGCTTATGAGCCGGTTCCACTTGGACCAAGCGGATCTGTTTCGCACTCACGCCGAGATCCTTCGCGAGGCCCTCAAACGCCAGGAGAGCAAGATCGCTTATGTCGCGCAACCAAATACCGATGACGTGGCGCCATGGCGGTGAACATTTTCACGATCGGCTTCACGAAGAAGTCAGCCGAGCGTTTCTTCACTCTCCTTGAACACTCCGGGGCGCGAACGCTCGTCGACGTTCGGCTGAATAACGTATCGCAACTCGCTGGATTCGCGAAGCGGGACGATCTCCGGTTCTTTCTGCGCCGAATCGGTGCAATGGACTACGTACATCGTCCAGATCTCGCCCCAACGCAGGACATGTTAGACCGCTACAAGAAGCGCAACGAGATACCATGGTCCGTTTACGAATTCGAGTTCCTCAGCTTAATGTCAGCCCGGCGCATCGAGTCATCAGTTCCTCAAGACCTGCTACAGGACGCAGTACTCTTGTGTAGCGAGGACAAACCGCACCACTGCCACCGGCGACTAGTCGCTGAGTATTTGGCAGAGCACTGGTGCGACGTCACAGTAAGCCACTTGACCTAGGCGAAACGACACATTTGGATACCATCACTCATGATCCGACGTCGATTCGCGATATCGAAAGCCGGAAGCCAAGGCTTTGAATCTGCTTCCCCTGCTGCATCAAGTTGAGCTTGCTGAAGAACGGAAGCCAGTCCACACCAGGCTTTGTCGACTTCGCGATCACTCCGTACGAGACGGTGTACATCGACCGATCGACGGTCTCTGTGCCCGAAGGAATCAGACTCAGCCACTTATCTCGTTCAGCCGGATCGACTGAACTCTCGATCTGCGCGCGAACCGCGTCGCGGTAGACACCGTCGCTTACGAACGTCGTTGCACTGACCAAACCCTGGGCGAAGAGGTGACTGAGTGTGGACGAACGCGACTTGCGCTTGATATGAACGAATTCGCCACCGCTCGAAAGGATATCGCAGAGTTCAATCCCGGACGTGGCGCCACCTGGCGTCTTGATCTTGGCATCTAAGCACAGCATTTCCGCCGGAGCCTCGCTCTCCATCCGCTTGTTGTACACAGGCTCGGTCTCGCCAGCATTCGACCGCACCAGGGTCACAGTGCTTTCGGGCAGCGCCGCCGCATACGTGTCAACTTCTTCCGCCAGCGTCTGACTCACTGCGAGCCATCGACCCTCTATGAGCACGTACAACTTATCGCTGACCCGCTGTTCCGAGATCAAGCAGTTGTACAACGTCCAACGGCCGTCGTGTTCGTTGGAACGAAGAAACTTCAGCGATACTCGACGTCCCTTCAGGATGCTGACAGTGATGCTCGACCGACGATCTTCGAGTGATTGGAGGTACTCGTCTAAATCCAGATCCGGAAAGACCGTTTGGCTGCTCGTGATCTTGAACGACTCGATGTCTTCCCACCCGATCGGCTCCGGCATCGCCATGTGCGTCGCACTGGTGTCGCCTGCAGCGAGCTGCTGAGCGAGTAGTCCGTCGAGAGTGGCGATCATCGCGACGTCTGTGACTAGCGACAGGTGGTCTATCCAACCGAAGTTTTCCTTGTAGGTATCCTCGTCGAACGCTTCAAGCAACTCGCCGAGCACTTTTGATATCTCGGAAGCTTTCCTTATGGTTCCTAGGACAAGAGCGTCGGCACCAGAAAGCCGTTTCGACAAGGACGTGTCTCGCGGTTCACCAGTTACGGCTCGGAGGATGTCTTTCGAAATGTCGATGCCAAACGTTGGCAGATCGGTGCTCTTGCTTGCCTGTAGCGTGCGGGTGACCACGAGATCTTCGAACGTTTTAGTGTCCATACTCCGAAGCTGCTGCGGATCAATGCGATTCAACGCCACCCGGAGTCCGAATTGCCTCTCGATCTTTGAGATATCGAGAAGGCCGCGACCGTAGCCGAACGTGAGCGCGAAATGCCGCCCATGTGCCTCCACAATCATGACTCCCGATGCCGAGGACGACATTAGATCCGGGAATGAGGGAGCGACCTCCTTTACATATGAAATCCAAGCGGGCGGGCGGGGAGGCTTCGAGAGATAGTACAGCGTTCCGCTGACGCCGTTAGCGGCATCTAAGGGCACCGCCTGGGGGGACTTACCCTCGGCTATGGCATCGATCGGTTCCGAAATCGGTTGCAGCAGAAAGATAGTAAGTCGTTGGACCTTCATCTGAAGGTCACCCCACGCGCGCAACGCATCAACTTACTCACTTGAACACCCCCGGCGCCATTATTAAGGCATCGCAGTGCCGGAAAGCCTAGCGCCCGCAGCCGAGTGAAATCGCCACTTCGCTGGTATTCGGCCGCTCGCCTTACCCGGAGCGACCAGGGGCGTCGTCATGTCCGCCACAGGCATTGCCGCGTCGATTCCCAGCCCATAGGCGATATCCAGGATGTTGCGCAACGTGGGGTCGCGCCTGCCGCGTTCACATGGCCGAGATAAGTACACGGCGCACCGTCGCATCTGCGGCCATCTCCTGGCTGGGGTCGAGCGTGGCGACACAACCGTGGGAACGGTGCTATTGCCGTACTTGGTGGAGGCAAGTCGAAGGCGGCCCCATCTAAGCTCCTGGCAACACTTTTCCATGAGCCGCGCCGACGTCCTGACCAGCCATGATGGCCACCGGGTTCGATCTTGAAACCTTAGGTTTCGGAAAAGTGGGAGGTAGAACTAAGGGTGGAGCTAAGGGGATTCGAACCCCTGACCCCCACACTGCCAGGAGCAGGCAGCGACACTGAACAGGCTGTTTAGCGGGCAAGTCGGCTTGTTGTCGGCGTAGTCGTGCGTGCAACTGTCGTCAACGTTGTCGTCAGCAGGGTGGTCAACCGAGGAACAAACCGACCGCTCGTCGTGACTATCGGTTGATGCCCACACACAACGAATTACATCGTTGTACTTATGTGGCGAGTGTTACCAATGGGGCGAAAGTGAGGTAGCTTTCCCTCAGACACGTAGTAACTACGTACGTATCTGGGACGTAGTGCGGAAGCTAGTCGCGTGCCACCGCGACCGGTCCGCTGCAAAGGCGCCGGCCGCGTCAGAAGGAGAAGACCTGATGCCGTCCACATCTCGCGAGGTCGTTCCCGGCCGATTTCTGCGCCCAAAAGCAGCCGACACGGGTCAAGGCCGCTCCTGGAGTAGGCGATCCGTCCTCCTCGGATGCGCGGCGATGGCGACGCTGCTGGTTGCCCCGCCTCCACTCGCTGAGGCTGAGCCCAACATCGGCCAATGGGACCCGTCGCTGCCTAGCGTGCTCAGCGCAGGCGCCCCGGGTGACCCGCTGGCGATTGCCAACGCCTCGCTGCAGGCCAGTGCCTACGCAGCGCAAACCACAATGGACTTGGGACGCAAATTCCTCGGCAGTCTGGGCATCGTGAGCCCCACGGCCAATCCCGGTCCTACGTTGAGCGGCAATCGCGTCTACGGCAAGCGAGCCGTCGAGTACGTGATTCGGAGAGCTGGATCGCAAATTGGCGTTCCCTACTCCTGGGGTGGCGGCAGCCTCACCGGGCCGAGTCGCGGGATCGACTCCGGGGCCAATACGGTCGGATTCGACTGCTCGGGGCTGACCAGGTACGCCTTCGCCGGCGTGGGCGTTCAACTCCCCCGCTTCTCGGGCGCACAATACGACGCGGGCCGGAAAGTTCCGCCGTCGCAAGCCAAACGCGGCGACCTGTTGTTCTGGGGTCCTGGAGGTGGTCAACACGAAGCCCTCTATCTCGGAGGCGGAAAGATGCTCGAGGCACAACAAACTGGTGTGCCCGTGAAGATTTCACCCGTGCGGACCGGAGGCATGACTCCCTACGTGACTCGAATCATCGAAAGCTAGCGCCGTATGGACTTCCGACTGCTCCTCGACGCTGCCCTGCGCCCGTTGCGTATTCACCCACAGGACGCGGACTGGAGCGTGCCTGTAGACACCACTGGCCGTCGCCCCCACGTCGTACCGTCCATGGTTCGACTCCACTAGAAGACAGGCCTCGGAGAACTGCCCAGCAGGTGACCCCAGTCGCAGGGACACGACACGGCCCGTAACGCTTCGCCGACGTCGGCCGCTCCTCCGGTGACTACCCCAACGGTCTGCCGGGCCGTGCGCCTGGGCCGCGTGCGGTCGGGGTGACCGATCTCCGGGGGTGAGACCGACCGACATCGCGCACCCGCACGCGGCGGTTCCGGGCGGTCATCGGGAAGTGGAGATCTGTTGCCTCATCGGTCGTTGCTTGCCAGGAGGGGACGCCGTGAAAGCGAAATGCTCAGGGGCTACAGGGATCTGACTCCCACCATTCGTTCACACAATCCCGTCCCGCCGCGCCGAAAAACCTACTGACTTTGATAGTACGTTACAAGATAGTGGGCGGCTCATCGCCGACGGACGGGCGCAGTGGCCTTCAACTTCGGAGGCATTGCGCGGTGTTCGTTGGCTAGTCGCGGTTCATCCATTGGTCAGGCGGTAACCGCTGCCTCGCACGGTCATGACGCGCCGTTGCGCAGCGGGGCCGTCGCCGAGCTTGCGCCGCAGATTTCCGATGTGGACGCCGACACTCTGCGGGGAGACGGGTGACTCACCCCAGACTGCGGCGAGTAGCTGCTTTCGCGTGAATACGCTACCCGGCCGCGACGCCAAAGCCGCCAAGATCTCGAACTCGATGCGAGTGAGAGTCAGCGGGGTCCCATCGAGAATTGCAGATCGCTGCGCGAAGTCAATGCGGAGCTTGCCGATGCTCTGGGTCGAAGGTACCTCAGAATCGGACTGGGCCAAATCCGTTCGCGCAGTTATGGTTCGGTGAGGTCGGCGCACCATGGCCCGGAGTCGAGCGACGAGATCGCGCGGGCTGATGGGGTCGGCGATGAAATAGTCGGCGGCAACCGGTTCTCCAATCGCATCGAGGATGCGTTGCCGAGCGGAGAGCACCACAAGATACGCGTCGGTCATCGATCGGAGCTGGCGGCAGGCCTCAAGGGAATCGAAGCCAGGAATCGCGAGATCAAGGACCACGAGGTCGGGGTCGTGGTCGAGCGCCAAACGGAGCGTGTCGTGGACGGAGCCGGTCACGTGGACAACGAATTGTTCTCGGCGCAGATACTCCGCGAGGCTCCCAATGGTTGGCCTGCGGTCATCAACCACCAAGGCTCGCAGGCGCCCAGCACCGGGAACCGCCGTTGCGGTGAAGAGTTCGGCTGGGCGGGTCAAGCTGGGCTCCTCCGCTGATACGAGTCAAGGCCGGCCAGCCCGACAGGGCGGTCCGAGAAAGCGGGGTCGATGGTCATTGGGGGCCGCCCGGATTCTGGTTGGGTATGTCGGTGATGGGCAGGTTGGGCGCGGGTTTCGGTGACGGCGTTGCCGGCAACGTCGGGATTCGCGCCGCGGGTAAGTCGACCATGTCGTTTACGGGTGGCCCATTTTCGCGGCCGCCGTAGCTGCTACCGGGGGCACGGTCGCCCAGGAGATGACTGACCGTGACCATGTGATAGCCGTTGGCCTCGAGCACCGGCAGAAATTGATAGACGAGATCAACCGTGCTGGAGTACGTGTCGTGCAACAGCACCACCGATCCGGGCCTGATCTGAGTCATCAGCATGTAGCGGGTGGCGGGAATGTTCGCATCGTTGATCCAGTCGAAAGGGATGACATCCCAGAGAATTTCAGCGATACCTTGGCGGCCGGCCTCGGCACGTACCGCAACGTCGGACAACCCGCCGGCGGGGCGGTACAAGGTAGGCGCCCTTCCCGTCGCCGCGGCGATCGCCTGAGTCGCCTTGCTGAGCTGGCCGGGGATGTCAGTCACAGGGATGGTGGTCATGTTCGGGTGTTCCCAGGTGTGGCCGCCGATTTCCATGCCGGCGTCTGCAATCCGCCGAGCAGCGGCGGGATCGCGAGCGACCTTATTACCTATCAAGAAGAAAGTAGCCCTGGCGTCGTCGTCGCGAAGGATGCGTAGGAGCCGGTCGGTGAACGGAGTCGGCCCGTCGTCGAACGTGAGCGCCACGCATTTGGCACGTGTGCAGTCCACCGTGTCGGGACTTGCCTGGCGGCCCTTGGCCACGATCATCCACGCGGCACTTGCGGCGATCACCACGGCCACCACGGCGACCGACACCCAACGAAATCGGCGCCCGCGGATCGACCTGGGCTCGTCGCCATATGTACTCATCGGCACCTTTCCGTACACATACGCTCACCGGCCGCGCTACCACGAATGGGGGCACGAAACGTCGGGAAAGTGAGAGCAGGCGCGTCCTTGGAGCGGGCCCGGCGAGACGCGCGATGCCGAGCTGTTGCCGACCATCAGCTGCTCACGTTGGCATCGATAATTCACAGGGACCTAATCTACTATGTTCGTACGTAGATAGTAGATGGGCTGAAGCCGACGAAGCGCAGCGACGCGGCCTCGAGCCATCACGAGCTTTGGGAGTCGCGTTGCGAATGGGTCGGCGTGCGCGCGTGGTGCTGAGCGTGGCGCTTGTCGTGATCGGAATTCTTGGCTCGTTGACGGTGATGTCGCAGGACAGCTGCACGGCGGACTGTCAGGCAGACGACACAGCAGCGCCCAGCGTGGTTCCTCCACCCGTGCCAGCACCGGCCTCCACCACCGTGTATCCGCCGTCCGGTACCCGTGAAGCGGATCCGTTGGGCCGGGTGTCGGTGACGGCGACCGCGGGACGTCTGAGCGACGTGGTGATGCTCAACGACTCGGGTACCACCGTGCCGGGGATCATGACGCCTGACAACACAGTGTGGAAGCCCGTTGTCCCGCTTGGTTATGGCAGGTCCTACACGCTGACAGTGACTGCGGTAGGAACCGATGGCCAACCCGTCACGAAGCGCTCGACTTTGTCGACCCTGACCCCGCGAAATCAGACGAAGGCATACTTGACCACCACCGCCGGAACACTGCTGCAGCCGGGCGGCACCTACGGAGTCGGCACTGTGGTCGTGGCCCGCTTCGACGAACCGATTGCGGACCGAGCAGCTGCCGAGCGGCGGCTCACTGTGAATACCTCTCCGCCAGTGGAGGGTTCGTGGTACTGGCTGGATGACCAGAACGCGCACTGGCGACCCGCCCGGTACTACTCGCCAGGCACCGTGGTGACCGCGGGGGCCAACATCTACGGGGCTTCCCTCGGCGAGGGTTTGTACGGCCAGGAGGACAGCACGGTCACGTTCACCATCGGCGACGCGCACGTCTCCATCGCCGACGATACGAACAAACAGGTCAGCGTGTACGAAAACGGCACCCTGGTTCGAACGATGCCCACGTCGATGGGAATGGGCGGCACTGAAACGATTGGTGGACAGACCTTTTCGTTCTGGACTCAACGCGGTGTCTATACCGTCATGGACAAGGCCAACCCGGTGATCATGGACTCGTCGACATACGGGCTGCCAATCAACTCTCGATTGGGTTACCGCGAGACCATAAAGTACGCGACCCGGATCAGCACCGACGGCATCTATCTCCACCAGCTGGAAAGCACCGTCTGGGCGCAGGGCAACAGCAACGTGTCCCACGGATGCCTAAACCTCAACGCCGACAATGCCGAATGGTTCTATGAGTTCTCGCAGCCCGGAGACGTCGTCGAGGTACGCAACACCGGAGGCGAACCGTTGCAGATCTGGCAGAACGGCGATTGGAGCGTGCCGTGGGAGCAGTGGCGAGCAGGCAGCGCGCTGTCATGACGTCGGCCCGTCCCCGCATCCGCACGGCACGGCACGACGAGCGGGACCCGTTCCGCCGAGTTCCACCACCTTGCGGGGATGGGTCCTGTTCTACTGGCTGGCTTAGCAGGTCTGTCAAGCGGATGGGTGGCAGCGGCATGAGCCCTCGCCGGTTGTCCTGGGCACAGGGTTTGGTAGCCGCGGTCGGCGCGTTGGCCGTGGCAGTCGTCGTTGGTGTACCGACCGGATTAATAGCGACGCCGTTTTACACCAGGATGACCCCGGCTCCATGGTGGAGCTATGGGGTGTGGACCGCCACAGCCGTGCTCAGCGGGTTGCTGATTGCTACGTACGTGCGTCGGCCCTTCCGGTCGAATACGCCGTCGCGGGCAGGGGTGGCCGCGAACATCGGGTCACTACTGGCGGTCGGGTGTCCGGTGTGCAACAAGGTTGTGGTCGCGGCGGCGGGGGTAGGCGGTGCTCTCAACGTGTGGGCAGCGCTTCAGCCGATTATCGCGGCCACGTCGCTGGTGTTACTGGGGTGGGCGTTGCGTCGACGCCTCTTCCCGCGGGGAGTCTGCCCCGTACCCACGGCGGGCATCGTCGCCGAGGACGATCAGGCACCGGGAGTCACGCGTGAGTGAAGACCAGATCACCACGACGACGGAATCCTGCGGGCGGCGTTTCGGTGGGTCCCGAGATCGGGGACGAATTGGACGCCCCGTTCTGGCAGATACATACACGCGTCGCCCCGAGCAACTTATTACCAATGGCACCGCGCCGCTGGTTGGTTCGAGGTCATTCGCACTCTAAGTTAACTGCATACCTCGGATCGCGCAGGTGCGAGGTGCCATGAATCAGATAGCAGGGAGGTGACCATGCGAGTTCGGGGTTTCGGCGAACTCGAGGCGACGGTCATGGACAAGGTGTGGAACCGGGCGGAGGTCTCGACGGTTCGCGACATCTTCGACGATCTCGCAGCCGACCGGCGAATCGCCTACACCACCGTGCTCTCGACGATGGACAACCTGCATCGCAAAGGGTGGCTGGCTCGCGAGCGAGTCGGCAAGGCGTATCACTATCGGCCGACGCTGACGCGCGAAGAGCACTCCGCCAAGCTGATGCGCGCGGCCTTCGAATCTGGAGGCGACAGCGACTTGGTCCTCACGGCCTTCCTCGACCAGATGGACGACCGTGAGTCGGCCCAAGTCCAGGCGGCACTGCGCCGCATTATCGACGGACGGTCCCGCTGATGACCATCGCGGCCGGTCTTGTCGTCTACGCGGCCGCTTTGAGCTGGTTCGGCCCCAGCCTGCTGACGAGACTCACCAACCGCGGTATCAATCCGAAGCTTGGAGTGGCGGCCTGGCTGACTGCGGTCGCCGGCGTCACCACAGCGTGGCTAGCAGCGGTTGTCGTCCTCGTCCTTGATGCGCTCGACGCCATACCCAGCGGGCCGGTCTGGACTCTCTGCGTTGAGGTACTCGGATACTCCGGACACGTCGACATGGCGCAACCCATCGCCGCGACAACCGCGGGAGCACTGATCGTTGCCGCCTTGGCGTTGACAGGCCTCGTGGGACGGCGGATCGCGCGAACGCTGCGCACACTGCATTCGGCCAGTCATCAGCATGCGATGGCGGCCCGCGTCGTTGGCTTCCCCACCAGATGGCGTGACGTCGTCGTCGTGGAGGCCGACCACCCAGCCGCATATTGCGTTGCGGGTCGGCCGCGTGCCATCGTCGTCACCTCCGCTGCACTGGCCAGCCTCCACGACGATGAGCTGGCCGCCGTGCTGGCTCACGAGCAGGCGCACCTGAGTGGGCGGCACCACCACATACTCATGCTGCTGCGCGCCACTGCGGCCGGCCTACCGCGAGTACCGCTGGCGGCCGCGGGACCCAACGTCGTGTCGCGACTCTTAGAGATGTGCGCAGACGACACCGCTGCTCGACGCCACGGCTCGCATCCATTGTTGTGCGGCTTGATCACACTGACCGCTCGGCCTCCTGTGACGGCGGCGGCCATGGGCGCCGCCAGTACCGCGGTGTTGGATCGCGCATCTCGCCTGGCCGTGCCCGCACCGCGTGGCGCACGATGGCGCGATCGGGTCCAGCTGAGCATCACCATCGGCTTGACCGTCGCGATTCCGCTGCTCGCTGGAGTCCTCTGTCACCACTGAGCATCCGGCTGCAGACGACAGTAAACCAGCCGCTTCCTGATGCGCAGTCCCTTGGTCCCACATGCCTTCACAAGCAGGAGCTCGCTCTCCGGGCAAGGCAGCAACATTCGCCAACCCCACGCAGTCAGCGTGCCGTCTCGTCAGTAGGCGTCTGTCCTCGCTGATTCACCCGCCGGCGATGGGCTGCCGCTAGAGCACAAAGCCGATCGTGCTCAGGCCATCCTGCTCCGCTTCCGCGGACTGCCGACCCTTGACGGAGATACCCCTTGGGGGTATCTTGGGGTATACCCCCAAGGGGTATTGAGTGCAGGAGGAGAGACGTGGACTCGACAGCACCAGGTTATGCCGACTCGAAAGACGCACACCTCAAACGCCTGAGGCGAATCGAGGGACAGGTCCGTGGTTTGGCGCGCATGGTCGACGAGGATGCCTACTGCATCGACGTACTTACCCAGGTCTCGGCCACCACCAAAGCGCTTGAATCAGTGGCGTTGTCGCTTCTCGACGAGCATCTGTCGCACTGTGTCACCGACGCCATCCAGCAAGGCGGCGATGTGGCCGAGCAGAAGATCAATGAGGCCTCAGCGGCGATCGCTCGCCTCGTCCGCTCCTAAGAATCAACATTCCGAACCACCCATCTACAACGAAAGTAGCCACGACATGACCCTGGATCTGACCCTCGTACAACCCGCCACGTCGGGATGCAGTTGCTGCGGTACGAGCCCCGCACCATCCCAGCCGGCTGCAGCCACGGAGCGAGACGCAAGTCCTACCAACACGGTTGCGCGTTCGTACGCCGTCACTGGGATGACCTGCAGCCACTGCGTCGCCGCGGTCAGCGACGAACTGTCCGCACTCCCCGGTGTCGCCGGGGTCGAGGTCGACCTTGTCGCCGGAGGCATCTCTACCGTGACGATTTCCAGCGACACAGCGTTGCCCCGTGACCAGATCGCCGCTGCACTCGACGAGGCCGGCGACTACCACCTCAGCGCATGAGACAACCCGAGTAGCGCTGCGGCGCTATGTGAAGCCAGAACAAAGAGGATGAAACATGAGCCCCACGAATGACGTTGTCGGTGTCGATCAAGACAGCATCGAGTTGTCCATCGGCGGGATGACTTGCGCCTCGTGCGCCGCCCGCATCGAGAAGAAGCTGAACAAGCTCGAAGGGGTCAGTGCCAGCGTCAACTACGCGACCGAAAAAGCGAAAGTTACGTTCCCCGACTCGCTCGACCCGGCGGTGCTGGTCGCGACCATCGAAGCGACCGGCTACACCGCGGCGGCACCGGCCGCGCCGAACGACGCGCCCGAGACCGCCCTTTCCACCCCACCACCAGGCGAGGCCGACTCACTTCGGAGACGGCTAGTGATCTCCCTCGTCCTGACAGTGCCTGTCATTGCGATGTCGATGATCCCCGCGCTGCAGTTCACGAACTGGCAGTGGCTGGCCCTGACCCTGGCATCTCCCGTCGTGGTCTGGGGTGCGCTCCCGTTTCATCGCGCAGCCTGGGCCAACGCCCGCCACCGCGCCGCCACGATGGACACGTTGATCTCACTGGGCGTCAGCGCCGCATATCTGTGGTCTTTGTGGGCGTTGTTCATCGGCCATGCCGGCATGCCGGGGATGCGGATGTCCTTCAGCCTGCTGCCCGACGCGGATTCCGGGACCGAGCACATCTATCTAGAAGTCGCCGCCGCGGTCACGGTGTTCATTCTGGCCGGCCGATACTTCGAGGCGCGCGCCAAGACACGATCCGGTGCTGCCCTGCGGGCTCTGCTCGACATGGGAGCCAAGGATGTCGCCGTCGTGCGCGACGGTGCCGAAATCCGCATTCCAACAGCAGAACTCGCCGTGGGGAACGTATTCGTGGTGCGCCCGGGTGAGAAGATCGCCACCGACGGGATCGTGACCGAGGGCGCATCAGCAGTTGACGCGTCGATGCTCACCGGGGAATCGGTGCCCGTCGAGGTCCGTCCGGGGGATCACGTCACCGGTGCCACCGTCAACGCAGGCGGCCGATTGTTGGTCCGCGCCAACCGCATCGGGGCCGACACTCAGCTCGCGCAGATGGCGCGCCTGGTTGAAGACGCCCAGAACGGCAAGGCATCGGTACAGCGCCTCGCCGACCGGGTGTCGGCGGTCTTCGTGCCCATCGTCCTGGCGCTCTCGGTGGCAACGCTGGCGGCCTGGCTGCTCACCGGTCATTCGGCGACAGTCGCGTTCACCGCCGCAGTCGCCGTCCTGATCATCGCCTGCCCGTGCGCGCTGGGGCTGGCCACGCCCACCGCGCTCATGGTGGGCACTGGGCGCGGAGCACAACTCGGCATCCTCATCAAGGGACCCCAGGTGCTCGAGTCCACCCGCCGGGTCGACACCATCGTGCTCGATAAGACCGGCACCATCACCACCGGCAGAATGAGCCTGACCGGTGTACACCCCGGCGCAGGCCAGAACTCCGGTGAGGTCCTCGAGTTCGCAGGGGCGTTGGAGAGTGCGTCTCAACACCCTATCGCCGAGGCGATCGCTGCTTCGGCCTCCGCTGGCGGGGCATTGCCAGCGGTCGACGAATTCTCGAATCACAACGGCTATGGCGTCAGCGGCGTCGTCGCGGGCCATGCGGTCCTGGTTGGACGGCTCAGCTGGCTCACCGAGGACTGGTCGCTGAAAGCCCCAGACGACCTCACCTCCGCCGCCGAACATGCTGAGGCCCAGGGCCACACCCCGGTATGGGTGGCCTGGGACGGGGCGGTGCGCGGCGTCATCGTCGTGGCCGACACGGTGAAGGGCACCTCCGCGGCTGCGATCGGCCAGTTCCGCAAGCTTGGCCTGCGTCCGTTTCTGCTGACCGGCGACAATCGACGCGCAGCCCTCGCCGTAGCCGTAGAAGTCGGCATCGATCCTGACGACGTGATCGCCGAGGTCCTCCCTGCCGACAAGGTCGCCACCATCAAAAGCCTGCAGGCGCAGGGGCGAATCGTCGCCATGGTCGGCGACGGCGTGAACGATGCCGCCGCTCTGGTACAGGCCGATCTGGGCCTGGCGATGGGCACCGGATCCGACGTCGCCATCGAGGCATCCGACTTGACGCTGGTGCGCGGGGATCTGCGCGCAGCCGCCGACGCGATTCGATTGGCGCGATCAACCCTAAGGACTATCAAGGGCAATCTGTTCTGGGCCTTCGCCTATAACGTCGCCGCACTTCCCTTGGCGGCACTGGGACTACTCAATCCGTTGATCGCCGGCGCCGCGATGGCATTCAGTTCGGTCTTCGTGGTCAGCAACAGCTTGCGGCTGCGCCAGTTCGCCAGCAGCGCATCCCCTGGGCAGACCATTGGCGGCCACGCTGCGACAGCACCCGTCGATGAGTACCGCAGGGCCCACACCGCGCCATGACCTCAGGCTGGCACCTCATGCTTAGCGAATAGGCCCGCGGCGCGGAACTCCCCCGCCGCGGGCTTGGTGCTGCCTCAGTTATCGCCGAATGGCCTCGCGCAGTACCGTCAATCGCTCGCGGTATTGCGTTTCGTCGATCTCGCCAGTCGCGAATCTCGCTGATAGCAGCTGTTCGGCCGTGGGCGCGTCACCGCGTGGCGCGTGTGAGCTCCCCGTGGTGGATCTGACCAGGGCGATGATGCCGACGATGATCAAGCCCCAGAACAGCACCATCCCGACGCCCATCCCCGCGTATCCCCACCAACCCATGTCGTGGTCGTACCAAAACATCATGACCGTTCCTCCTTCTTCATGTATCCGTGGCCAGTTGGCCACAGCCTTGCGGTCTGAGCCTTGCCCCGACAGAGTCGAAAGCACTGCGCTTCAAAGCCTTTGGGCCTTCCTACCGCTGACCGTGCGATTGCGCGCCCTGGGCTAGGGCGCGTAGTTCAGGCTCGTCATCATGCCGGCTTCCTGGTGATAGGTGTTGTGGCAGTGCATCATCCAGATGCCCGGGTTGTCGGCGACTAGCGCCACCGTCAGCTCCTGCATGGGTAGAACAATGACGGTGTCCTTGCGTGGGCCCGGAGTCCCGTCCGGCTTGACGACTTGAAAGGTGTGGCCGTGCAGGTGCATGGGATGCCACATCATCGTGGTGTTGGTGAACGTCAAGGTCGCCTTCTGGCCTTGTCTGACAGTCAATGGAACGGCGTCTTGGAATGGTCTGCCGTTGATCGTCCAGTCGTAGGACGCCATGGAACCGGACAGTCGGGCCGACAGGGCGGCGTCGGCCTTGGTGACATCCAAGATCGCCTCGGGCGCCGCGGTAAATAGGTCGACGGTGCCGACCCGGCGCTCCAACTCGGGCGGCCTGAATGTCGGATCGGGCGCAGCACCTACGCCGGTGGACAGTAGAGCTCGCGCGAGCGCGTTCTTCCCTTCGGCCGAGGCGACAAACGGGAACACACCGTCACCGGTGGTGATGAGCACGTCATAGCGCTCACCCATGCCGACTAGAAGCGCGTCCACCTCGGTCGGCAACACCGGGAAGCCGTCGGTATGGGTAACGGTCATCCAATGCCCGGCGAGCGCGACCCGAAATGCGGTATCGGATGCGGCGTTGATGATCCGCATTCTTATTCGCTGCCCAGGGCGAGCGGTGAATGTCGTCGGCGCCGCCGGAATGCGACCGTTGGCCAGGTAAAACGGGTAGCTGACGTCGCCCGCGTCGCCACCGAGAAGCGGGCTCGCGCCAACGCCTCCAACACCGGGAACCCCTGGCATTCCAGGTGTTTCGCTCATGCCGGGCATGCCAAGCATCCCTGGCATGCCACCCGAGTGGCCGACGGCGACCGAGACAGGCCGCAGCCCGGCGTAGAGTTGCTGCGGACTGGAGCCGATTCCGTCGGTCCAGTCATCGAGCACCACGATCCACTCGGCGTCGTAACGTCCCGGCTCGGTCGGGTCGTCGACGATGACCGGCACGTAGAGCCCGTAGTCGGCGTCAAGGCCAGTGTGCGGGTGCGCCCAGTAGGTACCCGGGTGAGGCGCCGAAAACCGGTAGGTGAAGCTCGATGACGGGTCGATGTTCGGGGTCGCCGGCGTTGCGCCATCCATGTCGTTGCGCAGCGCGATGCCATGCCAGTGCACCGAAGATGGGTGGTCCAGACCGTTGGTGACGTTGACCGCCAGTTCGTCGCCGACGTTGGCTCGGATCAACGGTCCGGGAACGCTGTTGTTGTACGCCAGTGTGCGGGCAACGGGCCCGCCCAGGTCGATGTCCGCAGGCCCGGGTGTCAACGCCGCGGTGACGGTGCGCCCGGTGTGGGGCCGCGCGGCTTCGGCGACGGCGATCGGATCCGTAACAGTGCTGGCGCTTGTCGGCTTTCCGCACGCGGCCATGGCGGCGGTACCGGCGGCGAGGGTGGCCGCCAGGAACGTGCGTCGCGTCAAGATCGTCGTATCCACGCTCCGACCGTTCATGGGCGTTGCGGGGGT
>Ga0207711_10001829_pt1 | contig 19395 bp, 45 predicted proteins | sample KBSS34metaG_FD_184401 | JGI IMG/M metagenome (GOLD analysis project Ga0207711, IMG submission 184401) | Switchgrass rhizosphere microbial communities from Kellogg Biological Station, Michigan, USA - KBS S3-4 metaG (SPAdes) (version 2) | ecosystem: Host-associated > Plants > Roots > Rhizosphere...
GATGTCCCCCAAGCGTTTCACCTTGCCGGAGAACTTGGCAGACACGAAACGCTTGGGGGACATCTTGCTGGTGGTCATTGTGAATTCCTTTCCTTCTCTTTACTTCTTTGCGGAGATAGCGTTCTGCTTTTCCCTACGGAGATTGGAGAAAGCCGAAGCGTAGCTGAGACCGGCCTTCAGAAACTTTTCCCCACCGTTGGCCCAGAAGAGCGCTTTCATCTCGGGGGAATGGTAGTCACCGCTGATGGTTCGCTTCAGGAAGGTGACATCATCAAACACATCTTCCGGCTTGAATTGAGCAGGAATAATGGGGGTCGTTTGCTCCTTTTGCTTTCGGCTTTTGGTAACTCGGGGTTTCGACTCCACCACCTTACCTTGTGCTCGGTCCAGCGACTTGCGAGCATTCTCTTCTGCCTTAGCGAAGAGCGCCGCCAACTTGTCGTCACCACTCTGCTTTGCTTGCTCCCTGAGGCTCAGGGCCGGGCGATTGTCCTTCGGCTGAGGCATTGTGACGCCCCCGTTGTCGGGCGCCGTATAAGCCGGCCGAGGCGCCTTGAATCGATCCTCCACCTTGACTGCAACCGCTTGCTGCTTGGTCTCGTTCATGATTGACTCCTCTCATTGTGAAAACTGAATTACTACTTAGTGTACCGTAGTTGATAAGTAATCTAATACGGTACTAAACTTGCTTTTTACTCTGACTAGAAGTATTAGTGCATGCTCATCTTTCGAGATAGTGCGCCGGTAGGGAGGGCCGCTTGGCAAGCCAAGTCAGCCGACTCTCTAGTGTTTTCGCCCTCCTACTCTGCTTGTTTCAGAAGGGTACTTAGGTCGCGCCCGAGCTACGTAGCCCGCGAACCGTGGCACTTTGGATCCACGATTCGAACCTACTCGGTAAGTATGAAACTAACCGACTGTCAGGATTCAGTTTTCAAAGAGCATGGCAGAATTGCTATTCTGCTTTTGCTTTGTGGCTGGTTGCCACGTGATGAGAGCTATTGCTAATGCCATGCCAGCTTTCGCAGGTCATTCACACTGAGACCAGCAGGGTACAATTGAAGCTCGTAATTGCCCGGAAAACCAAGTCAATTAGACCACGAGCTACCAGGGCACTGCGATCTACCGCCCGACCTCGGCCGTTGTGGCAGTCTGCAAAAAGTTGCGACACCTACATCGTAGCTAAGCCGTAAAGCCTACGGTTGTGGCACTTTTGCTCGGTACGCAAGATTGTGGCAACTTTGCACTCTTTGCGTAGCTGGCTGCGTTACCGCGTCATGGCATGGTATTTGCTTGACGACTACAGTGGGTAACTATGTAGGGAAATGTAGGATACGTAGGACAAATAAAAACGGCCCCTAGTCGAAGGTCCAACCTCACCACACTGAGTGAGATCGGCCTACGAAGTAGGGGCCGTTTGGTTTTTGCTCTTAGTTGATGTGGAGCCCGGCACCGTTGAGGTGGGACTTCCCATTGAGATGTTTCTTGGCCGGAGTGCCCTTTTTCAGTTCAGCGGCTTCCTTTCGCCTACGTTTGGCGTGAAACTTGAGGAGAGATGCTGAGAGCTTCTTCCTGGCGGATGGTGTCTGACACCCGTACTTCCTCTCCGCCTTGGAAGGTGGACATGGTTTGGTCGGGGCGGTAGGGGCAGGTCGAGGTTTTTCTTCTCCAAAGATGAGGGCTACACCTACATCTCTCGGAATTGGGACATTCTGTCCGTTGATGTGGAGAAAGTGTTTACCTTCTCCTACCTCCAGCTCGACTTTGGCGTCCCTTAGCTCTACCTTCATGTTTGCCTTTCAGCGACTTACGTAGTAATGTCGCGAGATCCGGGTTCCCTGCTTGTTTTGCCTCAACTGCGGCACGCAAGCGCTGGGCATACTCGTCCTGATAGGACGCCACATCTAACCCGTCTGAGGCAAGCCTGTCAAGCAATTCGTTCGCTAATGCGACCTCTTGCCGATTGGGCTCGGATCCCTTGGCAAAGCTGAAGCACACCTCCCGTAACTCGGTCTGATAGTGTAGCTGAAGCATGACCAATGAGCTAGGTGTAGGGTAAAGTAAGACAAGGTGGTCTTTGCCCCTCGTATGCCATTTACCTACAGCAGCCCTGTTGGAAGACTTTAGGCAACTATGTAGTAGACGGTATGGTTTATGGATCTTATGTGGGGTCAGGTAGTATGACTTTTCCACACCATGAAGGGAAAGTGCTCGAATTGGTATTACCTGTTGAATCAGGATGGTATTACCCCTATCATCCAACAATGCCTTTAGCTCTGCATTGGTGAAGGTAACATACTTTTCCTTGATTACCTCTACTCCATGAAGGAGCTGATTGCGCACCAGACGTTCTCCGGTCACACTGTCAACGTACTCTACTGATACTCGATTACCTTGTGGAGATAGCCAGCACATGCCTCCATTAGGGGCCACTGTATTCTGAATCTCTACTGGAATCGAGACCAAGCCGAATGACAGAACCGATTTCATCATGATGCCCTACATGCTGAGAGATTGGATCCAAAGCGAAAAGCCCGGCTCAGCTTTCGCTGAGACCGGGCTTTCCCCACATTACACTCTGGTCGCTCCGGAAGGATCAGGCAGCGCGCGCATCCTCCCGGATCACCCAACCTGCACCACGTCCACGGCGCTTGCCGCTTTCCGTGGTCTTGTAGAGGATCTTCCCAGCGCGCTGCAACTCCTGAAGCGCATTCTGGATGCGGTCCACGTTCTCCTTGGTCGGCTCCAGCTTGAGCTGATGGAGGACGAAGTGGGTGAGCTTCCCCTCTCCGAGCCGCTTGTAGTTGGTCAGCTCCTGGAGGATAGCCGGCTTCAGGTCGCCCTGTTCACGACACCAGGCGTTGAAGTCTTCCTCGAAGGACTTGACCGACTTCTTCACATCGACCGAGCCGTTCGCACCGTAGACGACATACTTCTGGAAAAACGCATTCGGGATCATGGCTTTCTCTCTCTCTTTTAGGGCTCAATTGCCCCGGCATTATTAGTTGTAGCACCGAACCAGTAAGTGTCAAGTATAATTCGTTAGCTGCAATTGCAGCGCTGGTACTCACGTTGGCAGTCCGCTTTGCACCTATCAGAATCCGTTGGCCATTCAGAGCAGCGCAGCATGCACTCGCTGAAGGTCTTCTCGCAGGCTCGACGGCACGAGCTGTAATCGGCCTTCGCATCGCTCCCAGCAGCCACGTAGGGCCCCTGAGGCGACACCACCGCAACAAGAGAGACCAGGAAAGCCCCGACCACCAGCAACCCCTTACCCATTGATACCCCCTTTATGACATGGCGCGTCATGAACGTCGCCCAGGACCAACGAGAATAACACTCAACTGGAATGGAGTCAAATGGACCAAACAGATCAAGCATGATTCGTGCCATTGGTATGGCCATTGAGCCCGTTAGTTTTTCGGGCCGAATCCTGTCCCCCCTGTCCCCCTGTCCCCGAACCACCAAGATCAGCAACATACCAACGATGTCCCGTCTTATCATTCGGCACACACCGAAGACACTTACCATTGAAGTTACGGTCTTTGATCTCCCGCAGATGTCTTCCAATGGTATGAGCATTAGGGAGTTTCCCTACACCGCCCGCAATCTCCTCCAACGCATCTCGCAATGAAGGTACCATCAAACCTTGTGAGATAAAATCATAGGCTTCACGAGTGGTAAGCCCATCTTTAGCTCCCACCATCTGCTGCAATTGCAACCATCCTTCGATGATTCCATTGGCAGTGTATCTGCCTACATCAGACTCCATCTCCAACTCTTGCCTAGTGGTAGCAGGATCAACTGCTCCAGCCCACACTAGGGCTCCACGAACCAGTTTGGACCACTGCTCAAAGCTTCCCCACTTGGGCAACTTCTGATCCGGCATCCCTGCCATAATGTAGGCTTTGAGAATGATGAGTGCGGAACTGAGCAATTCGGCTCGACGCTCTCTTACCACATTCCACAAATCAGGATACTTGAATCCTGTACGAAGATGTGGTTTCTCATCCAAACAACGAAGTCGGATATTCAAACACCGTTCCGCTGTATCGGGGGCCAGTAGGATATTGTTACCAGTGATGAACCATGTAGTATCATTCTGTACTTGTAGAACCTTAGAATGACCTAGGACACGATCCTCCCACTGACGACTGGTAGCCATGGCGTTGATGGCAGCTCCACCATATTCACCGACTACGTTATCCACCAGAACCATGCTCCTACCAATCCTCAGGTAGGACAAAATCCTCTTTCTGGTTTCATCCTCATTCTTGGTATGAGTAACAACTGGACACTCATCACCTGTCAGGATATAGGAGATGATCTTGACGAGACTGGTTTTACCTACCCTCGGACCATTAGCCTGAACTACCACCATGGGAGTATTCCCATCGTGAGCAAAACGGGAGAGTGGAGAAAGGAGACCGGCCAACCAAGCCGAACGATGCCCCTCTTCTGCAAAAGGGAAATCACATACAATGTCAGTAAGAATACTGACAGCTCGCTTAGCATCCTGCTGAGTAGGATGATCCGGAATCTTACAGTCTACTTCGCCTGTAAAGTAGACGTAAGTATCAGGATGATATCCCTCTGTAGTATTGATGGATCCATTAGCTCCAATGGGCGGAAAGGTGGTGAGAGACCGCAGCTTGCGGACATTCTGCCAACCACTTTTGTCCACCAAACACTTGGCAACTGAAGTAGGAGGATGGATCCTCTCGCCTTCATTGCACCAAGTAATCACCCGACTCAATAGATATCGGATGATGGATGACTTGGTAGGTTTGAGAGCTAAACGACCATTGTGGTCTTTCAGGATACATACTAGCTCACCCGCCTTCTGGAACAATGTAGGTTCTTGGGCGAGATGCTTCTCAGCCACATCAACCAATTGGTCCAACGGATTAGCCACGTCCAGCAGCGGTTTAGAATAACCATCAATCGGCTGCATTGATCTCCCAATCTTTGGTAATATCACACTAAGCAATCACCTGCAACTAAATTCAGCGATGCAAAGTTTATGCCAATCTTACCCACTAGCAAGATGTATGCCAGTGGATAATGTGTGGAGAAAAAACGCAGTTGACAGCTCAAGTATGAAAATGTAATCTTCCAACAATGCACATGGGGGTTGATTGGGGCCTGAATCTGAAAGGGTTTTTTCTCTGCGACAATGTGTGGAGAGAGTGCCTCATTATGGAGAAGCGTCCCACAGGAACCTACATCATTTGTATGGTAGAGTTTTGTTGTAATGAACACTACAGAAAAAGAATCATCATCGCCATGGGGCGGAAAAACCCTTCATTACACGTAGGTAGAAGGCGACCTCATCCGTCATAGTAAAAAGTACCTTGCATCTTGGAATCTAAGATTGCAGACTTATGATGGTTGAAAGGAGACAACCACACCATGGCAAGGTCAGCACAATCTATTCCGGTGTCGCAGATTGGTCAGTCGAACGCACCCCCTGATCATCGCACTAACCCCTACCAGAACGTTCAACAGCGGGGTGGGTTCGCACCTGCTCAGCGCGTTGGAGTCAGCGTCCCACCTACTGGTCGGATGTACGATGATGACCGAGAGGTAGAGATCATCGACAACACCGACACGCAGCAGCCTCGCCCTGGCTCTGGACGGCCCTCCGGCCGCCCCTCTGGTCGTCCCTCTCAAAACGTCCAGGGAGCGGGGCCTCTCACCAAGAGCGGCTATCCAGACCGCCGTTTCAAGGGGCAGCGTGATCTTCCGCCCCCGGTGCAAGAGGTCAGCGATGAAAGCAGGGCTCGGACAGGTGGGGTCATCGGTGACATGCACGTCACCATCGAAGGCAAGCCCGACAGAAGGTTCAAGGAGAACCGTGGGTTGACAGACGGCGAATTGATGGCAAAATGGGTTGAGCAGCTCAACGCTCGTTTCGGGCGCCGCTAGCTCTTTCTCCGGCACAAGGTGGGGCGGTATCACACTGGTGTGGTACTGCCCTATTTTGTATTGAAACGTTGCATGAGACCGCTGATGGTCTCCCATTCGGTGCCCTTCCCGAGATAGAGGGCGACAAAAACACACATCGAATACAGCCCCCGCTGATACTGGTCAATGTCGGCCTTGTGAGCTTCGTACATGGCATCCGTTTTCTCCACATGAGAGTCGGTGTCATACAGAATCTCCAAAATGTCAGCGACATGTGCGCCACGATAATGTGGGTTGTGTCCGCAGAAGTTGATGATGAAGAGCTTCCTCTCATCAGGCGTCATGTTTTTCTGAATGTGTAGTGAAATATCAGACACTGCTGTTCTCCACAATTCGTTGAAACTCCCTGCCTTGGATGACCATACATCAACCACCTCAGGTGAGTGTTTTCCGTTCTTCAGCAAGAGAATCGTATCGACCTGCCGCTTCTTGACTTTCCCTTCGGAAGTGAGATACTCAAAAATGACCTTCAAATCGCAGGTCTGCACCTCACGTGTGATGGTGTAGGTTCCCTCGTTGGCGAACCAGTTGTGGGAGAACAGGACGGCAGTGTAGTAGCCCATGTGGTTATCTCGGTCTCTCTCCCACCATATCCCAAAAGGGGTGGGTCGTGTCAGGCAACTTCATACGAGGCGAACGCCGTGCCTTGGCGAGATAGGAGGAAAGGTATTTACGGATGCGCTGCATAACCACATCACTGGGATCAATGAGCGCATTAGCTATCGCCCAGTCCCAAGCGTGGTACTCTTTCTCCAGCCTAGGTAGCCCGTTCCCCGCAGGGGGATGAACCACGTGGCCTATCTCATGCAAGGCGATGAAGTAGGTGATGTGGGTTTTGACGGGACGAATGTGGATCTGGCGGCTTGCCTTGTAGGCGCGACCGCCACGAGTGTGACCGTATACCTCAATCTCATGCTTGTCGCACAGCTCATCAATGTGCGCAGCTAACTCAGCAATATTCACGCTCCCTCCTTCTGTAGTGAAAGGTCAATAAGTGTGGCAACAATGCCGACTATTCCGGGCGCTTCGTTTCCGAACATGGATGACGAACACATTCAGAGAGCCCTTGTAGGCGTCTTCAAGAAGTATGGGTTTGGCCCACACGATATGGATGCCATCATCCACTTCGCCATGGCCTCATTCGAGGTGAACGCTTACAACTACCTGGTGGTATATCAAGCGCTCAAACAGCACCTCATCCGCAACTTCGATACTCGGCATGGAAGTATGTGTAGGGTAGGTGAATTGGTAATGAGAAGGTCGGTGGTTTTTTATACAGACCCTCAGAAACGATCTCCAAAGAAGTGATGTTCAATTGCTAGTGTAACACACACCAAGAAAGATGCAAGCAGAGTTTCGGGGCGGTTGTTTTCGGCCGCCCCGAACTTTGGGCCCACGGTCTATAAATTGCTAATTGCAAGCATGCCACCTACACCGGGCGGGTCACCCCGCCTCGTGCCTCCCCTTCCCCAACACCTTGTCCCAATCCTCACAGATTCGAGCTTGATCCGAATGTGGGTAGGATCGGCCGCATTGCCGGCAGACTCGTCCAGGTGGTTTGTACCTCGGGGGAGGCTCGAACAGACTCGCAATCCAATCGAAGAATCCCATTAGGCAGCCTTCTCCTCTCCCCGATAAACCAGCCACAATTGGATAGCTTCGGGCTCCTGCTCTCGAACCTCGGAAGGATCACAGTCGCAGGTCTCTTCTCGCCAGTCTCCAGCTCGCCCACAGGCCACGCAGAAGTGATTGAGCAATTCGCAAAGGACTCGCTCTCGCTCCTGCTCTGTCATGCAGTTGAGCTTGGAGATGATCTCATGTGCCGTCGTTTTCATTCTCATCACTCATCAGTTTGTGGATGGTGTCGTTCAGTTCTGACATGAATTGAATGTGGCGCTGCATGACCATCAGAGAGTTCTTGATCTTCTCTTGGTCGGTATGAGGTCTCCAACCAATGGTCACTCCCTTGGCCCTTTCCTCTTCGGTAGGCTCCCTTCCCTGCGCAGTGTCGCGCATGGTGGCAACTCCCGTGGTAGCCTCGGCAAAAGCCATCATTGCATGGAGCTTGGATATCTCGAATTGATTCCGAGCATAAGCCAAGCGCTTCTCACGTTCTTTCTGATTCACTTGTGGTTCTCCTTTGGTAAGACGATAGAGTGCTCATAACCAGGACATGGAGCATGAGCACACACTTTTTTACCGTGTGTGAAGTGGTTGTTGGGTGGGTAGCCGCAGTGCTTACACTTGACGATTCCCAACATCTCGGCCTGCTTCAATGTCATCTTGACGAGCAACATTTACTTGTAGTCTTCCCGGAGGAACCACTCCACTTCCTTCACGATGTCTTCCAGGTCTTTGATGTCAGTTCGCAATTGTGCGTTGGTGTAGCCAGCGAACTTTTTCTGGTCGTCAATCCACTTACCGTAGAAGCTGTTGTAGCGACGAACCTTGATGCCCTTCAGCATCTTTTTCTTGTCCCGGATATCCTCTTTGAGATTGCGAATACAATGCTCCACAATCTCTTTCTTCGGATACACCTGGTCGGCAAAGTAGAACGAACCGACCGCATAAACCGGATCGTGCATCGATGAATGCCACTGTTGCAGACGCTCTCCCAAATTTACGCGGTCCATTCGTTCAATCCCTACCTTTCTTACTTGGTAACCTATGTGAAGCTGGAGTGAGAGATGGATTATCCCGGAGGAGAGGCTCCAACCACTCCTGGAATGCAGCAAGGGAAGATGTAGACATATCTCGCAGGCATGACTCCGGCACAGCTACCAAGCTGGAACGTCGGAAACTCTGCGTAATCTGTTTGATCAACTCTTGCTTGTAGGTATGTCTTGTAGCGCCAGCCATTGGCTTGCTCCTTACTTCCAATCACACCGCTTGTAACGTCCTCCAATGGCACTGTCCTGCCAGTTTTCCTCACAGAGGAACTGCTTGGGGGTGGGCGGTTTGGGGAGGGCCACCTTAGCACGAATCGGTGCAGGCTTGACCGTATTCTTTGGGGCCGCAATGACCACCTCGGACAGGATCATCGGATCCGGAGGCGGAACCTCCACGGAAGGAATGGGGGCCGGAGGCGCATGGGGCGCCTCCACCCTGGCAGTCTCCGCCTTGATTGGAGTGGTCAGCATCAGATAGCTACCGCCCGCTGCCACCAGAGAAGCCGCCATTACCGAGAACGAAAACAATGCATTGATGTGTTTCATGATTCTCCCTTTCAATTCAAACTCTATCACTCAATTGGTTTCTTGTCAATTACAATTGACGTTTTCTTTTACGAATCTTCGTCCTCGTCATTCATGCTGGGATCCGGCTCGTCATGAAAGGTCCCATCATTCCACCGAAAGATGCCGGTGTAGATGACGAGCTGTCCTTGGTTGTCATGCTCCAACGCACCATCACAGGTGCAGTCGGTCATGGCATCCACCTCTGCTTCAGTGTATGTCTTCATCTCTTGTTTTCCTTGATTAGGGGAAGCATTACCTTCCGCTTGTAAACGTGAAGCCGAACGCCGGTACAGGAATCGTAGAAGTCATCTGCTACCAACTTATCGGCATATGGGCCACTGGTCCACCACGTACCATCATCGTAGTAGAAGATGACCCAGTGTGGAACCAATTCCGGTTTTTGGTTCATCGCTTTTTCTCTTTCGCTTTCCGGTGCGCATGTGTAACTTGTGCGGAATCAACCTCGAACCACCTATCTTCTTTTCGTTTGGGGCGAGTGAGGGTGAGTTTCGCAAACAGGACGATACCTCCCACCGCCACTAACGAACAGACAATAGTGATTAGCTCGCTCAATTCCTCACCCTCTTGGTGCCGCACAACTCACACCTATCCGTTTCATCGGCAAGATGTAAACAATCTCCTCGGCAAAACGACATCAACACTTCGGCTGCGTACGAATCACCTTGGTGTCGGATGGCAAAGAAGTATAACCGTGTAGGTAGGTCATCCTTTTTCGGCTTTGCCATTACCTTGCGATTGCTGGCACTCACTTGTACATCTTCAGGATGGCACGGAGAGCTTCCTTGGCTGTATCCAGGTCGGGGTAAGCGATGCCCTGACCGAGACTGACAACCTCCCCCGATTGAAGAGCCTCCCAAATCTTGAACTTCCGCTTGGCGTTCTGCTCACGTCCCTGCTCCGACATGATGAAGAATCGTCCTTTGTAGAGAGTCGTCTCGATTTTGCTGTTCCACTGCTTCATGGTAGCACGAGAGAAGAAGATGTGGCCAATCTTCTTATTGCGAGCCCGAAGCTGCGACATGCTCTTGAACACGGGAACCTCCTGGGTCAGCTCACGAATCACACTGTAGTTGTAAATGGTCAGTGCTGCATTGGAACAATACATTGTCTTACTCCTCGTTGGTGGACTTTACGTCCTTTGCCGGGTAGATGGTTCCTGAATAAACTGGATTCTTTGCTTTGGAATACAGTTTGACACAGTAAGATTGAACCTCCACTTTGCGTGGCGGTTTCATCCGTCTGAAGATGATATCACCTTCACCTCCAGGTGTCAATACACGGTCTCCTTTTCCAAAGATCATTTTGCATCCAAAGCTTTTTGGATGAGCCTCGTTCCCATCAACTGGGCATGTTTGCCGTTAGCTGCACGAACGACCACTCTGTATTGAGTGTCATTCACCTTCTGAACCTTCCGATAGTCCTCGAAGGTGGGATCTCGGAATGCAGAAACTTTGGTGATATTGGCAGTCATCTCCACCATGTAAGTATTGGGATACTTCAGTGTAGGAGCGCTGGAATTGTGATTGGTGGGAGATAGTGAAACCTGCGAGATGGGAGGAGATGGGATGACCTCCACCTCATCCAACGTAGGCTCACCGTCCTCCTGCGGGAGCGGATGTGAGGCCGCATGATCCAGAAGGTGAAGGATGTTTCCACCGTGAACATCCTCTCCCTTGGTGGGCTTGTTGAGCTGATATCGTTCATTGCAAACAATACACTTCAACTCCCACGCTTGCTTCCGGTCGATGATGGTGTAGTTTCGTTGAATCTCCAACGGGAGTTTCCTACTCATGTGAACTTTCCTTTCTTTTCCACGACATCTGCGTAGCTGAATTCAGCGGCGCACTTGCAGCAAAAGAAGGGGTCTCCTCCATGATGTGCGCAATGTCTGCCTGGGTCACAGCAGATAGGGAGAGGTGATGCTTTGGTCATGACCGCTGCCACCTTTCCATCCCCATCCACTAATTCGAGATGTTGAACTTCTTTTTGCAACTCGGACATTGGATTTCCTTGGTTGTAGTTGGATTGGTGAATATGGATTTCACCATCATCCAAAGTAGGTCACGCTTGCGGAAGTGAAACCACATTCACTTCTCCGGCTTGACCATCTCGGCCTTGTAGATGGTTCCACTGTAGCTCGGGAAAGGAGGCTTCTCCGTCTCCGCCTTGCGGGTGTCCAAGCACACACTGTAGACATCCACCTCGAAAAAGTCGGGCGGGGCCATGCGCTTGTAGACGACAGTACCCGCCCCACCCGGAGTCATCACACGATCACCCTTGTCGAACATCTTTCTCCTCCATTGTCAGAACTTGAGTTGTGGTTGGACCTGCGTGCTTGGAGGCCATCCAGCCCTTTTCCACGCACACATCCAACAGAGCTTCCCGATGTGCAGAAGCATCCGTAGGATTCTTGGCTGTCATCTCGAATGCCTTGGTGAAGGCAGAGATGGGTGATGTGCACTTCTTCAGCTTGTCGTATGCTTCAGACCAGCGTGCCAGAAAGTTGTTCATGGTGCCTCACGGACAGCAGTAAACATACCCGTTGACCGAGTGCTCGTACAAGTTGCACCCTTGACCAGGTGGCATGCTGGTACTGCATAGGTAGTTCTTGGGCCCAGCTCCGCCACACTGGTAGTCCAGGTTGGATTGACGCACACAACTACTCCCAGCATCGGGTGCGTTTCCGACACCAGTATCCGGTGTGGTATCAGGTGTGGTTGACGAGTCGGGCGTGTTGACAGGTGAACCAGTGTCGGTGTTGGTGGTAGAAGAATCCGTTTGACTCACATCCTTCCCGGAGATGGTTGGATCTCCACTGTCATCCGACTTGGAACCACCGTCTACCCCATTCTCGGTAGAGTTGGGGTTGGGGTAGACGTAGGTAGCGCTGCTACAGGCAAGTAAGAAGACGCTCACGAGAGAGATGTGTTTCATGGTCATTCCTCCACTTTCAGGTGTCCCTTTTCTTGGAGCATATGGATGCATATTCGCACACCATCGCTGAATCCTGCCTTCATGTCCTCCAGTGCCTTCTTCTTGACCGGAAGAGCCGACATCTGCTGCGCAAACATTGCGTTCATTTCACTTATGAATCCGGGAATCTCCGACCGTTTCATTATTGCAACCTTCCTTTCCCCAATGTGGATAACTTATCCCACGTTCAATAGCTGAGGTCGCTGCCGATTTTACTTCCCAAACAGGCGGCTCATGCGCTATTATGTCTCTGCGATGACCAAGCCCAAGACTCTTCCGTTTGCCTCATCCTACAGCAACATGCTGCGTCCCACCAGGCGCCCTACTGTATCCATCAGTACGTTTGAGAACCACCGAATTCAGGAAACGATCCTCGGTATCTTCCGGCGATTCGATTGCGACTCAATGGATATGGAGGCTTTGATTCACTTCGTCCTACATGGATTCAATGTAACTCCAAGTACCTACGAAGAAATGCAGAAGACGGTCAAGGCACACATCCTGAAGAACTTCGCCATCCACCAGGGAAGTAACCTGCGCCTGAGCGATGTCTCAATGCGACGTGTAACCGTCTGTCATACCATCGAGAAAGACCAGGAGTGATTCACCTGGCCACGTACCGACCTGCGTAGAAGTCTTCCTGCCAGATTGGCTCGTGGTAGGTCTCGTCATCCTTTTCCTTGCACTCGGCGCACAACCAGTTGGTGCTGGTCTCGTACACTTCCTTACCTGTGAGGTCGCATCCGCAATCCTCACACTCGGGGGAAGCATCGGTGCCATTAGCACCCCAGCGTTGGAGTAGGTTGTTGTAGACGTGATTGAGAGTGGGACCTTCATTCCCCTTCTCGATACGACAGCTCTCACCATTGCACATTTGAGTTCTCCTTTACTTGCAGGTAATCCAAAGTAGGAGGATTACCGCTAGCGATACCGTACGTAGGACGTAGTGCTGGCGGACGGTAAGCATATCACACTGGCTCGGCCTTGAGGTAGACCGTTACGTCACCCGTGCGCCAGTTGGTAGCCGTCGCAACCCCATCGAAGGATGCATGATCCTTGGTCGAGAAGTGATGCCACTTCGGCAGGAACACTTCTCCCTTCATGATGGCTCGCGGCTCGGGAGAACACATGGTCCCCAGGCTGAATCCATTTTCCTTCAGCCAACTCTCTGCTGCGTGGGTGGCGGAGAAGTCACTACCCGTGTGCGGAAACGTCTTCTTGAACGGAAACTTGTTGAAGTCCATGACATCCTCCTTCACTGGAAACCACAGTTGTTGCAGTAACCGTCATCATCACATGATTTGAGATGGTCACCTGCGACCGCACATTCTTCCATGCTGTCGTGAATGTAACCCTCTTCACTCTCTTCCTCTTCGTCCTCGACATCCTCACCTAGGCCGTAGTTCTCCAGAATCCACTCCTGAAGAACTTCCATGGCACCAGGATTGTCGTCAAAGAAGTTGAGAAGTCCGGAGACGTGTGCCCCATTGTTACATTGGAGCTGCTGAGGGGCGGAGTCGTATCCCAAGTCAGCCGCCAGCTTGACCAGATCATCCGACTTTCGGAGACGGAGATTCTCAACTTCTTTTCGGTTCATGACTTTCTCGTTTTCCAGATGATGATTAGGGTCCAAACCCACCAGTGAATACGTGTGGTGGCGGGGCTCATAGGGGAACCATCAGGCCAATTCCCTTGCTCGACCTGATGTGTGTCCACTCCCCACCTCTGCCGCCAATCCCACCACACTGGGATATCTCGGGGCCAACGTAATTCCAGAATGAATTGAGCTGGCCACTTCATGCTGCTTTTCGTACTTTTCTGCTGAGGTACTTCTCGGTAAAGTCCTGAAGTCTCATGCTCCCATACAAGGGAACAGCTCCAAACACCTCGAACTTTACCTTCCGACCTTTTACTTCCACCACCTGAAGAATAGCACCCTTGTTGTTCCAGGGGTACTTATCACCCACCTTGACACTCATGATGCTCCTCCTGATCCTCTATATACTTACTTCTCCCATAGATCCCTCATTCGTTTGTCGAGAAACACTTCCGGTAATTATCCGGAATTACTGAGGAATTTATAGGGTTCTGGTAGTAGAGTGGATCCTCCGCTACGGGGATGACCTCAATTATAATTCTTGGATTGAATGAGTCAAGCTAAAAGTTGGATGAATCAGTCTTGGTCGATCAGACGCCTACCGCGTTGTGCATCGTCCATTCCGCCCAAGCGTCCTCCAGCTCGCCCCAAGAATCGGCGGTCAGGTAGAAGGCATCATCCGTGGCGTCAATCTGACGTGAGCAGAACTGCGCAAACGAATCACCGTTTGCTCGCTTGGCCTCCTCAATCAGTTTGAAGTAGCAACCGCGATTGATGCCCTGTTCGATGACATCGGGGCTGTAGTCGTCTGTATCCTCCCCACTTGGATACATGCCCCAGCTCTTGAAAAAATCTTGAACGTTTTTGAAGTTCATCTCAAAACCTACAGGTGTGATGGTGGATATTCCGAGAATCCCAATCTGTAACTCATGTGATCAATATGAAGAGGATTGTACCTGCTGTCCTGGATGTGGACACCCAGAATCACATGAAGAGAACTGTACTCACCTCTGCCCTGATAGAGCTGAAGATACTTCATTGAAAGAGGAGATAACCTTATCGGCCTCTTCTTCGGAATCACAGTAGGCGAGAATGGAATCGTTGGATGGGTGCATGACCCACCATTCCTTTTTGCCGGAGTCGCGCTCACGCTCCACCTTGCGCGCCCCATTGATGATAATGTGAATAGACATGTTATCTCTTTCGGTAGATGTGGAATTGGTAGATGTGGTCAATCTCCGGCTCATCACCGAAGTGCTCACACTGCTGCTCTTTTGCACCAATGTAAGGACCATTCTTGTGCCACCGATAACCAGGATGATCTTCCTTGGACATCGGTGTAAAGAAAACGCAGTATCGGTGTTCCGATTCCTGCAAAACTTTCCCGTAATGGTGGGAAAGAAACTGCTCGGGTGAGTCGCAGGAACCAAAGTCGTTGAAGTAGATTCCTTTATCGAACCTCTCCCGAAGTGACTTCAAACGTGAGTCAACATCTCCCTGGAATTCCGGCCACTCATGATCGAATTCGTACCAGCCTTTTTCCTCCATGAAGATGATGTGCTGGGCCATCATATCTTTGACCAGATAGAGACCCGTCTGAAGGTGTTGAAGGAGCTTATCGTACGAACCGTTCAAGTTGACCAGCATGTCTTACTCCTCTCTTTTGGTTGGCAGAGAGAAGGGGCCGCTAGAATGATCCCTAGCGGCCCCTTCCTACCTACAACTTCTTATCTACACCATTCGGTACAGTGCACGGTATTGTCGTACGCCACCACCCCACACATAGAGGAGTAGAAGTACGATACTCCCCCAGCCACCGCTCCTGCTGTGCAGGTAGAGACTGGATTGGCACAACAGTAAGAAAGTCCGCCTCGACATCGCCCAGTGAGAGTGTTCGTGGTTGAATTGACCTCACAATATCCGAAAGTTGTGTATGCGCTTGACTCACTTCCAATTGCACTATCCGACTCCTCGGTGGATGTCGAACACGCAACCCCCGAAACCAACAAGGCAACACAAACCAGACCTGTCTTCATATGAATCACCTTATATCCCTTTGGTTACCGAGACGTTACCAAGGCGATTTGCTATACAGAGTTTTTTAGTTCATCCTCGTTCTACTTTGAACTTGAGGCACACACCCTTGATAGTGAGCATGACCTCATCGGTCCGAGCATCATACACACCGTGATCCAGGAAGTCTTTGTAGGAGATGTCGGAAGGAAGCTGCTTTTCGTTGATGAGCTTTTGCGCCCACTCTTGCTCCCGAATGCCCGCATCGCACAATCGCATCTGATTCATTGCAATCTCCTTCTCTGACGCTTTTTCTGACCAGTACATCGCCAAGTTGCGGTATCCCATCTGACCACACTTGTACGACAGTGTGCGCATTTCTTGTGGGGTCATCGGAGTACCTTGACCAACCTGCGATAGTTGCGGTCGTCTTCCGGATCCTTGGTCACCTCGACAGGTACCCACTCGTACAAACCGCTCCGACCAAAGCTGTTGTACTCGTGCATATCCTTTGGTGCGATAGCATCCAACTTGTTTTTCTGAAGAGCAGAGTTGATGCATTCCGCCATATCGAAGTACACCTGCGAAAAGGTGTTGATGTCTCGCCAGCACGAATCATGCGTGCATTCGTGCTTCCATTCCTTGACATCACGAAGGGTAGCGAAAGGTGATTTGGTCACGCTGGCAAAGACAGTGACGTAGGTGCCGTGTGGGTGAACGTAGTACAGAAGGTGCAGACCTCTGCTCTGGTCGTAGGACCCACGGTCGGTGTGGTGACTCATGCGCAGGTCGAAGTTGAGGTAGAGACCTTCCTTCTCTCGACCCTTCCCGAGTAGCTCATGCTGCACAATCTAATGTGCAACATTACGAATACTCATTTGTAGCATGATTCACCACCTAGCCCAATCGGGCAACTTCTTGAAGAGAGCATCGCACTTCTGGTCGTTCATGATGGCAGTGGTCATGTTCCCACGCTTGCGCGCAATCTGAGCCGCTGCCTTGTGACGAAGGTACTTGGAGAGATTCTCCAGCACACTTGCCGTATCCAGGTACTCTTTCGGATTACACGTAGTGTCATCCAAGTTGGGAACTTGGAATCCAAAGTGGTTTTCACTCATGGGTCAATCCTCCTCGAACTTCCATTCACCGACAGTGTTGCCGTTGATGTCACGAAGTTTCCGACCTTCGTTCTTGACAGTGGCCGGCGAGCTGAGAACATCTTTGGCCACCTCTTTCAGTTTGGCGGCCAGGTGGCCCCGAGTGCGCATGGCCTCGTTGCCCAATTCGATTGTCAGTGTGAATTTCATTACTCACTCCTTTTCAAACTTGTGATGTGGGATGCTATGGTACGACATCCCATCATTCGCAACCACACTAATGTAGACCACTTTGATCAATACATCATGTGCGATATGTGTCACCTCTACTACAGAAACCTGGCCTCGCAGTCTTAGGCGCACCTTATCTCCCATTCGGAGTCTAAGGGCCTGATAGTGAGTTACTTGACCCTACCCTTCTTGATAGTGGCCTCCGTCTCTGCCACCGTGGCCCCACACTGCCACGCTGCGCGCTCGTACATGTCGATGATGGCGGGAGTCTCACCTCTCTCCACCTGCGACCGAAGATTGCGCAGGGCGGTTTCCTTGTCGGACGCCGCTTCGTCAGCCTCACTCACATCGTAGACACCAATCATGATCGTTCTCCTGCTTCCACAGCCCTCTTTACGGAAGTTGCGGTTATGGCAGAATGCCAACCAACCAGCCGTATGTGCCGACTCGTAAGATTGTCTCCAGTGGCACATGGAACATTCCACAAGGTAATACTCGGTGAACCTTGTGATTACAACCACACCATCGGTACGGCTGGTTCCTACTTCCATATCTACCTACCTTCGTTTGCTGGACTTCACCTTGGGAGAAGGGACAGGTGCGGGAATGTAGTTCGGGTCTCCGTTATCCACAGGAAAGACACCGATGTAGAGATATCCACAGGAACCTTTCGGGCTCACCGTGATATGCCAGCCGTGAAGCTGGGTATGCAACTGTCGGTCCTCACTTCCGCGCAGAAACTCCTTCTTGGTGAGATCCTTGATTGCAGGTATGCCGTACTCATTGAGGAACTTACAGAATTCCTCACGTTGCCCCGGCTCCCCACCCACCATGCACTGACGATCCCAGAGGAGATCCAACGTGCCCGGCCCATTGTAGATAGCTCGTGCGCCGTAAGCAATGGCCTTCTCACCCTCGGGGTTGATTCCCCACTCCAGCTTATCCATAGTCACGCCTCCTCCAGTTTGCGGAATTCATTACAGAGATAGAATTGGTCGGGATTGGTATTGGGTTGTCGTTTACAGAACAACTCCCTCCTACCATCCACCGTCACATATCCTACTTCAAACTCTCGCCCCGTATTCTGAGCGATGTTGTATTGAAAGTGAACGCGACCAAGATCATACTTGGTCGCAATCTCCTGAATCTGATTGTGATTCATTACACCCCGCTATGTTGTGAGCCTAATGTTCCAGGTGCGGTCGCCCACCTGACGCCGAGCATTCATGAATACAACTCCGTCTCTTGAAAGAAAAGCGGTAGTGAAGTCCGTGTTATATTTACGAAGATTCATTACCACATCGTCAAAAGTAATTACATCCAATGTGAGTGGATGCATACCCGGGTCTCGCAACTCCAATTTCATTACACCGCCACCCTTTCTTCCGACACCACCTGCGGGACATCTTCGATGATGCGCGTACCCTTGGGCAGCTTCGCTACGCCCAACTTCTCACGCAGGAGCTTGCGCACCTCCAACTCCTTTTCAGCTTGGAAGGTGTACTTGGTATCATCCACCATAACGAAGTAGGTTTTCAATTCCACTTCCTCACAGCGGGTCAAAACATTCTGCTTGACACCATCTCGCACATCGTGCTTTTTGATGGTCCCCTTCAGGATGATCTCGCTCCCCGTCTCATGCGCGCCCGAAGAAGCAAACCAGATGAAAACGTTGCCGTTGTCATCCGACATGATATGAAGGTGTGAAGTGCCCCACTGGCTATCACATTGAACCACCTTCTCCACCATTACCTTCATGCGCACACGATCTCCCACATTGCCCACATGCTGGGCAATTTCCGCACGCTTGGCCTGAAGCTCCTTCCACCGAAGGGTACTGAGGTGTCGTTGATACGCGGCAACAATGCTGGCCGCAAGGCCCATGTCGCGTCCCTCGTAAACACACCTGCGGGCAATGGTGCGAATGTTGTGGAGGTAGTCGGGAATTTCCTCACCTTCGATGTCAGCCGCCCACTCGATGGCAGCCTCTCCCACCTGGAAAGACTCGGGAGAAGGTGAGGAAAACATCGGCTTGAAGTGAGGCCCAGCAAGCCGAGGATGTAGGTGCTTCTGCGCAATCTCGCAGGTCGCACATCCCTCCATGTTCAGCTCGCGCGCCTTACCTCGGCTCATCCAGCCGTCCAGCTTGATACACTCGGCGACATATCCCAGGTATGTCTCCAGAGGCTCGTAGGACGGACCACCTCCACCCCCGAATCCCATCTCGTCTTCCATGCTCTCACCAAGTGCGTCCTACGAGCCT
>Ga0207711_10001834_pt1 | contig 19368 bp, 16 predicted proteins | sample KBSS34metaG_FD_184401 | JGI IMG/M metagenome (GOLD analysis project Ga0207711, IMG submission 184401) | Switchgrass rhizosphere microbial communities from Kellogg Biological Station, Michigan, USA - KBS S3-4 metaG (SPAdes) (version 2) | ecosystem: Host-associated > Plants > Roots > Rhizosphere...
TCAGAAGGCCGCGGCCGGCCAGCTCGTCGGGGGAGCACGCGCCCGTGTGAACGCGGCGTTCGCGGCCCAGGAGTCCGTCATCCTCGCCGCCGAAGAGACGGCGCAGCTCGCGGCCGAAGCGGTCGACGTGACCGCCGTGCCGACGCGCTGGCGGGCCGGGGCGCGGCATCCCCTCAGTCTCTTGATGGAGCAGATGAGCGACCTGTTCATCTCGATGGGATGGGAGATCGGCGAAGGCCCCGAGCTCGAGCACGAATGGTTCAACTTCGACGCGCTGAACTTCGACGAGGACCACCCGGCGCGCGCACTGCAAGACACCTTCTTCGTCGACCCGGTCGAGCGCCATCTGGTGCTGCGCACGCACACCAGCCCGGTGCAGATCCGGTCGCTGCTGACTCGGCCGCTGCCCGTCTACGTCGCGGCCGTCGGGTCGACCTATCGCACCGACGAGGTGGATGCCACGCATACCCCGGTCTTCCACCAGATCGAGGGCATCGCGATCGACAAAGGCCTTACCATGGCGAACCTTCGGGGCACGCTCGAGCACATGGCACGCTCGCTGTTCGGCGATGGTGCGCAGATCCGGCTGCGTCCGAACTACTTCCCCTTCACCGAGCCCAGTGCCGAGATGGACGTCTGGGTCGAGAACCTCAAGGGCGGCCCGCGCTGGATCGAGTGGGGCGGCTGCGGCATGGTCAACCAGAACGTGCTCCGAGCCGCGGGCATCGACCCAGAGGAGTACCAGGGTTTCGCCTTCGGAATGGGCATCGAGCGCACCCTGATGTTCCGCAACGGACTCACCGACATGCACGACATCGTCGAGGGCGATGTGCGCTTCTCGCAGCGTTTCGGGATGGTGGTCTGATGCGCGTGCCCCTGAGTTGGCTGGGCGAGTGGGTCGACCTGCCCGACGACGTATCGCTCGAGAGCGTGCACGAGGCGCTGGTGAAGGTCGGCTTCGAAGAGGAAGACGTGCACACCTTCGACCTGACCGGGCCGATCGTCGTCGGCCAGGTGCTGTCGGTCGAAGCTGAGCCGCAGAGCAACGGCAAGACGATCAGCTGGTGCCAGGTGGATGTCGGCGAGGCCGAGCCCCGCGGCATCGTGTGCGGCGCGCACAACTTCGCTGCCGGCGACAAGGTCGTCGTGACGCTGCCCGGGGCCGTGCTGCCGGGACCTTTCCCGATCGCGGCGCGCAAGACCTACGGACATACCTCCGACGGCATGATCGCCTCGGCTCGGGAGCTCGGCTTGGGCGACGAGCACGACGGCATCCTGCGACTCGCCGCGCTGGGACTCGACGACGCGCCGGTGGGCGCCGACGCCATCCACCTGCTCGGGCTGGATGACGCGGCCATCGAGATCAACGTGACGCCCGACCGCGGCTACGCCTTCTCGATCCGCGGAGTGGCGCGCGAGTACAGCCACTCGACCGGAGCGGCGTTCCGCGATCCGGCTCTCGCCGTCTCTGTGACGCCTGGCACGGGCTTCGACGTGACGATCGACGACACGGCCCCGATCCGCGGCACGGCAGGGTCGCGCGCCTTCGCGACGCGCGCCGTGCGCGGGGTCGACGTGACCCGGCCGACTCCGCCGTGGATGGTGGCGCGACTGACTCTGGCGGGGATGCGATCCATCTCGCTGCCGGTCGACATCACCAACTACGTGATGCTCGAGCTCGGCCAGCCGACGCACGGCTACGACCTCGGCAAGCTGCAGGGCGGATTCGTCGTGCGGCGCGCAAATGCCGGCGAGAAGCTCACGACGCTCGACGGAGTCGTGCGCTCCCTGTCGCCCGAGGACCTGCTGATCACCGACGGTTCCGGGCCGATCGGCCTGGCCGGCGTGATGGGCGGGTCGACGACCGAGATCTCGGATGCCACCACCGACATCCTGATCGAAGCGGCGAACTTCGACCCCGTGTCGATCGCCCGCACCGCTCGACGCCACAAGCTGCCGAGCGAGGCGTCGCGCCGATTCGAGCGTGGAGTGGATCCGACCCTCGGTCCGATCGCGGCACAGCGCGTTGTCGACCTACTGGTGTCGCTTGCCGGCGGCGCCGCCGATCCGCTGGGCTCGAGCGTCGACGCCTACCCGGCGCCGGAGCCGATCGACTTCGACCCGGCGAAGCCCGCTTCGGTCATCGGGGTCGACTACACCGAGGCCGAGGTGCACGACTCACTGGTGATGATCGGCGCGACCGTCGACGCGCCCGACGTCGAGTCACAGGATGGTGACCGCTGGACGATCACCCCGCCGCCGTGGCGTCCCGATCTCACCGACCAGCTCACTCTGGTCGAAGAGGTCGCGCGCATCGTCGGGTACGACCGCATCCCCTCGGTCCTGCCGATCGCGCCGCCCGGGCGAGGGCTCACCCGGGCGCAGTCCGCGCGCCGTCGCGCGGCCGCGACCCTGGCCGCCGCGGGGGCGACCGAGGTGCTCGCGTACCCGTTCAGTTCCGCAGCGCAGGTAGCGCTGTTCGACCCGGACGCTCCCGCCATCCGGCTCGCCAACCCGCTCGACCCGCAGTTCGGGTTGCTGCGCCGATCGATGCTGCCCGGGCTCATCGAGATCGCCCGCCGCAACCTCTCACGCGGGATCACCGACCTCGCTCTCTTCGAGATCGGCACAGTCTTCCTCCCCGAGGTCGGCGTGGTCTACGGCACGGACAGCATCCCGGTCGGCGACGCACGACCCGACAAGGCAGCGCTCCAGAAACTGAACGCGAGCATCCCGCCGCAGCGCTGGCATGTCGGGGCGCTGTTCCTCGGCGACGCACTGGCGAAGCAGCCGGGTGCAGTCGCCGTTGCGGCAGGTCTGACCGATGCGCTCGACGTCGTTCGGCAGCTGTCGGTGGCCCTGGCGGTCGATGTCACGATCGCGGGGGGCGCGCATGCTTCCCTGCATCCGGGACGCACCGCGCAGTTGACCGTGGGTGACCGCGTGGTCGGCGTCGCAGGCGAACTGCTGCCTTCGGTCGCGCGCGAGCTCGACCTGCCGCGCGTCGTGGCGCTCGTGGAACTCGACCTCGACGCACTCATCGACCTCGGCGCTCGCGTGTCGACGCCGGCGCAGCTCGGCACCCTGCCGGCGGCCACGCAGGATCTCTCGCTGGTCGTCCCGCTCGAGACACCGGCAGGCGAGGTGCTGGCCGCGGTCGTCGCGGGGGCGGGGGCACTCCTCGAGGACGCGCGTCTCGTCGACGACTACCGCGGCACAGGGCTGCCCGATGGCCGCAAGTCGCTGACCTTCGCCTTGCGGTTCCGCGCCCCCGACCACTCTCACGGCCGCCGAGGCGAGCGAGGCCAAGCTGGCCGGCGCGGCACGAGCGAGCGAACTCTTCGGGGCGACCGTCAGGGAATAGTCGCTGCCCGGGTCAGCCCGGGCGGGGACGTTCGAAAACCTCATTTCAGTTGGGGCGCAATTGCGTCCGAACTGAAATGACGATTTCGACACACCCTCACCCCACGAAGACGGGAGCCGACCCGAAGGCCGACTCCCGTTCACGGTGCAAGCGCTGTTACTTCGTGCCGCCGCCCAGGAGGCCGCCGAGCAGGCCGCCGATCATCTGCTGCGTGTTCGGGTCGGAGAGCAGGCCGCCCAGCATCCCGCCGAGATCGCCGCCGGTCGATGCCGGGGTGGCCGTCTTCTTCGCCGCGGGCGCGGACGTGGTCTTCGGAGCAAGCATCTGCGTCGCGATGAACGACAGCACGATGGGGGCCACGATGGGCAGCACCTGCTTGATGATGTCCATCGTCACGTTCGGCTTCGGCTCGCCGTCGGCCAGCTTGGCGGCGACCTTGTCGGTGTTGTCGCCGAACACGTGCTTGACGATCTTGGCGCCGTCGGCGGTGTCGATGTCGTCCACGCTCTTGGGCGTCGAGGTGTGGCTGGAGAGGGCCTTCTCGAGCGAGGCGGAGCCGCTGGAGGTGGACGCGTTGGCGGCCAGCCCGCCGATCAGACCGGGAAGGACCTGCTTGACGGCCGCGTTGGCAACGTCTTCCGGGATTCCGAGCTTCTTGGCGATGTCGCCAACCGGCACCATGTCGAGCACAGCATTGAGGTCAGTCATGATTCCCCGTCTCTTCGGCGCGCTCACTTCGAACGTCGCTCGGGCTCCAGATTAGTGCTCGCGGCCCGCGGGGCAGTATGGTCGTTTCCGTGCAGAACACGACGATCGAACTCCGGGGCGCAACGCTCCGTCGAGTCCGTCGTGCGCGCCGACTCGGGGCGACGCCGCGCCGCTGACTCGTTCAGCTTTCTTCGCGTGACGTCGCCGCTCCGACCACGTCCCGTCGAACCCTAAGGTTGAACCCATGTCGCTGTCGGTCGCCGTTGCCGGCGCAAGCGGATACGCAGGAGGCGAACTGCTGCGGCTGCTCGCCCAGCATCCGGATCTCGAAGTCACCGCGGTCACCGCGTTCCAGAACGCCGGCCAACCGCTCGCCGCCGTGCACCCCCATCTGCGCTCGCTTGCGCATCTGACGCTGCAGGCGACGACGGCCGAGGTGCTCGCGGGCGCCGACGTCGTCTTCCTCGCGCTGCCGCATGGCGCGTCGGGCGCGCTGACAGCGCAGCTTCCGGATGACGTGCTCGTCATCGACTGCGGCGCCGATCACCGCCTGACCGATCCGGCCGCGTGGGCCGAGTTCTACGGCGGCGAGTACTTCGGCGCATGGAACTACGGCTTGCCCGAGCTGATCACCGGCCCGAGTGGCGAGCGGCAGCGCGACAACCTGGTCGGCGCGACTCGCATCGCGGTGCCCGGCTGCAACGTCACCGCGATCACCCTGGCCCTGGCGCCCGGGATCGCGGCCGGCGTCATCGAGCCGCACGATCTCGTGAGCGTCTTGGCCGTCGGCACTTCGGGCGCGGGCAAGAGCCTGAAGACCGAGTTGCTGGCGAGCGAGGTCGTGGGTTCGGCGTCCGCGTACCAGGTGGGCGGAACGCACCGCCACAATCCCGAGATCGTGCAGAACCTGACTGTCGCCGGCGGAGTCGGCGTCACGGTCTCGTTCACGCCCGTGCTGGTGCCGATGTCGCGCGGCATCCTCGCGACCTCGACCGCACGGCTCGCCGCCGGCGTCACCGAGCGCGAGGTGCGCGAGGCGTGGGAGGCCGCGTACGCCGACGAGCCGTTCGTGCACGTGCTGCCCGCCGGGCAGTTCCCGAGGTCGGGCGACACCATCGGCGCGAACACGGCCCTCGTCGGCCTCGCCGTCGACGAGCGCGCGGGGCGCGTCGTCGTGATCAGCGCGATCGACAACCTGGTGAAGGGCACCGCCGGGGCGGCGATCCAGTCGGCCAACATCGCGCTGGGGCTGCCCGAGGCGACCGGCCTTGCCGTGAATGGAGTGGCGCCATGAGCGTGACAGCAGCACCAGGATTCGAAGCGGCGGGGGTGCGTGCCGGGCTGAAGGCCTCGGGCAATCCGGACCTCGCCCTGGTGGTCAACCGTGGCCCGCTGAACAGCGCCGCCGTCGTGTTCACCAGCAATCGCGCGCAGGCCAATCCGATCATCTGGTCGAAGCAGGTCGTCGCCGACGGGCAGGTGAGCGCGATCGTGCTCAACTCGGGTGGCGCCAACTGCTTCACCGGGGCCCAGGGATTCCAGACCACGCACGCCACCGCCGAAGCCGTTGCCGCCGTCCTCGATGTCAGCGCCGGCGACGTGCTGGTCTGCTCCACCGGGCTGATCGGCGAGCAGCTGCCAGTCGACAAGCTGGTGGCCGGCGTCGGTGCGGCAGCGGCGGCTCTCTCCGTTGACGGCGGGATGGACGCCGCGGCCGCCATCATCACGACCGACACCCACGCGAAGACCGCCGTGGTGTCGCGTGACGGCTGGAGCATCGGCGGCATGGCCAAGGGAGCCGGAATGCTGGCTCCCGGGCTCGCCACCATGCTCGTGGTGATCACCACCGACGCGGCGCTCGATTCGCCCGCACTCGATTCCGCGTTGCGCGCCGCGACCCGCGTCAGCTTCGACCGGCTCGACTCGGACGGGTGCATGTCGACGAACGATCAGGTCACGCTGATGGCCAGTGGGGCATCCGGGATCGCGCCGTCGACCGAGGAGTTCACCGCCGCCCTGACCGAGCTCGCGCTCGACCTGGCCCGGCAACTGCAGTCCGATGCCGAGGGCGCGAGCCACGACATCGCGATCGAGGTCGTCAATGCCGCCACCGAGGACGACGCGGTCGAGGTCGGCCGCTCGGTCGCGCGCAACAACCTGTTCAAGGCTGCCGTGTTCGGAAACGACCCCAACTGGGGCCGCGTGCTGGCCGCGATCGGCACGACGAGCGCGCCATTCGATCCCTACGCCGTCGACGTGAGCATGAATGGAGTGCGGGTGTGCAGCAACGGTGCTCCCGACCGGCCGCGCGACGAGGTGGATCTCACACCGCGCGCGGTGCAGGTGCTGATCGACCTGAAGGCCGGCGACGCGACCGCCACCATCCTGACCAACGACCTCACTCACGATTACGTGCACGAGAACTCGGCGTACGCGTCATGAGCGACCAGAAGCCTCTTGTGAACGACCCGCGGCTCGCCGACGCAGAGTCCAAGGCCAACACCCTCATCGAGAGCCTGCCCTGGCTGCGAAAGTTCGCTGGTCAGATCGTGGTCGTCAAGTTCGGCGGCAACGCCATGGTCGACGACGAACTGAAACGTGCTTTCGCCGAAGACATGGTCTACCTGCGCCACGTCGGCTTGAAGCCGGTCGTCGTGCACGGAGGCGGTCCGCAGATCACCGCGATGCTCGAGCGGCTGGGCATTCCGAGCCAGTTCGTCGGCGGGTACCGGGTGACCACGCCCGAGACCATGGATGTCGTGCGGATGGTGCTGACCGGCCAGGTCAGCCGCGAGCTGGTCAGCATGATCAACGAGCACGGCCCGCTCGCCTCGGCGATCTCGGGAGAGGACGCCGGGCTGTTCCGCGGCGCGCGGCGCGGGGTGCTGGTCGACGGAGACATGGTCGACGTCGGCCTGGTCGGCGATGTGGTCGAGGTGGATCCGGCGGCGGTGCTGGCCGAGGTCGATGCGGGCCGCATCCCCGTGGTGTCGTCCATCGCGCCCGACATCGAGGTCCCGGGTCAGTCGCTGAATGTGAATGCCGATTCGGCCGCGGCCGCGCTCGCCGTCGCGCTCGGTGCCGCCAAGCTGGTGGTGTTGACGGATGTCGAGGGCCTGTACCGCGACTGGCCGAACCGCGACTCGCTGGTCTCGGTCATCGACACCACCGAGTTGATCGGCCTGCTGCCACACCTGGAGAGCGGGATGATCCCCAAGATGACCGCGTGCCTCGAGGCAGTCAGCGGGGGAGTGCCCAAGGCGGCCATCATCGATGGCAGGCGCCCGCATTCGATCCTGCTCGAGATCTTCACCGACGCCGGGATCGGCACCGAGGTGGTGCCGGCATGACCGCGACAAGCCCTAGCCGGTCGAGTAGCCCCGAAGGGGCGTATCGAGACCGCTTCACCGACGTCATGATGAAGACCCTGCCGGCACCGCTCGCCGTGCTCGCGCGCGGCGAAGGCGCTCGGGTCTGGGACGTCGACGGCAGAGAGTATCTCGACTTTCTCGCCGGGATCGCAGTCAACTCACTCGGCCACGCGCATCCGGTCTTCGTCGAGGCCGTCTCGACCCAGGCCGCGACCCTTGCACACATCTCGAACTACTTCGCGAGCGAACCCGAGATCGAGCTGGCCGAGCGCTTGCTGCGGCTCACCGGCGGCCGGCGGATCTTCTTCGGCAACTCCGGCGCCGAGGCGATCGAGGCCGCGATCAAGCTGGCGCGGCGCACCGGCCGCCCGCGCATCCTCGCACTCGAGGGCGGCTTCCACGGCCGCACGACGGGGGCCGCGGCGATCACCGGCAAGGCGTCGATGCGGGAGCCGTTCCTTCCGCTGCTGCCAGGGGTCGAGCACATCGAGCCGAGCATCGAGGCGCTCGAGGCGGCGATCGGCGATGATGTCGCCGCGCTCTTCGTCGAGCCGATCCAGGGTGAAGCCGGCGTGCTCGACCTGCCGGCCGGGTATCTGGCCGAGGCGCGGCGGCTCACCGCGCAGCACGGCGCGCTGCTGATCCTGGACGAGATCCAGACCGGCGCCGGCCGCACCGGCGACTGGTTCGCCTTCCAGCGCGACCTGCCGACCGGAGCGTTCCCGGATGCCGTCACCCTCGCCAAGGGCATCGGCGGCGGCTTCCCCATCGGCGCGCTGGTGGCGTTCGGGTCGGCAGCGGAGCTGCTGCAGCCGGGCCAGCACGGCTCCACCTTCGGCGGCAATCCACTGGCCACGGCGACTTCGAACGCCGTGCTCGGCGAGATCGAGCGCGCCGGCCTGGTCGAGAACGCGCGAGTGCGGGGCGAGCAGCTGCGGGCCGCGATCCTCGGGATCGGGTCGCCGCTCATCACCGACACCCAAGGCCGTGGGCTGCTGCTCGGCATCGGCCTGGCGCGACCCGTGGCCGGCGCCGTCGCCGCACGGGCCCTCTCGCTCGGGCTGATCGTCAACGCTGCGAGCGAGAACCGCATCCGGATCGCGCCGCCCCTGATCATCGGCGACGCCGAGATCGACGAGTTCACCGCCCTCTTCACCGAAGCCCTGTCCAGCTTTGCCGACCCGAACGACGGAGCCACCTCATGACCCGGCATTTTCTGCGCGACGACGACATCAGCCAGACGGAACAGACCGACATCCTGGATCTCGCCGAGGCCATCAAGGCCGATCGCTGGGGCAAGAAGCCCCTTGCCGGCCCGCAGACCGTCGCGGTCATCTTCGACAAGTCGTCGACGCGCACCCGCGTGAGTTTCGCCGTCGGCATCGCCGATCTCGGAGGCAGCCCGCTGATCATCTCGACGGCGAGCAGCCAGCTCGGCGGCAAAGAGAGCCCGACCGACACCGCCCGGGTGCTCGAGCGGCAGGTCGCGGCGATCGTGTGGCGCACCTACGCCCAGTCGGGCCTCGAGCAGATGGCGCTCGGTACGACGGTGCCCGTCGTCAATGCGCTGAGCGACGACTTCCACCCCTGCCAGTTGCTGGCCGACCTGCTGACGATCCGCGAGCACAAGGGCACGCTCGCCGGGCTGACCGTCACCTTCCTCGGCGACGGCGCGAGCAACATGGCGCAGAGCTATCTGCTCGCTGGCGCCACCGCGGGCATGCACGTGCGGGTCGCGGCGCCCGAGGAGTTCAGCGCCGCCGACGACGTGGTGGCGGATGCCGACGCTCGCGCCGCGCAGACCGGCGGTTCAGTCGCGCTCTACACCGACCCCAACGAGGCGGTCGCGGGGGCGGATGTCGTGGTCACCGACACCTGGGTGTCGATGGGCAAAGAAGACGAAAAGGCGCATCGCGTGGCCACCTTCGGCGGCTATCAGGTGACCACTGAGCTCATGGCGCTGGCGAAACCCGATGCCCTCTTCTTGCACTGCCTGCCGGCTGACCGCGGCTACGAGGTGACCGCCGAGGTCATCGACGGACCGCAGAGCGTGATCTGGGACGAGGCCGAGAACCGCCTCCATGCCCAGAAGGCGCTGCTGGTCTGGCTGCTCGAGCGTGCCGGCTGAGGCTCGGATCAGTTCGTGGTGAGCGCATTCATGAGGGTCGAGTCACCGACGATGACGCCGATCAGTACCGACCAGAAGACGATGGCGGCGACGACCCCGATGACCAAGGGGATCCAGAACGTCGTCCGCTTCTTCGCGAGAGACAGGATCGAAAGACCGACGGCGACGACGTACAAGACGAGGTGGCTGATGGCCAGCACGGCGACGGCAGTGCCGTTGTTGCCGCTGTACGTGCCCAGGCCGTGGGCGTCGTACTGCTGCTGGATCGCCTGGTTGAGTCCGAGTCCGGATGTCGCCCCGATGAATGCTCCGATCGCTCCGATCGCGAGCAGCACGATGGTGAGCACCAGATCCCAGGTCTTGCGCTGGCGGGGCGCGGGTGCGTATGCGGGGGCGCCGTACACGGGCGCGCCGTACGTGGGGGCCGCGGCCGGTGCGGCTGACGCTGCGGGGATCCCGGGCACCGCGTACGGGTTTCTTTCGGCCGCGTACTCGCCGTACTGCGGCACCTCGGGCCGCGGAGGCTCGGGCGCGGCCGGGGGAGCGGGTGGCGCCTGGGGCGGCGCAGGAGGCGCAGTCGGCGGCACCGGCGGGTCGAACGGACGGGACGGGTCTGGGTTCTGGTCCGACATGAGCCCCACCCTATCCAAGAGCGGCCAGGTCACGAACCGACCGCGACCGGCTCTGCCCTGAGCCGAATCTAGACTGAACACCAACCCAAGGAGACATCCCTCATGACAGAACGCGTCGTCCTCGCCTACTCGGGCGGACTCGACACCTCGGTCGGCATCGGCTGGCTGCATGACGCAACCGGCAAAGACGTCGTTGCCCTCGCCGTCGACGTCGGTCAAGGCGGCGAAGACATGGACGACATCCGCCAGCGCGCCCTCGACTGCGGCGCCGTGGAAGCGATCGTGGTCGACGCCAAGGAGGAGTTCGCCAACGACTTCCTAATGCCCGCGCTCAAGGCGAACGCGCTCTATCAGAAGCGGTACCCGCTGGTCTCGGCGCTGAGCCGACCGGTCATCGCGCGCCATCTGGCCCGGGTCGCGAGAGAACTTGGCGCCGATTCGGTTGCGCACGGGTGCACCGGCAAGGGCAACGACCAGGTGCGATTCGAGGCCGGCGTCGCAGCGCTGGCGCCCGAGCTGACCAGCATCGCGCCGATCCGCGACCTGGCACTCACCCGCGACAAGGCGATCGCCTACGCCGAGGAGCACGGCCTGCCGATCAAGCAGTCCAAGAAGAACCCGTACTCGATCGACAAGAACGTCTGGGGCCGCGCCGTCGAGACCGGCTTCCTCGAAGACCCGTGGAACGCGCCCATCGAGGACCTCTACGAGTACACGCAGGACCCCGATCACGATGGCCCGGCCGACGAGGTCACCATCACCTTCACCGCCGGCATCCCGACGGCCATCGACGGCGTCGCGGTCTCGCCGCTGCAGGCGGTGCAGCAGCTCAATACGGTGGCCGGCAAGCACGGCATCGGCCGGATCGACATCGTGGAGGACCGCCTGGTCGGCATCAAGAGCCGCGAGGTCTACGAGGCTCCCGCAGCTCTGGCCCTCATCGCCGCGCACGAAGAGCTCGAGAACCTGACCCTCGAGCGCGACGTGAACCGCTTCAAGCGCGGCATCGAGGCGGAGTGGGCGACCCTGGTCTACGAGGGGCTCTGGTATTCGGGGCTCAAGCGGAGCCTTGACGTCTTCATCGATCACACGCAAGAGATGGTCAGCGGCGAGATCCGGCTGAGCCTGCAGGGCGGCCGGGCGACCGTCACCGGCCGCAAGAGCCCGAAGAGCCTGTACGACTTCGATCTGGCGACCTATGACACCGGCGACACCTTCGACCAGTCGCAAGCCAAGGGCTTCATCGAGATCTGGTCGCTGCCGTCGAAGATCAGCGCGAAACGGGATGCTGCCGAATGAGCTGGTCGAGTAGCGAAGCGTATCGAGACCATGGCTGAGAGACCGGGCGCCCTCTGGGGAGCCCGCTTCACCGACGGGCCTGCTCCTGAGCTGGTCGCGCTGAGCCGCTCGACGCAGTTCGACTGGCAGCTCGCGCCCTACGACCTCGCCGGCTCGCGGGCGCACGCCCGCGCTCTCGCGGCGGCCGGATTCCTCAACGCCGACGAACTGGCGCGCATGCTCGCCGGCCTCGACGCGATCGAAGCCGGGGTGAACGACGGCTCGATCGTTCCCCGGGACGACGACGAAGACGTCCACTTCGCCCTCGAGCGGGAGCTGGTCGACGCGGTGGGCGCAGAACTCGGCGGCAAGCTGCGCGCCGGACGCAGCCGCAACGACCAGATCGCCACGCTGATCCGGCTGTATCTGCTCGACCACGCGTCCACCATCGCCGGCCAGACGGTGACGCTGATCGATGCGATCGCCGGGCAGGCGAGCGCGCATCCGGATTCCGTCATGCCGGGTCGCACGCACCTGCAGCACGCACAGCCGATCCTGCTGGCGCACCACCTGCTCGCGCACGCCTGGCCGCTGGTGCGCGATCTGGAGCGGATCCGCGACTGGCGCGTTCGCGCCACGGCGTCGCCGTACGGTGCGGGCGCTCTGGCGGGCGGCTCGCTCGGGCTCGACCCGGATGCCGTGGCATCCGACCTCGGCCTCCGCGCCCCGATGCCCAACTCGATCGACGCGACCGCGAGTCGCGATGTGGTCGCGGAGTTCGCCTATGTGACTGCGCAACTGGGCGTCGACCTGTCGCGATTCGCCGAAGACCTCATCATCTGGAACACCCGCGAGTTCGGCTTCGTGCGACTGGCAGACGCCTATTCGACGGGATCGTCGATCATGCCGCAGAAGAAGAATCCCGACATCGCCGAGCTCGCGCGCGGCAAGGCGGGCCGCCTGATCGGCAACCTGACCGGACTGCTCGCCACGCTCAAGGGCCTGCCGCTCGCGTACAACCGCGACCTGCAAGAAGACAAGGAGCCGGTCTTCGACTCGGTCGCCACCCTCGAACTGCTGCTACCCGCTTTCGCCGGCATGGTGGCGACCCTGGAGTTCGACGAGGCACGGATGGCCGAACTCGCGCCGCAGGGCTTCTCGCTCGCCACCGATGTCGCCGACTGGCTGGTGCGGCAGAACGTGCCGTTCCGCGAAGCCCACGACATCGCCGGGCGGCTCGTGCAGTTCTGCGAGACGCACGGCCTTGACCTCGACCAGCCGTCGGATGCCGACTACGCGGCGATCGATCCCCGCCTCACCGGCGAGGTGCGCTCGGTGCTCACCGTCGCCGGCTCGATCGCCAGCCGCAACGGCACCGGAGGCACCGCGCCGGCGCGGGTCGCCGAGCAGCTGGCCACCCTCACGGCCGCCGTCCGCGCGGCACTGATCTGACCAGCCAAGGAGAACCGATGACCCTGTTCAGCGACAAACCGCGCGGAGAGCGCGGCAAGGCGTTCAAGCAAGACCGTCTCGACCGGCAAGACCGGCAGTCGAAGCGCTTCCCGTGGCTGATGCCGGCGATCGTGGTACTCGCGATCATCATCGTGGCCACCGGACTCATCATCGCGGCCGCACTGGGCAAGCTGTTCTGAGCCGTTTGCCTCCGCTTCTTCCGCTCTTGAGCGGCTCATCGGTCGACATCGCGCCACTTCTGCTCGGCGCCCTGCTGCACGGCAGAGGTGTGACGGTGCGACTCACCGAAGTCGAGGCCTATCGCGGAGAGACCGACCCGGGCTCGCACGCGTTCCGCGGCGAGACCCCGCGCACGCGCATCATGTTCGATCGGCCCGGCACGCTCTACGTCTACTTCTCCTATGGGATGCACGTCTGCGCCAACATCGTCACGTCGCCCCATGGCGAGGCCTCGGCCATCCTGGTGCGAGCCGGCGAGGTCGTCGACGGGCTCGAGCTCGCCCGCTCTCGGCGATTGACAAGCAAGACGGATGCCGACCTGGCCCGCGGCCCTGCCCGCCTCTGCGTGGCACTGGGCATCACCCTCGCCGACAACGGGGACGACCTCGAGACCGGCGCGATCCGGCTCGAGCTGCCGGATGCCGCTGCCGCGCCAGGCGCGTTCGCCCAGGGTCCGCGCACCGGCGTCTCGGGCGCGGGCGGAACCGACGAGTATCCGTGGCGCTTCTGGATCCCCGGTGATCCGACGGTTTCGCCGTACAAGAAGAGCCCGCCCAGAGGCGGCGACAGGAAGAGCCCGCGCTAGCCCTACTCCGCCACCGCGTCCAGCGCCTCGAGTGCTTGCACCAGGGGAGCGATGTTCGCGGCCTCGAGCCGCAGCTGGGCGGACTGCGCGCGCAGGCTCACCGCCTGCGGCGTCACGCCGAGCCGATCGGCGGCCTCGCGCTGAGTGAGGCCGGCCTGCAGCAGGTCGTACAGCTGCCAGCCCTCGACCGTGCGCCGCCCCCGAATGGTCAGGAGCATGTCGACGAACGGCCCCGGATCGATGTGATCCATGGTCCCGCGCGTCTCGATGCGAAAACGCAGCGGCCTCTTCTTCGCCGCCGTGACCGCGACCCGGGCCGCCTGAAAGGCCTTTCCGCTTGCCGAGCGGACATTGCCGGGCAGTGGCTCACGCACCGAACCGACTCCGAGGCCAACGCTCCACTCGCTGGTCCGAGTGAGTTCGAGCACGATCTCCATGGCCACGAGGGCATCGTCGGTCAGCGCCTGGATCTCGTCGCCCGAGTTGCGGTCGAACTCCAGCAGGAGCTTGCTGCCGTAGCGATGATTGAGGCCCTCCATGGTGACGTCCACCAGATCGGGACGCCCGGTGCTGTTCACCTGATCGGCGGTGATCACGAACATCTACGGCACCATCCGGGTGCGCACCACGACGAGCACGGCAAAGCAGAGCAGCGCCCAGATGACGCTGGTGAGGGTGCCCAGAACCCGAATGGATGCGACGCGATTGGTCCCGCGATCATCGCCGCGATAGCTGCCGAGCGCCTTCACCGCGATGACGACGGCCGCGATCGCGCCCTGACCGATCGCCAGGGCGAATGTCATGGCGAACCGTTCCGCCATCCCGATCCATGCGGAAGCGGGCAGGTCGTCGTCGGCCGTCATTGGATGCCCGGCCAGCCGCAGGACGACGAGGACCAGGATCCCGCCCCCGAAGGTCGCCGCCAGCACTGCGCAGATCGCGAGCGGAATCGACCACCCCGACGACTGTGCCGGCCCGAATGCCGCGAGGGCTCCGGCCGCGGCGACGACGGCCAGCTGCACGATCGCCCAGCCGACGGCACTCGACTCGCGCGCCCAGATGGCCAGCGCTCCACCCACGATCGCCGTGGCGATCAGCAGCCCTGCGACGATCCACTCCATGCGCCCATCCTGCCAGGAGGCCCCGACGGCCAGGGAAGGCGCGGCCGCGCTGATAATCTGTGCCGGTGCCAGCATCCCCGAGCGCAGTCGATCGTCAACGCAACGATCCGTCGTTCGCTGACGTCTGGGATGAGATCGTCTGGCGCGGCCTCGTGCACGTCTCGACCGACGTCGACGAACTGAAGCAACTGCTCGCCGGCCCGGCGATCACCTTCTACTGCGGCTTCGACCCGACCGCGCCGAGCCTGCACCTCGGCAACCTGGTGCAGCTGCTGACGATGCGTCGACTGCAGCTGGCAGGCCACCGGCCCCTCGGCCTGGTCGGCGGGTCGACCGGGCTGATCGGCGATCCGCGGCCGACCGCCGAACGCACTCTGAACACCAAAGACACCGTCGCCGAGTGGGTCGGCTACCTGCGGGCCCAGGTCGAGCGTTTCCTCGGCTTCGACGGCGCGAACGCGGCCCGGATGGTCAACAATCTCGACTGGACGGCTGGCCTCAGCGCCATCGACTTCCTGCGCGACGTCGGCAAGTACTTCCGGGTCGGGACGATGCTGAAGAAGGATGCGGTCAATGCCCGCCTGAACAGCGACGCGGGCATCAGCTACACCGAGTTCAGCTACCAGATCCTGCAGGGCTACGACTACCTCGAGCTCTACCGGCAGTACGGCTGCGTGCTGCAGACCGGCGGCAGCGATCAATGGGGCAATCTCACCAGCGGCACCGACCTCATCCATCGGGCCGAGGGCGTCTCGGTGCACGCGATCGGCACGCCGCTGATCACCAACTCGGATGGCACCAAGTTCGGCAAGAGCGAGGGCAACGCCATCTGGCTCGACGAGGCGATGACCAGCCCGTACGCCTTCTACCAGTTCTGGCTCAACACTGACGACGCCGACGTGATCCAGCGCCTCAAGATCTTCACCTTCCTGAGCCGGGCCGAGATCGAGCGGCTCGAGGGGGTTGTGGCCTCCGAGCCGTTCCGTCGGGAGGCGCAGCGAGTGCTGGCAGACGAGGTCACCGAAGTGGTGCACGGTCGCGCCGCCACCGATGCGGTGATCGCAGCATCCGAGGCCCTGTTCGGGCAGGGCGATCTCTCGGGGCTGGATGCGGCGACCCTCCGTTCGGCGATCGCCGAGCTGCCCAGCGCGACGGGCACCCCCGCGTCGCCGGTTGCCCAGCTCCTGGTGGACTCCGGGCTCACCTCGAGCCTCGGTGAGTCGCGGCGCGCCATCGAGCAGGGCGGCGTCTACCTCAACAACGAGCGGGTCGAGGATGCGGCGGCATTGCTCGGTTCTGCCGTTCTGGCCGGAGGCGTCGCCGTGCTTCGCCGTGGCAAGCGAACACTGGCGGGAGTCGTGACATCCTGAGCGACACGATTGCTCTCGTGTTCCCGGTCGTCTCGACCCGAGGCGTAGGTGTCTTATGCTCACCCCGGGGGGAGGCGCCCGATGGATGCCACAGATCACGATGAGTCGGATGAGTTCGCGCGCCTGCTCGCGCAGTTGAACGGAGCACCAGACCCCGTCGACTCGGCGCCGGCTGCCATCCCGCCCGCTCCGGCATTCACGTCTCCGCCCGCCCCAGACATGCCGGCGCCAGCGATGCCGGCGCCTGCGATGCCGGCTCCGGCGATGCCCGCACCGGCGATGCCGGCGCCTGCGATGCCGGCGCCTGCGATGCCGGCCCCTGCGATGCCGGCGCCTGAGATGCCACCTCCGGCGATGCCCGCACCGGCGATGCCCCCTCCCGCGATGCCTGCCCGGGCAATGCCCGAACCTGCCGTCGCCCCGATGCCCGCACCGGCCGTCGCCCCGATGCCCGTCGCCCCTGCCTTCGGAGTCGCCGCACCGTATCCGCCTCGCGCCGGGGCGCCGGCCCCTCCTGCCGCCGCCGGCCCCGCCACTGGGGCCGCGCCTCTCACCTTCCCGACCGTCGCCCCGCTTCCCGCTTCGGTCCCTCCCGCGGCACCGCCCCTGCCTCGGGCGCCGGAGCTGATGGGCGCAGACGAACTGGCCGCGCCACCACGCTCGTTCCCGCCGGTGTCCGAGCCGGATGCCCCGCTCAGTCCTCCGGAATATGGCGGTCAACCCTTCCCGGTGAGCGCCACCGCGCCGGCCGAGACGGGGCTCAGCAATGAGCCGCCTCAGCCGTACCCGTCGCAGCAGGCGCAGTTCGCGTCGGCGCCCGGGCCATCCGCCCCTGCCCTGTTCGCGCCCGAGTCCGCCGCACCAGCGGCCCCGGCGCTCAGCGCAGCTGCACCGGTGACGCAGGCGCCCATGGCCGCGCCCGCTGCCGGTACTCAGCCGTTCTCGAGCGCGCCGCGCGACTTCGCGTCCCTGCTGTCGACACCGAGCGACGACGGCGCCTCGAGCGCGGCCGCGGCACCCCTGAGGTTCGGTTCCTCGCCATCACAGGGTGACGATGATGATGAGCCGGACATCGGCCGCTCGACCATGGCCGAGAAGATCGGGCTCGTCTTGGCGATTCTGATCGCCCCGATCGGCCTGATCGCCGGCATCGTCGCGGCGGTGCGCAGCGCGCAGCGGCGCGGATGGGTGGTCGGCATCGTGCGCGCGTCGATCGCGATCGCCGTTGTGCTCAGCATCGTGCTCGGGATCGCCGGCTACTACGGCTACACCCAGTTCAAGCAGCAGCAGGCGCACGATCAGACGGCGGCGGCGAGCGCCGCGTTCTGCTCGACGATCAAGGCGAACCCCGGCATGGCTCAACTGCCCACCTTCGGGTGGCCGGCGGTCGCCGCATCCATCCCCGAGTCGCTCAAGGCCATGCAGGCCTACGAAGACCGCTGGACGAAACTGGCCAAGGTCTCGCCCCCCGGCGTCAAGCCCGGCGTGACCAGGGTGGCCGCGGCGGCGAAGAAGATCGTCGACGCCGTCACCGTCGCGCGGACGGTGGATGACGCCTCCAACGTCGCCGTGATGTCGTCTGTTGCGTCAGGCTCCGGGGTGTCCGAGTGGCATTCCGAGTACTGCGGATAGCGCGACACGCCCGGGATTCGCCCGTGATTTGGCGTCTCGCCGATCCCCACGTAATGTAATCCCTCGTCACCCCAAAGGTGCGGGAGAGCCGAAGTGCTCCCCGGCCTCAAGCGGGACAACCACCCACAGCACGTCTCTTCGATGCTTCAGGATCTCGATCTTGAAGACGGACGAGCGGCGAGCCTAGGATGGAGCCTCCAAGGCGGCCGGGAGCAATGTTCCCAGCGAGTGTCACAGACACGGCCACTTGGTGGTAGGTTTGAGCAGTTGCCCTGAATCCAACCCGAAAAAGTTGCGATTCTGGCGCGCCCGATCCTTGAGAACTCAACAGCGTGCACTATGTCAAATGCCAAATAACAACCTCGTTCGGTTGACCTCGGTCAGCCGATAGAGATTCCTTTGGATTGACGGATTGTCAGTAGACAATCCTTTAGTCAGATCAAACTCGCGGTGGCCCACCGGTTTTCCCCGGCAGCCATCGCACAGATGTGCGCGGTTCGCTTGCGAGCCGTTGCAATCAAACATTTACGGAGAGTTTGATCCTGGCTCAGGATGAACGCTGGCGGCGTGCTTAACACATGCAAGTCGAACGGTGAAAGAGGAGCTTGCTCCTCTGGATCAGTGGCGAACGGGTGAGTAACACGTGAGCAATCTGCCCTGGACTCTGGGATAAGCGTTGGAAACGACGTCTAATACCGGATACGCGACGCGAAGGCATCTTCAGCGTCGGGAAAGAACTTCGGTCCAGGATGAGCTCGCGGCCTATCAGCTAGTTGGTGAGGTAACGGCCCACCAAGGCGACGACGGGTAGCCGGCCTGAGAGGGTGACCGGCCACACTGGGACTGAGACACGGCCCAGACTCCTACGGGAGGCAGCAGTGGGGAATATTGCACAATGGGCGCAAGCCTGATGCAGCAACGCCGCGTGAGGGACGACGGCCTTCGGGTTGTAAACCTCTTTTAGTAGGGAAGAAGCGAAAGTGACGGTACCTGCAGAAAAAGCACCGGCTAACTACGTGCCAGCAGCCGCGGTAATACGTAGGGTGCAAGCGTTATCCGGAATTATTGGGCGTAAAGAGCTCGTAGGCGGTTTGTCGCGTCTGCTGTGAAAACTGGAGGCTCAACCTCCAGCCTGCAGTGGGTACGGGCAAACTAGAGTGCGGTAGGGGAGATTGGAATTCCTGGTGTAGCGGTGGAATGCGCAGATATCAGGAGGAACACCGATGGCGAAGGCAGATCTCTGGGCCGTAACTGACGCTGAGGAGCGAAAGCATGGGGAGCGAACAGGATTAGATACCCTGGTAGTCCATGCCGTAAACGTTGGGCGCTAGATGTGGGGACCATTCCACGGTTTCCGTGTCGCAGCTAACGCATTAAGCGCCCCGCCTGGGGAGTACGGCCGCAAGGCTAAAACTCAAAGGAATTGACGGGGGCCCGCACAAGCGGCGGAGCATGCGGATTAATTCGATGCAACGCGAAGAACCTT
>Ga0207711_10001835_pt1 | contig 19367 bp, 15 predicted proteins | sample KBSS34metaG_FD_184401 | JGI IMG/M metagenome (GOLD analysis project Ga0207711, IMG submission 184401) | Switchgrass rhizosphere microbial communities from Kellogg Biological Station, Michigan, USA - KBS S3-4 metaG (SPAdes) (version 2) | ecosystem: Host-associated > Plants > Roots > Rhizosphere...
TGGCACCCAGATGATGCCGGTGCCCACCGCGGGCAGCAGCGACATGAACGCCATCGCCACGCCCCACAGCAACGGTGCATGGATGCCGATCGCCCAGAACACCAAGCCTCCGACCATCCCCTGCGCGGCGGCGACGAGCAGGCTGCCCTTGATCGTGGCATGCACGACGCTGATGAACCGGTCGAGCAGTGCACCGCCACGCTCCGCGTCGATCGGAGCGACGCGGCGCAGATGCGCCATGATGCGTTCGCCGTCGCGCAGGAAGAAGAACGCCAGATAGAGCAGCACGCCGAGCTGGACGATCACGCCGAACGCGCTCTGGCCGAAATCGAGAACTCGGCGCGCGACTCCCTGGGCCTGGTTCGCGAAATTGGCGGCGATCCATTGCCGCGCCGTATCGAGATCGGTGAGCGCGTTCGGCCCGATCATGTCGAGCAGCCATTGCGGCAGCGCCGAGCGCACGCGCGCGAGCACATCGGCCGCGGCGAAGTCGCCCGAGCGCAGCCCGGCGAGCATCGCCGCGAGCTCGCGCACGAGCGCGATGGCGAGCAGCACCGCGGGGACGACGAGGCAGGCGATGATCACCAGCAGCGTCAGCGTCGCCGCGAGCGACTTGCGCCGGGGCATCGCGCGTACCAGCCGGCGGTAGAGCGGCGCGAACAGCATCGCCAGCACGATCGCCCAGACGACCGGGCCGGCAAGCGGCGTTACCAGCCACACGAATGCCGCCGTGGCGATCACGAGCAGCACGAGGAAGCTTTGCTGGGTGGTCCAGCCGTTCATGCGGTAGTGCTCATGCGCGGACAGAACCGCAGTGGAAGCGCGGCGTCAACCGCGCACAACGGGCTGTAATGTCAGCAGCTTGCCATCCGGCACGCGCTTCCCGCTGCGGCATTCCCGCATCCATCCGTTAACAACTCGCTAAGCATCCACGGCTAGGCTGGCCTCGGTGGGAAGTTCCACACCACGCGGAGCAGGTTCGGCGAATGACATCGCGGCTTCACACGGGCGCCGATGCGACAGGAATGCCGCACGTCCGCGGGCGGCGATGGATAGCGAACGCAAGGTTCGAGACGCTGTTGATCGCGTTGCTGCTGCTCACCATCGCGGCGATCTTCTTCCAGGATCAGCTTCTCGAGCGCACCGTGCGCTTCTCACCGACGACCTCGCTGGACTATCCGCGCCGCCCGCTCGCCGACCATGACATCGGGGGCAACTCCACCGTAAGCGAACCTCGCCCGTTCCTCTGGGACTGCCAGCTGCGCGAAGGCTATGCCTTTCCCTATTGCGGATATGAACTGGCCTTCGACCGCAAGGCAGGCAGTCACGGGCTCGACCTGACCAATTTGCGCTCGATCGAGCTTGCGATGATCTATCGCGGGTCGGCATCCTCGTTCCGCGTCCATCTCAAGAATTTCGACCCGCGCTACAGCAGGAACCCGACCGACGATTCGCCCAAGTACATGCGCGTCGAATTCTCGACCGATCCGGGCAAGCTGCAGCACGTGACGTTCAAGACGGCGGATTTCGGCGTCGCCGACTGGTGGCTGCGCAAATGGAACGTGCCGCCGCAATGGAGCCATCCGGATTTCCATAACATCACGTCGATGAACTTCGAGACCGGTTCGGAAGCAAAGCCTGGCCGCCATGTGTTCGAAGTGCGCGAACTGGTAATTCGCCGGATGCTGATCTCCGAAACGCATTGGCTGCAAGGTATCCTGGGCGTCTGGGTCGTGCTGATCGGCGCCTATCTCGCCTATCGCTTCTTCACCATGCGTCGGGAAGTCGAGCAGCGTCGCGCGCTCCACGCGGTCGCGCTACGCCAGGCGGAGCAGGCCGCGGACGCCGCGCGCCACGACTCGCTGACGCGGATCCTCAATCGCCGCGGCGTGCTCGAACGCTATGACGAATTGCGCCGGGGCGAGCCGAAGCCGCTCGCAGTCATCATGATCGACATCGACCGGTTCAAGCTGCTCAACGACACCTACGGCCACAATTACGGCGACGAAGTGCTGTCGAGCGTCGCCGCGCTGATCCGGCGCAACGTGCGCAGCGGCGACATCGTCGGACGCTGGGGCGGCGAGGAATTCCTCGTGATCTGCCCGGGCGCGGACGGCGAAGTCGCGATGCGGATCGCCGAGAGCATTCGCAGCCGCATCGAGCATTTCCACTTCGGCGACTGCGAACATGTCACGGCCAGCTTTGGCGTGCATTGGTGCCAGGCCTCAGGGCCGGATCTTGCCGGGCTGGTCGCGCTGGCTGACCTCGCGCTCTACACCGCCAAGGAACAGGGCCGGAACCGCGCCCTGCAGTTCGGGCCTAGCATGGCGAAGGCGGCGTAGGGGGCGGCGCTGCCTCGAGCCTGAGCAGGCATGGGCGGCCGTTTAGCAAATCCTCCCCGAGCTTGCTCGGGGAGGGGGACCATTGCGCAGCAATGGTGGAGGGGCCGCGCGCAGCGCGGAATGTTGCGTTGACGGCCCCCGCTCCTCGGTGCCGAGCCCCTCCACCACCGGCCTTCGGCCGGCGGTCCCCCTCCCCGAGGCAAGCTCGGGGAGGAACGGAAACGACCGCGTCCCAGCCAATCGCCCGCCATTCGCGCTACAACTTCGTGCGCAACAACCGGCGGCACTACCGCGCCCATGTTTTATCGCTCGGCCCGAACCCCGACCAGCGCCATATCGAGCAGCGCATCGGTGAAGCCGCGATCGAGCGGCCCGTGACCGATGAGCAGACGGAAGAACAGCGGCGCGTAAATCAGGTCGAGCGCGACTTCGAGATCGGCGTCGGGCCGCACTGCTCCCTCGCTCATCGCTTGCCGCAACAGCGCGCGCCCAGTCTCGCGCCCGCGCAGGATGAAACGGTTCCGGAACACCTTGGCGAGCTCACTGTCGTTCTGCGCCGCCGCGATCATCGCGGCGGTACTGCGCCCGGCCGGCGAGCTGAACACCGCGGCGATGCCGTGCAGCTGGCGGCGCAGCGCCGACAGCGCGGGTGCGTGGCCGCTCACGTGCGGCGCGCCGTCCTCCGCTTCGAGAAACGCGTCCATCGCCACTGCCTGGGCGTTCGGCCACTGACGATAGATGGTCGGCTTCCCCACTCGCGCACGCGCGGCGATGCCCTCCATCGTCAAGCCCGCCAATCCGCGCTCGGCGAGCAGTTCGCGTGCGGCCTCCAGCACCTTGCGGCGCGCGGCCTCGCTGCGCGGTCGGCCCCTGCGCGCGGAGGGTGGTTCGGTCATTGACACCCACTCGGTAATAACGTTACGCTCCGTAACGAAAGTCGACTCGTGGCGCAAGGAGGAGGGGATGACCGATATGCAAGGCGTGGAATCCAGCATCACGCCCTATCTCATCGCCAAAGATGCTGGCGCGGCGATCGCCTTCTACGCGGCCGCGTTCGGCGCCGAGGAGCGCTATCGCCTCACCGACCCGCACTCCGGCAAGATCGGCCATGCCGAGCTGCGGATCGGTGATGCCGGCTTCATGCTCGCCGACGAGCACGCCGATTTCGGTGCGTTCGCGCCGCCGACGATCGGCGGGACGCCGGTTCTACTGCACCTGAGCGTCGCGGACGCCGATGCGACGGTCGCGAGCGCGGAACGCGCGGGCGCGATCGTGCTGCGCGCGGTGAAGGATCAGATGTATGGGGAGCGCTCGGGGATGATCGCCGATCCGTTCGGGCATCATTGGATGATCGGCACTCCGATCGAAACCGTCTCCCCCGAGGAAATGCAGGCGCGCTATGCCGGCGTCTGAGCAGCTACCCGGCATCCGCTGGTGGCGCGTGATCGGCGGCGGGCTGCTGCTCGAATTCGTGCTGGTCCTGGTCGCCATGTTGTTCGTCATGATCGGCCGCATGGCGGATCTCCAAATGGTGATCCCGCCAGTGACTCTCGTCGCTGCACTGCTGATCGGGATCTGGGTGGCGCGCAACGCCGCGCGTCCGGTGCTCAACGCGGCGCTGGCGGGCGGGATTGCGATCCCGCTGTACCTGCTGATGATGCTCGCCGGGCTGCTGCTGGCCCCCGAGCGCGCCGATATGCGCACCGCCTTCTCCGCCTCCTATCTGCTCACGCACGCCTTCAAACTGCTCGGCGCGGCGGCCGGCGGCTGGCTGGTCGCCCGGGGCCGGAAGCGTCTCGCCTAAATCCGTTGCGCTCCCGCAACCAGCCCGTAAGCTTGGTGCTGGTAGCGGGGACGGCGAATGGAACATGGCGATGGCGCGCGACTAGCCCCAACACTCGGCGTAGCGGGCGTCGTCTTCCTGACCTTTTCGGCACTGTCGCCGGCGGTGTCGGTCTATATCTTTGGATCGGGCGTGTTCCACCTCGGTGGGACCGGCGCGGTGACGGCGCTGCTCGTCGGCGGCGCGGCGGTGGCGATCGTCGGGTTGCTCTATGGTGAGCTTGCCTCGGCATTCCCCGACGCCGGCGGCGTGTTTCCGGCGTTCGCGAAGATCCTCGGGATGCCGGTTGCCTTTCCCTATATCGCGATGATGCTGTTCCTCGCGCCGGCGCAGCTCGCGTTCGTGATGCTCGGCGTCGCGGAGAACGCAGTGGCGCTGTGGCCCGCGCTGCCGTTGATCCCGACCGCCTTTGCCGGCCTGGTCGCGGCGGCGGCGATCGCAGTGCTCAATGTGCGCACCGGCGCGCTGATCACTGGCCTGTTCCTCGCAATCGAACTGGTCGCATTGCTGGTGATCACGGGTGTCGCCGCGCTCCACCCGGCGCGCGCGCTGGTGCCGACGATGCTGCATCCCATCACCCTCGCCGGCGGCGCACTGGTGCCGCTGCCCTTGCCCCTGCTCGGCCTAGCCGTTGCAACCGGCGTCTACACCTGCGGCGGCGCGAACTGGGCAACCTATTTCGCGCAGGAGATGGTCGGCGCCGAAACACGGATCGGGCGCTTGATCGCGTGGATCAGCCCGCTCGCGGCACTGAGCATCGCCGGCCCATTGGTGCTCGCGCTACTGAGCGCACCCGACCTGCGCGCGTTGCTCGCCAGCGGTGCGTCGATCGCGACGTTCCTCGACCAGACGACGAGCCCGGCGGTCGCCACCTTCATCAATTGCAGCGTATTGCTCGCGCTGTTCAATGCGTTGGTCGCGAACCTGATGGGGCTCAGCCGCTTCCTATACGCCACTGGCCGCGACGGCATCCTGCCGGGCGGAGTGGGCCGGTTCATTGCGCAGCTGCATCCACGGCTGCGCTCGCCGCTCAACGCGACGCTGGTGCTCGCAGCCGCCGGAGCCGCGCTGATTGCGCTCGGCGAGCGCGTGCTGCTGGTGGTGATCTCGACCGAGCTGATCCTCGAGTTCCTGCTAATGGGGTTCGCCGTCCTGATCGGCCGGAGGCGCACGCTGACCGGGCGCCACTATCGTACGCCGCTCCACCCGCTCGTCCCGCTGCTGGCGATCGCCGTGGCGGGCGCACTGATCGCGGCGAATTGGTTCGATGCCGATGTCGGGCGGCCGAGCCTGTTCGTGCTGGCGGGGCTGATTGCAGCGAGCATCGGCTATGAGCGGCTGGTGCTGAATCGCGCCGCGGCGCCGAGCGCAACAGCGAAATAGCGCGCCGATCCAGACACGCTCGACCCGAGGAGCCCTCAGCTCATCGCCAGTTCGCGCAATGCCCGTTCGGGAAGAATCGGCCCGGCGTACAAGGGGCCACACGGCACTCTCGCGAGTTCCAGCGAAAGCTCCAACAGGATATCGTCGTCGGGTCCGTATCGGCGCGCTTCTGCCTTGAAATCGATGCACCGCGAAAATTCAGTCAACATGCCGACCACGCTGCGGTTTGCCGTCTTGGCGTAGCGCATCTCCACCATGCGCGAGATCTCCCGCGCGATGAAATCGGCCGCAATACCATGCGCTTCGAGCAGCTTTGCCAAATGCCCGGGAAAACGCGCTGCCAGCGTCGCGGCGGGAGCGAGCGGCATGAGCAACGGCAACAAGCTCCTTTCAGACACCAGTAGCGCGACTTGCGGTTTCCAGAATTTCACGGTGGCGTACCAATTGCCCAGGCGCGTATCGGCCTTGCCGGTGGGCGAGATTTCGGGCTTGACCCGATCGAGCAGCTTCTTGGTGCAATGCAGATGGTACATGGGAGTCAGGACGGATACCGCATTACCTCCGATCAGGACATAGCGTCCGGACGGGCGAGTGGCGTGCCGCGGTCAGCCACCACGGCACGCCCTCATCACTTTCCCTTGCTCCCATCGATCAGCGCGACAGCTCGAGCAGCAGCGCGCCATGCGCGGGCATGCTGGCATCGACACCGTCGCGTCGCCCAAGGTTGGCATTTTCCCAGACATTGCGCGTTCGATAGCGACCGGCGAGGCCGTAATGCGCATAGCCTTGGCGCACCGTCACGGCGTCGTTGGCCGTATTGAACAATGCGAGGTAGCGCTCGCCGCGGCGGCCGGTCGACGTCCATGCGATGACTGCGCCGTCTCGCGCCACCTCGTGCTGCTTGCTGCCATATTGGTCGATGTCGAGCACCGTCCGATTGGTCAGCAGCGCGAGCGTATCCGAATCGAGTTTCGTGAGATTGGCGCCAAGGATCAGCGGCGAACGCGCCATGGCCCATAAGGTCATTACACTGCGCTGCTCGTCGCGCGTCAACCGCGTCTGCCGCGGGTCGCCCCATCCGGGCGTCGGCCCGAGCATGCCGAACGGCAGCATATCGGCATCCGGCCATGCGCCCGGCCGCGTGAACGGCGCCCAGGCCGCGACGCGATCGAACTGCTCGACGATGCCGTGCGGCCAGGACTGAGGGTTCGTCCACACGTCCCAGATGTCGTCCGAGATTCGCCAGAGCTGCGCCTTCGCCGCGACTTCGCGTGCAAGCGTCAGCGCGGTCGGTCCGGGCGAGAGACTGAGGATGATCGGCCGGCCGATCTTGGCGATCGCGCGGTGGATCATGGCGATCTCGGCAGGCTTGTACGGATGATCGGCGATGCAATCGGCCTTGAGATAGTCGACGCCCCAACCGGCATATTGCGCGATCAGCGAGTCGTACCAGGCCTGTCCGGCCGCATTGTCCTTCACACCCCAGTTGGTCGGGTCCCAGGGACAGGCGTCGCTGGTATCCGCAACATCCACGGCACGGAACCCGGTGCCGGCGACCGGCAGGTTTCGCGCGACCGATTCGCGCGGAATCCCGCGCACGATGTGGATCCCGAACTTCAGTCCACGTGCATGGACCGCGGCACCGATCGCCGCGAAGCCGATGTTGCGGCCGCGACGGAGCGCCGAGGGAAAGCGATCCGGATCGGGAATGTAGCGGCCGTTGGCATCGAGCACGTAAATGAGTTTGTCCGGCGTCGGCCGATCCTGCGGGTTCTTGAGGAACCACCCCTCGTCGATCACTGCGTAGTTCCAGCCGAAGGGCTTCAGCTTCGTCGCCAGGACCTCGACATTGGCACGGAAATCCGACTCCGTGATGCCAAGCCCATAGGCGTCCCAGCTGTTCCAGCCCATCGGCGGGCGCGGAGCGAGCTGCGCCGATTGCGGCACTCCTTTTGCTAACACCCCGGTCGAAACCATTCCCGCCAGAAGGCAAGCGCCGAACCATTTACCTGCGATCTTCACTACCATCGTCCCTGTCCCGCTGCGCTTGAGGGCCGGCGACCGCCTTCACCATTGCCGCTATCCGATTTCGCAAGCCACCGCATGTCGCCTTGCGGCGACCTTTGCCCCGCCCACATAAGATTACTAATATGGTTATTGGGCAACTGGCAATGCGACCAAAGTCGATTGTCTGCCTCGATATCATCGCTTCTCGCGCGCGACATATCCCCTCGGCCGCCTCGCGCGACAATCGCGGCATCGGCAAGCGACCAGGGCAGTCCGACGATTCGAGTGGCGCGCGCCGGCGCGATGATGGATAGTCGCGCGCGACGTCCGGCGATGCTGTCTGTTCGAGGACTCCCATTATGCGCGTTGATCGATCGCTTGCGGTACTGCTCGTCGCGCTGGGGCTGGCCGCCTGCGCCACGCCCGGGCCGATCCTGACCGAGAGTGTCGGTACGATCCGAGCCGGGCTCGGCGAGGTCCGCGAACAATCGGCGCTGGCGTTCGGCAGCGTCAACGACACCGCGCTGCAGATCGACGTCGCCCGCGTCCTCCAGGGCCCCGCACCGAATCTGCGCGAGGAGGATTTCCCGCTCGCCATCGGCGAAGAAGAGCGCGCGAAATGGTCCAGTGCGTTCGATGTCCTCGACGACTATCTCGCGGCCTTGCAGGCACTGGTTGCGCCGGAGCGCGCCGCGGCGACATCGACACAGCTCGACGGCATCGCGAACCAGCTGCGGGGCGGAAACCTGGGCCTGCAGCTGCCGGGTGCGGCAACCGCCGCGTTTTCCACCTTCGCGGGCGCGCTGGTGCAAGCGAAGGAAGAGCGCACCGCGACCATGATCATGCGCCGCGTCGATCCCGCGTTCCAGGAAGTGATGGCCGGCATGGCCGACGCGATTGGCCCGGATGACAGGACCGGCCTGCGGCAGACGGTGCGACTCTATTGGCAAGGCAAGTTCGCCGATATCCGGGCAAGCTATGTCGCGATCACGGGCAATGATGCTGCCGCGACCGACCGTCGGCGCGCCGTCGTCGGGCAGTTCGTCAAGGCCATGCGCGATCGCGACGCCGATCTGCGAGATCTGGCGGCGATGCGGACGTCGATGCTCGCGCTGGGCGCGGCGCATACGGCGGCCGCGAAGGGCAGTTCCGGCGACGCGCTGTTCTGGATCGGCCGCATCGGCGGCTGGCTTGACGACATCAAGACCCGCACCGCCGCGGCGAAACCGTAGAAAGGCAGTTCGCGATGGAAAAGAACCCGGACCTGGCGGCGCTGCAGGCGAGCCTGGGCGAAATCGTCGACAGCCTTGCGCAAAAGCAGGAGGATGCGACCGATCCCGCGGTGATCAAGGCGCTGGCCATCGAGATTCGTGAAGTGCTGTTCCGCGTGACCACGGTGCAGCAGCTGCTGTTCAGGCAGCAGACCGACAGGATTTCGCGGGCAGTCGAGCAGGTCGCCGACGCGCGTGCCGACCTCGACAAGGCGATTGCCGATATCGAGAAGCTCAACCGGTTCCTCCGCACGATCTCTGGATTTCTGGGCCTGGTCGACAAAGTCCTCGACGTGGCCAAGCTGATCTGAACGCTGCGCGTGGCCCGGCGATGCACGGGCCGATTGCCCTCCGAATCATTGGCATAGGTGCACGCGCTGTGCGAAGGTCGCGACGTGGCCGAACCCGCGTCAATCGAATCCGCAGCCGGGCCCGCATCGCCCGAGTCCGCTTCCGGTTTTCGCTATCTCGCGAAGGCGCTCGGCCCCGGGCTGATCACCGGCGCGGCCGACGACGACCCCAGCGGCATCGGAACCCATAGCCAGGTCGGCGCCGAGTTCGGCTACGGCCTGGCATGGACGTTTGTCCTGAGCTTCCCGCTGATGATCGCGATCCAGGTGATTGCCGCGGAGATCGGCAGCGTGACCGGCGCAGGCATCGCTCGCAACCTCCGGCGACATTATCCGCGGACGATATTGTGGCTGGTGGTGTCGCTGCTGCTGATCGCGAACATCGTCAATCTCGGTGCCGACCTCGGCGCGATGGGAGCGGCGCTGGCGCTGCTGATCGGTGGGAACGAAGCGCTCTACACATTGCTGTTCGGCATCCTCTGCATCGTCCTTGAAGTCGGGCTCAGCTACGCCCGCTATGCCTCGATCCTCAAATGGTCGACGCTGTCACTGTTCACGTATTTTGCCGTGGTAGCGGTCGTCCACGTGCCTTGGCCGCACGCGCTGCGCTCGCTGGTGGTTCCCGAACTGCAGTTCACACCCGCCTATGCCACAGCGTTCGTCGCCATCCTCGGCACGACGATCAGCCCCTATCTGTTCTTCTGGCAGGCCGGGCAGGAAATCGAGGAACAGCACCGGCACCATGCCAAGCCGCTGTGCCTGACCGCGAGCACCGCAGGTCCCGAACTCAAGCGCATCCGCATCGACACGCTCGTCGGCATGGCGTTCAGCACCCTGATATCGCTGGCGATCGTCTATGCGACCGCCGCGACGCTGCACGCCAGCGGCATTCGTGACATCACCACCTCCGCTCAGGCGGCTGAGGCGCTGCGCCCGATCGCGGGCCAGTTCGCCTTTGCGATGTTCGCGTTCGGAATCGTCGGGACCGGCCTGCTTGCCGTTCCGGTGCTCGCCGGTTCGGCCGCCTATGCCGTCACCGAGATGGCGGGCATCGCCGGGAGCCTCGACGCGAAGCCGCTGTCCGCGCGGCTATTCTATGGCACGATCGCGGCGACCACGCTGGCCGGCGCATCGCTGAGCGGCATCGGCATCGACCCTGCGCGCGCGCTTTATTGGGCAGCAGTGGTCAACGGGATATTGGCGGGCCCGTTGATGGTGGTGATGATGCTGATCGTCCGCAACCGCCGCGCCATGGGCCGGCTGACCATCTCGCGCTGGCAGGCGCTGTTCGGATGGTCCGCAACCGTGGTTATGATCGCGGCCTCGGCGCTGTTCCTCGGATTTGCCGCAGCGGGCCTGGCCTGAAAAAACGCCACTGGGCCGGCGGACGCGCGTTCTTTCCACGCGCCCGACGAAGCAAACCTGACGCACTCGGCACTGCCGCTATACATCCGGCGTGAGCCCCTCGGCCACGCATCCGGCGTCAGATGGTGATGACGATCTTGCCGAACAGATCGGGCGAGCTCTGATATTCATAGGCTTGGCGTGCCTGCTCGAACGCAAAGGTCTTGCCGATCACCGGCTTGATCCCGGCGCTGTCGACGGCGGCGTTGAGGCTCTGCGCCATCCGGCCCGAGCCGACGAAGATGCCGCGCACCGAGGCCCCCTTCATCATCAACGCGTGCGGGAAGGCACTGTCGCCCCGCGTCAGCACGCCGATCAGCGAGACTTCGCCGTTGAACCCGACCGCGGCATAGGACTGGCCGAGCGTACCCGCACCGCCGACTTCGATGACGTGGCTGATCCCACCCGGACCGGCGAGGCCAGCCGCCTCAGGCCCCCATTCGGGCACTTCCTTGTAGTTGATGCCGGCATCGGCTCCGAGCGACTTGGCGCGATCGAGCTTGTCGTTCGACGACGAGGTCGCGATTACCTGCGCGCCTGCAGCCTTGGCGATCGCCATCGCTATGAGCGACACGCCGCCGGTCCCGAGTACGAGCACGGTGTTACCGGGCCGGAGCGGACGCGGACCCTCCATCAAAGCGTGCCAGGCAGTGACCCCGGCGCAGGGCAGACACGCGGCTTCCTCGAAGCTCAGGCTCGCCGCCATATGAACCGCGCCGCGTTCGGGCAGCACGACATATTCGGAAAGCATCCCATCAAGCGGGTTGGCGCCGAGCGCGGGACCGGCGTTGGGATTCGGCGGACCGTCCCACCAGTTCGGAAAGAAGGTCCCCTGGACGCGATCGCCGGTCTTGAACCGAGAGACCCCCGCGCCGACCGCTACGACTTCGCCCGCGCCGTCGGACAGCGGCACCAGATCCTTCGCCACCTTGCCGCCGAAATAATTGCCGGTGACGACCGCCTGATCGCGGAAGTTGAGCGAACAGGCACGCACGCGCACCAGGATTTCGCCGGGGCCCGGTTCGGGGGTCGCCATCTCGATCAGCGCGAGGTCGTCGAGGCTCGTCGAACCGGTCTTGAGCACATAGCGGCGCATTTGCATCCCCTCCCAGATTTGCCCGCGTGATAGCGCGGCCAGCGGCGCGCCGGAAGTCGGCAGCGAGGCAAGGGTATATCGGGCACGGCGAAGCTGGGCTTTGCGCGTCGGCGTGCTCGACCAGAAGGAGGGAGAAAAGTTACTTCGCGCGGAGACGCGGAGGCGCGGAGTGGTTTATCCGTCGCGTTAGCGGCACGGCCTGCTCGCCGGTACAACTTGCTGGAACGTGTGAACTGTTCCGACGCTACGCGCCAATACGAGAATCTCCGCGCCTGCGCGCCTCCGCGCGAACAAATTCTTCTTCTTCGCGCGTCAGCGCTTCGCCGGGGGCTCGCTCGCGTCTCCCGGTGACAACGGTTTCGGGCCTTCGGCAGTGGCATCGAGCTGGGCGTCGCCGCCGAGCACGCGGTACAACGTCGCCAGGTTGCTGGCGCGGGCGAGCAACGTGTTCACTTGCTGGCGCTGCGCCGCATAGAGGCTGCGCTGCGCGACCAGCGTATTGAGGAACGGATCGATACCGCCGCGATAGCGCGCCTCGGCGAGCCGGTAATTGTCGGCTGCCGCGTCGAGCAGCGCGCGGTTGGCACGCTCCTGTTCGTCGATCGTGCCGCGGCGCGCGAGCGCGTCGGCGACTTCGCGAAATGCCGATTGCACCGCGCCTTCGAAATTGGCCTTGGCGGCATCGAATCGCGCGCGCGCCTCGTCGACGCCGGCGCGCGACGCACCCCCGTTGAAGATCGGATAGGTGAGCGAACCGCTCGCCGACCAGCTGAAGGCGCCGCCGGTGAACAGCGATCCGAGCGCGTCGCTCGCGAAACCGGCGACGCTGGTGAGCGAGATCCGCGGGAACAGCGCAGCGCGCGCGGCGCCGATCTCGGCATTCGCGGAGCGCAGCTGATATTCGGCCTGCACCACGTCGGGTCGCCGCAGCAGGATGCTCGAATCGAGCCCAGCGGGCAGTTCGACGAGGCTGCCGCGTACTTCCTCGATCGAACCGGGCAGCAGCGACGCCTCGATCGGCATGCCCGCGAGCAGCTGGAGTGCGTTGACGTCCTGCGCGAGCGCGGTGCGCGTCTGGGCAAGATCGGACTGCGCCTGGTCGAGCGTCTGTTCGGCCTGGCGCAGATCGGTGCGCGGCGCGATGCCGCCGTTCAGCCGCGCGCGCGTCAGCTCGACGCTGCGCTGCGCGCTGGCTTCGGTGTCCTGCGCGATCTTGAGCAGGCTCGCGTCGGCGGCATAGTCGAGCCAGGCGGCGGCGAGATTGCCGACCAGCGACAGCCGCGCCGCGCGCGCACCGGCTGCGGTCGCGAAATATTGGTCGAGCGCGGCGTGGCTGAGCGCGCGCACGCGGCCGAACAGATCGAGCTCGAAGCTGTTGACGCCGACATTGGCGGCATAGCTCTGCGCCGTCGCGCGGCGGCCGGTGACCGGCGACACGCTGTTGGTCGCGCCTGCGCGCGCGCCGGCATCGACTTCGGGCAGCAAGTCGGCGCGTTGGATGCGATATTGCGCGCGCGCGATTTCGATGTTGGCGACCGACACGCGCAAGTCGCGGTTGTTTACCAGTGCCTGCGCGATCAGCGTGCGCAACCGCGCGTCGCGGAAGATGTCGGCGTAGCTGACACTCGGCAGCGCGGCTTCGCTCTGCCTGAGATAGGCGTCGCCCACCGGCCAGCTCGGCGGTACCGGCGATTCAGGCCGCGCATAGTGCGGCTCCATCGAGCAGCCGGCGAGCGACAGGCCGGCGAGCAGCAACGCCGCGCGCTTCACGCCCCGCCTCCGACGAACGGTGGCTCGGGCGGCTTGCTCGGCCGGACATAGTGGAACACCCTGACGAGCATGCCGCGCGTGCTCCGCCGGACGAGCACGAAGAATAGCGGGATGTAGAAGATCGCAAGGATCGTCGCCGTGAGCATGCCGCCGATCACCGATGTACCGATGGCGATGCGCCCGTTGGCGCCGGCGCCGCTGGCGAGCGCGAGCGGCATCACGCCGAAGATGAACGCGAAGCTCGTCATCAGGATCGGGCGGATGCGGATGCGCGCCGCTTCGATCGCCGAATCGATCACCCGCTTGCCCTGGCGCTCGGCCTGTTCGGCAAATTCGATCATCAGGATCGCATTTTTGGAGGCGAGCCCCATCGTGGTGAGCAGCCCGATCTGGAGGAACACGTCGTTCTGCAGCCCGCGCAGCGTGACGCCGAACACGGCGCCGGCAAGCCCGATCGGAATGATCAGCATCACGGCAACCGGAATCGACCAGCTCTCGTACAGCGCGGCGAGGCACAGAAACACGACGAGCAGCGAAATGCCGTAGAGGATCGGTCCCTGCCCCGTCGCGAGCCGCTCCTGGTACGACAGTCCCGACCAGGCGACCGACACGCCGGGGATCTGTCCCGCGAGCGCTTCCATCCGGTTCATCGCGTCGCCCGAACTGTGTCCCGGCGCGGCCTGACCCTGGATTTCATAGGCGGGCACCCCGGAAAAACGCGATAGCGTCGCCGGCACCATCGTCCAGCTCGATTGCGCGAACGACGAGAATGGCGCCATCTCGCCGGTCTTGCTGCGAACATACCATTGCGACAGGTCTTCGGGTGCGTCGCGGAACGGCGCGTCGCCCTGGACATAGACGCGCTTGACGCGTCCGCGATCGACGAAATCATTGACGTAGCGCCCGCCCCAGGCAGTCGACAGCGTGGTGTTGACGTCGCTCGCGCTCAAGCCCAGCACATTGAGCTTCTGTTCGTCGAGGTCGACCTTGAGCGAGGGGCTGTCGGGCAAATCGGCAGTGCGCACTGAGGCGAGCACGGGATCCGCCGCCGCCAACCGAACCAGCCGGTCGCGCGCGGCCTGGAATTCGGCGCGCGTGAGTCCGCCGACGTTCTGCAACTGCATATTGAAGCCGTTCGCCTGGCCGAGCCCGCGTACCGCCGGGGGTACGAGCACGAACACCTGCGCGTCGCGGAACCCAGCGAATGCCTTGGTGGAGCGCGCGATCAGCGCATCGGCGGTGTCGTCCTTGCCGCGGCGCTCGCTCCAGGGCGTGAAGCCGATGAAGCCCTGGCCCGCATTCTGTCCGTTCGACCCGCCGCCGCCGCCGCCGCTCACCGTGAACAGCAGGTCGACGTCCTTCTTCTCCTTGGTCAGGACATGATTTTCGATCGCCTTTTGCACGGCGACCGTGCGCGGCTGGGTGGCGCCGCCGGGCAGGCGGAACTGGAGCTGCGCGCCGCCCTGGTCCTCGTTGGGCAGGAAGCCGGTCGACAGCTGCGCGAACATGACCACCATCAGCGCGACGACCACGGCATAGACGCCCAGGAACAGCAGCTTGCGATCGACGACATAGTGGATCGCCTTCAGATAGCGCTGCACAAAGGCATGGAAGCCGGTGTTGAACTTGTCGCGCGCGCCGGCGAACATCGCCGGAACCGCCGGAAACCGCCGCGCGATCCAGCCCGGCTTGAGGTCCTGCTGACGCTTGAGCACGGTCGCAGTGAGCGCAGGGCTCAGCACGTTCGCGACGATCACCGACAGCACCATCGCCGAGACGATCGTGATCGAGAATTGCTTGTAGATCACGCCGGTCGAGCCGCCGAAGAACGCCATCGGCAGGAACACCGCGCATAGCACCAGCGCAATCGCGATCAGCGCGCCCTGGATCTCGCCCATCGACTTGATCGAGGCATCGCGCGGCGAGAGCTTGGGGTCCTCCTCCATCAATCGCTCGACATTCTCGACGACGACGATCGCGTCGTCGACCAGTAGGCCGATCGCGAGCACCAGCCCGAACAGCGTGAGCGTGTTGATCGAGAATCCCGCGACCGCGAACACCGCGAAGGTGCCGAGCATCACCACCGGGATCGCGATCGCCGGCACGAGCGTTGCGCGCCAGCTCTGGAGGAAGACGAACATCACGAGGATGACGAGCAGGATCGCCTCGGCGATCGTCCACACCACTTCCTCGATCGAGACCTTGATGAATCGCGTCGTGTCCTGAAGGAAACCGTATTTGAAGCCGGGCGGGAAATTGGGCGCGGCCTTGATCACCAGGTCCTTGACTTGCTGCGCAGTGGTGAGCGCGTCGGCGCCGGGCGCGAGCATGATCGCGATGCCCGATCCGGGATGGCCGTTCACGCGCGAGACCATGGTGTAATTCTCGCTGCCAAGCTCGACGCGCGCGACGTCGCCCATGGTCACGGTCGACCCGTCGGGTTGCGATTTCAGGATGATCTTGCGGAACTGCTCAGGCGTCTGCAGGCGGGTTTGCGACGTCACGGTCGCATTGAGCATCTGCTCGGGCGGCATCGGCTGGCCGCCGATCTCGCCTGCCGCGACTTCGGCGTTCTGCGCCTGCACTGCCGAGATCACGTCCTGCGGGATCAGCTGAAACGCCGCGAGCCGCGCCGGATTGAGCCAGATCCGCATCGCATATTGCGCGCCGAACACATTGGTGTCGCCGACACCCGGCAGGCGTCCGATCTCGTCAGCGAGGTTGGCAGTGAGATAGTCGGACACGTCCTGGTTGGTGACGCGATCGGTCGCGTCGTAGATCGCGACGATCAGCAGGAAATCGGGGTTCGACTTGCTGACCACCAGTCCCTGCTGCTGCACCTGCTGCGGCAGCCGGGGCAGCGCCTGCTGCACCTTGTTCTGCACCTGGACCTGCGCGATGTCCGGGTTCACGCCCTTCTCGAACGTCGCGGTGATGTTGACTGCGCCGCGCGAACTCGACGTCGCCTGGAAATAGAGCAGCCCGTCGATCCCCGTCAGCTGTTGCTCGAGGATCTGAGTGACGCTGGCTTCGAGTGTCTCGGCCGACGCGCCGGGGTAGCTTGCGCGTACGTTGACCGTAGTGGGCGCGACATCGGGATATTGCGCGACCGGCAGCGTGAAGATCGCCGCCAGCCCGAGCAGCATGATGATGATCGCGATGACCCATGCGAAGATGGGCCGATCGATGAAGATGCGCGAGATCACCGGGCGTCAGCCGCCGCTCGCGCCGGCAGGACCGCCCGACCCTTTTCCACGCCGGCCGCCGCCGGGACCGCCCGGCCCCAGCCGCTGCGGCGACCCCGCCGGAACCGGCCTGACCTTCTGGCCCGGCCGCGCCTTGGCGGTGCCTTCGACGATCACGCGCTCGCCGGGCTTGAGCCCGCCGGTGACCACCCAATTGCTGCCTTCGGTGCGATCGGCCTTGACCTCGCGCAGTTCGACCTTGTTGCCGGCCCCGATCACCAGCACCGTCGCGCCGCCGCGCGCGGCGCGCGACACGCCCGTCTGCGGAACCAGGAACGCGTTCGAGTCGACCGCCTGAATGAAGCTGGCGCGTACGAACATCCCGGGCAGCAGAAGTCCGTCGGGATTGGGGAAGCGCGCGCGCAACGTCACCGTTCCCGTCGCGGGATCGACCATCACTTCGGAGAATTGGATCGACCCGGCGAGCGGATACTCGCTGCCGTCCTCGAGCTTGAGATGCACTGCCGCCGACCCCTTGTCCACGCCGGCCTGGGCGAGCTGGCGGCGCAGCGTGATCATCTCGGCGCTCGACTGCTGGACGTCGACGTAGATCGGATCGAGCTGCTGGATCACGGCGAGCGGATCGGCCTGGTTGGCGGTGACCAGCGCGCCCTGCGTGGCGAGCGAGCGCCCGATGCGACCCGAGATCGGCGCAGGCACACGCGTGAAGCGCAAGTTGATTCGCGCCGATTCGACCGCCGCCGAGGTTTGTTGCACCGCAGCATTGGCTTGCCGCGCCTGGGCGGTGGCGTCGGTGAAGTCCTGCTCGCTGACTGCCTGCATCTTGGCGAGCGGGGCATAGCGGTCAGCCCTGGCCTTCGCCGCCTCGGCACTTGCCCGCGCGCTGGCGAGGTTCGCCGACGCCTGGTTCAGGCTGGCGCGGTAGATGCTGGGATCGATCTGGTAGAGCGTTTGCCCGGCATGGACATAGGCGCCTTCGGTGAACGACCGGCGCTGAAGAATCCCCGACACCTGCGGACGAACTTCCGACGTGGCGAACGCCGCGGTGCGCCCCGTGAGTTCGGCGGTAAGCGGTACCGCGCCCGATTTGACTACGACGAATCCGACTTCCGGCGTACCGCCGCGGCCAGGTCCTCGGCCGCCGCCGGGACCGGCCTGTTGCGCGTCCTTCGCCCCGCCGGAGCAGGCGGCGAGCAAAAGCAGCCCCGAAACCACCGACACGCGACCTTTTCTCATTCAGGCTCCTCGAAAGGATGGTGCACTGCGGCACGACTTCCGCATAGGCGTGTTGAAACTCCGCCGCCAAGTGCCGAGTCGCGGAAAATTGTCGCAGAATTGTCGCAAGCGGCTCCCGCAGAGCAAAAAAATATCGTTTTCCAGCGCTTCGGCCGATTTTACCGTCGGTTCGACCGAGGGAAGCTCGAGCGCTAGCGACTCGCCCGCGTCAAAATCCGCTGCGCCTGTACGAGGTGCGGACGGTCGAGCATCTTCCCATCGAGGCTGAGCGCACCGGCGTCGGGGTTCGCGGCGAACAGCGCGATCACCGCTTCGGCGTTCGCGATCTCCTCTGCGCTCGGGGTGAAGGCGGCGTTGATCGGCGCGACCTGGTCGGGATGGATCGCAAGCTTGCCGGTGAAGCCGTCGCGCCGCGCCCGGCGAGCCGATGCGGCCAGACCTGCCTCGTCACGAAAATCGGCATGCAGCGTGTCGATCGCCGCGACGCCGGCTGCTGCGGCACCGAACAGGCACAGCGACCGTGCGAGCTGGAACGGCGTACTCCAATCGCCGGTCTCGTCGCGGTTGGCAGTCGCGCCGATCGCAGTGGCGAGATCCTCGGCGCCCCAGGTCAGCGCATTCAGCCGCGCGCCGGCGGCGCCATAGCCCCCGAGCGCGAACAGCGCCTCGGGCAGTTCGGTCGCGATCGGGACGATTCCGATCGCCCCGGGCGCAAGGCCATGCTCGGCCTCGAGCGCATCGAGATCGACGCCCAGCGCCGCGACGTCGACCGCCGAGCGGCATTTGGGAAGCATGATCGCGTCGGGCCGCCCGGCAATGATCGCAGCGAGATCGGCCGACGTCAGCCCCGAGTCGAGCGGGTTGACGCGCACGACGAGCTTTGCTCGACGCGCAGTCGCGCCGACAAGATATTCGGCGACGCACCCACGCGCCTCGTCCTTATTCGCCGGCGCGACGGCATCCTCGAGATCGAGGATCACCACATCGGCCGGAATGCCCTCCGCCTTGGCGATCTTGCGCTCGCTGTCGCCGGGAACGAACAGCCACGAACGCATCAGGCCGGTCGCCGCATCATCAGCGCGGAGCGTTTGCAGCGGGCGACCAGCACATCGCTCTGGTTGTAGGCTCGATGCTCGAAAACCACGATGCCGTTGTGCGGGCGCGACTTGCTCTCGCGCACCTCGAGCACTTCGGTTTCGACGCGAAGGGTGTCGCCGTGGAACAGCGGCGCCGGGAAGCGCACTTCGTCCCAGCCGAGATTGGCGACAGTGGTGCCGACCGTGGTGTCGCCGACCGAAATGCCGACCATCAGCCCGAGCGTGTAGCAGCTATTGACGACGCGCTGGCTGAACTCGTCGGGACACTTCGAGAAGACACGCTGCATCGCCGCAAGCTCCCGGGCGAAGGCGTCTTCGACCTCGCTTCCCTCATTAAGACCCTCGACGGCATGCAGGTGAGC
>Ga0207711_10001839_pt1 | contig 19345 bp, 17 predicted proteins | sample KBSS34metaG_FD_184401 | JGI IMG/M metagenome (GOLD analysis project Ga0207711, IMG submission 184401) | Switchgrass rhizosphere microbial communities from Kellogg Biological Station, Michigan, USA - KBS S3-4 metaG (SPAdes) (version 2) | ecosystem: Host-associated > Plants > Roots > Rhizosphere...
GATATCGATAGAACTGAATTGTATCGCCCAATCCCTGTTCTGCAAAAGCGAAGACGGTCTTCCCGGAGACATCTGTTTCCCCAAGCCAAGGCTGGTGCGTCTCATCTCTTACGGTCAAATGACCAAATCGCATCTTTCGACGCGATTCGAACAGGCGCCAGCCTTCGTCGTAGTCGCCAAGTGCAAGCTTTACGAGCGATTTGTTGTAATGCGCTTCGTGATAGTCAGGGTCGAGTTCAAGAGCCCGTTGGAAGCTTTGGAGCGCCTCTGCATCACGATTGGACTCGTAGTAGACTTTGCCAAGTCCGATCCATGCCGCTTTGTCGTCAGGTGCCAGAGCGGTCGCCTTATAAAAATTGGCAATTGCGAGTCCGTCTTGCCGCATATCAGATTGGACAGTTCCCAAGCCGATCAAAGCGGCGACCGAAGTTGGCTCCAATTTCAGAGCTTGTTCGTGCGCCTCACGCGCTTCTTCATTTCGCTTCAGCTCGAAGCAACAATTGCCACGCCCGATCCAGGCAGTGGTCAGCGCCGGCCCAAGTGCTAAAGCTTTGTCATAGGCGACCAACGCCTCCTGGTAGTCCTTAAGGCCGAAAAGGGCGTTCCCTCGTCCCAACCATGCGATTGAGTATCTTGTTTCCAGAGCCAATGCCTTGTCGAAAGCTACAACACCCTCGTCATAGCGATTGAGTTCGCACAGGATGTCACCACGACCGGTCCATGCTCTGAGAAAATTCGGATCGAGCGCCAGCGCCCTGTCGCTGGCCTCAAGCGCTTCGCCATAGCGCTTGAGGGTGAAAAAAACCATCGCGCGACCAAACCAGACGTTCGGCATGCCAGGATTAATTGCGAGCGCCTTGTCAAAAGCGGAGAGGGCATCATCGCTGCGACCAAGGCCCGACAGCGCTCTGCCTACGCCGACCCAGGCTTCCGCAAAATCCGATCGCAAGCTCAGCGCGGTGCCATGCGCGGAAAGCGATTGATCCCACAGTTCAAGTTCCGCCAGTGAAGCGCCTTTGTTGCTGTACGCATCCGGGTATCTGGGGTTTATCGAAATCGCTTTGTCAAAATCGGCGATCGCTTCAACATATTGGCCCAGTCTATTGAAAATGGTGCCGCGGCTGTTGAATGTCTCGGCCGAGGGATTAAGCGCCAGCGCTTTCGTGAACTGTTCGGCGGCTTCGGCAGGTCGGTTCAGCATGGCGAGGACCATGCCGTAGTTGTAATGAGTGCTGTCCGACTTTGAGTTTTCATTCAACGCGCGACGCAGATAGCGCTCGGCCTCCTCGGGCCTGCCACGCTGGATCAGAACAACCGCGAGCAGGTTAAGGCCGCCGAAATGTTTCGGCTGCGCCTCGAGAAGCTTCTTGAACGAGCGCTCGGCCTCGTCTAGCTGGCCGGTCTCTAAAGAAGAGAGGGCACGTGCCCAAGCCTTTTCAGCAGACGAAGCCACGATGACTGTCCCCGAACCGATCCTTCGGGTTCAGTAGTACACAGGCATGCGCCAAAGCAACTGCAAAGAATCCGGCAGATGCCTAGCAAAGGACTTCGATTTCAGGCCGTGGTCTTTTCCGCCTTGGCGCCATCGAGGTTGCGGCCTTGGGTTGCCGCGCGCTGGCGGAGCAGCGAGATAAATCGCTCTTCCGGCATCGGCTGGCCAAGTAGAAAGCCTTGGCCGTAATCGCAGCCCATGCTGACCAGGGCCAATGCATCAGCAGCTTTCTCGATCCCGACCGCGACCACGTAGCGGCCGAAATTGTGGGCCAAGTCGATCACCGACTTGCACAACGGGGCGTTGACTTTGTCCGTTCCGCAGTCCGCGACGAAAGATCGATCAAGCTTGAGCTCTTCGAACGGCAGTTCTTCGACTTTAGCGAGGGACGAAAAGGCGCGTCCGAAATTGTCGATCGCGAGACGCACGTTATGCGGCTCGAGTTTCTTGCTCAGGTCACTGGCGAGCGCGAGGTCGCCGACAATCTGTTCCTCGGGAACGTCGATGATCAGTCCCGGCCATTTTTGATCGGCCGGATGATGAGCCTGCACGATCTCCGGCACTGAAAGCTTCAGCAAGGCAGGCACGGGAATATTGACCGATAGGCGAAGATTGACCCCGAGTTTGGAAAAGTGCGCGCTTGTCTTCAGCGCGCTTTCCAGTGCGAGCTCGGCGAGCTTCACGTTTCCGGCTTCGGACGCGTTGGCGGTAAATGCGCCTGCAAGCACAAGGCCGTGTTGCGGGTGTCGCACGCGGGCGTAAGCCTCGGCGCCAGCGAGTTGCTTGCGTCGCAGCGCGATCTTCGGCTGATACCAGAACTCGATCCATTTGTTTTTGATGGCATCGTCCAGTTCCAGTCGGGCCGCGACGGCCGGCGGCATGCCAAGTTTGAGTTCCTGGATGATCTTGACGATGGTGTCCGTCTCAAAAGGCTTCTTGAGCACCGGCATCATTTGCAGCTTGTGCTGGGTACCGATTGCCTTGACGTGTTCGAGGACCGCCGCGCCGCGAGCGCTCATGAGCTGTACAGCGCCTCGATATCGGAGCTTGCCAAGCGCAACAACCGACTCAATGGCGTCGGCGGATTCGAGTGAAATATTGTGGAATATGAGGGCAGGCGGCCGGCTTTCGACAGCCTTGCGCATCGCTGCACCATCCGGAAATTCGACTGTATCGACGCCGGAGCCGTGCAGGACAAGCGACAGGAAGTGCCGGATGCTGGATTCTTCGTCCACTACATAGCAAAGGGGAGCGCCGTCCGGCGCGAGCGGCGGCGCTTCGACGGCTTGTGGGCCGCCGGGTTCGGTCGACGATGGAGTAGGCGTCTCGGTCATGCCGTTCTGGCGTGCTCAAACCGAGGGAAATGAAAGTCCCCCGGATCTATTCGTGTGGCAAACTTGTTAAATATGTGTTTACCCACCGGGCTAGGGGGTCCGATTTGCGCCAGTCAATGGTCAGCTTTGACGGCCGTTGCAGCCTGTCTGCCCCACAATGGTACGATGCCAGTGCCGCGAAACGCGCCGCTGCACAATTCTGAGGTTACGTAATCCATGTCGTTTTTGTTCAATCGCGCGGTGGAGGCACATCGTAGCGGGAGGGTTTCGGAGGCCGAAGCGCTCTATCGAGAGATCATCGCCAGCGATCCGAGGAACTTTGATGCACTTCATCTGCTTGGGATTGTCTGTTCTGAAACCGGCAAGGTTAGCGATGCCGACAAGTTCTTTCGCCAGGCCCTCGCGATCGATCCAAATTTTCCACCCTGCTTTGTCAACTACGGATTTTATCTGCTCAAACAGAGTCGGTTTAGCCAGGCGCTTGAGTGTTTCGACAAGGCATTAGCCCTGTTCCCGAATTTCGCCCAGGCATGGCTGGGCCGAGGCAATGTCATGCGCGAACTCGGGCGCAATGACGAAGCCTTTGCGGCTTACAGCAATGCCATATCTTTGGATCCGAACATGGCGGAGGCACACGCCGGGTGCGGCAACATGCTGGCTGCGCTCAGGCGCTATGATGAAGCCATCAAATCATACGACAAGGCGTTGGCCATCGCGCCTGGCATCGAATTCGTCGAAAGCCAGCGCCTGCATTGCAAGATGCGTCTTTGTGATTGGACAAATTTTCGTTTTGAACTTCATAGGCTTAGAGAGGGTGGCAAGACACGGAAACTGGACGCGCATCCATTCGAGTTTCTCAGCATGTCCTCCTCTGAGCAGGAGCAATTGGACACCGCGAAGGCGTGGGTTGCCAGAAAATATCCGCGAGCGGACACGCCCGTCTGGCGAGGCGAGACATATAAGCATGATCGAATTCGCGTGGCGTATGTCTCCTCTGATTTTCGCGAACACGCGGTGTCATATCTCGCGGCTGGAATGTTCGAATGTCATGACAAATCGCGATTCGAAGTGACCGCTGTATCGATCGGGGTCAATGACGGGTCTGACATGCGTCGACGTCTGGAAAACTCGTTTGAGCATTTCATCGATGCCAGCAAGTTGGGTGACGATGAGATCGCATCGCGGATTGCCAAAGCCCAAGTCGATATCCTGGTCGACATGAACGGATTTACGCATGGATGCCGGACCGGAATTTTCGCACGGCGGCCATCGCCGGTTCAGGTGAATTATCTCGGCTATCCCGGGACCATGGGAGCGAACTATATCGACTATCTGATCGCGGACCGCGTGTTGGTGTCTCCAGCGCATCAGGCCTTCTATGCCGAAAAGTTGGTCTACATGCCGGACTGCTATCAGGCCAACGACGCAAAACGAGCCATCTCGCAAAAAAACATGACACGCGCCGAGGTCGGGCTTCCAAAAGCGGCAACAGTCTTTTGCTGCTTCAACAACAATCACAAGATCATGCCGGACGTGTTCGATTCATGGATGCGGATTCTTGGCCGGGTGGACAACAGCGTTCTCTGGCTGTTCGAAGACAACGCAAGCGTGGTTGTCAATCTGAAGAAAGAAGCGGCGGCGCGGGGCATCGATCCGGTGCGCATCATTTTCGCGCAGCGAATGGCGCCGCCTGAGCACCTTGCGCGACACCGGCTCGCTGACCTCTTCCTCGATACTTTGCCCTACAATGCGCACACGACCGCAAGCGACTCATTGTGGGCGGGTGTGCCCGTGGTGACCCGCATTGGCGAAACCTTTGCGGGCAGGGTGGCTGCAAGCATATTGAATGCTGTTGGACTACCGGAACTCGTTGTGGAGACGCGGCAAGCCTACGAAGAACTTGCAATCGAGCTTGCGAGCAACCGGGAGAAATTGAGTGGATTAAGAAAGAAGCTTGCCGACAACCTTTCGGCAACGCCATTGTTCGACACGCGGCGATATACGCAAAGCATTGAATTGGCGTACGTCGAGATGCATCGGCGCTCTCAGGGGGGACTCGCTCCTGAGACAATTGATCTTCACACGTCGATTTTATCGGGAGCGAGTCCTGCCTGATAGCGTCGATACATCGTCATGTAAGCCGCTTCGATGTTTCGCGTATATCGCTGATTGTCAAAGAACGGTTTTTTAGAAATATTGTCCGCGAGTTGCTTTTTGGTCGCGGTCAGTCTCTTTGGATGGGTCGCAAGCTCGATTGCAAGTTCCTCGTACGCTTGCGGCGTCTCCACAACGAGTTCGGGTAGCCCGACAGCATTCAATATGCTTGCAGCTACGCGGCCTGGAAAAGCCTCACCAATGCGGGTCAGCACAGGCACCCCAGCCTTCAGTGAATCGCTCGCGGTCGTATGTGCGTTATAGGGCAACGTGTCGAGAAACAGGTCAGCTAGCCGGTGCCGTGCCAGATGATCGGAAAGGGGCATACGTTGTGCAAACACGATACGCTTTGGATCGATGCCGCACCTTTCGGCCTCCTTTCTCAAGTTGACGATCGCGCTTGAGCTTTCTTCAAGCAACCAAAGTATGCTGTTTTCAGCTTTGGCGAGGATTCGCATCCAGGACTCAAAGACGTCTCGCGTGATTTTGTAGTTATTGTTGAAACAGCAAAGGATCGTTGCCTCATCCGGAAGCCCGATGTCCGCGCGCGTCACCGATTTCTGTGAGATGGACCGCATTGCATCGTTAATCTGATAACAGTCCGGCAAGTGAACGAGCTTTTCAGCGTAGAAAACTTGGTGCGATGAAGGCGCCACCACGCGGTCCGCAATCAGATAGTCGATGTAGGCGGCCCCCATTGTTCCGGGATAGCCGAAATAATTCACCTGGATCGGCGCGGGGCGTCGGGCGAAAACGCCTGTGCGTGAATCCGTCGTATGGCCCATCAAATCGACCAGAATGTCGATCTCCATCTCCTTCACCAGTTTCGCGATCTGCTCGTCGCTGTTTGTTTGAGCGTCGATAAATCGCTCGAACGATGACTGTAGCCGCCGGCGAATGTCCGAGTTGTCATCAGGCCCGCAGGAGAGGGCTGTAACCTCAAAGAGCGACCTGTCGTGGCACTCGATGACGCCAGCCATACACATGGCTACCGGATGCTGACGAAAGTCGGCGGACAGGTAAGCGATGCGCAAACGCTCGTGATCGTAGCGTTCGCCTTGCCAAAGGGGACTTGCGGCCGCAGGGAAGTGTGTGGTCGCCCACAATTTTGCACATTGCAACTGATCTTCGGGCGACGAGGAAACGGCGAGGAACTGGAAAGGTCCCGTGTTCGGCTTTCCATCTTTGATTGCCGAGATCAGATGTCGGCTTTCGTCTTCGATATTACTCCAGTCGCAAAGCTGGGCTTTCGCATGCAGACGGAGCCCTTCCACTCCGATCAAGTCCGGTTCTCGCGCCAGGGCATTGTCATAAGCAGTGACGGCCTCTTTATATTTTTTAAGACCGAAAAGCACATTGCCGCGGCCGAGCCAGGCGGCGGCAAGGTCAGGCTTTCGCTCCAATGCACTATCATAGGCAGATGACGCGCCATCATACTGTTTCAATTCGAACAACACGTTTCCGGCACCGAGCCAGGCATCACCTAGTTCAGGTTCGAGAGTCAGTGCTTTGTTATAGGCGGCAAGGGCCTCCTCGTATCGCTTGATTCGAAAAAGCACATTGCCGCGGCCAACCCAGGCGCCGGCCAGGTCCGGCTCCAATTCCAGTGCTCTGTCGTAGGCGTCGGACGCCTCCTGATCCTTGTTTGCTTCAAAGAAAACATTGCCGCGACCGAGGAAGGCAGCGGCAAGCGCAGGGGCGATCGCCAATGCCTTGTCGTAGGCGGCCAGAGCGTCATCATGGCGGTCGAGTTCGAAGAAAGCGTGGCCGCGACCGAGCCACGCGCCCGCATGTCTCGGCTCAAGAACCAGTGCCTTGTCATAAGAACCAAAAGCTTCGTCGTATCGTCTAAGCTCGAGCAGCAGATTGGCACGGCTGACCCAGGTCTCGCCTAGCTGAGGCTTCAAAGCGAGGGCTTTGTCAAAAGCTGCGAAAGCGTCATCGATTCGTTGAAGCTTGCCGCAAGCATTGGCGCGGCCGAGCCATCCTTCCGCAAGATCCGGCTTTAATGCCACCGCCCTGTCATAAGCCGCCAATGCTTCCTGGTGACGGTTGAGGTTGAACAATGATTTGCCTTTGTTGCAGTGGGCATCCGCGTAATTCGCGTCAAGCAGGATGCTTCTGTCGAAGTCCCGAATTGCCTCGCCGTATTTTTTGACATCGTTGAGAACGGTGCCACGATTGTTCCACGTTGCCGCGATTGTCGCGTTGATGGCCAAAGCCTGGCTGAAACGTTCCAGTGCTTCGTTCGGCCTGTTCAATGCTTTCAGCACGATGCCGTAGTTGTAGAGCGTGGCATCCGAATTTGGATTGAGTTGCAGTGCTGTCTTTAGATACGGTTCGGCTTCGACGTATTTCCTGACGTGGGTCAATACGATGCCGAGCAGATTGAGCGCCGCGAGGTGTCGCGGATCCTGCCGCAGCACGTCCTTGAAGTTCTGTTCTGCATCGCCGAGATTGCCGCCGCGGAATGACGCCATCGCCCGGCCAAAAGATTCGTCGATCGAAGGTGCCATGATTGAACGCTGACGGACCGATTTTTTAGCCTTATAGCAACACCCGCGCAGCCCGTACTACCTTGAACAGAGTCACCTATGCCGATTTAGGGCCGTGATGGCCCGCGTCGGTCGGGTCGCTGACTGGAAAACGGGGAATGCCTATGCCTTCGGTGGCTTGCCCGCGCTGTGCCGAACACTTGAGCGGTGACGCCTCGGTTTGCCCGCAATGCGGGGCTGGCAGGCCCGTTCCAGAGGCATTGGGACCGAAATCGACCGTTCGCTGGTTCATGTTCTCCACGCTGGGCATTTTTGCGCTGGTCGGCCTCGCGCTATTTGCGCACTCGTTCGTTCCTCCGAAAGATGCCCCGGCGCCACCGAAAAATGAACTCTGCGAATCGGATTGGACGAAATGTACCGACAATGCGGAGATCGTGCGCAGCTACAAAGGGTGGCTGGACGTTCAGGTCGCCTGCAGGATTGCGGCGATCGAGGCAGCGAAATACGGCACACCGACATGGCCATTTGTGCCGTTTCAAGGTTTCAGCGACGGAAAGACGTACGTTGAGTCAGGGTTGGTCGTAGCGATCGAGCCGGAGGCGAAATTTCCCAACAGCGCGGGAGCGATGATCCATTCGCGCGTAACCTGCACCTACGATCTTCGAACGCGGCGCGTCGTTAACGTGGCTGTTTCCGAAGGCTAGATTCGCCTTTCGCTATCGGGTGCAAATCGATACCTCCGCTTGTGGTGAAATTTATTGCACGAATTGCGAGAAACGACGCCCGCCTTGAACGCCAGTGCGCCGACGCGGTATTCTCGCGCGGGGAGTCAGTTCCTGTGCACCAAATGCATTCGAATTCTTCCGCGGCTCCAGCCGCCGAACGATATGTTGTGCTCGACAGCTGGCGCGGTATTTGCGCGATTCTAGTCGCGCTGTTTCATTTTCCGCTGCAATGGCATTTCCAGAGCACGACCTTTGTGCGCGGCTCCTGGCTCTTCGTCGATTTCTTTTTTGTGCTGAGCGGCTTTGTAATTGCACACGCCTACGCGGGAAAGCTTTCCACACGGAAGGATCTGTTTGCTTTCGTGGTACGGCGGTTTGGCCGACTCTGGCCGCTGCATTTCGCGCTTCTTATGTTCGTTCTGGGGGCGGCGCTCATTAAATTCACCGCCCGTGGCATGGGGGCCGATATCGAAATCACCAGCAATGCGAACAACACGCCTTATTCGTTCGTCACGAATCTCCTGTTTCTGCATTCCTTCGGCCTTCACGACACCGTCACCTGGAATACGCCGAGCTGGAGCATCAGCGCCGAATTTCTGACCAACCTGATGTTCGGAATTGCGTTTTTGCTGGCCCCGTGGGGCCGGATCCCTGTCGCTGTTGCGCTTGCGGCGGTCGGTGCAGTCGATCTGCTGGTATTCTCGCAGAAGAATATCGACACCTCTGCCCAATTCGGTCTGTTCCGCTGCATGTACGGCTTCTTTATCGGGTACGTTATTTATCGAATAGCCGTTGCCGAAGGCATGCCGTCGCTGCGCGGACATAGGGCAGCTTCCGTATTTGAGTTTGCCTGCGTGATCGCCATCGCATTGTTTGTGGCGCTGGCATCCGGCTCGCGGTGGCAAATGCTGGCCCCATTCGTGTTCGCGATTGCGATCTGGGTCTTTGCCGCGGAGCAGGGGATCGTGTCTCGCCTGCTCAAGACGCCAGCAATCGCGATCGTCGGTCTCTTGTCGTATTCGATCTATATGACCCATCAGATCATCATCGCGATGGTCAACAATGGTGTTCAGATCGGCGCCAAGCTGGTCAGCAAAAACGCCGCTGGCAGCTGGGAGGCGGACTATTTCGCCAATCCCTGGTGGATGGACTTGGTTGTCGTGGTTTTCATTGCCGCCATGATCGCGGCTGCGTGGTGCACCTATAACTTGATTGAAGTGCCCTGGCGGCGTCGCTTCAACAAAATCGCCAGGGGAATATCACCAAAACGCGAAATCGTGCCGCTCGGGGTATCTCTCGACACGCTGCGCGGCGAACTGGATAGCCCGCCACTGTTCGGGGGGCCACGAGATGAATCGGCGAAGACGGAAGCTAAGGCGGCGCCCGCCGCAAATTAGCTTCTGCGCCTTTGATCCTGCCAGCTGACTGTGGGCAGCGCACAGGGGGAGATTTGCCGGGCTCGAATGAATTCGGCGACTTTGCGCCAGCTGTTCTCGACCGAAGCGTCATCGCGCTGTCCTCGAGAATGCCAAACAACCGGCTTGGCTTGCGCCCCGCGATCGTGTTGCGCCGGGTATCGACGATGCGGCTCGAACACCCGGCAGGCGCGCTTGATGTCGAAAGGTGGGGATGCGCCTGCGGCTGCACCCGATCGATAACGGTTGCGAGAAGAATTTGCTGTTCATCCCGCAAATGTACGAGACGACCGAACTTGCTGCATTGTCCCGAGAAATCGACGCGGCAAGGGCGTGGCAACGCGAATTTGCCTTTGTGGATATAGGTGCGAATGTCGGCCTGTTTTCGATGTTTGTGGCTGCCGCCGCTGATATAGGCGCGAAAATCATTGCCGTCGAACCGGAAAGCGGAAACTTCGAACGACTGCTTTTCAATTAATCAAATCCCGGTGCCGATACGTGCAATCCGCGCGGCACTGAGCGACGAACCAGGAGAGCTTGTTGTCGAGCACCTCGGGAAAGACCGTGGTGGCACGCGCGCTCGACTGGCGAGTATCTCAACAGAGCGGGATGCTCAGCGCGTTCAAGCGCAGACCTTGTTTCCCATTGCTGCAAAACGAACCTGCCGATTGGGTCGACGCCGTCAAGATCGATGTCGAGGGGTCCGAAGATCGGATACTGGTAACGTTCTTTCGCGACGCACCGCGGAGCCTTTGGCCAAAATTGCTTGTCATAGAGGATGCCGGGGGCGCCTGGTCGATTGATCTTTTCTCACACCTGACGGCCACCGGTTACGCGATTGCGGCTCGCAGCAAACAGAACGTGATCTTCCGCCTCAAAAGTACGCCTTCCTGATACGGAACCTGGCTTCGGTTGGCGCGTTTTCCTGAAATCAGGCGGATAAATCCGCTGCGGTGGAGCCGATGCTGCGTCATCATCAACATTCGACCAGGGTACCAGCCGGACGTCATGTCATCGGCCGCGTTTCCGGCGATATTGAGCACCCTGCGCGCATACTGATCATCGAGGATGAATTGCTTATTGCCCTGATGATCGAGGAAATGACACGCGAGATCGGTTATCGCGTTTCCGGTGTAGCCCATACCATGGCCATGGCGAGCAGGGAGTTCGGAAAGCGCAATTACGATGCCGTTCTTTTGGACATCAATATCGGTGGACAATACCACGCCGTTACCGCCGATCATTTGCTCGGTTCGGGTGTGCCATTCGCTTTCGTGACCGGTTACGATTATCTGGTTGAGCCGCGCCACGAAAAGGTACCGGTGCTGCAAAAGCCATTTACGGCCCCTCAACTCCGTTCCCTGTTGGAAGAACTGCTCACCCCGGGGGCCTCGGCGGGCCCAATCGCTCAGGCGGGGTAATCGCGACCGCGCTCCGCAAGCTCCTCTACCTGCGGCCGCGGGCCTGGTTCAGTTTGCTCTCTTCTTGCTGACGCCTGCGCTCATAGTTCGGGTCGCTCAGTACCGTTCGCCATGCATCGTCGAGGAGGGCCATTTTTTCGGCGCGGATACTGGCCCGCGCTCTCCAGATGACCCAACCGATGATGCCAATCAGCACAAGGATGATGATGAGCTCCATCGCGCCCCTCCTGACCCGCAGGTCTGATTAAATCGATAATATCAACGATCGCAACGTTTTCAGGACCGAACTTGGTGGCTGGATAACATGCCGCAGCCGTTTGGAGACAAGCTGAGGTCGAGTTTAGCGAGCGGCAGGCACGGGAAGGCGAGAGTTTCCCATCGGCAATATAACTGTCGGCGCTTCTTTGAGTTTCCGGTGCGCTGTCGTGTTTTGTCGCAATCGGCGACCCAGTGAGGCGCGCCTTTCGTCCCTTGTGGACGCCTGGACGAAATCGCGCGGGGACGGCCCGGATTCGCCTTTTTTCCGGAGCGCGGGCAGCGTTTTTATGTCCCGTTTAGGAAATTGATGAGCTTTTACGCGCCCGTTAGATGGCAGACGAATGCGAACGGCGGTAGAGCCGGCGCAACAATGATTTCACGAACCAGATTTTCATGAACGGTCTCATCGCGTTCGCCTTGAAACAGCGCGTGATTATGGTCGTCCTCTTCACGGCCACGCTCATCGGCGGTCTGTCTGCATTTTTGCAGTTGAATATCGAGGCCTATCCGGACCCGACGCCGCCGATGGTGGACGTCATCACACAGAGCGCGGGACTTTCCGCGGAAGAAATCGAGCGCTACATCACGATCCCGATCGAGACACAAACGGCTGGGCTACCAAACCTCAGGACGATCCGGACGATTTCACTTTACGGCCTGTCCGACGTGAAGCTGCAATTCAGTTTCGACTTCACCTACGAGCAGGCGCTCCAGCAGGTGCTGAATCGTCTTTCGCAACTCCCTCCGTTGCTGAACGGCGCGCAGCCGCAAATATCGCCAGTCAGTCCCATAGGAGAAATCTACCGCTATCGTCTGGTTGGCCCGCCGGGCTACAGCGTGACCGATCTGAAGACCTTGCAGGACTGGATTCTGCAGCGGCGGTTTCGCGCCGTACCGGGCGTAATTGACGTCACCGGTTGGGGCGGTAAGACGCGACAATATGAGGTCGAGATCGATCTGAACAAGTTAATTTCCTCCAAGCTTACTCTGCCCCAAGTGATCCAGACGCTCAGCAGTAGCAACATCAACGTCGGCGGTAACACGATCGATATCGGCTCGCAGTCGGCGGTGGTGCGCGGGGTCGGGCTGATTCGCAGCGAGGATGATCTCAAGAACACGATGCTGGCGCAGAACAGCGGCTTTCCCGTTCTGGTCAGCGATATCGCCACCGTGAAAGTCGGGTCGAAGCCCCGGCTGGGCATCGCGGGCATGAACGGTGACGACGATATCGTTCAAGGCGTCGTGTTGATGCGCCGCGGAGAACAAAGCACTCCGACAATAGAGCGCGTCGAACGTGAGGTGGAGAACATCAACAATTCGAGCGTGCTTCCTGCGGGCGTGAAGATCAAACGCATCTATGACCGGAAGGATCTCATCGATACAACGACGAGGACCGTGCTTCACAATATGCTCCTCGGGATCGCGCTGATCTTCGCGGTGCAATGGCTTTTCCTCGGCGATTTTCGCAGTGCTCTGATTGTAGGCGCGACCGTGCCTTTCGCCTTGTCCTTTGCCATCGGAATTATGGTGCTACGCGGGGAGTCGGCCAACCTGCTGTCAGTAGGGGCCATTGATTTTGGCCTCGTTGTTGATGCGACAGTCATCATGGTTGAGAGCATGTTTCGACGGCTCGCGACCCGCGACGAACTCGCCTTCCAGGCGACGATGGCCTATCAGGCGCAAGGGAGTGATCTGCGTGGCAAGATGCTTGCACTGTTTCACGGGGCAATCGAGGTCAATCGTCCGATTCTTTTTGCAGCTGCGATCATCATCGCCGGCTTTATTCCGCTTTTCACGTTGAGCGGTGTCGAAGGTCACATTTTCGGCCCGATGGCGAAGACATACGCCTACGCAATCGCCGGAGGCCTGATTGCGACTTTCACGATAACGCCGGCCCTGGCCGCGATGTTGATGCCGGAGCATGTCGAAGAGGCTGAGACGCGGCTCATGCAGGTCATCAGCAGACTCTATAGTCCCGTCCTGCTTTTTGCGTTGCGTAGAAAATCCTGGGTTCTGGGAGGTGCCACGCTGTTGCTCTGTCTCGCCGTAGTGGTCGTTCGCCTGCTCGGGCTTGAATTTCTGCCAAAGCTCGAAGAGGGCAATCTCTGGATCAGGGCGACGCTGCCCTCGACCATCTCGCTCGACGAGGGGAACAGCTACGTCAATCAGATGCGCGCAATTATCGGCAATTTCCCTGAAGTGGAAAGCGTGGTCTCCCAGCACGGTCGTCCGGACGACGGTACGGACGCAACCGGGTTCTTCAACGCGGAGTTTTTCGCGCCGTTGAAACCGGCGTCGAGCTGGCGCAAGGGCATGAGCAAGGAACAGCTGACCAACGAAATGCTGGCCAAACTTCAGGACGAATTCCTCGGAGTGGAGTTCAACTTCTCGCAATACCTGCAAGACAACGTTTCGGAGGCAGTCTCGGGTGTTAAAGGCGAGAACTCGATCAAACTGTTTGGAGACGACCTCGAAGCTCTGACAAAAACGGCAAACCAGATCAAAAACGTGCTGGCAGGCGTGCGCGGGATCACCGATCTTGCGGTTTTTACCTCGCTGGGCCAACCGACCGTGCAGATTGATGTCGATCGTGCCCGTGCGGGCCGATACGGACTCACGCCCGGTGATATCAATTCAACGGTTCGCAGTGCCATTGGAGGCGACTCCGCCGGCGAGCTCTATGTGCCCAACAGTGACCAGCATTTTCCGATCATCGTGAGGCTTGCGCCGCGGTACCGGCAAAGCCCGGAGGCCATTCGGGATATCCCGGTTGCGATCTCGGGTGAAAAGGGGCCGGTGGAAATTCCGTTGAGCGAAGTTGCGACGGTAGATGTTGTTTCCGGTGCGGCCTACATTTATCGCGAGCAGCAGCAGCGTTATCTTCCCATCAAATTCAGCGTGCGCGATCGGGATCTCGGCAGTGCCATTGCGGAGGCGCAGAAAAAGATTGCGCAGCAAGTTGTGCTGCCCGCTGGCTCCCGTCTGGAATGGGTGGGTGAATTCGGCAATCTTCAGGAGGCGATCGGCAGGCTCAGGGTCGTCGTTCCGGTAACGCTCGGACTGATTGCATTGCTGTTGTGGATCAATTTCGGCTCTCTGACCGATACGCTGCTCACCATGAGCGTTATTCCTATGGCCGTCATTGGCGGCCTCTTTGGTCTCTACATCACCGGCGTGCCATTCAGCGTATCGGCAGCGATCGGGTTCATCGCGCTTTTCGGCATATCCGTCATGAACGGCATAGTCGTCCTCTCGCAATACAATCTTCTCGTCCGTGGCGGGATGGACCAAATGCAAGCGATATTGCAAACATGCACGCTTAAGATACGCCCCGTTTTGATGACATGCGTTATCGCCGGGGTGGGTCTTTTGCCGGCTGCAATCTCAAGTGGCATCGGTTCGCAAGTACAGAAACCATTGGCCATCGTGGTGGTGAGCGGAATGACGTTCGCGCCGTTTCTGATACTTGTTGTACTGCCGGTTTTGATAGCGCTTTTCCCGAGTCGCGCATCGCGCATTCGACACAGCCAAACCCAGGAAAAGTGGCCGGTTAGCGACTGGCAATTGTGTTTGGTAATGTCGCCACCGCGCCGGCAAACACCGGTACGCGCTCGCTAACGACCCTTAGCGGGCATCGCGTTTGCAACTATGTTCGTCCCACGCGTTTAGCCGACGTAAGTCCAGGCAAATACTAGCAGCACAATGGTTGCAGCACCGATGAGCACTAGCTGGCCCGCACCAAAATCGGAACGCTGATTGGTCGGTTGAGCCATGTGGGGCATCCCCACCCGAAAGACTAACCGTATCATTTCAGTATGACGCTGCTGTATCACGTTTTTGGCACTGTCTCAGAAAGAGACAGAGCCGCGTCAGCGCAGAACTGACGCGTGAGGCCGGCCTTGTCGGCCGGTCTTCGCAGGTGCATCGGCAAGACTGGCTGCTTCAGCCGATTAGTTTCATGTGCAACGCCATTTCCGTGAACATCTGGATGGTGGCGTGCACATATCGACCGTCACAATAGGTCGAGTCCAGCCAAGTCGCTGCGCCGAAGAGAGCACAAAACCAGGCAAATCCCCGCATGCGAAGAGCATCACGCAAAGGATTTAATGATCGGTTGACCTACTAAACCGGGGATTGTCGGGTTCGACTTCGACCAACCAATTACGCACAATTTCCGCAACCCGTGGGCGGCATCGATCAACGCTGCTTGACCCGGCCCGACGCGGCTGTCGCCGGTCCGGTCGCCTGTTTCGACCCCTGACCGGCGCGGGTCGCCACGACCGGCGGGGTGCGCGGCTGACGCCCTTTGCAGAAGGACGCGACCGCATCAGTCACGCCGGCGCTGATCAGCTTTTGTTGCTCGGGCTTGCCCATCCGCAACTCCTCGTCACGGTTGATGATCGAGCCCGCTTCCAGCAACACCGCGGGCATGTCGGTGTCCCGGAGCACGAGCAGCTGATCGTAGCGATAGACGCCCACTTGTGCATCGACCAAAAGTCGTTGGCGATGCCCCATGAAGCGTTGCGTGTAGTGCGGTGTGTAGTGCAATCCGCGATCTTTCAACTGCTGGCCGAGCATTCTGGCAAACAACAAACTGCCTGGGAGGTCGCTGTTGTCGTAGGAGATGAAAATGGAATGGCCGCTGAAGCGATCGCTGTAGCCGCGCTTCACACCCTCGAACTCCCAGGTCTCCAGAAACTTGTCCGGTACGGAGTCGTGATGGACGGAGAGAAAGAGATCGGCGCGCATGGCGTTGGCGCGCTTGATGCGCTCGCCCAATGCCGGCCATGATCGACCTTCCGAGATCAGCAGCACGCTGCGCCGAAATCCGGCCGCGAGCAGGTCCTGCTCGATGCGCTTGGCGAGGTTCAGATTGAAAGAAAATTCCGTAAGGCCGCGTGCGCTGGTTGCGCCGAAGGCCTTCTCCGTGTGGCCGACATCGACCACGACACGGAACATCGCGCGGGCGCAGGTTTCGGCGGGACGTGTTTCCGCCCGCGCTGAATATTCAGCGCTGAGAGCAAACGTCGCCGCGACGAACAATCCCAGGAAGCGCAGCCGCATGATCGCGAATCCCCCATGATTCCCTGGCGACTCACTTGAACAATATGCCCGTTCGATGACGGACGGAACCGTCATCAGATATCGGACATTTCAAGGGCAGCGCTATTGCGCTGCAATTGCGGGCAAATCTACCGCAAATCATGAAAATTTCGCGTCACGCCGAGCACCATTGGCGGGGTATCGCAAAAAGAGCAGGCCGCGTGTGTTGTCCAATCACACGCGGCCTTCCCATCACGGAGATTGTCTGAGTTCAAAAACTTATTTCAATTGGGTCGATATGCTGTCGAACTTGCCGTTCAAGGTCGTACCAATCGCGTTGACCGTTGCAATGATCACGACCGAAATGCCGGCAGCGATCAGGCCGTATTCAATCGCGGTGGCGCCAGAATCATCTTTCAGAAACGCAGTGATCTTGGACATGTGACCGGTTCCCTGCTGGTTGACGTTGCGATGGAAGTACAAGTTAGAAGTTGGAACCGCTTAAAGCCGGGTCGTTGCAATTGAAGCACTAATGAAAGTACTTTTTTAATGACGGCGGTTTTTCCCTGGTAAATCAGGGTTCGCGCGCGTTGGGCGGGGATGGGGATGACCCACTCCGCTCGAAATTCTCTCGCTTAGGTGCCTGTATGTGCGCCCCGAACGTGTGGCAACTAAGTCACATTTCGCAATAATTCGAGCGGCACGTCTTGCGTCCGCAATTCTGTCCACTGAAGGTCACAATTCACCGTAGGAATGTTGGCCCCGACCTCGGGGACATTAAGGGGACGGAGAGATCGGGGCCGCGCTCGGGTAGGGGACACCAGAGCGGCCCCGATTTTTACACAGACCCAACGTCATCTAAATAAAATCTTGTTCAACATTTTGCGACATCGCGTCGCTGACGCACCGCACGATTTTTGAGCAGAATCCAGCGCCTCCTTCATCACCATGACAGAGAATAATTTACCTCCACCACGACGTTCGTCCCCAGGCAATCGCATCGAGCGCGCAATCGAGACGACGATATTCAATAGCCGGTGGCTGTTGGCGCCGTTCTACTTCGGACTGGTGATCAGCCTGCTGGTGCTCCTGCTGAAGTTTGTGCGTATCCTTTTCGACTTTGTCATTAACGCCTGGGGTGCGAGCGAGTCCGATATTATTCTCGGCGTGCTGTCGCTTATCGATGTCACGCTCACTGCCAATCTGGTGGTGATCGTCGTGTTCTCAGGTTACGAGAACTTTGTGTCCCGTATCGACCCATCCGGTCACCCTGATTGGCCCGAGTGGATGACGCACATCGATTTCTCCGGGCTCAAGCAGAAAGTCCTGGCTTCAATTGTCGCCATTTCTGCAGTCCAGGTGCTCAAGGCTTTTATGAATCTTGATGTGCACGTGAATACCGAACAACTTGCCTGGCTTGTCGGGATTCACGTGGTGTTTGTCATCTCGGCCTTGCTGCTCGCTTGGTCCGATCGGATCAGCGAACATCGCACCTGACTTGAATGGGCAAAGCGAGTTGAGCCGAGCGGCGCGCCTTTGTTTTGGCTTTTCCGCTCGGCCGAAGCAGCCTGCGCCTGGCTCCTCCCTGGACAACGCACCTAGCGTCATAGGCTGCTCCTTACATGCCCATGAGCTTGGCGCCGGCGTTTAGTCGACCGCGCGTTACGGCGACCTTTCGTCGAAATTAATGTTCTGTAACGACGAGAATGCTTCCGCGCTGGGGAAGCGTGCGTAGCTTGAGTTGAATAAAAAGCCTTAAACCGACCTTCAATGCCGGTTTTGGCAGCCGTCAAACAAGTCGCAGCCAATACCAGCTTCGCGCATGCGCTGGATCAGCTCGACGGCCGTACGCCAGCGGTCAAATTCCCGCTCGTGGTCGGGTTGCGGATTCTCGTCCGGTTTCGCTGGATCGTTAGCGAAATTGGATGTCATTAAATGAGTGTCCGGGAACGTCATTGAGTGGTTGTCCGCTTGGGCGCGGCAATTTTGGCCGTCAAGGCGACGAAAACGATTGGTGCTGCAAATGACTTCATGGCTATCCCCCGTGTGTCTGTACCGCCAAAAGACCACGGTTAGCGGGCCGACGCTGTGACGCCTGTCACATAAATGACGGGCCCTCATGGCGCCGGTATTATAAAACTAACAGTTGAATGTGACAAATTTGCAATCGTTGTCGGGCGTCCCCGTCGGCCGACATGTCCATTAGCCGTCGTGCCAGCGCACCTGCCGTAACAACACGAAAGCAAACCATAGAAACAAAGCCCCGAGCACTGCGGTAACAGCGGCCTGAACCACCACCTCAAAGACCAACATGGAGATGGCGAGGATGACCCCTGCCGCTCCGATTGCGAAGCAGGCCATCCCAAGTGCACCTTTTAGCGCCGTTCTCATCCCGACCCGCGCGTGTCCATGAATATGCCGACCGACGCACTGTGGACGATTCTTATTCGGGATCGGGGCCGTTTGTCTCGTCGCAAATCCCTTCCAAAGCCAACCAGCACGAAATTGCAGTGTGACAATAGCATCGCACTAAAGCTGGACGTCCTCGTGCGAAGCGTGGACGCCTGCTTTCGGGGCCAAACTGGGCGTTTGTTTGAGAGTCACTACAAGATCCTCATCGGTTTCGTTTGTTGCAAAACGATCCCGAACGCGTTGGCTCCGAAATTTCTTATGACGATGGCGAGAGATTACGTCGCGAATTACGTATCCGAGAACGAGGCCAATTACTAAGCACAGGTTATTAATTTGGTGGCGACCCCGGCTGGATTCGAACCAGCGACCCTCAGCTTAGAAGGCTGGCGTGGCATCTTGATCCTACAATGAAATTCGGCCACGTGTTGCATTCCTGTTGCCGTTAGGCCGCTGTAACCGCCGTTTCGATCTTTTCCATTTCACTGCGATCCGCCTTCGCATCTTCGAACAGGTGGCCATACAGGTCGAAAGTCATGGTGATGCTTGAGTGACCCATTACGCTTTTCACCCGCGTCGGTATCCACTTGAGATGGGCG
>Ga0207711_10001841_pt1 | contig 19341 bp, 20 predicted proteins | sample KBSS34metaG_FD_184401 | JGI IMG/M metagenome (GOLD analysis project Ga0207711, IMG submission 184401) | Switchgrass rhizosphere microbial communities from Kellogg Biological Station, Michigan, USA - KBS S3-4 metaG (SPAdes) (version 2) | ecosystem: Host-associated > Plants > Roots > Rhizosphere...
CACGCTCAACGATGCCTTCATTATCCTCGACGAGGCGCAGAACACCACGCCGCTGCAGATGAAGATGTTCCTGACCCGCTTCGGCATGCGCAGCCGGATGGTCATTTGCGGCGACCCGCACCAGGTCGACCTGCCCGATCCGAGCAAGTCCGGCCTCGCCGACGCCGTCAGCCGGCTCGAGCGAGTCAAGGGAATCGCCGTGGTTCGCTTCACGGGCGCCGACGTGGTCCGCCACCCGCTGGTGGGTCGCATTGTCGATGCCTATGAGGGCCCGAACGCCGTCCGGGATGTTGGCGCATGACGCTCGAGATCGCGCTCGATAGCGATGAGGAATGGGACAGTAGCCGCTCCTGGGAGCAGCTCGCCCGAACCGCTGCACAGGCGGCCATCGCCGAAAGCGCATTCCCGCAACTTGCTGACGAACGGCCCGTCGAAATTTCCGTCACCCTGACCGGAGACGAACAAGTCCGGGCACTCAATGCCCAGTGGCGCGGCAAGGACAAGCCGACGAACGTCCTCTCTTTCCCGATGGCCGACGAACGGGATTTGAAACGCGCAAATCTTGCCGAAGCTGAATTGTTGTTGGGCGATATCATTCTTGCGCGGGGAGTCTGCGCGGCCGAAGCTGCCGAGAAGGGCGTCAGCGTCGAGGACCATGCCGTCCACCTGCTCGTCCACGGGACGCTGCACCTGCTCGGCTACGATCATCATGATGAGCGTGACGCCGAGGACATGGAAGCGCGCGAGGTCCGCGCCCTGGCCCGGCTCGGAATCGCCAATCCTTACGAGGTAACCGCCTGATGGCGACGCGACACGACGAGGGCGGCTCGCCGCTGTGGCGGAGCATGAGGCACCTGATCTTCGGCGACGAGTCCGAGCCGACGCTCCGCGAGGAGATCGAGGACGCGATCGACGAAGCTGAGGAGAGCGGCAGCTCGCGCCCGGTGGCCGGCGACCTCAGTCCCGTCGAGCGGCAGATGATGCGCAATCTCCTCCACTTCGGCGAGGAGACCGCGGGAGATATCTGCGTCACACGAGGCGACATCATCGCGGTGGCGAGCGACATCAGCTTCGACGATCTCGTCCGCGCCTTCGCTGACGCCGGGCATAGCCGCCTGCCCGTCTACAGCGGCAGCCTCGACGAGGTCATCGGCATGATCCATATCAAGGACGTGTTCGTGGCGAGCGTCGACCAGTCGCGCGACCGCTCGCTCCAGGCGCTGATGCGCGAGCCGCTGTTCGTCCCGGAATCGATGAGCGTCATCGAGCTACTCGCCCGAATGCGCGCCGCCCGCGTCCACCTCGGGATCGTCGTCGACGAGTTCGGCGGGACCGAAGGCCTCGTGACCATCGAGGACATCGTCGAGGAGATCGTCGGCGAGATCGAGGACGAGCATGACGAGGCGGAAGCCGGCATGCTGACCATGCTCGAGGATGGCGTCTGGGAAGCCGACGCGCGGATCGAGCTCGAAGAGCTGGCCGAAGCCGTCGACTCCAGACTGTCCTCGAAGGAGGACGAAGTCGACACGCTCGGCGGCCTCATGTTCCTGCTCGCCGGACACATCCCGGCGAAGGGCGAATGCGTAAGCCACCCGACCGGATGGAAGCTCGAGGCTGTGGATTCCGACCCTAGGCGGATCATCCGCATCCGGCTGCACGCGCCGGAAGGCAAAACCGCCTCCGACTAAGCCGCGCACAACTTCGCTCGTCCTGAGCGAAGTCGAAGGGCGCTTCTCAGACGTTCGTGCAAGACGCCCTTCGACTACGCCGCGATGCGGCTCCACTCAGGACGAGCGCGGGCCCGACCTATTATTTCGCGAAAAGCTTCGCGGGATCCGCCATTGCCTTGAACTCGAGCGCGTTGCCGGCGGGATCGAGGAAGAACATCGTCGCCTGCTCGCCCGGGTGGCCCTCGAAGCGAACCGTAGGCGCGATGACGAAGTCCACCATCCCTTCCAGCCGCGCCGCGAGCGCCTTCCACTCCTCCATCGGCAGCACGATCCCGAAGTGCGGCACCGGCACGTCATCGCCGTCGACTGCATTGGTCGCGCATGCCCGCACCGACTCTGGCGCGAGGTGAGCGACGATCTGATGGCCGTAGAGATTGAAGTCGACCCATTCCTCCGCGGTTCGGCCCTCGGGGCAGCCGAGGAGCTCGCCATAAAAGCGGCGTGCCGCGCCGAGATCGTCGACCGGAAAGGCGAGATGGAACGGCGGCAGGCTCACGGCGCTCATTTGAACCAGACGGGATTGCGCAGCAACCAAGGAACCGAGCGGGTGGTTCTTCAATCGAAGGATCGATGATGAAACCAGCCCCGATCACCCTGTTTTGTCTTGCGCTTGCTGCGTGCGGCGGGCCCGCAAGGCTTCCGCTCGAAGCCGGAATCGGGGCTAGCCCGCAGCTTCCGCCGCCGGAAAACGCGCTCATTCCTGCTGTAAAGGTGTCCAAGGCGGCAGGCTGGCCCGCGGGAATGACACCCGCCGCGGCCCCGGGTCTCAAGGTCAACGCCTTCGCGACGGGGTTCGACCATCCGCGGTGGCTCTATGTCCTGACCAATGGCGACGTTCTCGTCGCCGAGACGAACGGACCGGGCACCGACCCGGGACCGCCCGGCCTGAAGGGTGCCTTCTTCAAGGCCTTCAAGAAGAAGGCGGGCTCGGACCTTCCCAGCGCCAACCGCATCACCCTGCTTCGCGACGTCGACGGCGACGGGACCGCCGAGTTTCGGTCCACGCTGATCAGCGGTTTGAAATCGCCGTTCGGAATGGCGCTGGTCGGAGGCGAGCTGTTCATCGCCAACGCCGATTCACTGGTCGCGGTGCCCTTCCGGCCGGGAGTGACGTCGATCACAGCGACGCCGCGACTGGTCGCGGACTTGCCCTCCGGGCGCAACCACCATTGGACCAAGTCTCTCGTGGCGTCGCCGGACGGCCGGTACCTCTATGTCGGCGTCGGATCTAACAGCAACGTCGGCGAAAACGGCATGGCGATCGAGCAAGGCCGCGCCGCGATCTGGCAGATCGACCCGCGAACGGGCGCCAGCCACGAGTTCGCCGGTGGCCTTCGCAATCCGGTCGGGCTCGACTTCAACCCCTGGAGCGACGGGCTGTGGGCAGCGGTCAACGAGCGCGATGAGATCGGCAGCGATCTTGTGCCGGATTACATAACCTCGGTCCGCGAAGGCGCCTTCTACGGCTGGCCGTACAGCTATTACGGGCAACATGTGGACGTTCGGGTGAAGCCACCGCGGCCCGACCTCGTCGCGCGCGCAATTCCGCCGGATTTCGCGGTCGGCGCGCACGTCGCCGCGCTCGGCCTCACCTTCAGCACCGGTCAGCGGCTCGGCCTCGCTTTCGCGCAAGGGGCCTTCGTTGGCGAGCATGGGTCATGGAACCGGGTCCCGCAGAGCGGCTACAAGGTCGTTTTCGTGCCTTTCTCGGGTGCCCAGCCGTCGGGCATGCCGATCGATATCCTGGCTGGATTCCTGAGTGGCGGGAAGGCGCTCGGCCGCCCGGTCGGTGTGCAGATCGGGCATGACGGATCGCTGCTCGTCGCCGACGATGTCGGCAACACCGTCTGGCGCGTGAGCTCGGCTTCAAATTAAACTTGCAACGTCGAGGCTTTCGTTGAGCTGGCGCAACCGCTAGCCCTGCTGGCCGATGCGCTACGTCCTTTTTGCGTTCCTTGCCGGCGCGGTGTCCGCCTTCGCGTTCCAACCGGTCGGCTGGTGGCCGCTGCTCCTCATCGCCTTTGCGGTTCTCTGCGAACTGCTCGACCGCAACAAGTCGCTGTGGCGCAGCCTGTTCATGGGCTGGGCGTTCGGCCTCGGGCAGTTCGTGATCGGCCTCAACTGGATCGCGACCAGCTTCACCTACCAGGCGAATATGCCGGCGTGGCTGGGCTGGGTCGCCGTCGTCCTCCTCTCGCTCTATCTCGCCGTCTATCCCGCGATCGCGGCCGGCGCCGCGTGGTGGTTTGGGCGAAACGACCGCGTTGTCATGGTGACCGTGCTTGGCGGCGCCTGGGCGATCACCGAGTGGCTGCGTAGCGTCGTCTTTACCGGCTTCCCTTGGAATCCCGCGGCTGCGGCGCTCGCACCGACCCCGCTCGTCACCATCACCGCGCTGATCGGCACGTACGGCCTGTCCGGCCTCGTCGTTCTCCTGAGCGGTGCCGTCTGGCTGGAATATTACAAGAAGTGGCTGCCGCTGGTCGTCATCCTCGGCACGACCGTCCTGCTGTGGCTGCTGCCGACCTCCGCAGTACCGCCCGACCCGCTCACCATCCGCAACGTCCGCATTGTCCAGCCGAACATCGGCCAGGAGGACAAGTGGCGCCCTGGCTTCGACGACGAGGCCGCCCGCCGTTTGGCGACGCTATCGGGCACGCCGACTGCAGAGCCGCGCCTTTTGCTGTGGCCCGAGGCCGCCATCACCGAACCGGTAGAGGATCAGCGGACGCCCTATCAGGGATTGGCCCAGTTCGAGCGTACGCGCGCTGCGTCGATCCTGGGGCCGAACGACGTCCTCCTTACCGGCGGCCTCGCTGTCGAGTCCCGCGATGGCGTCCACGTCGATCGCGCCAGCAATAGCATCTACGCGCTCGGACCCGGCGGGCGGATCATCGGCCGCTACGACAAGGCGCACCTCGTTCCCTACGGCGAGTATCTCCCGATGCGGCCCCTGCTCTCCACCATCGGCCTGTCGCGGCTCGCTCCGGGCGACCTCGACTTCACGCCCGGCCCGGGCCCGCGCACGATTGATGTCGGGGGTGAGTGGGGGAAGATCGGCTTCGACCTTTGCTACGAGATCATCTTCTCCGGCCATGTCGTCGACGAGCGCAATCGGCCGGAGTTCATCTTCAACCCTTCAAACGACGCCTGGTTCGGATCGTGGGGTCCACCGCAGCACCTCGCCCAGGCACGCCTGCGAGCGGCCGAGGAAGGCCTGCCCGTCCTCCGCGCAACGCCGACCGGAATCAGCGCCGTGATCGACGCGCGCGGCAATGTCGTGAAGCACATCGGCTGGCGCCAGGCGGGCGCAATCGACGCGGTCCTCCCGCCCGCGGCCAATGCCCCGCCGCCCTTCGCGCGCTTCGGCAATGCGATCCCGTTGCTGCTGAGCCTCCTGCTCATCGCCGGCGGCATTGTGCTGGGGCGGAAGCGCCGCTAGGAGCGACATATAAAGCTTTCCTTATATCCCGAGGCCCGCTTCAGCTCATGCGTAGCAATTATCTCTTCACGTCCGAATCCGTGTCCGAAGGCCATCCCGACAAGGTCGCAGACCAAATCTCCGATTCGATCGTCGACCTGTTCCTCTCGAAGGACCCGGAAGCGCGCGTCGCCTGCGAGACGATGACGACGACCAATCGCGTCGTCCTCGCCGGCGAGATCCGCGGTCAGGGCATCATGGACCAGGACGGCAATTGGGCGCCGGGCGTCCGCGATGAGATCGAGCAGACCGTCCGCAACGTCGTGAAGCAGATCGGCTATGAGCAGGACGGCTTCCACTGGGACCGGCTGGACTTCGCCAACCACCTGCACCCGCAGTCGGCGCATATCGCACAAGGCGTCGACGCCGGCGAGAACAAGGACGAGGGCGCGGGCGACCAGGGCATCATGTTCGGCTTCGCCTGCGACGAGACGCCTGACCTGATGCCGGCGACGCTCGACTACAGCCACAAGATCTTGGCCGAGATGGCGAAGGACCGGCACAGCGGCGCCGCGCCCTTCCTGGAGCCGGACGCCAAGAGCCAGGTCACGCTTCGCTTCGAGGACGGCAAGCCCGCCAAGGCGACCGCCATCGTCGTCTCGACCCAGCACAAGCCGGGCTACGACAAGGGCGAGAAGCAGGCGCAGCTCCACGCTTATGTGAAGGACGTCGTCTCCCGCGTCATGCCGCAGCAGCTGCTCGGCAATGAGACCGTCTACCACATCAACCCGACCGGCAGTTTCGAGATCGGCGGCCCCGACGGCGACGCCGGAGTTACCGGCCGCAAGATCATCGTCGACACCTATGGCGGCGCGGCCCCTCACGGCGGCGGCGCCTTCTCGGGCAAGGATCCGACCAAGGTCGACCGTTCCGCCGCTTATGCCGCGCGCTATCTTGCCAAGAACATCGTCGCCGCCGGCCTCGCCCGCCGCTGCACGATCCAGCTCGCTTATGCGATCGGCGTGTCGGAGCCGCTGTCGATCTACGTCGACACGCACGGCACCGGCACCGTCGGCGACGAGCAGATCGAGGCCGCGATCGGCCGCATCGGCAAGCTCGGCCGCCTCACGCCGCGCGGCATCCGCACCCACCTCGGTCTCAACAAGCCGATCTACCAGCAGACCGCCGCCTACGGCCACTTCGGCCGCAAGTCCGAAGGCGACTATTTCCCGTGGGAACGCGTCGATCTGGTCGACGACCTGAAAGCCGCCGTCGCGGCCTGAGCCGGGCGGTGACGGCCTTCAAGTCCGGCGACCCGCTCACTCTCAACCGCCTCTACGGCAGGTCGAGCGGCCATAAATTGCGGCAGGGACAGCAGGAGCTTGTCGACAAGCTCCTGCCGCAGATCGAAGTGCCTGCCGAGGGCGAGATCAGCGCTGCGCGGCTGTTCGGCGAACAGCGGCCCTTTCATTTCGAGATCGGCTTCGGCTCCGGTGAGCATCTCGCCGACCGCGCCGACATGCTCCCAGATCATGCGTTCGTTGGAGCCGAGCCGTTCCTCAACGGTGTTGCGACCGCGCTCGGGCACATCCGCGACAAGAACCTCCGCAACGTGCGCCTGTGGCGCGGCGATGCGTTGGAGGTGCTGCAGCGGGTTCCGGACGGCGCGCTCAGCTTTCTGTACCTGCTCCATCCCGACCCCTGGCCGAAGGCGCGTCACGCGAAGCGACGGATGGTCAATGACGGCCCGGTCGGCCTGTTCGCGGCCAAGCTGAAGCCGGGCGGTGAATTCCGTCTCGCGACCGACGACCCGACCTATCTCAACTGGTCGCTGATGGTGATGCAGCGGCACGTCGCCCAGTTCGAATGGCTCGCAGAGCGGCCGAAGGACTTCCTCGAACCGTCCGGCGGTTGGATCGAAACACGCTACGGCGCCAAGTCGCGCCGCGAGGGCCGTCGCCCTTACTACCTCCGCTACCGCCGCGTCTGAGCCGGAGTCAGCCTGAGCAGTCGCGCGTGCTCGCCGTCTTCGATAAGGTAGATCGCGCCGTCCGGGCCCTGAGCGACGAAGCGGATGCGGTTGCCCATGTCCCATTGGTCGACCGCGGTCGCCCGCTCGCCACGGATCCGGACGCGCACGAGAGCCTGGGCTGACAGCGCCCCGACGAAGGCGTCGCCCTTCCACTCGGGGAACAGGTCTCCCGTGTAGAACATCAGGCTCGTCGGCGAGATCGAGGGCACCCAGTAGAGCTTCGGCGGCGTGAGGTCCGGACGGCTCGAATGGGGGGCGATCGCGACGCCGTTGTAATTCTTGCCCTCCGAGACCAGCGGCCAACCGTAATTCTTGCCGGGCAGGATCAGGTTGAGCTCGTCGCCGCCGCGCGGGCCCATCTCTGCTGACCACAGCCGGCCATCCGGCGCGAAAGCAAGGCCGTAGGGGTTCCGGTGGCCCGTGCTCCAAGTCTCCGCCGGCGCGAGGTTCGGGCCGGGCCATTGCACACGCCGGCCTTCGGTGTGCTTTGCCGCTTCGGTGTCGCTCGGCGGATTAGTGACCGTGACCGTGGCGCCTCCGCTCTTGCCTGCCCACGGATTCCCCTGCGCCGGCTTGCCGTCGAGCGTCAGGTGCAGAATCTTGCCGAGCGGCTGGCTCGGGTCCTGCGCAGGCGTGAACCGCTGCCGCTCGCCCGAGCTAAGGAACAGCGACTTCCCGTCGGGCGCAAAAGCGACGATCGCCCCGAACTGGCCGCCCTGCCCTCCAGCCGGATCGCGCCAGAGAACCTGCAGTGCGTCGAGACGGGCTCCGCTGGCGTCGCGCACCAGCTTCGCTCGCGCCATCGCCAGCCCACTTCCGCCGTTAGCCGATGGCTCCGAATAGGTCAGGTAGACGAAGGCGCTCGTTCCGAAATCGGGCGCCACCACGACATCGAGAAGACCGCCCTGCCCGCCATAGACGACGCGGGGCGCGCCCTGGACCGCCTGCTTGCGTCCGCTGGCCACGTCGACAAGCCAGATGTGCCCCGGCTTCTCCGTGACGATTGCGCTGTTCGACCCCGGTAGAAAGGCCAGCGCCCACGGTTCGTCGAATGTCGCTACCGCCGTTGACGTGAATGGCGGCGTGGAGGAGGAGAGATTTGCCGGACCCGCTTCACCGCCCGAACCATTGGGTACCTGCGCATTCGTCGGTGTCGAATTGCCGCAAGCACAAAGCGAGAGGAAAAGCGCTGCCGTCATTAAGCGTAGGCTCATTCGAACTGTTCCATTTCCGTAACAGGAACCTAGCGAAGACCAGGTCCATCTAAAGGCTGATCATGCAAGCCTGCAGCATACTTTCACTGGCCACTGCGGTTCCACCGCACGTGATCGAGCAATCGGAAGCGAAGCGCGTCGCGCGCGAAGCGTTTGGCTGCAAGGCGCTCTTCGACCGCCTGTCCGGCGTATTCGACAACGCCGGGATCGCCCGGCGCCATATTGCCGCGCCCCATCAATGGTACGCGACCGGACACGGTTGGCGCGATCGCAACGCCGTCTATCTGCAGGCGGCCGAGGACCTGTTTGCCGAAGCAGCCACGGCCGCCCTGGAGCGAGCCGGCCTCGATGCAGGCGAGATCGACGGAATCGTCACCGTCTCCACGACCGGCATTGCGACGCCGAGCCTCGAAGCGCGAGTTGCGAAGCGGATGGGCTTTCGAGAAGATGTCCGGAGGGTACCCGTTTTCGGTCTCGGCTGCGCCGGGGGCGTGAACGGCCTCGCGCTGGCTTCCCGCCTCGCCGTGGCCGAGCCCGGTACGCACTGGCTGTTCGTGACGGTCGAGACCTGCTCGATCTCGATCCGCCTCGACAGCGACGATCCCGCGGCCGTGGTCGCCACCGCACTGTTCGGCGACGGCGCAGCGGCGGCGGTCGTTACCGCCGGCGAGCATAGCGTCGCGCGCATCCGCGGCTCGGCCGAGAAGCTGTGGCCGGACACGCTCCGGATCATGGGCTGGGATGTCGAGGACCCGGGACTCGCCGTCGTCTTCGATCGCGCCATCCCGCCTTTCATCGAGTCCGAGCTCGCCGAAGCAGTGGATGGAATGTGCGCGCAGCTCCGCATCGGCCGATCCGACATCGACCGCTTCTGTTGCCATCCCGGCGGCGTGAAGGTGCTTGACGCGATCGAGCAGTCGCTCCAGCTCGGCCAGGGCGCCCTTAACCTCGAGCGCGAAGTGCTTCGCGACTACGGCAACATGAGCGCGCCGACGGTTCTGTTCGTGCTCGAGCGCCTGATCGAGCAGGGCCTGCCGAACCGCACGATGATGACCGCGTTCGGACCGGGCTTCACCTGCGGCGGCCTGCTGCTCGAAGCCGCGTGATTCTCAACATCCTCATCCTGGCGTTCGTCACGCTCGAGCGGCTGGTCGAGCTCATGTACGCACGCCGCAACACGCGCCGGTTGCTCGAGCGAGGCGCGCGCGAGCATGCGCCCGGCCATTATCCGCTCATCGTCGCCGTCCATGCGTCGTGGCTGACCGCCCTCTGGTGGCTCGCTCCGACGCGTCCCATCGATGGATTCTTTCTCGCGCTGTTCATCCTCATCGAGCTCGGGCGAGCCTGGGTGTTGATCACGCTTGGCCCGCGCTGGACGACGCGGATCATCGTGCTTCCCGACGAACCGCTGGTGACGGGCGGGCCATACCGCTTCCTCAACCATCCCAATTACTGGGTCGTCGCCGGCGAAATCGCCATCCTTCCGCTGGTGTTCGGACTGTGGCTGGTCGCCCTGATTTTTACCCTGCTCAACGCAGCCGTGCTGACCATCCGCATCCGAGAAGAGAACCGCGCGCTCAGCCGCTAACGCTCGCTTGCGTCACTGCCGCGCCGCGCCTATATCGCAGCTCTCTCCTCGACATCGCCAGATGCCTGAGGCTGGGGCCCCACGGCTCCGGTCCGAGAGGCGTTTGGACTTATACGGAGCGTTTGTGACCGACATTGCCGGTCTTGAGAGGTTGATCGAGCCCGAGGTGAAACGCCTCGGCTACGACCTTGTGCGCGTGATGATGATCGGCGGCGCGTCGGACCCGACGCTTCAAGTCATGGCGGAGCGGCACGACACGCGCCAGCTCGACATCACCGACTGCGAGAAGATCTCGCGGCACCTTTCCGACATGCTCGACCTCGCTGACCCGATCGCGGGCGCCTACCGGCTCGAGGTCAGCTCGCCCGGCATCGACCGGCCGCTGACGCGCCTCAAGGACTTTGACGACTGGAAGGGCCACGAAGCTCGCATCAAGCTTCGCGAGCCGCACGAGGGCCGCAAGCAGTTCGCCTGCACCATCCAGGGAATCGAGGGCGAAGAGGTCCGGATCATCACGAAGGAAGGCGAGGCGCACGCGCTCCGTTTCTCCGACATCGCCTCGGCCAAGCTCGTCTTGACCGACAAGCTCATTAACGCCACCGCGCCGCTCAGTACCGAAGGCGCCGACGAAATTTTGACTGTAGAGGAATAACTAGAATGGCCACCGCACCCGCTGCCGTCAGCGCCAACAAGGCAGAATTGCTCGCGATTGCCGACGCCGTCGCGCGCGAGAAGCTGATCGACAAGGGCATTGTGATCGAAGCGATGGAGGACGCGATCCAGCGCGCCGCCCGCGCGCGCTACGGCGCCGAGAACGATATCCGCGCCAAGCTCGACGGGGAGACGGGCGACCTTCGCCTGTGGCGTGTTCTCGAAGTTGTCGAAGAGCCCGAAGATCACTTCAAGCAGATCGACGAAAAAGGGGCCCAGAAGCTCCAGAAAGGTGCGTCCGTCGGCGACTTCATCGTCGACCCGCTGCCGCCGATCGAGTTCGGCCGGATCGCCGCTCAGGCCGCGAAGCAGGTGATCTTCCAGAAGGTTCGCGACGCCGAGCGTGAGCGCCAGTTCGAGGAGTTCAAGGACCGCGCGAACGAGATCATCACCGGCGTCGTCAAGCGCGTCGAGTTCGGTCACGTCGTCGTCGACCTCGGCCGCGCCGAGGGCGTCATCCGCCGCGACCAGCAAATCCCGCGCGAGATGGTCCGTGTCGGCGACCGCATCCGCTCGCTGATCTTGGCCGTCCGCCGCGAGGCCCGCGGCCCGCAGATCTTCCTGTCCCGCGCCCATCCCGAGTTCATGAAGAAGCTGTTCGCGCAGGAAGTGCCGGAGATTTACGACGGCATCATCGAGATCAAGGCTGCGGCCCGCGATCCGGGCAGCCGCGCCAAGATCGGCGTCATCAGCCACGACAGTTCGATCGACCCGGTCGGCGCCTGCGTCGGCATGAAGGGCAGCCGCGTCCAGGCCGTCGTCCAGGAGCTCCAGGGCGAGAAGATCGACATCATTCCTTGGTCGCAGGACCTCGCTACCTTCGTCGTCAACGCGCTTCAGCCGGCGACCGTCAGCCGCGTCGTGATCGACGAGGAAGAGGGCCGCATCGAGGTCGTCGTCCCCGATGACCAGCTGAGCCTCGCGATCGGCCGCCGCGGCCAGAACGTGCGCCTCGCCAGCCACCTCACCAGCTCGCAGATCGACATCCTCACCGAGGCCGATGCGAGCGAGAAGCGCCAGCGCGAGTTCGTCGAGCGGTCGGCCCTGTTCCAAAGCGAGCTGGACGTCGACGAGACGCTGTCGCAGCTGCTCGTCGCCGAAGGCTTCACCAGCCTCGAGGAAGTCGCCTACGTGCAGGTCGACGAAATCGCCTCGATCGAGGGCCTTGACGACGACATTGCGTCCGAGCTGCAGAGCCGCGCGACCGAGGCGCTCGAGCGCCGCGAGGCAGCGGCTCGCGAAGAACGCCGCGGCCTTGGTGTGGAGGACGCGCTGGCCGAACTTCCGCACCTGACCGAGCAGATGCTGGTGACGCTGGGCAAGGCGAATATCCGCACCCTCGACGACCTCGCCGACCTCGCGACCGACGAGCTGGTGCAGAAGAAGCGCGTGGAGCCGCGCCGCAAGGAGCCGAGCAACCGTCCGGAGGACAAGGGCGGAATCCTCGCTGAGTACGGCCTCAGCGAAGAGCAGGGCAACGAGATCATCATGGCCGCCCGCGCCCACTGGTTCGAGGACGAGGACGCCGTTGCCCAGACCGAGGAGGCCGCCAATGCGGACTCCGCGGAATGAAACCCTCAGCGTAAAGCTCCCCTCCCACAAGCGGGAGGGGTTGCTTGACCTTTCGAGGCCGGCCCCGGCGAGGAACAATCCCTCCCATCGCCCCTCCCGCAAGCGGGATGGGGACGATGGCCACAGGCCGGAGCGCACCTGCATCCTCACGCGGCGCAAGGGCACTCGCGAAGACCTGCTAAGGCTTGCGCTTGGTCCTGACGGCACCGTTGCGCCGGACGTTCGCGCAAAGGCGCCGGGCCGCGGCGCCTGGATTGCGGTCGCCCGGGACGAGCTGGATGCCGCCAATGCCAAGGGCAAGCTCAAGGGAGCATTGCAGCGGGCGTTCAAGACCAGCGCGCTGACCGTGCCCGCTGATCTCGGCGAGCGGGCGGAAGCGGCGCTTCGCCAGTACACGCTCGACCGCCTCGGCATGGAGGCGCGCTCGGGCAACCTCATCAACGGCGCCGAGCGCGTCGAGACTGCGGCGCGCGCCGGCAAGGTCCACCTCCTCATCCACGCCGCCGATGCCGGAGAGGATGGCCGCAGGCGCCTCGACCAGGCATGGCGGGTGGGCGGAGGCGAGCCGCAGGGGGTGATATTCCCCGAGCCGCGCCCTATCTTGTCGATGGCACTCGGGCGCGAAAATGTGGTACATGCCGCGCTGACCGATCCCGCCGCCGCTTCGCGTGTCCGTCACGCGCTTGCTCGGTGGCTGGCTTTCACTGGCCCGAACTGTGGTCCGGAAGGCGGAGACCCCGCCTTGAGGACAGGCTCGGCTGACGAAGATTTGACGAAGGATAAGAATGGCTGACCAGACCGAAAAACCGAAGCTTGGTACCCGGCCGCCGCTGGGCCTCAAGCGCACGGTTGAGACCGGCAAAGTGAAGCAGAGCTTCAGCCACGGCCGCTCGAACACGGTCGTGGTCGAGGTCAAGAAGCGCCGCATCCTGGGCCGCCCGGGCGAAGCACCGCCCGCCGAGGCGCCGAAGCCCGAGCCGGTTGCCGAAGCGCCCAAGCCGGCGCCGAAGCCTGCTGCGCCGGCCGCTCCCGCTCCGCGCAAGCTGTCGGAAGCCGAACAGATTTCCCAACGCCGCGCCGACCTCGAGCGCATGCAGCGCGAGGCGGAGGAAGACCGCCTTCGTCTCTCACAGGAAGCGCGCCAGCGCGAGGACCGGACCAAGGTTGCGCAGAGCGAAGAAGAGAAGCGCCGCGCCGAAGAGAACCGCAAGGCCGAAGAGGCTGCCGCCGAAGAAGCGCGTCTGAAGGCCGAAGAGGAAGCCAAGCGCGAGGCCGAGGCTGCCGCCGAGCCGCAGCCCGCTGTTCCGGCCGCCGAGGAAGAGGAGCGCCCCGCTGCGCGCCGCCCGGGCGGTCACGCGCCCGCGCCTCGCCGTGCCGAACCTGCACGCCCGAGCCGCGGCCGCGGCGACGCCGACCGCCATCGCGGCAAGCTCACCGTAACCCGCGCGTTGTCCGACGAGGACGACAGCCGCGCTCGCTCGCTCGCCGCGCTCCGCCGTGCCCGCGAGAAGGAGAAGCGCCACCACATGGAGGCCGGTCCGTCGGCCAAGCAGGTGCGCGATGTCGTCGTTCCGGAAGCGATTACCGTCCAGGATCTCGCCAACCGAATGGCCGAGCGCGGCGCCGACCTCGTGAAGGCCCTCTTCAAGATGGGCTCGCCGGTCACGCTGACGCAGACCATCGACCAGGACACGGCAGAGCTCCTCGTCACCGAGTTCGGACACCGCATCAAGCGCGTCAGCGAGAGCGATGTCGACATCGACACCTCAGAGGATGTCGATGCGCCCGAGACCCTTCAGGCGCGCCCGCCCGTGGTCACGATCATGGGCCACGTCGACCACGGCAAGACCTCGCTGCTCGACGCCATCCGCGGCGCCAACGTCCAGTCTGGCGAGGCCGGCGGAATCACGCAGCATATCGGCGCCTATCAGGTGAGCCTCCCGGACAAGTCGAAGGTTACCTTCCTCGACACGCCGGGCCACGAGGCCTTTTCGGAGATGCGCGCCCGCGGCGCCAACGTCACTGACATCGTCATCCTGGTGGTGGCGGCCGACGACGGCCTCCGCCCGCAGACGATCGAGGCCATCAACCACACCAAGGCGGCCGGCGTGCCGATGATCGTGGCGATCAACAAGATCGACAAGCCGGAGGCCAAGCCGCAAAAGGTCCGCGAGGAGCTGCTGCAGCACGAGATCATCGTCGAGGACATGGGCGGCGACGTCCAGGACGTCGAAGTCTCGGCCAAGAACAAGACGAACCTCGACAAGCTTCTGGAGGCCATCCAGCTCCAGGCCGAAATCCTCGAGCTCAAGGCCAATCCCGACCGCGCTGCGGAAGCGACGGTCATCGAAGCCAAGCTCGACAAGGGCCGCGGCCCGCTGGCGACCGTGCTCGTCCAACGCGGCACGCTTCGCGTCGGCGACGTCTTCGTCGCGGGCGCCGCGAGCGGCAAGGTCCGCGCTTTGGTCGACGATCATGGCCGCCAGGTGAAGGAAGCCGGCCCCTCGGTTCCGGTCGAGGTCCTCGGCCTCTCCGCCGTTCCGTCAGCCGGCGATCCGTTCACGGTCGTCGAGAACGAGGCCCGCGCCCGTGAGGTCGCGAGTTATCGCCAGGGCGTGCTCGACAAGAAGCGCACGACCTCGGCCCCGGTCAGCCTCGAGAACATGTTCGCCAACCACGCCTCGACGGTTGCCGAGGTTCCGCTGGTCATCAAGGCCGACGTGCAGGGCTCGGTCGAAGCGATCGTCCATGCGCTCAATCGCCTTTCGACCGACGAGGTGCGCGTGCGCATCCTCCACTCGGGCGTCGGCGCGATCACCGAGAGCGACGTCACGCTGGCGAGCGCGAGCGGCGCGCCGATCATCGGCTTCAACGTCCGCCCGAACGCCAAGGCGCGCGAGGTGGCCGAGCGCAACAAGGTCGAGTTCCGCTATTACGATGTCATCTACCACCTCACCGACTGGGTGAAGTCGGCGATGGCGGGCGAGCTCGGACCCGAGATCATCGAGACCGTCGTCGGCCGCGCCGAAGTCCGCGAGGTCTTCCCCGCCGGCAAGAAGGACAAGGCCGCCGGCCTGCTCGTCCTCGAAGGCGTCATCCGCAAGGGCCTCAACGCCCGCCTCACGCGCGAGGACGTCATCGTGTCCAAGACGACGATCAGCTCGCTCCGGCGCTTCAAGGACGACGTCGCCGAAGTGCGCGCCGGCTTGGAGTGCGGCGTGCTTCTGGCAGACACGAACGACATCAAGGCCGGCGACAGCCTCGAGGTGTTCGAGGTCGAGGAACGGGCTCGTACCCTTTAATCTTTCCCCCTCCCGCCTGCGGGAGGGGCTAGGGGAGGGATTGTCGGACGCCGAACAGGCCCTCCCCCGACCCCTCCCGCAAGCGGGAGGGGAGTGAAGCAATGCGCCGTACCGAAACCCAGGAAGGCCGTTCCGTCCGACTGCTCCGCGTCGGCGAGCAGGTGCGGCACATCCTGAGCGAGTTGCTCCAGCGCGGCGACGTGCATGACGACGTGCTTCAGACGCACCTCGTCAGCATCACCGAGGTGCGCATGTCGCCCGACCTCCGCCACGCGACCGTGTTCGTGAAGCCGCTGCTCGGCCAGGACGAGGAGATCGTGCTGAAGGCGCTGCGGCAGAACACCGCTTACCTCCAGCGCGAGGTCGCCCACCGGGTCCGCATGAAATATGCGGCGAAGCTGAAATTCATCGCAGACGAAAGCTTCGACGAAGGCACGCACATCGACCGTATCTTGCGATCGGAACATGTGGCGCAGGATCTCGAAGAAGAATGATCGGCAAGCTTGCGGAGGCCATGACCGGCGACGGCTGCCGCGCCGCGCCGCTGACCGAAGCACACCGCGATCTGATGAGGGAGGTCTGCGCCGAAGACCCGGACCTCTGGAGCATCTACTACATCAGCTATGGGCCGGAGCATTTCGACGAGAGCTTCGACGCGCTTCTGAAGCGAGGCTGGGTGCCGTTCGCTCTCTATGACGGCGACCAGTTCGTCGGCTTTAGCTGCTACCTCAACATCGACGACAGCCGGCAGCTGCTAGAGATCGGCAGCACCTATTACCGACCTTCGGCGCGCGGCACCGGCTTCAACCGGCGATGCAAGGAGATGATGCTGCGCCACGCGTTCGACCGCGGCTATCGGCGCGTCGAGTTCCGCGTCGACAGCCGCAACAAGCGCAGCCAGGCCGCCATGAAGAAGCTCGGCGCGGTCCGCGAAGGGTTGCTCCGAGCGCACGGCATCACCTGGAACGGCCATCTCCGTGACACGGTGCTGTTCGCGATCCTCAAGGACGAATGGCCGGTTTAGTATTGTCCGGAACCGGACAGAAATGTCCGGAGGCGAACGCCGGAATCGTTGCCCACCTTCCCCTCTGAGAGTGAGCTGGCGCGAAAATTGCATGTTTTCGGTGGACGAATTGCGCATCCGGAAAGGACTGAATGTGACCAAGAGCCTCCTGTCTCCCCGTCGCCCCCGCATCGCTTTGGCCGCACTGGCCTCGCTGTCCGTCCTTGCTCTTTTCTCGTTGCCCGCTGCGGCGGCCGCGGAGCGCGCCTCTTACGTCCTTTTCTCACCCGCCAGCGACAGCACCTCGATGAGCGGGTCGACCGATGACCTTCAGCGCGCCCGGGCACTGCGCCATGGAGGCGAAGCGTTGCTTTACGTTCGCGAGCCGGACGGGAGCGCCTATGTCATTCGCGACCCTGCCACCCTTCGGCAGGCGAGAGCGCTTTTCGCACCGCAGGAGGCGCTGGGCGAGCAACAAGGCCAACTCGGGCGCCAGCAGGGTGAACTCGGGGCGCGCCAGGGGAAACTCGGCGCCGAGCAGGCCCGCCTCGGAATGCTCCAGGCAAGCTCGCCGCCCCGTGAAGCCGCAGAACTTGCCCGCCAGCAGGGCGAGCTTGGCCGCCAGCAGGGTGAGCTTGGCCGCCAGCAAGGCGAGCTTGGCAGGAAACAAGGTGCGCTCGGCCGGGAGCAGGGGCGGCTGGCGCAGATCGCTTCGGAGAAGCTCCAGGCGCTGCTCGCGGACGCGATGCGCCGCGGGCTCGCCAAGCCCGCCGACTAGCCGGGTCTCGCGAGCCGCGAGATAGCCGGTCCTCGCGGACCGCGCTAAGCAGAGGCCGTGGCGAAGCTCTATTTCTATTATTCCGCGATGAATGCGGGCAAGTCGACGACCCTGCTCCAGGCCGACTTCAACTATCGCGAGCGCGGCATGCAGACGATGCTGTGGACCGCCGCGCACGATGACCGCGCCGGCACTGGCACCATCGGCTCGCGCATCGCGCTTTCGGCGCCGGCGCACACGTACGACGAGAGCGTGGACCTGTTCACTGCAGTCGGCGAAGAGTTGAAGAAACGGGCGGTCGACTGCGTGCTAGTCGACGAGGCACAATTCCTGTCGCAGCGCCATGTGCTCGAGCTGTGCGAAGTCGCCGACGGGTTGGGCATCCCGGTGCTCTGCTACGGCCTCCGCACCGACTTTCAGGCCAAGCTCTTTCCCGGATCTGCTGCGCTCCTCGCGCTGGCGGATTCGCTGATCGAGCTCAAGGCGGTTTGCGAATGCGGGCGCAAGGCGACGATGAACCTTCGTGTCGATGCCGAGGGCCACGCGGTCGCCTCCGGCGCGCAGACCGAGATCGGCGGCAACGACCGCTACATCGCGCTCTGCCGAAAGCATTTCTTCGAACGCCTCAATGAAAGCCGTGCACGTCAGCTGAGCCTCGGCCTTGCGCGCAATTAGATGCTCAATGGCTGGATCATCCTCGACAAGCCGGTCGGCCTCGGCTCGACGACGGGCGTAAGCGCGGTCAAGCGCATCCTCCGCCAGGCGGGGGAGCCGAAGACCAAGGTCGGCCACGGCGGCACGCTCGACCCGCTGGCGAGTGGCGTTCTGCCGATCGCGCTGGGCGAAGCGACCAAGCTCTGCGGCCGAATGCTCGACGCGACCAAGGCTTACGACTTCACGATCAGGTTCGGTGACGAAACGGACACGCTGGATGCGGAGGGTAAGATTATCGCGACCAGCGAGATGCGCCCGACGTTGGAGCAGATCGAAGCCGTCCTCACGCGCTTCACGGGCGAGATCGAGCAGGTCCCGCCCGCTTATTCGGCGCTGAAGATCGAGGGGAAAGCCGCTTATGCGCGAGCGAGAGCCGGCGAAGCGCTGGAGATGAGGGCGCGCGCAGTTACCGTGCACACTCTTTCGATTCGTCATTCCCGCGAAAGCGGGGACCCAGACAAAGAAGAACTGGGTTCCCGCTTTCGCGGGAATGACGAGGAGGTGCGCGAAATCACCCTCTCCGCCACGGTCTCCAAGGGCACCTACATCCGCAGCCTCGCCCGCGACATCGCGCATGCGCTTGGAACGGTGGGCCATGTTTCCTATCTAAGGCGCACGCGCGCCGGCCCCTTCGGCCTGTCCCAGGCCATTTCGCTGGACTTTCTGGAGGAAGCCGCTAAGGCGCGCGCACTGACGAGGACGGTACTGCCGCTCGATGCGGCGCTGGACGACATCCCGGCCCTCCCCGTCACCCCCGACCAGGCCCGTCTGCTCCGTCATGGGCAGATGCTGTTCGGGTTCCCCGCAAAGCCGGGGCTTCAACTGGCGACGTCGGAGGGAACTCCGGTCGCGCTGGTGGAAGCTTCGGCCGACGGCCTGAAGGTTGTCCGGGGGTTCAACCTTTAGAGACAAGGAGTGACACGATGTCGATTACTGCGGAGCGCAAGCAGGCGCTCATCAAGGAACACGCCCAGAACAAGGGCGACACCGGTTCTCCCGAGGTACAGGTCGCGATCCTCACCGAGCGCATCACCAACCTCACCCAGCACTTCAAGAGCCACGCGAAGGACAACCACTCCCGCCGCGGCCTCCTGATGCTGGTCAACCAGCGCCGTTCGCTTCTCGATTATCTCCGCAAGAAAGACGAGCAGCGCTACTTCGATCTCATCGCGAAGCTCGGCCTTCGCAAATAACTGGAGGGGCGCCCGCGTGGCGCCCTTCGCATATCGGGGCCAATCGCAATTCGGCGGTCGGCCTTAGGGGCATTTCTAGTACC
>Ga0207711_10001843_pt1 | contig 19337 bp, 17 predicted proteins | sample KBSS34metaG_FD_184401 | JGI IMG/M metagenome (GOLD analysis project Ga0207711, IMG submission 184401) | Switchgrass rhizosphere microbial communities from Kellogg Biological Station, Michigan, USA - KBS S3-4 metaG (SPAdes) (version 2) | ecosystem: Host-associated > Plants > Roots > Rhizosphere...
GCACCGCGCGCCCGTAGCTCAGCTGGATAGAGCACCAGACTACGAATCTGGGGGTCGGAGGTTCGAATCCTTCCGGGCGCGCCATTCCCGTGCAAAACTGGGCACCTTGGCCCGCGAGCTGGCGGAAGTGGCGATTACGCCCCCTCTCCAAGGCCTTGCGTGAACCCTTGATGCGGACTCGATCAGAACTGAACACCGGCAGGGACGACGTTCCGGGTGCGCGGGCATGGTTTGGCAAAATGAAAGCGTCTTGGCGTGGGTCCATGGCACCGACAAAGACCATTACAGCTTCATGATTGCGACTGGTTGGGAGTGCCTAGAAGTAGTCTCGTTTGAAGAACCCGGCATTGAGCTTCGGCCCGCAGTCGTAACGCCATACGGCCCGGCTAGCCCCGCGAACCGATAACGTCCGCTTTCCACCCATTGCGGACGTTGGCAGATTGTCTGCTTTCGCTCATTGCAGTCCCTCCATCATCTGCCCTAGCATCGCAACATCATGGACCTTCGTATCTTGAAGCCGCTGGATCGGACAACCGCTGTGCTCGAGATTTGGGACAGAGAACTGCTGATAGCGCGGGTGTTTAGGCGACAAGATGGTCTGCGGCGTTTTCATTTCTCGAAGGAGTCTGCTGCCTGGGGACCCCATTGGGAGATCCTCAGCAAACTCGCGTCCCGTGTGACCGAAGTTCTCGACGTCGCCGACGAGGAGATGAGGCAAGCTCGCGCAAGTTTGGGCACCTAGGGACTTAAGTCCGTTTTCGACCCATTGCGGACATTAGCTGTCGGATGTTTTTGGCGCGAATTGAAACTCTGCAGCAAAGGGTCCGCGATGTCTTACGCTCATTCAGCCCGGACAGTTTTCGTCAACATGCTTGGCACTCTCGATCACCTCGTCGTCAAAGCCGAAGAAGCCGGGATGGGGGACAATGTGCTTGCTGAGAGACTCACCGAAGACATGTTTCCTCTGGAGTTGCAGTTCCGTGTCGCGCTCAATCAGGTGCTTTTGGCGCTCAATCAGGTCGCGGGAAAAACAATACCGCTCGAAGAGGCTCCTTACCTTTCGCTCGCAGAGGTCCGCGAAAGAATTGACGCGGTTCGCTGCAAGATCGATCAAGCCGACCCGACCGAATGGGTAGACCCAGATGCGATTGTCGATCTGACATTGCCGAATGGGGTCCGCTTTTTGATGACTTCAGAAGAGGACATTCAAGACTGGATCATGCCCAACTTCTATTTCCACGTGACGATGGCCTACGCATTGTTGCGCAATGCGGGGCTAGCCGTGGGCAAGATGGATTTCTTGCCACATATGGCCCGGCATAAGGTGCCGAATGCCGCGTAGGCTACCGCCAGCTTACGTCTGCAATCCACCCATTCCTGCCATTAGGAGTCGAGTGTCCGCTTTCGACCCGTTCTCGATGCAGGGCGCCGCCCAGCGAGGAACGGCGCCCTCATGTCGACTAGTGCGCCATCACCAACTGCTGCAGCAGCATATCGCCGGTGATGTGCCGATAGGTCGCTCGCTGGCCGCTACCTGCGAGCTGCTTGCGATCGTCGCTCTTTAGATAGGCGTTCATTTCCTTGTTGCGGGCGATCTGCTCAGCAGGTGTCGCCATCCGGTCGCTGACGGTCACCAGATAAAGATCGGGCTCGTCCTTACGGTTGTTGTTGTTGCTTAAAATGTAATAGGCTTTGATCCATCCTTTGGACTTTGCATATTCATTCTGTTTGCGGGAATCGCTGACCAGAAAGTCCGCGTAGTCCGCGAAATGGCCGTCATCGATCTTGACCGAGGTGACGTCCCAATAGTCGCCGCCGACAAGCGGAAGTTCCTGAGCCGCAGCGGGAATGGACGTAAGCATTGTTGCCGCGCCGAGCGCGGCAAGGGTGATCTTGCGCATTTGGATTGCTCCGTGCTGCGATAGCATGAGTGCCTCGCAACTGGGGGCAGCGTCGTCAGATCGACTGAACGCCGGTGAGTGCAATGCCGCCCTGTTACATTCATACGCCTGTTGAGGTGGAACTCCTAACGTTATTAACCGTGCTGTTAATAGATGGTTCGGGAGGTTAGAGGATCTGTCAGATGCGTTTCCACCCCATTCCCACTCAACGATTTTCACTGGGCGCCGCTGCGCCGATGATCCTCGCTGATGTCAGTCGCCGTTGGGACGCCTTGCTCGCCCTCAACGATTTGTTCTCGATGACCGAAACCCTGCGTATTATCCAGGACGGATACATATTTGCACCTGGCACGCATGAACGCTGCGTCGCGCGCATCGGGGATATTGAAACCGGCTAGGTTGGAATTGCGCATCATAAGCAGGCGCCATGCATCGTCGCGTTCACGCTGGCTCGTGATTTCCCGCACGTGCGCCCCAGCATAAACGGCCGTTAGCGGGCTCAGCTCCGTGTGTTCGGTCGCCACCGCGATCGAGATGCGGTCGTCAATTTCTGGCTCCCGCGGAAGTTGCCGGCTGAGAATCAGCGAGCGGCGGAGCTCTGACCCGAAGCACACTGAAGCTAGCTTTTGCGGTCTCCACGAGAGAATTTGAGGTCGCAGAGTTCTGTCAACCTGCGGGGTTCATTCTCCAAATTTCAAAATTGAGGTAGCTGGCGAAGATTAGCCAGCCAAGGTAGGGCAGCATCAATCGCGCGGCGGCACGGCTGATACTGCCGATGACGCGGGTGGCAGCCAGCGACAGCAACATCATGGCTGCCAGAACGAGCAAGGCGGGCGCTACTCGATGCGCCGCGAAGAACAGTGGCGACCAGCTGAAATTCAAAGCGAGCTGCGCCAGGAATAACGCCAGCGCCAGAGAACGGGCTCGCGATGATTCAGCAGCGAAAAGCGTCGCCAACACAACGCCGAGTATCGCGTAGAGAATGCTCCAGGTGAGGCCGAATACCCACCCCGGCGGCATCGCGGCGGGCTTGGCCAGCCTATCGAACCAAGGGTTGCCATAGCCGCTACCCGACACCTGCCCGATCAAAAAACCAGCGCCTAGAATGCCCGGCACCGTGACCAGCGCGATGCGGTCACGGTCGCTGAAGGAGCGGAGCTTCATTGCGGAGCGTGTCCGGGGATCAGCCTCGCTCCGGGCCCTTCGCCAGCACCACGATCTGCCACAGCGCCGAGAGGCCAACGAGCGCATAGACGATACGCGACAGCGGCGACATGTCGCCGAAAAGCGCCGCGACGAGGTCGAAGCCGGCGATACCGACCATCCCCCAATTGAGACCTCCGACGACAAGCAGGATCAGAGTGACGAAACTGAGGGCGCGCATGAATGGACTCCTTGGCTGGCGGCGGCGCGGTTCGCCCAACTACGACGGCGGACCGCTTGGCCATAAGCAGGTTGCCAATGTCGGGAATCCGCCGTGCGGTGCCAATACGGCCGTAGGGCGGTATTAGATTCCCGCTTCGACCGCGACGCGGATCGCTTCGGCCGAAGTCGCTGCCTCTAGCCGGTCGAGCAGCAGCGCACGGTGCATCTTGACCGTCTTTTCGCTGATTTTGAGCTCCCACGCGATCTGCTTGTTGAGCAGACCTCGGGCCATGAGTTCAAGCACCTGCCGTTGCCGCGGTGGCAGCCGGGATACTCTTTCCGCGGCCGCAGCGCGGCGTCCCGACGAGCTGAGCGCGTCCCCAAGATCGACTTGGGAGCCCAGGAAATATTCAATTTCGCCATCGGCGCCGTACAGGGGTGCGACGGTTACCCCATTGCGAAACAACTGGCCGTCGCTTCGATAATTCAGGATGTCGACCATGGCGGGCCTGCGGTCCCGGATCGATGCGCGCAAATGCTCACTGGAAGCGGGATCGGTCGCCGGGCCGGTGAGAAAGCGGCAGTTGCGGCCGACGATCTCCTGCTCCGAATAGCCGGTGAGTGTGCAAAAGGCCGGGTTGACGATTTCGAGTGGGTTGTCGACGCGCCGCGGATTGCTGAGGACCATCGCGATCGGAAGCGCACCAAGTGAATCGATGAGGGTCTGAAGGTCGCGCTCCATGCGTCGTCTTAACCGAGTGGCTCTTCAGAGGCGAGCACGCGCCGGGCCGCGCTGCTAGCCCCTCCAGGCTAGCGTTGGGTTCAACCTGATCGTCATCTTCGGCGATCGACATTACCTCCTTTGCTCATCTGATGATGATCTGTCTCCGGAGGCGGCTTTTGACGTTCGGCAATGTCCGCTTTGGACGTAAGCGACTGACGTGCAGGCGAATTTCCCAGCAATCAGAGTGCCCATCATTTTTCCTGGCTGGTGCGCCATTCCACCACATTGTCAGCCCTCGTCGCCGCTCCTAGAGCTTTCATGATGCGCAGGGCGGCTTTGCTTTCCTTTCTGATCATAAGCGCCTGCACTTCGCCGGGCGGACCTTATCCATCGCTTCAGCCCCACGCTGCCGAAAAGATCGATCCGCGCGTCCCGGTCGAAAGGTCCATGAACATGCGACCAGCGTCGGCATCGCTGACCGAGCGGCTGGCGGTCTTGGTCGGGCAAGCAGAATCCGGCCAGGCGGCCTTTGACGGGGCCGCGTCAGAAGCGGAGCGGTTGGCAGCGGCGGCCGGGTCACAGCAGGGCGAAGCCTGGATCGTCGCTCAGGAAGCCCTGACCGCCGCAATCGCCGCGCGGAAGCCCGCGACGCAATCCTTGGCCGAAATCGACGAAATCGCCGCGAACGCGCTCCAGACGCAGCGCGGGATCGCGCCCAATGATCTCGCCGCCATCCAGAATGCCGCGGCGAAGGTCGGAGTCATCGACAGGCGCCAGGCGGACCGGATCCACGCGGTCCAGCTTCAGCTCGGACTTTAGGAGCGAGGCCGCTCCATCACGTAGGTGATGTGCGCGCTCAGCGGATGATCCGCGGCAAAATTCGGATGCGCGAAGTCCAGGTCGGGGCGCCGGATCATGCCAAGGCGCTCCATGACCGACCAGCTCGCCCGGTTCGCGGGCACCGTGATCGCAACGATCCGGTCGGCTTTGAGGTTAGACCAAGCCCAGTCCAGGCACGCGCGAGCAGCCTCGATCGCATAGCCCTGGCCCCACGCGTCCCGGCGCAGCCGCCACCCCATCTCGACATCTCCCTCAACGGGAGTTCCCTCATCGCGAGCGATCTTGAAACCGCAATAACCGAGGAAGGCGCCGTCCGACTTTCGCTCGACCGCCCAGAAGCAAAAGCCATTCTCTTCCTGGCTCTTGCGAATTCGTGCCAGCGATGCGTCGATGTCTTCCATTGACGCAGGGCCGCCGAGATGGGCCGTGACCGCTTCGTCATTGCAGCATGCGAGATATTTGGAACGGTCGACGTCCCGCCAGGGGCGGATGATCAGCCGTTCGGTCTCGATCATCCTGTGATCAGCCGGGCCGCATCCACCGCGTGATAGGTGAGCACGCCGGACGCGCCGGCTCGCTTGAACGCGAGCAACGTCTCCAGGATCAGCGCGTCGCGGTCGCCTGCCCCGGCTGCGGCCGCATGCTCGATCATCGCATACTCACCGCTCACCTGGTAAACGAAGGTCGGAACGCCGAACGCGTCCTTCACGCGGGCGACGACGTCGAGATAGGGCAGCCCGGGCTTCACCATCACGAAATCCGCCCCTTCGACGAGATCCAGCTCAACCTCGCGAAGCGCCTCCTCGATATTCGCAGGATCCATCTGATAACCACGCTTGTCGCCCTTGAGGCGGCCGCGCGATCCGACCGCGTCGCGGAATGGACCGTAAAAGGCCGAGGCGTACTTCGCCGCATAGGCCATGATCGCCACATTCTGGTGCCCTTCGCGCTCCAACGCTTCGCGGATCGCGGCAACTCGGCCGTCCATCATGTCCGAAGGCGCGACGATGTCTGCTCCCGCATCTGCCTGCACCAGCGCCTGCTCGACAAGGATGCTGACGGTGTCGTCATTGACCACATTGCCTGCGATATCGACCAGCCCGTCATGGCCGTGCGCCGTATAGGGGTCGAGCGCGACGTCGGTCAGGACGCCGATTTCGGGCACTGCGTCCTTGATCGCCCGCACGGCGCGGCAAATCAGATTGTCTCGATTGAGCGCTTCCTCGGCTTGCTCGGTGCGGAGCCCCTCGGGGGTGTTCGGAAACAGGGCGACGCAGGGAATTCCTAGCTCGGCGGCCTCGCGCGCTTTCGCGCCGAGCCGGTCGATGCTCCAGCGGCTGACGCCCGGCAAGGATCCGATCGGCTCTTCCTGGTCGCGGCCTTCGCAGACGAACAAGGGCCATATGAAATCACTCGGATGCAGGCGGTTCTCGGCAAGCATCGCACGCATCCACGGGCTCGAACGGCCGCGCCGCATGCGGAGAGAGGGGAAGGAAGCAGCCATGGCGTGGCGCTTAGCCTCAGCTCAGTCGTTCGTCACCCTGCCGGATTGAGGCGGCCTCCCGGCTCCCCCTCGGCGAGCGCCTCCTCGATCGCTTCATTCTCATCGAGCGGACCGTGTTGCATTGGGCCCATTCGTGCCTTCTTCCAGCCGCCGTGCAGATAGAAAGCGATCGCCATCGTGACGTTCGCCAGTGAGCTGACCGGGAAGCTGATCCACAGCGCATCGGCCTTCAGCCACTGGTAGGCGCCGAACGCGAAGCCCAGCCGGACGGGGATTAGGCCGATTGCCAGGATTACGAGCGGACCGATGACGGCTCCATTCGCCCTGACGGTTCCGAACAGGACCATCGTCACGCCCATCAGCAGGAAGCTCCAGGTTGCGATCAACTGGATATGCCGCGCAATCGGCAGCGCCGGGCTGTGCCCGCCGAGGAACAACGCCAACGCCGGGCGATCGGCAAATGCCAGCAACACGACCAGCACGCCGGTGATGAGCAGGGTGAAGCCGATCGCCGAGCGCGTGATCACGCTCACCCGATCCCATTTGCCGGCGCCGATGTTCTGCGCCGCCATGGCGCTGACCGCCGCCCCGAGCGCCATCGCCGGCATCTGCAAATAAGTCCAAAGCTGCATGGCGACGCCGAACGCCGCAGTCGTTTCGACGCCTTCGCGATTGACGAGGCCGATCAGCGCCAGCGCCGAGCCCGAAATGACGATCATCTGCAGGCCCATCGGCACGCCCTTGACGATGATCGTCTTCAGCAGGGCTCGGTTGCACACCAGGTACCGAAGCTCCCGGCCCTTGAGGCGAAGCGGCAGGTCCCGGATGTAGATGTAGGCAACAAGGCCTATCAGCGCCGTATAATTGGCAATCACCGTCGCCGTTGCAGATCCGGCAATGCCAAGCCGTGGTGCGGGACCTAGGCCCAGGATGAACACAGGGTTGAGCCCGCTGTCCAGAAGGACGGCGACGATCATGAACCAGAGCGGGGTCATCGCGTCTCCGGCCCCGCGCATTCCCATCATCAGCAGGACCAGGATCAGGATCCCGGGGATGGAGATGAAGATCACGCGCAAATAGTCGAGCGCGAGCGGCGCGGCACCGGCGGGCGTCGCGAGCAGCTTCAGGAGCGCCGGGGAGAAGATCCAGCCGAGGATCGCTATCAGTGCCGCGACGAAAAGGAAGAAGCCGACCGCAGTGCCGATGACCTGCCTTGCACCGTCGACGTCGCGGCGGCCGAACGCCTGCCCGATAAGGACGGTCGCGGCCATTCCGAAGCCGAACACGAAGGCCATCAGCAAGAACATGATCATGTTTGCGTTGGACGTCGCGGCAAGCGCATTTTCGCCGAGGAATCGTCCGATCCAGATCGCGTTGATCGTTCCGTTCAGCGACTGGAGGATCGAAGAGATGAGCGTCGGCAGCGCGAACGCGAGCAGGCTCTTGGCGATCGGTCCGCTTGTGAGGTCGCGTCCGCCATGTGGTCTGCTCGCCATTGCTCGTTGCCCCTTCTTCGTCATTGCGAGGAGCCGCAGGCGACGTGGCAATCCAGGCTGGATTGCTTCGCTGCGCTCGCAATGACGGCTTTGACTCTACCCTAGACGCTCCAACGCCGCCCGCAAACGCTCGGCCTCCGCGGCCTTCGCCTCGTGATCGCCACGCGCCTTTTCCACCGCCTCGGGCTTGGCCCGCTCGGTGAAGTTCGGATTGCTCAAGCGTTGCGCGAGGCTGTCACGTTCCTTTTCTGCCGCTTCGGCGCCCCTTGCCAGCCGCGCCTTCTCGGCTTCGAGGTCGATATGCTCGGCCAGCGGGAAGGCGTAGGTCTGGCCGCTGACGACGATTTGCGCCGAGCCAGGCGGTGGCGCATCGGCCGATCGCGCCGGGCCAAGCTTCGCCATCCGGGCGAGCGTCGCTGTTTGGCCGTTCAGCTGATCGGCCGATCCACCGATCGCGACCGGCTCCAGCGTTGCGCTCCAGGGAACGTTGAGTTCGGCCCGCATGGCCCTCGCCTCGGATACGAAGGCGATCAACCATTCGATTTCCGACTTAGCGCGCGGATCGCGTTGCGCCTGCGGCTCCGGCCATTTGGCGACGATCAACTCGTACGGGCGCTCGCCCATCGCATTCCACAGTTCCTCGGTGATGAACGGCATCAGCGGGTGAAGCATCACCAGGATCTGGTCGAAGGCCCAGGCGGCGACGCGCTTGGTCTCCTCGTCGAACGCGCCCTTGATCAGCTCGACATACCAGTCGCAAAAGGTGCCCCATACGAAGTGATAGATGGCGTCGGCCATCTCGTCATAGCGGAGCTCGTCGAACGCGCGGTTCAGCTTCGCCAGAGTCTCGACCACCTCGCCGATGATCCAGCGGTTGACGGATAGCTCGGCGGCTGGCGCGGCGATGCTGCCGCTCGCCCCGACACCGTTCATCTGCAGGAAGCGCGCCGCGTTCCACAGCTTGGTCGCGAAGTTGCGATAACCCTCGACCCTTTTCTCATCGAGCTTGATGTCGCGGCCCTGGCTTTCCATCGCCGCGAGCGTGAAGCGCAGCGCATCCGCGCCATATTTGTCGATAAGGCCCAGCGGATCGACCGTATTGCCCTTCGATTTGGACATCTTCTGGCCGTGCGCGTCGCGGACCAGCCCATGGAGGTAGAGCGTCTTCCATGGACGCTCCTTCATGAACTCGAAGCCCTGCATCGCCATCCGCGCGTCCCAGAAGAACAGGATGTCGAAGCCCGAGATGAGGACGTCGTTCGGATAGTGGCGCTTGAGGTCCTCGGTTTCCTCCGGCCAGCCGAGCGTCGCGAATGGCCACAAGGCTGACGAGAACCAGGTGTCGAGCACGTCCTCGTCCTGCTTGAGCGGCTGGCCGCCGGCTGCATCGCGCGCTTCTTCCTCGCTCATCGCGACGAACACCTTGCCGTCCTCGGCATACCAGGCCGGGATGCGGTGGCCCCACCATAGCTGGCGCGACACGCACCAGGGCTGGATATTCTCGAGCCAGTTGAACCAGGTCTTCTTCCAGGTTTCGGGCACGACCGCGATGTCGCCCGACCGCACCGCCTCGATCGCCGGCTTCGACAGCGTTTCGGCATCGACATACCATTGGTCCGTCAGCATCGGCTCGATCACCACGCCCGAGCGGTCGCCGAACGGCTGCATGATCGGCTTGTCCTCGACCCTGATCATCAGGCCTTCGGCATCGATATCGGCGACCACACGCTTGCGCGCCTCATAGCGGTCGAGCCCGCGATAGGTCTCGGGCACGAGGTTGAGCGCGTCCACTTCCTCAGCACTGACCTTCTCGCCGTGAGCGATCGCTCGCGCCCGTTTCGCGGATTCCTCGTAGGACGGTCCGTCGCTCCGCATGTGGGCGGTTCCGTCCATCAGCCGGTACATGGGCAGGCCGTTGCGCTGTGCGACGCCATAGTCGTTGAGGTCGTGGCCGCCGGTAATCTTGACCGCGCCCGAGCCAAAGTTCGGGTCAGGATATTCGTCGGTGATGATCGGGATCTGCCGCCGATGCTCTTTCGGCCCGACCGGGATCTCGCAAAGCTTGCCGACGATCGGCCGGTAACGCTCGTCGCCCGGATGGACCGCGACCGCGCCGTCGCCGAGCATTGTCTCCGGCCGGGTGGTGGCGATCGAGATGTAGTCGCGCTGCTCCTGCAGCACGACGTTCCCGTCCGCGTCCTTTTCGACGTAGGTGTAGGTCTCCCCGCCCGCGAGCGGATATTTGAAGTGCCACATGTGGCCCTGGACTTCGCGGTTCTCGACCTCGAGGTCGCTGATGGCGGTCTGGAACTTGGGGTCCCAGTTCACCAGCCGCTTGGCGCGATAGATGAGGCCGCGCTTGTAGAGCTCGACAAAGACGTAAGTGACCGCTCGTTGGTAGCGCTCGTCCATCGTGAAGCGTTCGTGCGCCCAGTCGCATGACGCGCCGAGGCGGCGAAGCTGGCGCGTGATTGCGCCGCCTGACTGCGCTTTCCATTCCCAGACATGTTCCAGGAAAGCCTCGCGGCCGATCTCTGCGCGCTTCACGCCCTGGCTGTCCAGGTTGCGCTCCACGACCATCTGGGTCGCGATCCCGGCATGGTCCGTGCCGACCACCCAAAGCGCATCCTTGCCGAGCATTCGCTCACGCCGGGTAAGAACGTCCTGCAAGGTATTGTCGAGGGCGTGGCCAATGTGGAGCGAACCGGTCACGTTCGGCGGGGGCATGACGATCGTCCACGGCGTCGCGTCGGGCCGTTCCGGCCGGAAAAGCCCGTTCGTTTCCCAATGCGCGTACCAGCGATCCTCGATCGCGCGGGGTTCGAAGGTCTTGGGAAGGTCGGTCATGCTGAGAGGCGGTTAGCGATGGTGCGCCGCAGCATCAACCGTTCGCCTCCCAATCACGCTATTGCTTCAGGTACCGGCCCATCCAGCCGAATACCTCATCATACCACTGGACCGAATTCTTCGGCTTCAGCACCCAATGGTTCTCGTCCGGGAAGATCAGGAGCCGCGACGGGATGTTGCGCCGCTGGAGCGCCGTGAAGGCTGCAATCCCCTGAGTATAGGGGATGCGGAAATCCTTCTCGCTGGTCACCACCAGCTGCGGTGTCCTCCAGTTCTGCACGAAGTTGACCGGGTTCCATTTCTCGAATTCGGCCGGCGCTTCATAATAGGGATGGTCGCCATGCTCCCACTCGTCGAACCAGAGCTCCTCGGTCTCGTAAGCCATTGCTCGGGCGTCGAAAACGCCGTCATGCTGAACGATGCATTTGAATCGGTCGGGCCATTTCCCCTCGATCCAGTTCATCATGTAGCCGCCATACGAGCCGCCGAGCGCGCAGGCCCGGTCGGCGTCGAGTTGAGCGTCGCTCGCCGTCGCAAAAGCGAGACCCTTCTGCAGATCCTCGAGCGGCCAGCCGCCCCAATTCTGGTGAATCGCGTCGGTGAACGCCTGGCCGTATCCGGTCGAGCCGTGGAAATCGACGCTGACCGCCGCATAGCCCGGCGAGATGAAGACCCGCGGGTTCCAGCGATAGGACCAGCTATTGGAAAAGCTTCCCTGCGGCCCGCCATGGACGAGAAACGCAATCGGTAGCTTGGCCGTCGTACCCGCCGGCTTCAGAGTCCAGCCCCAAACCTTGTCGCCGTTCGCTCCGCTGAAGCTGAACTTCCTGTAGGCGATCGGGTCGAGCTGGCTCAGCAGCTCGCGATTGACGTTGGTCAGTTTCGTTGTGCGGCCGCGCGGGTCGATCCGATAGATGTCGTCGGGGGCCGCAATGCTGTTCATCGTCGCTAGAGCGCCGCCGCCAGGCAGCGCGTGGACATTGCCGTAATGGCCGTCGCCCGTCAGCCGCGCGACCTTGCCGGTCGCCGCGTCGACACGGAACACGGGCTCCTCCAAAGTGTCGCCTGCGGTGACGAGCAGGCTCCTTCCGTCCGGCGCCCATTCGACGGAGTCGATCGAGCGGTCGAAATTCTGGGTCAGCGCGCGCGTCTTGCCGGTGGCGAGGTCGCGAAGGTGGAGAACCTGGCGGTCCGCCTCGTAGGTCGGCCGGGACATTGCGACATAGGCCAGGGTCCTCCCGTCTGGCGACACAGTTGGGAGCGTATCGGTCGCGTCATTGGCATCAGTGAGGTTCACCGGGGCCGCAGACCCATCGCTAGGCACCTGGAAGATGTCGAGGTTGGTCGATTTCGCCTCGATCCGCCCTGCCTCGCGAAGCGCGAAAAACACAGTTCGACCATCCGGCGAGAAAGCGATTTCCTCTGCACCACCGAACGGCTTGGACGGTGAATCGCCGACGAGCTTTCCGGTCAGTGGAACACCGTTCCCGGCGAGCTTCCCATCGGCGACTGCGAAGCCGAACAGGCGGGATCGGACGCCCGGCTCTGCCCAGCTGTCCCAGTGGCGCACGAACAATTGATCGTAAGTGCGACCGCTACCGCCCTTGGCCTTCTCCGGCAGGCCGGGACAGTTAAGGTCGGCGCAGCGTAGATCGCGGTCCGCCCAGACGACGACATGGTCGCCGGATGGAGAAAGGCGAAAGCCGCCGACGTCTCCGGTAAAATTGCTGACTTGGGCCGCTGCTCCGCCGATCGGCATTCGGAACAGCTGGTCATGCTCGCCAACCGGCATCAGGAACCAGAGCGCGCCATCGGGTCCGAAGACCGCATCATGCCCCTTCTCCGCTCCCGCGACAGACTGGGGAGCGGCCCCGGCCTTGGTAAGATCGAGCAGGTAGAGCGTGTTGACCCGCTTGTTCTTGTCCCAATCGGTATTCGAAATCGTGAACGCAGCGTAGCGGCCGTCGCCGGACACTTCGGGAGCGCCGAGCCGATGCATCGACTGCATGTCGGTCGCGGTCATCGGGCGAGCGGAAAGTGGAGAAGCAGCGAACGCAATGGTCGCGGCGGCGATGAAGAGCGTCGGTTTGGTCATGACGCAGGCGTAGCAAAGCCCGCGCCCTACGCAACCATTAGGGCGCAAGGACTAGAGCGGACGCCCCGTGATCCGCGAAATCTCCCGCTTCACATGCTCATCGACCATGTGCGGCAGATGTTCGTCGAGCCATTGCTTCAACATTGGCCGAAGCATTTCGCGGATGATTTCCTCCAGCGGGTTGGCCGATGGAACAGGCGGAATGGTCGCGGCGACCGTCTGCAGCGCTTCGAGCCTCTGGCGGCTCTGTCCGGCAACCTGCTCGTCGACCAGGGGAGGACCAAGATCCATTGCCGGTGCGAGGGGCTCGTCAAGCTCCAGCACGTCGTCATCGATCGCCGAGCTGTCTTCCGATCGCTCCTCTTCCATCGAACCGAGCGGCCGTACCGTCGTGCGCAATTCTTTCTCCTCCGCGATCACTTTCTTGATCGACGCGAGGATGTCTTCCATCGAAGGTTCTCGTCCCGGGGACTGCATGTCCGCCGATATCGCTTATTGGGGCGGCTGAGTCACGACCCCTGCAGCAACCGGAGGAGACGGGTCGATGCGGGCTGAGTCTATCGCCGGCGTCACGATCGGCGTCGCGGGCATTTCCTGAGGACTTACCGTGCGCGTCGCGATGGTCGGATGACGCGGATCGCTCGCCCAGTCGTTCCAGTTATTCGCGACATGGCGATAATTGCCGAGCGGGTCGTAAAGCGGTCCGCCGTCAAGGCCCAGTTCGCTGGCCTGCGCCTGGCCCATCGCATTCAGCAGCTGGAAGCCGGCCACATAAGCGTCGCGCTTCGCCGTCACCAGCAACACCTGCGCGTTCAGCAGTTCCTGTTCCGCGTTCAGGACTTCGATGATCGTGCGGGTGCCGACGCCCTGCTCGGCGCGATTGCCTTCCAGCGCCAGCTCATTGGCCTGGACTGCGACGGTCTCGGCCTGAATCGCCTTCTGGGCAGCGTCATAGTTGGCAAAGGCTGCACGCGTCGCCTGGACGACCGCCCGCTCCGTGCCCACCACCTGTTCAAGGGTGGAGCCCTGCCGCGCCTGCGCCTGGCGAATCCGGGCTGCCGGCAGGCCGCCCTGGAAAATCGGGACCTGAGCCGAAAGGCCGACGGTGGTTTGGCTGCCCTTGCTCGGCAGGTTCCCGACAGCGCCACCAAGTTCATTGATGTAAGTACCGCTGCCAACAGCCGACAAAGTAGGCAATCGGCTCGCCCGGGCGACATTGACGTCATAACCCGTGGCAATCGCTTCACGGCTGATCGAAATGAGGTCCGGATTATTGGCGAGCGCGATCTGCACGGCCTCGTCCGCGGTGGCCGGAAGCGGCGGCAACGGCGGCGGCGGCGCAAGTTGCCCCGGTGGATGGCCGATGACTTCGCGGTACGTCGCCTCGCTGCCGGCCAGGCGACCCTGCGATGTCGCGAGCAAAGAACGGCCCAGCTGAAGGCGAGCCTCGGACTGAGCGACATCGGTTCGGGTGAGGTCGCCGATCTGGAACCGGTCCTGCGTTGCCTGCAGGTTTGTCTCGAGCACTTTGACGTTGTTCTGATTGAGCTCGACGGTCGCCCGGTCGCGGATCACGTCCATGTAGGCCGAGACCGCAAGCGTAAAGACGTCGCCTTCGACGGCTGTCAGGGTCGCCCTGCCGGCTTCGACCCGCGTCTTTGCAGCCCGGACGGAATTCTTGACGGCGCCACCGCTGAAAAGCGGGTATGCGATGTCGACGCCCGCCGAGAAGGTCGCGCCGTGAGCGCCGGTTTCCAGGATTCCACTCCGGCTGAGGTCCCGGTTTACTCCGGCGGTGGCGCTTACCTGCGGCCGGCCGGCGGCCTTGGCGATCGCTACGCTCGCATCGGTCGCCTTGAGCGTCTCTCGCTGTGAGGTCAGCGTCGGGTTGGTCTGATAAGCGGAGACAAGAGCCTCGCGCAGGGTATCGGCATTGGCTGTCCCGGCCATCAGCGCAGCGCCAAGCGACGCGGAAATGAATTTGCGAAGCATGGAGCGCCCCTAGAAAGTGAAAGCTTCCGGGCGACTGAAGCCCGGCAACGCCGGAACCCCCGAATCCCCGATCGAAAGTGTACCGAATGCATCACCGGCCTTGCGGCCGATGACCAGGCGAGTCATTCCGCGGTCGGAGACCGCTGCGCCGAGACGCCCGCCGTCAGCAAGCTGATCGACGATTGCGTCCGGGATATATTCGACCGATCCGTCGATGAGGATCTGGTCGTACGGAGCATTTGCCGGATACCCGTTTTCTAGCGGCCCCTCGCTTGCGTCGATTCCGAGTTCCCGGGCGGTCGCAGCAAGCGCCGGGTTACTCTCGATGGCAGTAACCGAGAGCCCCATCGCCGCAAGGACCGCTGCGGAATAGCCAGTGCCGCATCCGATCACGAGCACGGCCTGACCCGGTTGCGGCATCATCTGCGTCAGCAACTGACCGAGCACCGCCGGCGCCGGCATGAAGCGTCCCTCGCCCATCGCCACGGCGCGATCGACATAAGCGAGCGGCCGGGTGAAGCTCGGCAGGAAGGCTTCGCGCTTGATGGTGCGCATCGCGTCGAGAACGGCGGGATCAGCGACGCCCTGCGGCCTCAGCTGGCTCTCGACCATGAATTCGCGCGCGGCGGCGAAATCGGGGATGGGACTATGCACGGTCATCGCTGTTATATGCCAATAATACACCTAATGTTCAAGCCGCTCTTATCCGCCGAGGGCGGCCCCGCCAACCGCATTTCATCGAAAGACCGATCGACCAATTGCGGGGCTTGACCGGTGGCTCTCCCACGCGCCAAAGCGCGTCTCTCTCCCCGGCCCGATGGCGGAGTGGTTACGCAGAGGACTGCAAATCCTTGCACGCCGGTTCGATTCCGGCTCGGGCCTCCATTTCCTGAAGTGTTGTCCGGCGCCGGACGGTGGGTGTCCGGAACTGGACACGAGCGCGCTCACACGCTGCCGTTTCCGCCTCGCGCTGCCGGATTGAATCATTCCCATCTGATCTATTGCAGCAAGCGCCGTGCCAAATGCTGACGCGGGCCCCAATCAGGGATCGTTGTCGGGAAATTCCTCGAAGGTGGTGAATGGCTCGTTATCATTGCCGACGGCGGCCGGATCAGTCAGGAGCATCCGATAAGTCGACACGACCGATCGGCAGCTTTTCAACCCTTGACTCAACCGCGCATGCGCTTCCTCGAAAGTCGCATCACCGGAATCGCAATCGCCAGACACTATTGACCTCGTCGTCCCATCGCCGAGTATTCGCTTCCAACCATTGCTGACTGAATTGGGTTTCTCGATTCACCGCAGGATCACCCGGGTCGATCGCGTCGCAAGACTATCTTCAGGAGGCCACGAAGTCCTGCCCGCAAGCGCGCGCGATTGCAGAGTCGAGCACCGCCGGAGTGAAGGGCTTTAGAAGCATCTCGACACCCGCGGGACGGTCCTTGATCATCTCGGTGTCGGCATAACCGGTGATCAGCAGCGCCGGCACGTCGGGGCAGATCAGGCGGGCCTCCCTGAGGAAGTCCGTCCCTGACAGGTGCGGCATTGCATAATCGGTGATCAGGAGATCGAAGTCGCAGTCGCGCTTCTTGAGCTTGATCAGCGCTTCGGAGCCATTGGCGGCTTCGATCACCTCGTGACCCGAATCTTCGAGCACCGCCGCAGTGGTGCTCCGGACTTCGGGATGATCGTCTACAAGGAGCACCTTCAGCGGCCGGAGCTTTTCACGATTGGGCTCCGCCGGCGCGCTTGCAGAAGCCGCAGCTTCCGGTGCTCGTGGCAGCCAAAGCTCGGCAGTGGTGCCGACGCCCAGCTCGCTTTCGAGGTGGAATGCGCCGTTCGATTGCTTGGCGAAACCGTAGACCATGCTGAGGCCGAGGCCGCTACCCTTCCCCAATTCCTTCGTGGTGAAGAAGGGCTCCATCACCTTTTCCAGATTTTCGGCCGAAATGCCGGTGCCGGCATCCTGCACGGCAAGACGAACATATTCTCCCGCCGAAATCCCCTCGATCTCGCCGTCCTTGATTTTCCGGTCCTGGGCAACGATCGTCACCGTGCCCCCCGCCGGCATTGCGTCGCGCGCATTGATGATGAGATTAACGAGGGCGAGCTCCAGTTGGGCCTGATCCGCAAACGCGCACCATCCGTCATCGCGCATCCGCCACTCGATATTGACGAGACCGCCGAGCGTATGGGTCAGCAGATCGGAAACGGCATCGCGAAGGCCTGCGATATTGATTGAATGCGGCTCCAACCGCTGACGACGCGCGAAGGCGAGGAGCCGCCGAACCAGCTCGCTTCCCTGTTCCGCAGCCCGTTTGGTCATTCCCAGCACGCGCTGCTGATCCGGGGCGAGTTCGGATCGCCGCTCAATGATGCTGAGGCCGCCGATCACCGCTGCGAGCAGGTTGTTGAAATCGTGTGCGATGCCGCCGGTCAGCTTGCCGATCGCATCCATCTTCTGGGCCTGGATCAACTGACTTTCGAGCGATCGCTGATCGGTCACGTCCGTGATTGTTCCGGCAAACTCAACTGGGTGTCCTTCGGCGTCCCTGATCAGCACCGCCTGGTCGAGGAAATGCTTGAACGTGCCGTCCGCGCATTGCCAACGATATTCGATGGCAAGCTTGCCCGACCGACCGCGCGCCTCGAGTGCGGCAATCACCTTGATCCGGTCTTCGGGATGCAGCCTCTCGATCCACATTTGCGGATCGTCTTCCAGAAGGCGGTAATCGAAACCCGTGATCGCTTCGATATCCCCGCTGACATAATTGGGCACCCGGCGCTTGGAATCGAAGGGCTCGAGGTAGAGGACCATCGGCAGCGATGCGATGATCGCGGCCTGGCGCTGCTCGGACCGTCGAAGCTCCTGCTCGGCTCGAAGCCTTTCAGCGTTGGCGTTCAGCGCCGCATCAAGCAGGGCCTGCTCATGCCTGGCCTTCCGCTCGACTTCCTTCGATTTTTCGAAGAGCTCGACGAAAACGGCAACCTTGGAGCGAAGAATGACCGAGTCGACTGGTTTGAACACATAGTCGACCGCGCCCATGGAATAGCCGCGGAGCAGATGCTCGGTCTCCTTGTTGACCGCTGACAGGAAGACGATCGGGATGCCCTTGGTCTGGTCGCGACTCCTGATGATCTGGGCGGTTTCGTACCCGTCCATCCCGGGCATGTAGACATCGAGCAGAATGACGGCGAATTCGCCCTTGAGAAGGTGCCGTAGCGCCTCTTCGCCGGACCGCGCGAGCACGACCTCTCCAAGGTCCTCGAGGACCGTCGCAATGGCGAGCAGGTTGCGCTCGTCATCGTCGACCAGAAGCACCCGGGCGCGCTCGACAAGCGGCTCTTCCGGAATTTCCGCCTCCCCCGCCTGGAGAGAAACGGGGATTTCTCCCACCGGACGATTCATCGCCTACTCCGCTGCCTCCAGCGGGATCGGCGGTGCCGACTCCGCTTGCGCCTCGCGGGCGCGGGCGACCCACACACGCAGAAGTGCGAGCAGCAGCTCGATGTCCACCGGCTTGGCGATATAATCGGACGCGCCGGCGTCGAGGCACTTCTGACGGTCCCCCTTCATCGCCTTGGCGGTCACGGCAATCAGCGGCAGGTCGGCAAGCTCGGACCGCTGCCTGATCTGATGCATCGTTTCATACCCGTCCATGTCCGGCATCATTATGTCGATCAGTGCGACATCGACGCCCGGCGTTTGTTCAAGGATCAGGATTCCGTCCTTCCCGCGCTCTGCGTGGAGTACCTCCACGTCATGGCTCTCGAGAACGCTCGTCAGAGAGAAAATGTTGCGGATGTCATCATCGACGATCAGCACCTTGGCCCCGGCGAGTTCGGGGACAGCGCGGGTGATCGGCGGAGGCGAGTCCGCGGGCCGAGGCTTGCGGCGACGAGGCTTCTGGTTCTTGCCCTCGTTTCGGAGGGATTCGAAAACACGTACCAACTCCGCGCGCTCGGCCGGCTTCTCGGTGATTCCGAACGCTCCCATGTCCATCACCGATTTGCTCCGATCGACGCCGGAAATAACGTGGATCGGCACGTCGCGCGTGTCAGGGTCGTGCTTCAGCAGGTCGAGCAGCACGAAGCCGTCGATATCGGCAAGTCCGAGGTCCAGAGTGATCGCGTTGGGCTGAAGCTTGCGAGCCATCGCAAGAGTGCCTGCTCCGGCCGTCGACACGACTCCTTTCAACCCGGCCTCATGCGCCGCATCGAGCAGGATTGCCGCGAATGTCGGATCGTCCTCGACGATCAGCACGAATGGATCCTTGCCCAGCTCGTCACGGTCGTCGCTGACGTCAAATCCGGTTGGAAGTGCGGAAGGAACGATCGCACCGCTGTTGTCGTAGCGCGCAGTGGTGCCGCCGATCGCCGCCCCTGCGGCTTCGACTTCGAGCGGAATATAAAGGGTGAAGGTCGAGCCTTCGCCGGGTTTCGAACGAACCTGCAATTCGCCGCCTAGAAGACGGGCGATCTCGCGGCTGATCGAAAGTCCGAGGCCGGTGCCGCCATACTTTCGGCTCGTGGTGCCATCCGCCTGCAGGAACGGCTCGAAGATCAGGCGCTG
>Ga0207711_10001845_pt1 | contig 19329 bp, 17 predicted proteins | sample KBSS34metaG_FD_184401 | JGI IMG/M metagenome (GOLD analysis project Ga0207711, IMG submission 184401) | Switchgrass rhizosphere microbial communities from Kellogg Biological Station, Michigan, USA - KBS S3-4 metaG (SPAdes) (version 2) | ecosystem: Host-associated > Plants > Roots > Rhizosphere...
GGGCCTGGGTGAACAGTTGGGTCTTAAGCAGGAGCTCGCCGTAGGCCCGCCGGGCCTCGGGGCGCCGGCCGATCACCGCGGCGTCGCAGGCCAGCTCCTGGTCGATCCGCGCCAGCCGCGCGCCCAGGTGGACCAGAGGGTTGAACCAGCACAGGCACTGCACCGCGCAGGCCAGCGCATTGGCGGCCGCGTCGCCGCCGGCCAGATGCACCCGCTCGTGGGCCAGGATCAGGGCGCGCTCGTCCGGCCCAAACCGCGTCTCGAAGTCCGCCGGGGTGACGATCCGGGCCCTGAGCGTGCCCACCACGGCCGGCCCCACGCCCGCGTGCTCGGCGCGGAACACGCCGGGCTCGTCGCCGGGCTCCAGCCGGCCCATAGCGCGGACGAACCGCCCCTGTCGCCAGGCCACCAGCAGCACCGCCGCCGCCAGCCCCAGCGCCCAGACCGCAACGGCCAGGCTGGCCAGATCCAGGCCCGAGGCTGCCGGCCCGGCCGCCGCCACGAAGTCGTCGGCTGTGACCGCCGCGCTCTGCATCACCGGCGTGATCAGCGAGGGCGTCACCGCGTGCGGGGGCAGGGCGGCCAGGCCGGCGGCCAGCGGCGCCAGCCATAGCGCGTAGGCCGCCCGCGCCCCGAACCGCGGCCGCACCAGCTTGCGGATCGCCAGCACCAGCAGGATCGCCGCGCCGGCCGCCAGGTTGGCGCGGATGAGGCTCGCCAGGATCGTCTCGATCATTGGTCCAGCTCCCCGATCAGCTTCTTCAGCTCCGCCACGTCCTCGGCGCTCAGTTTGCGCGTCTGCGAGAAGTGGCTGACCAGCGGCGCCAGCCGGCCGTCGAACAGGCGGTCCACCAGGCCGTGGCTCTGCTGGGCGAGGTAGTCCGCGCGGGCCGCGAGCGGGCTGTAGAGATAGCGCCGCCCGTCCTTCGCCGCGGCCACCGCCTTCTTCTTCAGCAGGCGGTTGATCAGCGTCTTGACCGTCGCCTCGGTCCAGCCCTGCGGCTGCGCCACCTGCGCGGCGATCTCTTCCGCCGCCAGGGGGCTGCGCCGCCACAGCGCCTCCATCACCACGCTCTCGGCATCGCTGATCTTCATGACGTTTACACCCGTAATCGTTGCCTATCGATTACACCGGTAAACGTTGGAGTCAAGCCACCCCGCGATTGACAGCCGCCCGAGTCGGCGACGACGTTCGGCCGCCCTCAGGAGGCCGCGTCCCGTGCCCGTGTCCGCCATGGTCTTCGACCAGCATATCGCCCAGCTCATCACGCGGATGAAGCCGAAGAGCGTGCTCGACATCGGCCCGGGCGCCGGCAAGTACGGCCGGATCATCCGCATGCTGGGCGAGCGCGGCGTGGCCGTCGAGACGCTGAGCGCCATCGAGATCGACCCGAGCTACATCGACAGCTTCGAACTGACCAAGGTCTACGACGACATCCAGCTCGGCGACGCCGCCGACCTGCCCGACACCGGCCCCGACGCCCAGTGGGACCTGGTGATCCTCGGCGACGTGCTGGAGCACTTCCGCAAGTCCCGCGGCTCGGACCTGCTGGAATACCTCTACTACCGCACCAAGTACGTCATCGTCGTGGTGCCCATCGACTACATCCAGGGCGCCTGGGAAGGCCACGCCGCCGAGGCCCACATCTCCACCTGGTACGCCGCCGACTTCGCCCGCTTCAAGGCCACCTGTCTGAGCGCGCCGGGCCCCTCCGGATCGGAGATCCAGCTGATCCTGATCAACGGCCTGCGCGCCGACCCGGCGGCCGACTTCATCTTCGCCCGCGACGCCCAGGCCTCCGGCATCTTCGGCTAGGTCACCACGGAAAACACGGAAAGAGCACGGAAGGGGGCCGAAGCGGTCCGCGCGCTCCGGTCCGCTTGAATCGCGCGCTTTGCGCGCAACAGATCGATCAACGACCGAGGGACAAATCCCTTCCGTGCTCTTTCCGTGTTTTCAGTGGTTCAAGACTGCCGCTGGGCAGCCGCAGCCTCTAAGTTGAAGCGCTCACGCGTCTCCTGATTCTGAAGTCCCATGTCCGACACCCTGACCGCCCCGCCTCCGCCCCCCGGCGACCGCATCATCGATGAGCCGCTGACCGAGGCGCTCAGCCGGCGCTACCTCGCCTATGCGCTCAGCGTCATCACCGACCGCGCGCTCCCCGACGTCCGCGATGGCCTGAAGCCCGTGCAGCGCCGGGTGCTCTACGCCATGCGCGAGATGCGCCTGAACCCCGAGGCCAGCGCCCGCAAATGCGCCAAGGTGGTGGGCGAGGTGATGGGCGGCTACCACCCGCACGGCGACCAGTCGATCTACGACACCCTGGTGCGCATGGCCCAGGACTTCGCCCAGCGCTATCCGCTGGTCGACGGCCAGGGCAACTTCGGCAACATCGACGGCGATAACCCCGCCGCCATGCGCTACACCGAGGCCAAGCTGACGGCCGCCGCCACGCTCCTGCTGGACGGCATCGACGAGGACGCCGTCGACTTCAAGCCCACCTACGACGGCCAGGACACCGAGCCGGTCGTCCTGCCCACCGGCTTCCCCAATGTGCTGGCCAACGGGACCACCGGCATCGCCGTCGGCATGGCCACCTCCATTCCGCCGCACAACGCCGCCGAGCTGATCGACGCCTGCCTCCTGCTGCTCGACAAGCCCAGCGCCAGCACCGAAGACCTCATGGCCCATGTGAAGGGCCCGGACTTCCCCACCGGCGGCGTGATCGTCGAGCCGGCCGCCAGCCTGCTGGACACCTACGAGACCGGCCGCGGCGGCGTGCGCCTGCGCGCGCTCTGGACCAAGGAGCCGCTGGGCAACGGCACCTACCAGATCGTCGTCACCCAGATCCCCTACCAGGTGAAGAAGGCCGACCTCGTCGAACAGCTCGCCGAGCTGATCGAGGCCAAGAAGGCGCCCCTCCTCGGGGACGTGCGTGATGAATCTGCGGAAGACGTGCGCCTGGTCCTCGAGCCCAAGTCCCGCAACGTCGAGCCCGAGGTCCTGATGGAGAGCCTGTTCAAGCTCTCCGACCTGGAGAACCGCTTCAGCGTCAACCTCAACGTCCTCGACGCCCGCGGCACCCCCGGCGTCATGGGCCTGAAGCAGATCCTGAAGGCCTTCCTCGACCACCGCCGCGAAGTCCTCGTCCGCCGCGCCCGCCACCGCCTGGCCAAGATCGAGGCCCGGCTGCACATCCTCGACGGCCTGATCATCGCCTTCCTCAACCTCGACGAGGTGATCCGCATCGTCCGCTACGAGGACGAGCCCAAGGCCGAGCTGATCGCCGCCTTCGACCTCTCCGACCTCCAGGCCGAGGCCATCCTCAACACCCGCCTGCGCCAGCTCGCCCGCCTGGAAGAGATGGAGCTGCGCCGCGAACACGCCGACCTGGCCGAGGAGCGCGACGGCATCAAGGGCATGCTCGACAGCGACCGCGCCCAGTGGAAGCTGGTGGGCCAGGGCCTGAAGGACGTGAAGGCCCAGCTCGGCAAGCTCAACGACCGCCGCTCGATCTTCGCCGACGCGCCGGCCGTCGACGCCGAGGCCGCCATCGAGGCGATGATCGTGCGCGAGCCGATCACCGTGATCCTGTCGGACCGCGGCTGGATCCGCGCCGCCAAGGGCCGCGTCGAAGACCCCTCGGAACTGAAGTTCAAGGAGGGCGACAAGCTGGGCTTCCTGGTCCCGGCCGAGACCACCGACAAGCTGCTGATCTTCGCCTCCGACGGCCGCTTCTTCACGCTCGCCTGCGACAAGCTCCCCAGCGCCCGCGGCCACGGCGAGCCGCTGCGCCTGATGATCGACCTCGACGACCGCGTCGGCATCCTCGACGTCTTCGTCCACCGCCCCGGCGCCAAGCGCATCCTCGCCAGCAAGGAGGGCTACGGCTTCATCATGCCCGAGGCCGAGGCCATCGCCTTCCGCCGCGCCGGCAAGCAGGTCCTGAATGGCGTCGCTACAGTCTGCGTAGCCTTGCGCGAAGCAGACGACCACCTGGCGGTCATCGGCGACAACGGCAAGATCCTGATCTTCCCCACGTCCGAACTGCCCGAGATGCCCCGCGGCAAGGGCGTCAAGCTCCAGGCCTACCGCGAAGGCGGCCTCAAGGACGCCACCGCCTTCGCCGCCGAGACCGGCGCCGCCTGGACCACCGCCGACGGCCGCAACCGCGACTGGCCGGAGTGGCGCGAGTGGCTGGGGCGCCGGGCCGGGGCAGGGAAGCTGGCGCCGAAGGGTTTCCCGGCGACGAAGCGGTTCCGGCCGAGGTAGGCGCCCGGCGCCGGGCGGGAGTGAGCGTTGGCCGACGGGATTCCCCATCTGGCGTTCGAGAGCGCCGAGGCGCCGCCCGGCGAGGGCCGCGCCCGCTGGCAGGCTCTGGTCGAGGCCTATGAGGTAAGCCTGCCGGAGGCTGGCGCCGAAGCCGATTTCGCCGTCTCGTCGCAGTCCTGGCTGGTCGGCGAGGTGGTGATCACCCACGGGCGCCTCACCCCCGTCCGCCTGACCCGCGACGCCGCCCGCATCGCCGCCGATGGTCGCGACACCTTCACCTTCGGCCTGGTCACCCGCGGCGAGCTGGAGGGCGACTTCGACGGCCGCGCCTGCGTCCTGCGGCCCGGCGAGATCTGCATCATCGACTTCTCGCGGCCATGGCGGGCGACCACGAGCGACACCGAGTTCATCCTGCTGCTGGTCCCGCGCCCGGCGCTGATGGCCCTGGCGCCCAGGGCCGGCGACCTGCATGGCCGGCGCCTCGACGGGGCCACCGCGCGCATCGTCACCGAGCACCTGCTGGCGCTGGTGCGCCACCTGGGCCAGGCCGCCGCCGCCGACGCCCCGGTGCTGCAGCGCGCCACCCTGCACATGGTCGCCGCCAGCCTCGCCACCCTGGCCCCCGAGCCGGCCGGCGCGCCCGGCGCCGGCGAGGGCCGGGTGGCCGATCGCGCGCGCCGCTACGTGGAGGATCATCTCGCGCGGCCCGACCTCTCCCCCGCCGTGCTCTGCGGCGCGCTCGGCGTCAGCCGCCCGACGCTCTACCGCGCCTTCCGCGCCAGCGGCGGGGTGGCCAACTACGTCCAGCGCCGCCGGCTGGAGGCCGCCCATGTGCGCCTCTCCGACGCCGCCGAGACGCGCGGCGTCGCCGATCTGGCGCTCGCCTGCGGCTTCCTCAGCCACGCCCACTTCAGCACCGCCTTCCGCCGCCGGTTCGGCTATGCGCCGCGCGACGCCCGGCGGGGCTCCGCCAGCCCGGCCGGCGACGGGGCGCCCCTGGACGATGCGGCCCTGCAGTTCCGGAGCTGGATCCTGGAGCTGACCGCGCGGCTCGAGCCGTGATGAGACGCTGGTGAAAGCCCGGCACGCCATTTCGAGACGCCCGCGCAACGCCGCCCAACCCCTGGCGCGGTAGTCTCCGCCCCTGGTTCCGCGTCGGGGTGTTCGCCTATGTTCCGTCATCAAGCCTGGCGCGCGTGCGTCGCCATCGCGATGCTGGCCGCCGCCGGATTCGCCGCGTCGCAGGCCCGGGCGGGCGAACAGGTCTTCACCCTGCAGGCGCCCTTCCTCTCGGCCCCCGCCGGCGCCACCCACCTGAACTACGTCGACCTCGGCGACGTCCGCGCGGCCTTCGCCACGGCTGCCGGCCCGCACACCCTCATCGACCTCAACGACATCGACACCCACCCGGACGACTACGTCTTCTACGAGACCGGCTTCACCAAGGCGGGCGTCACCTTCACGCCGACACGCGGCGAGCTCTACGTCACCGATCCGGCGCTGTTCTTCGACGACCACTACGGCGAAGGTAATTTCCTGGCGATCGACTACGGCGACCCCACCGACCTGCTCACGCTCAGCTTCGCGCCGACCCACGCCTTCGCTTTCGAATTCCAGTTCCTCTCGTTCCCGTTCGAGCGGCTGGGCGACTACCATTTCGGGGTCACCCTCTCGAACGGCCTGGACTTCAGCCTGACCACCCCCAGCTCATTCACCGGCTTCGACGGACTGGCCTTCTTCGGCATCGTCAGCGACCAGGCCTTCTCCTCCGTCACCCTCGATTTCCCCGATTTCGGCGCCTACGCCATCGCCGACAACTTCCGCGTCGGCGCGCCAGCGCCGGCCGGCGTCCCCGAGCCCGGGGCCTGGCTGCTGATGCTCGCCGGGTTCGGCCTGGCCGGCGCGGCGCTGCGGACCTCCAGGGCCTCGCCAGTGAAGATCGCCCTGGCGCTCGCCGTCGCGGCCGCCGCCGTCATCGGCGCGACGCCGTCGGAGGCCTCGGTCGCCTACCTGTTCAGCGGCTTTTCGATTGCGGGCGGAGGGTCCGTCCAGGTCACGCCGGGCTACCTGACCCAGACGACCGGCTTCTCCTGCGCCTATCCCTGCCTCAGCCTGGACTTTGACCCCGCCCCAAGCGCCGACGGCTATTTCGACAGGGTGTCCGCCACAGCGGACAACGGCGGCGGCAGCCTCCTCGGCCAGTGGGACAACTACGCGGCCGGCGTATTTGGCCGGACGGGCGTGGCCGTCGGCGCCTACAGCACCCTGGCGGTGGCCGACGTGGGCGACTACGCGCCGGACAGCTTTCTTTACCTGCTGGATTCGCCGGTGGGCGTGTTCACCTACCTCAGCCACGGCCCGCTGAGCGGCGACACCGGCCCGCTTGCGCCCACCGCCTGCCTCTACACGGGCGACTATCACTGCGGCGCCGCCGGCTTCGATTTCGCCGGCGCCGAACCGGGCGCGGAGGACGTCTTCTCGGTGGCCCTGAACGACGTGACCGGCGGGGGCTCCATCGTCCACCTGCGCTTTGGCGCCGGCGCCTTCGGCGCGCCCGGCTTCCATTTCGGCGCCAACAACGCCCGCCTCGCGGTGATCGCCCTGCCGGGCGGTACGGCCCCGCCCGCCGGCGTCCCCGAACCCGCCGCCTGGGCCCTCCTGCTCACCGGCTTCACCCTCGCCGGCGCGGCGCTGCGGCGACGTCGGGCAGGGGCGGCGGCCTGACCGCCCCGCTCATCCCCGCGAAAGCGGGGCGATTACGCTGACACTGTCGGCATCAAGGGCCTGGGCCACAGGTTCAACGGGACCTGCGAGCGCGCGCCGGAGGAGCCGAGCGGCAAGAAGTTCTGAGGCCAACGACGCCGCACCGGGGCGCTTGCCCCTCCACCCCAAACCCCGTTAGCTGCCCCCACGCCGGGGGGCTCATGTTCAGACGCATCTTCCTGACCGCTGCGCTGGGCGCGGCCGTCGCCACGACGGCGCTCGCCGCCCCGCCGCGCGCCTACCACGCGCCCCGCACCGCCTACGGCCAGCCGGACCTGCAGGGCTTCTGGACCAACGGCTCCCTGACGCGGCTGGAGCGGGCGCCGGGAAAGCCGCTCGGCTTCGCCACGGCCACCGAGGAGCGGGCCTATGAGGCGCGCCGAACCCGGGCCTGGAGCGACGGCGAAGCCGAGGGGCTGGGGCAGGGCGTCTCCGAGTGGCACCACGATTTCGGCCTGGCCCGAATCGCCGGGCGGCTGCGCACTTCCTTCATCGTCTGGCCCGCGGACGGGCGGCTCCCGTGGCGGCCGCAGGGCAAGGCGCGCTTCGACGCGGCCGTGGCGATGCACAACGGCGACGCTTCCGACGGGCCGGAGTCGCGCAGCGTGTTCGACCGCTGCCTGGTGGGCGGTGGCGGCGCCGTGGGCCCGCCGATCATGACCCCCAACACCGCCGCCGGGCGCCAGATCGTCCAGACCCGCGACGAGGTCGCCATCCTCTCGGAGATGAACCACGACCTGCGGATCGTGCGCCTGCGGGCGAAGCACCAGCCGCTGGCGCTGCGCCCCTGGATGGGCGACAGCATCGGCCATTGGGAAGGCGACGACCTGATCGTCGAGACCGTCGGCTTCCACCCGGAGGAAGGGTTCCGCGGCCCGTTCCTGATCTCGCCCAACGCGCGGGTGCTCGAGCGCTTCCGGCGCATCTCGCCCACCCAGATCCTCTACGCCTTCGAGGTCGACGACCCGGTCAACTACACAAGCGTCTGGGAGGGCGAGGCGCCGTTCAACGCCGACACCGGCCCGCTCTACGAATACGCCTGCCACGAAGGCGACCGCGACCTGGAACAGTTCCTCGCCGCCGCGCGCCGCCGGGAGGCGGCGGCTAAGGACGCGCCCTAACTCAAACTCATCATCGCCGAGCGATCGAAGTCCATCAGCTCGTCCGTGCGCCCCTCGTGCACCTTCACCGCCCACTGCGGATCCTGGAGGATCGCGCGCCCCACGCCGACCAGGTCGAAGTCGCCGCGGTCGAGGCGGCGCAGGAGCTCGTCGAGCGAGGCGGGCTTGGAGGCTTCGCCGCCGTAGCTGGCGATGAACTCGCCGGTCAGGCCCACCGAGCCCACCGCGATGGTCGGAACCCCGGTCAGCTTCTTGGCCCAGCCGGCGAAGTTGAGGTCGCTTCCCTCGAACTCCGGCTCCCAAAACCGGCGCTGCGAGCAGTGGATGATGTCGGCGCCGGCGCCCACCAGGGCGCCCAGCCAGGTCTCCATCTCCTTAGGTGTGGTCGCCACGCGCACGGCGAAGTCCTGCTGCTTCCACTGCGAGATGCGGATGATCAGCGGGAAGTCGGGGCCGACGGCGGCGCGCACCGCGGCGATGATCCCGGCGGCGAACTTCGAGCGCTCGGCGATGGTCGGGCCGCCGAAGGTGTCCCTCCGCGTGTTCGTGCCCTCCCAGAAGAACTGGTCGATCAGATAGCCGTGGGCGCCGTGCAGCTCGACGGCGTCGAAGCCCAGGCGCTGGGCGTCCGCCGCCGCGGTGGCGAAGGCCGCGATCGTGTCGGCCACGGCCGCGTCGCTCATTGGCGCGCCCAACTCCACGCCGGGCGCGCGCAGGCCCGAGGGGCTGTCGTGCTGGTCGGGGTGGGCCGCCTCGTCGCCGCGCCCGGGCACCGCGCCCACGTGCCAGAGCTGCGGGGCCATCTTGCCGCCGGCGGCGTGGACGCCGTCGACCACCGCCTTCCAGCCGGCCAGCGAGGCCTCGCCGTGGAAGCGCGGAATGTTCGGGCTGTTCACGCTGACCGCGCGCTCGACGCCCACGCCCTCGGAGATGATCAGCCCCACCTCGGCGGCCGCGCGCCGCGCGTAATAGCCGGCCATCTCCGGCGTGCTGACCCCGCCCGGCGACATCGACCGCGTCATCGGCGCCATGACGATCCGGTTCGGCAGGGTGAGGCCCTTGAACGTAAAGGGCTGAAAGAGCGCGTCGGCCGGCATGTAGGGCTCCGTGATTGGGCAGGGCAGGTGCGCCCGCAACTGCCACCGATCGCACTGGAAGGAAACGGCGCCCTTGCGGCAGTCCGCGTCGCGCTCTGGCGGCCTACCTGGCCGCCGCCGCCTTCGCCGCTTCCGCCCGCCGCGCGCCCAGCAAGGCGTCGCCGATGAAGTAGTTGCCCTCGTGGCAGGCGTATTCGTACTCCAGCTTCGCCGAGCGCCGGAACACCATCTCGCCCTTCCACGCCCGCGTGAAGAACGCCGGGTCGTCCACCTCGAAGGCGTAGCGCAGCTCGTCCGGCCCGGCGGGCGGCCGCACGCGGGTGAACCGCTCCGTCACCACGCCGGAGCCGGAGAGCCACAGCTCGTCGCCCACCTTGGTGCGGCCCGCGAGCCCGGTGTTGCGCACCACCAGCGTCTCGCCCTCCCACCAACCCACGGCCACGCCGTCCGGCGTGGTGAGGCCCGCCGCGCGCGGATCGGACGCCACCGCCTCAGCCGCCGAGCCCACGATCCGCACGATCCGCGTTTCGTGCATCTTCTCGCCCCAGATGATCAGCGCGCCGGGCGCCTGGACGATGGTGGTCATGTTGGCGTCGTGGGAGTTCAGCAGCGGCGCGGCCCCGCCCTCGCGCGTGGTGCAAAGCTCGTCGGGGTCGAGGTCTTCGGGATTGTCGAGCGGACTGGGTTCATCGAGGCGCAGCATCTTCTGGACGCCGGCCTTCCACGGCACGCGCCCGTCCGGCGGATCGACGATCCAGGAGCTGCGGATCCCCCCGCCGATCCGCGCCAGGCCGGGCCCGTTGTCGGAGAATTCGCTCTCGGCCTGGCCCACCTCGTCGTGAACCTTGTCGATGAGCTCGCCGGCGTGGGCGCGGCGCGGCGCCTCAAAGGCCTCGGCCTCCGCCGGCGACACCACCAGGGTCTTCAGCGCCTTGGGCCGCTCCAGATGGGTGTACCAGGCGTTGGTCCAGGTCCCGGTCAGGTCCGGCGCGGCTTTTCTGGACGCCTTCGGCCCGGCGAGGGCGGGCCCTTGCGCGGCCAGGGCCAAGCCCGCCGCGATCCTCGCCAAGGTTCCGCGTCGCGAGATCATGCCGCCAGCTTAGTCGAACGGCGGCCGATGAGAAGGTCCGGGTCCCTCGCTGCGATGCTCAAAAAACCTTGACAACCGGCTCCAATGTGTTCACTGTTTGTTCCGTGACAAACGCAGCCGAGATGCAGGCGCGCCATGCGGAGGCGCTGAAGGTGCTCGCCGAGCGGGCGCTGGCGCTCGCCTGCGCGGTGCAGGATCGTGCGCTGGTCGCCGAGACCGACGCCGGCATGGCCGAGCTCGGCCTGGCCTTCCACCGGATCAGCCGCACGATGCGCCAGTGCCTGGCCCTGGAGGCGAAGTTCGCCCGGGACGCGGAGCAGGCCGCCCGGGAGGCGCGGACGGACGCGGCCCGCGAGCGCGGCGGCGAGGTCAAGCGGCGCAAGCAATTCCTGCGCACTGTGCTGACGCGGAACATCTGGGACGCCGACGATCAGTGCGACGACAGCGACGCGGGCGAGGCCGCCGTGCGGATGGAGCGCCTGGAGTCCCTGCTGGACGAGGACGAATTCGGCGACGACCTGCTGGCGCTGCCCGTTGGCGAGCAGATCGCGCGCCTGCGCGACGACCTGGGCCTGGCTGAGGCTGGCCTGGCGGCGGACGCCCCTGCGGTGGGCGAGGCCGGGGGCTTCGCCGCCCGCGACCCGGGCTCAGGCGGAGGCGCCTCGCCGGCCTTCGCGAGGCTCCAGCCCAACTCATCCTAAATCCGCTCAGCCCTGCGACCGCTCCGCACACCCCCCAATTGTGGCCCGCAGCTTGAAGCTGTGCCGTGGGGGGTGGCTCAGTGTGAGACACCCGAGTGCGTGAGTGGAAAACCATGTTGGACGTCGTCAACCAGAAGTCGCCCGACGAGCTGGACGTGGCGCTGGGCGCGGCCGTGCGCCTGCGTCGCCGTACGCTGGGCATGAGCCAGGAGGCCCTGGCGGGGCTCTGCAACGTCTCCTTCCAGCAGATTCAGAAATACGAGAACGGCGCGAACCGCATCTCCTTCTCGCGCCTGGTGCAGATCGCCACCGCGCTGCAGTGCCGGGTCAACGACCTGGTCGACGTGCTGGACGGCATGGGCGACGGCGAGAGCCGCGACCTGGGCATGAGCGCGCGCCTGTCGTTGCCCGGCGCGCTGGACATGCTGGCCGCCTACGAAGGCATGACGCCCCAGGCCCGCGTCCACCTCGCCGCCCTCATGCGCGCCTTCGCGGCGGCCTGAGGCGGCCGCTTACGCCGCGCGGCGCAGGTCCATGTGCTCGGGCGCTTCGGCCGGCGGCGTGCGGCGGGCGAGCACCGTCTCGCGGCGGGTGTCGATGAGTTCGCGCACGCTGATGTAGCCGAAGCCGCCGATGAAGGCGGCGAACATGGCGACGATGACGGCGACGTACGGGATCGTGGACTCAGGCATGGCGGGCTCCAGGTTGCGCCGCCAGGGTGCGGGCTCGCCGCGCCGGCGGCTTTGACCCAGATCAAGCCGTCTACTTTCCGCCGCTGCCCGTGGCCTGCCGCTCCTCCAGCCGCGCGCCCGCCAGCATGCCGGCCATGGAGTAGTTCCCCTCGTGGCAGGCGTATTCGAACACCCGTCCCTTACTCGCCCGGATGGTCTGTTCGCCGCGCCAGGGGCGGGTCAGCAGCTCCGGGTCCTCGACGGTGAAGGCGTAGAAGATCTCGCTGGGCGTGAGCTTCGTGAACCGCTCGGTCACCCGCATGGTCCCCGACGCCACCATCCGCTGCCCCTTGCCGATCACCCCGGGCCGCAGGCCGTCGGTGGTCACCACCAGGGTCGCGCCCTGCCACCAGCCCACCGAGCTCCCCAGCCAGGCCGGCGGATCGTGCGGGCCCGCCGCGGCGGCGCGGGCGTCGGCGACCAGGCGCACGATGCGCGCGTCGTGGTATTTCTCGCTCAGGAAGACCACGTGGTCGCGGGTCTGCACGATCTGGATCAGGTTGCTGTCCGGCGCCCCCAGCATCGGGGCGCCCGCCGCCACGGTGGCCAGGCAGCGGGTCGTGCCGCCCATGGTCTCCGGATTGGCCAGGTCCGCCGCCGCCGACTGGATCGGCCCGCGCGGCCCGGCCAGCGCCTCGCCCCGGGCGTTGTAGGGCAGCAGGCCGTCGGCCGGCTCGACGATGGTGGACGAGCGGATCTCGCCCTTCACCCGGGCCAGGCCCTCGCCGCGGTCGGTCCACTCGTTCTCCGCCTGACCCACCTCGCCGGGCTTGGCGGCCATCATGCCGTGCATCGCCTTGCGCGGCGCCTCATAGGCGGCCGCCTCGGCCGGCGTCATGGTCAGCCCCTTGATCCCCGCCGGCCGCTCGATCTCGGTGTAGCTGCCCAGGTCCCAGGCGCCGGAAAGGTCGCGCGGGTTGAAGCGGTGCGGGCCGGCGTCGGCCGGCGCCGACCCCAGCACCGCCAGCGCGGCGATCGCCAGCCTCCAGCGCCCACCCGCCACCTACTTGCCCCCGCCCGCCTTGCCCTCCCGCTCCGCCACCCGCGCCGCGTGCAGGATGGAGGGCAGGGAGTAGTTCCCCTCGTGGCAGGCGTACTCGTAGATCAGCCCCTCGGCCGGCCGGAACACCATCTCCGCGCGCCAGGCCTTGGTGAACTCCGTCGGGTCGGAGACCTCGAAGGCGTAGGTCAGCTCCGTCGGCCCGGTGCGCGTGAACCGCTCCGTCACCCGCGCGTGGTCGCTCAGCGGCAGGATGTCGTGCATCTTGGTGATCCCCGGCCGGAAACCGGAGGTCTCCACCACCAGGGTCGCGCCCTCCCAGTGGCCTTGGCTGACACCCATCCAGCTGCCCAGCCCAGGCTTGCGCGGCGCGCCCGGCGCGACCATCTCCACGAACCGCGTCTCGTGGTTCTTTTCCGCCACCAGCGCCACCCAGCCGGGCGTGACGACGATCTCCAGCAGGTTGGCGTCATGGGCGTTGATGATCGGCACGCCGCTGCCCGAGGCCGTCAGGCAGCGCTCGTCGGTCTCGCGGTTCTCGACGTTGTCGAGCACCTCGGGTTCCTCGACGCCGATGTAGAGCCGCTTGCGCGCCTCCGCGGTCCAAGGGATGCGGCCGTCTGCGGGATCGACGATCCACGAGGTCGGGATCTGGCCGCCCACCCGGGCCAGGCCGGGGCCGTTGTCGGGAAACTCGCTCTCGTTCTGGCCCAGTTCGTCCTTCGGATTGGAGAGCTCGCCATGCAGCTTGCGCCGCGGCGCCTCATAGGCCTCGGCCTCGGCCGGCGTGGCGTAGCGCCCGGCGAACGCCTTCGGCCGCTCCAGGTGCGTGTACCAGGCGTTGGTCCAGGTGCCGGTGAGGGTGTCGGCGGCGGCCGGGGCGTTCGGTCGCCCCATCGACGGCCCGGCGACCAGCAGGCTCAACCCCACGGCGGCCAGCGCCATTCCCTTCGTCAGATTGTCCACGATTCGGCCCCCGAACACCGGCTCACATCGCCATGTTCGGCGAACCGGTGCAAGTCGGCTCGCGGCGGCGGCGAAGCGATCCTAGGCGGCGCCCTTGGTCCCTTCGGCTATGGCGGCGTGGGAGGCGCTGGGCGCGCTGGCCGCGCCCAGCGCTCCGGCGATCACGGCCGCGGCGGCCGCGAACAGCACCGCCACAAGCTTCGACTTCAGACGCATCGTTCGGCCCCCCACGAGCACCCGGCCATGCTGGCGCACGCCCGGGTCCAGCGCATGGCGCAGATGCACTAAATCGGAGGGATCAGCCCACGCGCAGCAGCACCACCCCATGCGCCGGCACCACGGCGTGGAACGCCTTCAGCTTGCCAAGGTCTTTGTCGGCCCAGACGTCGTGCATGGCCACCGCGCCCTTGGCGCCGACGTCGGCGGCCTTGAGCTCCATGTTGGCCGGCAGGTCCGAGAGGTTGAACAGACCCACCGCCTTGGCGCCGCCCTTCAGCGGCTTGGCCCAGACTTCCAGCGGCCCCTCCTGGCGCACCCGGTCGCCCTGCTTGCCCAGCGAGTCCTGGTCGATGGCGATGACGCCCTTGTTGCCGAGGATCGCGGCGGTCTCCGGCGTCATGGTGGTCAGGTCGTTGCCGGCCAGCAGCGGCGCCGCCAGGATCGCCCACAGGCTCATGTGGGTGCGGTATTCGATGGCGTTCATGCCGCCGTTGCCGACCTCCAGCATGTCGGGGTCGTTCCAATGGCCGGGGCCGGCGAACTTGGAGAGGCCGGCCTGGCTGGTCCCGATCTGGATCATCCGGGCGAACTTGTCGGTGATATCGCCCGTGGTCCGCCACAGGTTGCCGCCCACGGACGGGCCCCACCGCCACGGCTGGTAGAAGCCGTACTGGCAGAGGCTGTAGACGATCGGTCGCCCGGTCGCCGTCAAGGCGTCGCGCATCTTCGTGTAGGCCTCGACCTCGATCGCCTGGGCCTTCTCCAGACCGCCCGCCGCCTGCATCTTCGGCCCCAGGCTGCAGAGATCGTACTTCAGGTAGTCGATGCCCCATTCGGCATAGGTCTTCGCGTCCTGCGCCTCGTGGCCCAGGCTTCCCTCGAACCCTGCGCAGGTCTTGGCTCCCGGCGACGAATAGATGCCCAATTTCAGTCCCTTGGCGTGAACATAGTCCGCCAAGGCTTTCATATCGGGGAACTTCTTGTTGGGGTGGATGACGCCCCGGGCGTCGCGCTCGCCCTCCCAGGTGTCGTCGATGTTGATGTAGCGGTAGCCCGCGGCGGCCAGCCCGCTCTTGACCATCGCGTCGGCCTGGGCGCGCACCGTGGCGTCGTCGATCTTCGCCTCGAAGTGGTTCCAGCTGTTCCAACCCATGGGCGGCGTCATCGCCGCGCCGCCGGCGGCGTGCGCCGACCCGGCCAGGCTCAGCGCGACGGCTGCGGCCCACAGTCGATTGGTCTTCATCCGGTGTCCCTCCCAGGCTTTGGTCGGAGGGTGTCACATTCGGCGCCCGGCACAACCTTGGCTATTTCGCCGGGTCGCGCCATATCTCAGACTTGCAGCCCGCCATTGGGGTTGTGCGTTCAAGGGGAATGGCATTGGCCTCTGGCCCGCCGGATTCGCGGCCGACAGACCAGGACGCCGGTCCCCTGTTGGCGGCGTTCCTTGAGACGCGCGAGAACCTGGTCATGTTCCTGGCCGCGCGCACGCGCTCCATGGCCACCGCCGAGGACCTGGCCCAGGACCTCTATCTGAAAATCGCCGCCATGGAGCCGCAGGCCGAGGTCCGCGCACCGAAGGCGCTGCTCTACCGGATGGCCTCCAACCTGATGGTCGACCACATGCGCTCGACCCAGCGCGCCACACGCCGCGACGGCCAGTGGCGCATGGATACCCGCATGACCCTGGGCGGCCTCGACGTGGTCTCTGAACCCGCCGCCGACGAGGCCCTGGTCGAGAAGGAGCGCGCGCGCCTGCTGGCCGAAGCCGTCGCCGCCCTGCCGCCGCAAATGGGCCGCGCGTTTCGCCTGCATAAGCTGGAGGGCCGTTCGCAAGCCGAAACCGCCGAGGCCATGGGGATCTCGCGCAAGATGGTCGAGGCCCACATCGCCGCGGCCGTGAAACACTTGGTCCAGAGGCTGCGGACATGATCGCGCCTCTGTTGGCCACCCGACCTAGGGGTACCGGCGTTCGGCGCCGTCTTGGTGGCTGTCCCGCGTGTTTTGCGTGGAACAGGCAGGCAAGCCGATGACGAGCCCAATGGAGAACCTTGTGTCGCGGGACAGCCAGGCTTTGGCCGAGGCTGGCGCATGGATTGCGCGTCTCGCGGACGAGGGGGTGTCCGGCGACGATGGCCTGGAGTTCGACGCCTGGCTGGCGGCGGCGCCGCAGAATCGTGAGGCCTACGGCCAGGCGCTCGTCCTGATGATGGAGTTCGAGGCTCGCGCCGAGGCGGTGCTGGCCGAACTCGTGCCGGCTGACCGCGGCCAGACGGTGGTGCCGATCACCGCGGCGCGTCGGCGCACGGCGGTTGGGGCCTGGTGGGCCGGGGCAGGCGGCGTGGCGATCGCCGCGGGCCTCGCCGTGACCGTGCTGCCTGCCTATCTCGCCGCGCCGGTGGTCACCACCTACGCTACGGACAGGGGGCAGCATCAGCACATCAGCCTCGCCGACGGGTCCAAACTCGACCTGGACGCCGAGACGCGTGCGGTCGTGACCTATTCGCGCGGCGAGCGCCGCATTGCGTTGTCCGACGGCCAGGCGATCTTCGATGTCACCCATGACGCCAACCGGCCCTTCGTAGTCGAGGCCGCCGGTCGGCAGGTCCGCGACCTGGGGACGCAGTTCGACGTCAAGGCGCAGGGGCATGAGCTGACGGTCACCGTCGCCCGTGGCCGCGTCGAGGTCGCCGGAACGGCGGGCCACGGCATCGATTTGTCGCCTGGTCAGCGCCTGGCGATCGACAAGACCGGTGTCGGCCGACTCTCCGCCGTCGATCCTGCCGAGACGTTCAGCTGGCGCTCAGGCCGTCTCGTTTACCGCGCCCAGCCGCTGGCTGAGGTGGTCGCCGACCTCAATCGCCAGTTCGTGCAGCAGACCGAAATTGCCGACCCGAAGATCGCCGATCTGCCAATCACCGGGGTGATCGTTCTCGACAACCCCAGCGCTGTTATGGCGCGGCTGTCCTTGATGCTTCCGATCAAGGCGGTACCTTCCGACCGGGCGTTAGTGCTAACCCGCAGATAGCGCCGGGATTCGGGGGCGGAGCTGACCAGGTTGAAGCGTCGGGCATTGGCGGCCATGTCGGCCGCAGGCGTCTTGGCGCTGGGTCTTGCGGGTCCCGCCAAGTCGGCGGAGTCGCGCGTGCGTTTCGCCATCGCGCCGAAGCCCTACGCCGAAGCCCTTCTCGACCTGGCCCAGCAAGCCAACATCACCCTGATCGGCGCTGGCGCCTGCGTCGGCTCGTCGCGCGAGGGTCTGTCCGGCGCCATGACCGTCGAGCAGGCGCTCAACAAGCTGCTCGGCGGCGCCGCCTGCAACTGGCGCATGATCGCGCCCGGCGCGGTAGAGATCACGCCGCCGGCCCGCAGTTCGGCTCAGGCCGCAACGCCGATCGCGGTCTCCGAGGTGCTGGTCACGGCCACCAAGCGTGTGCGGGATCCGCGCCAACTGGCTGTCTCGATGACCGCTGTCACGGGCCGTGACCTGCAGGCCACCGGCGCCAGTGACGCCGCCGAGGGTGCGGCGCAGCTCGACATCCTGTCCACCAACCTCGGCCCCGGGCGCGACAAGCTGTTGCTCCGAGGGCTCTCCGACGGAGCATACACCGGCCGCGCGCGGTCCACCGTCGCCACCTACCTCGACGACATCCCGATTAACTACAACGCACCGGACCCCGACCTGCGGCTGGTCGACGTGGAGCGGGTCGAGATCGCTCGCGGCCCACAGAGCACCCTCTACGGCGCCGGCTTCCTGAGCGGGCTCTACCGGATCGTCTCCAAGAAGCCTGACCTGGGCGCGTTCTCGACGGAGGTGCGGGCCTCCGGGGCGTTCACCGAGCAGGGCGCATTCAGTCATTCGGTCGAAGGCTACTTCAACGCGCCGATCTGGTGGGGTCTGGCCGGCGTTCGGATCTCCGCCTACGACGAGGTCGACGGCGGCTACCTCGACGACATCGGCTTGGAGCGGAGGGACGCCAACCGCACCCAGCGCGCGGGCGGACGGATGACCTTTCTTGTTCAGAATCCCGGTGACTGGTCGGTTGAGGTCACCGCGGCGGGCCAGCATCTGCGCTCGGCGGACACCCAGTACACCTTCCCCAATCTGGGCCTGCGGCGGGTGAACCACATCCTCGAGCCGCACGTGAACGACATCGGACTGCTGACCACGCGCGTGAACAAACAATGGGGCTGGGGGGAGCTGACCTCGTCGACCGGCGTCGTGCGTCACAACTACGGCAGCTTCTATGACGCCACCTCCGTGCAGGACAGTTTCACGTCGCACGCGGAAACCTCGGCCTATTCCGAGAAGGCGCGCACGACGATGATCGTCGAGGACATCTTCCTGACCTCCCGCGGCGCCGGTCCGCTGCAGTGGTTGGGGGGCCTCTATGCGTCGTCGACCGAGGAGCATTCGCCCTCAAACTTCCTGGCCCAGCTGTCGTTCGCCCCGAACGTGCCGGTCTATACTGACGACCGGCATGACCGGATTGCCGAACTGGCCGCCTACGGCGAGGTCTCCTACGAGATCGCGCCCGACTGGATGGTTGCGGTGGGCGGGCGGGCCTTCAGCATCCGCACCCGGACCACCTCGCGCGTTGACTCCGAGCGCGCCGACCCGCGCCGCCTGGAACGCGACGCCACCTTCCGCAGCATTGCGCCGAAGATCTCGCTGCAGCACGAGCTGTCGACGGGCGACATGATCTACGCGGTGATGTCGCAGGGCTACCGTCCGGGCGGCGTCAACACCGGCGGAGTCGTGGCTTTGCCGGACAACCTCGAAGCCTTCTCACCCGATCGGCTGACCAACTACGAGATCGGCACAAAGCTCCAGTTCTGGAACGATCGGCTGACCCTCAATTCGGCGGTTTTCTATGACGTCTGGAAGGACATCCAGAGCGACCAATACCGCCCGTCGGGCATCCCGTTCACGACCAACGCCGGCGATGCGGCCATTCTGGGCTGGGAGGGCGAACTCGCCTTGCGGCTGAGCAACGGGCTGTCGGCGCAGCTGAACGGCCGGGTCTCGCGGAGCCGGGTGACCCATGTCAATCCGCTGTTCGGCTCGACCCTGATCAACGGCCTGCCAGACGCGCCGGCGTTTTCAGGCGGGGCGGTGGTATCCTATGAACGAGCGCTGTTCCGGGACTGGCGCCTTCGGGTGGTCGGCGAGACCACCTACATCGGCGAGTCACGTGTGAACTTCACCAGCACCACCCAGACGATGGGCGGCTACGTCCGCACCAAGCTGCTGGCGGAAATCCGCCGCCGCGCGCTGGGGCTGCAGCTCTACGTGACCAATCCGACGAACGCCTTCAGCGATACCTTCGCCTTCGGCAATCCGTTCAATCCCGCCCAGATCCAGCAGGTC
>Ga0207711_10001846_pt1 | contig 19327 bp, 18 predicted proteins | sample KBSS34metaG_FD_184401 | JGI IMG/M metagenome (GOLD analysis project Ga0207711, IMG submission 184401) | Switchgrass rhizosphere microbial communities from Kellogg Biological Station, Michigan, USA - KBS S3-4 metaG (SPAdes) (version 2) | ecosystem: Host-associated > Plants > Roots > Rhizosphere...
CGATGGGCGCGTGGAGGTGTACGGGCCGCGCGACGAGGTCTTGCCGAAGATCGCGCCGCAGAACATCCGGCGGGTGCAGTCGGCATGAACGCGCCCTTCCTGCTCCCGCCGCAGCCGGCCACCGTCACGCCGCTGCCCGCCGGCGCCGATCCGTCGCGTGACATCCGCACCGGCACGATCCTCGCCGTGCTGTTCTTCGTGGTGTTTCTCGGCTGGGCGGCGTTCGCGCATCTCGACGCCGCGGCCTATGCGCCCGGCCAGCTCGTCGTCTCGGGCCAGCGCCAGGCGGTGCAGCACCGCGAAGGGGGCGTCGTCAGCCGGATCCTCGTGCGCGAAGGTCAGCGCGTGCAGAAGGGCCAGTTGCTGATCGAACTGGCGGGTGCCGATGTGCGCGCGCAGGAGCGCGCACTGGCGTCGCAGGCGGTCCGGCTGCTCGCACAGCGCGCGCGGCTCGAGGCCGAGGAATTCGGGCGGCCGAGCATCGCGACGCCCCCCGAATTCGCCGAGTTCAGCGGCGACGATCGCGAGGCCGCGATGCTTGCCCTGAAGCTGCAGGAAAGCGAGTTCCGGGCGCGCGCGGCATCGCTTTCCGCGCAGCGCAGTGCGCTCGACGCGCGCGCGGCGCAGTCGGGCGATCAGGGGCGTGGCTATGGCCAGCAGGTGGTCTCGGCGAAAGAGCAGCTGCGGCTGATCGACGAGCAGATCAATTCGCTGCGGCCGCTCGCCGACAAGGGCTTCGTGTCCCAGACGCGGATGCGCGATCTCGAGCGCGCGCGCGCCGAAATGCAGGGGCAGGGCGGCCAATATCAGGCGGGGGTTGCGCAGACCGCGAACGCCGCGCGCGAAAGCGAGCTGCAGCGGATCGAGGCCGAGCGCACGTTCCGCGAGCACGCGACCGCGGAGTTGCGCGAAGTCGATACGCAGCTCGGCGACGTGCTGCCCAAATGGACCGCCGCGCGCGATCAGTTGCGGCGCACTTCGATCGTCGCGCCGGCGACGGGCGCAGTGGTGGGGCTCACGGCGTTTACACCGGGCGGCGTGATTGCGCCGGGACAGAAGCTGATGGACATCGTCCCCGAGCGCATGCCGCTGGTGGTCCAGGCGAAGATCGCTCCCGACGACGCCGACGACCTTCATGTCGGCCAGCGCGCGCTGGTCAAATTCTCGGGCCTCCATGAGCGAACGCTGCCGAACCTCGAGGGCACGATCACTCGGCTTTCGGCCGATTCGCTGACCGACGAACGCAACGGGCAGAGCTATTTCACCGGCGACATCGTGGTGCCCTATGACCAGGTCAACCTGATCCGCGAAGTGCGCGGCAAGCAGTTCGACCTGCTCCCCGGCATGCCCGCGCAGGTGCTGATCCCGCTGCGCAAGCGCACGGCGCTCGACTATGCGCTCGAGCCGTTGTTCGGGACTTTCTGGGCCTCGTTCCGCGAGCATTGAGCAACGTGCAGCGCTGCAAGGGACTGGGCACGCCGTGTCGGCCTGTGGTAGGCGCGCGGCTCGGAGGCCGCGCCTCCATCTGACCCCGCCATCGCCGCCGGCACGCGATCTTCACGGTTGCAGCTGGGCCGACCGAGAAGGAAGCATGCTGCTCATACGCAAAGTCGCATCGATCGCCGGCGGTCCGGTTGCAGTACCGATGGTGCGCCATGTCATCTGCGTGTGGGGGATCCTGTAATGAGTCCGGCGCTGTTCCAGGTCGATCCGCGCGACAATGTCGCTACCGCGCTGCGCGATATCGCGCCCGGCGAGGAAACGCTTGTCGCGTTGCGCGAGCCGGTCGGCCGCGGGCACAAGGTCGCGATCCGGCCGATCGCCAAGGGTGAGCTGGTGCGCAAGTTCGGCTTCCCGATCGGCACCGCGACTGCCAACATCGCGCCCGGCGAGATCGTCCATAGCCACAATCTGTCGACGGCGCTCGCGACCAGCGGCAGCTACCACCGCGCCGGCGCGCCCGAACCGCACGATCCCGTGCCCGCGCCCGGCTTTCTCGGCTATGCGCGCGCCGACGGCCGGGTCGGCACGCGCAACGAGATCTGGGTGCTCCCGACCGTCGGCTGCGTCGCGCGCACCGCACAGAAGATCGCCGCGCAAGCCGATGCGCGCCACGCCGGGCGCGTCGACGGTGTCCATGCCTTTCCGCATCCGTTCGGATGCTCGCAGCTTGGCGACGATCTCGCCGGAACGCGGTCGATCCTCGCGGCATTGGCCCAGCATCCCAATGCCGGCGGCGTGCTGCTGGTCGGGCTCGGGTGCGAATCCAACCAGCTGGATCGGTTGCTCGAGGAAGTCGATCCGGCCGTCGGGCCGCGCATCCGCACGCTCACCAGCCAGCTTGCCGGCGACGAAGTCGAGGAGGGGCTCGCGCTGGTCGACGAACTCGTCGCGCAAGCGGCGCAGGACGTGCGCAGTGCGCAGCCGCTGTCGGCGCTGGTGATCGGACTCAAATGCGGCGGATCCGACGGGCTGTCCGGCCTGACGGCAAACCCGCTGGTGGGCCGGATGAGCGACGCAGTCACCGAGGCCGGCGGTGCGTCGATCCTGACCGAGATCCCCGAGATCTTCGGCGCCGAACAATTGCTGATGGACCGTGCGGTCGACGACGCGACATTCGATGCGATCGGCAGGCTGGTCAACGACTTCAAAGCCTATTTCGTCGCGCACGGCGAGCCGGTTTCGGAGAATCCGTCCCCGGGCAACATCGCCGGCGGAATCACCACGCTCGAGGAAAAGTCGCTCGGCGCGGTGCAGAAGGCTGGACACGCGCCGGTCACCGATGTGCGCCGCTATGGCGAGCGCATCGGCAGGACGGGGCTGACGTTGCTCGAAGCGCCCGGCAACGATGCGGTGTCGAGCACGGCGCTCGCCGCCGCGGGCGCAACGGTGATTCTCTTCACCACCGGCCGTGGGACGCCGCTCGGCTTTCCGGTGCCGACGATCAAGATCGCGTCGAACAGCGCGCTCGCCGAGCGGAAGCCGGGGTGGATCGATTTCGATGCCGGCCGCGTGCTCGAGCAGGGGCTCGACGCGACCGCGGGCGAACTGCTGCACCTGGTGCGCGACGTCGCTTCGGGCGTGCCGACCAAATCGGAGCGCAACGACGAACGCGAGATCGCGATCTGGAAGCGCGGCGTGATGTTGTGAGCCAGGCCCCGGCGCGGCGGCAGCTTGGGCGTGCTCCGTTGCGCCGCGGCACCGGGTTTATTTAGGCGTCGCCGCCGGACAAATCGCGGAAAGTTCCGCGGCATAGGAATGCGGGCTCGGCAGGGGTGTCCCAGTATCGCGCGCGCGCTGGTCGAGCGTCGGGGCGGGCGGCAGCGCCGGGTTGATGTCCGCCGCATAGGCCGGATCGGACTCCGCCATTGGCAGGCTCACGAAACGGAATCCCGCTTTACGATATTGCGCGAGCAGCCGCGGCAACATCCGCGCGTCGAATGCACCGACGTGCATCAGCAGCACATAGGGAATGTCGCGGCCATAGGCCGCCTTCGCTTCGGCGCGCGACAGCTCGGCGGATTCGCGTGCAGCATCGAGAAAGCTCTGCTCGAGCCAGGCGATCGCCTTGGCGTCGCCGCTCGTCGCGCATCGCGCATAGGCGTCGTTCCACATATAGTCGCCGAAGCCCATCGTCACTGCGGCGATGCGATAGCCGCGCTTCGCGAGCTCGGCGCGCACGGCGGCGCGCTTGGCGGGATCCTTGCCTTCGTTGAGATAAGGGTATCGGAACCAGCGCCAATCCCCGCCCTTGGCTTGGAGCACGGGTTCGTTGTGCGCGATCTCATCGATGAACGCCTCGGCGCTCACCTGGTCGAGGTCGGCATGGTTCCAGGCGTGGTTACCGAGCGGCAGCCGCGCGGCCCGCCAGCGATCGAGCATCGGTGCGGCGCTCGGCATCTTCTCCGCCTGCGCGGCATTGATGAACCCATAGACCGGCCCGGCCTTCGCCGCCCGCATCGCAGCGATCAGGGCATCGCCGACACCGACACGCGTCGCGTTCGGCGGCAATGGTCCGTGCACGGGAAGATCGTCGAAGGTGATCGCGAGCGCTGGCCTATCCTTCGCCATGGCCGGCAGCGCGGCAAGGCACAGTAGCGCGACGAGGACCTTCTTCATCGCCGCACTTCGAGCCCGCCGCGCGCGAATTCGGCAAGCTCTCGCGCAGTTGTGAAACTGTGATCGCCGGGTGTCGCGTGCTTGAGCGCGCCGAGCGCCAGCCCGGTCTCTGCCGCCGCGGTCGGTCCGTCCGCGAGCCGCGCGAGCACGCCGGCGGCAAATGCATCGCCGGTCCCGATGCGATCGACGATTTGCGGCACGTCGATCTCGGCGGTCTCGTGCGCTTCGCCGCGCGTGTCGATCCGCGCGCTGAGGCGATGATGATCGGGCCCCACGATCGTCCGCGCGGTGCAGGCGATCACGCTCAGCCGCGGGAAATGGTCGAACGCGACGAGCGCGGTTTCGCGGCGCGCGGCGGCATTGTCGCCGCCGAGCTGCCGCCCGAGTACCAGCGACAAGTCGCGATGGTTGCCGAACAGCAGATCGGCGCCGGCGATGTAGCGCGCCAGGATCGGCGCCGGATCGGGGCACCAGCGCGCCCACAGGCTGCCGCGGAAATTGCCGTCGAACGAGACCTTCACGCCGGCGTCGCGCGCCGCGGCGATCGCCGCGAGCCCGACCTCGACCGGACCGGGTCCGAGCGCGGGCGTGATCCCCGAAAGATGCAGCCATTCGACGCCCTGGAGCAGGCGTGGCCAGTCATATGCCGACGCCGGCGTTTCCGCGAACACGCTGCCCGCGCGGTCGTAGACGATCGCCGAGGCGCGCAGGCCCGCGCCCGGCGTGAGATAATAGAGCCCCAACCGGCCTGGCGCGCGGACCATGCCCGACACATCGACGCCGTGGCGGCGGATCGCGTCGACGACGCCGTCCCCGACGGCATCGTCGGGGAGCGCCGAGACCGCGGCGCTGGGCACGCCGAGCCGCGCCAGCGCCACTGCAACATTTGCTTCGGCCCCCCCGAACTGTGCGTCGAGCCGATTCTGTTGGAAGAGATGTTCCCGATCCGGGGCGGAAAGCCGCAACAACAGCTCACCGAAGCATAAAATTCGCGCACCAAGCGCCATTCGCGGCTCTCCTTTTCTGCGCGGCGCTTAGCATGCCTTGACAGCGAGTGGGAGGTCATGTTGTTAGCGCTATCAAACTGTAGCGAGGGGAGGAATGATGTCGGAATCGCGCGAGGATGCCGCATGGGATGCGCTTCCGAGCGATTGGCGGGACGGCCTTTTTCTCGGCCGAATCCTGACCGACGAGGGCCCCACGCCGATTGTGATTCGCGGTGGCGAAGCGTTCGACATGTCGCGCGTGGCGCCGACTGCCTCGGCACTGGTCGAGCAGGGCGCGTGGGACGGCGGCCAGTCGCTGGGTGAGTTCGACCTGGGCGCGGTGCGGCTGCTCAGCCCGGTCGACCTGCAATGCGTCAAGGCATGCGGCGTGACGTTTGCCGTTTCGGCGATCGAACGCGTGATCGAAGAGCGGGCGCGGGGAGACTGGTCGATCGCGACCGAGATTCGCGGCCGGCTCGAAGCGCGCATCGGAGGCTCGATCCGCGCCGTCGTGCCGGGTTCGAGCGAGGCGGCGGCGCTCAAGGCCGCGCTGATCGAAGACGGCATGTGGTCGCAATATCTCGAAGTCGCGATCGGGCCGGATGCCGAGGTGTTCACCAAGTCGCCGGTGCTTTCGACCGTCGGCGCCGGCGCGGACATCGGCATTCGTTCAGATTCCGACTGGAACAATCCCGAACCCGAAGTCGTGCTGCTCGCCGACAGCCGCGGCAAGGCGGTCGGCGCGACGCTGGGCAACGACGTCAACCTGCGCGATTTCGAAGGCCGCTCGGCGCTGCTGCTCGGCAAGGCCAAGGACAATAACGCGTCGTGCTCGCTCGGGCCGCTGGTGCGGCTGTTCGACGCGAGCTTCTCGATGGACGATGTGCGCTCGGCCGAGCTGCGGCTGCATATCGAAGGCGAGGATGGCTATCGGCTCGATGGCGCGAGCAACATGGCCGAGATCAGCCGCGATCCCGAGGATTTGCTCCGCCAGACGATGAGCGAGCATCAATATCCCGACGGGTTCGTCCTCTTCCTCGGCACGCTGTTCGCGCCGGTGCAGGATCGCGACACCGCCAATCGCGGGTTTACGCACAAGGTCGGCGACCGAGTGACGATCGAAAGCGACAAGCTCGGGCGGCTGGTCAATCGGGTCGTGACCTCGAAGTCGGCGCCAGCCTGGGAGTTCGGCATCGGCGCGCTGATGGCCAATCTCGCGCAGCGCGGCCTGTTGGGAGCGGCCCATTGAGCCACGCGGTCTATCCCAGCCTGGCCGGCAGGCGCGTGATCGTCACCGGCGGGGCAAGCGGAATCGGAGCCGGCATCGTCGAGGCGTTCGCGCGCCAGGGCGCGCGCATCGCCTTCCTCGACATCGACGCGGACGCGGGGGCGGCGATTGCCGCCCGTTTCGCGCCCGGTGGCTTCCACGCGTGCAACCTGTGCGACCTCGACCAGCTCGCCGCGACGTTCGAGCGAATGCTCGCGGATCTTGGCGGGGTCGACGTGCTGATCAACAATGCCGCCAACGACGATCGCCACAGCATCGAGGATGTGACGCCGGCCTATTGGGATGAGCGGATGGCGACCAATTTGCGGCACATGTTCTTCGCCACGCAGGCAGTGATCCCGTCGATGCGCGCGGCAGGCTGCGGGTCGATCATCAACCTGGGTTCGATCAGCTGGCACCTCGGACTGCCCGACCTGGTCGTCTACCAGACCGCCAAGGCCGCCATCGAGGGCATGACACGCAGTCTTGCGCGCGACCTTGGCCGCGACGGCATTCGCGTCAACACGATCATCCCCGGCAACGTCCAGACGCCGCGCCAGGAGCGCTGGTACACGCCCGAGGGCGAGGCCGAGATCGTCGCGGATCAGTGCCTCAACGGCCGCATCCAGCCCGCCGACATCGCGGCGATGGCGTTGTTCCTTGCATCCGACGACGCGCGGATGTGCACTGGACATGATTATTGGGTGGACGCAGGATGGCGATAATGACCAGCACCGCCGAGGCGGTCTTCCACGCGGAAGCGACGCTCGGCGAGGGACCGATGTGGCACGCGGGCGGGCTGTGGTTCGTCGATATCAAACGCTTTCATGTCCATCGCTTCGATCCCGCGAGCGGCCGGTCGCAGCGCTGGGACGCTCCCGGCCAGGTCGGCTGGGTGCTGCCGCATGCCGACGGCGGATTTGTCGCCGGCCTGCAGACGGGAGTCCACCGCTTCGATCCCGACAGTGGCGCCTTCACTGCGCTGTTCGATCCCGAGCCCGGATTGCCGGGCAATCGGCTCAACGACGCGACCACCGATCCGCAGGGCCGGATCTGGTTCGGCAGCATGGACGATGGCGAGCAAGCCGTCACCGGCCGCCTCTATCGTTTCGACGCGCGCGGGTGCGTCGATTCGGGATTGGACCCGGTGGCGATCACCAACGGCCCGGCGATCTCGCCCGACGGCAGGTGGCTCTATCACACCGACACGCTCGGCAAGCGCGTGTGGCGCGTTCCGGTCAACGACGACGGCAGCCTGGGAGAGCCGGGGTTGTTCGTCGAGATCGAGGGCGAAGGCTATCCCGACGGGTCGACCGTGGACGCTGAAGGGTGCGTGTGGATCGGCCTGTACTGCGGATGGAGCGCACGGCGTTACGATCCGGACGGCAAGCTGATGCGGAGCATCGCCTTTCCGGTCGCCAATATCACCAAGATCGCATTCGGCGGGCCGGATCTCGGCACTGCCTATGCTACGACCGCAAGCAAGGGTTTGAGCGCTGCCGAATTGGCAGCGCAACCCGAAGCGGGCAGTCTATTCGCGTTCGACGCGCAAACGGTCGGCGTGCCCGTCACGCCGGCAAGGATATAAGCAAGGGGAGTGGGTAGGATGGCAACGGCACCGGGCGCGGCCCGAGTAAATATGAGCTTCATTGCCCTGATCGTCGCCGCGGCGACGATCGGCGGCTTCATGTTCGGCTATGACTCAGGCGTGATCAACGGCACGCAGAAGGGGCTCGAATCCGCCTTCTCGCTGAGTAAGGTCGGCATAGGCTTCAACGTCGGCGCGATCCTGATCGGCTCGTCGATCGGCGCATTCACCGCCGGCAAGCTCGCCGACATCATCGGTCGCCGCAGCGTGATGATGCTCGCGGCAGTGCTTTTCCTGATCAGTGCAGGCCTGGCCGGCGCCGCCGACGGCTCGACCATGTTCATTATCGCGCGCATCATCGGCGGTCTCGGCGTCGGCGCGGCAAGCGTGATTTCGCCGGTCTATATCTCCGAAGTCACGCCCGCTTCGATCCGCGGCCGGCTGTCGAGTGTGCAGCAGGTGATGATCATCACCGGATTGACCGGATCGTTCGTCGCCAACGCCTTGCTTGCGCGCTACGCGGGCGACTCGACCGCGCCCTTGTGGCTCGACTATCCCGCATGGCGCTGGATGTTCTGGCTGCAGGCGATCCCGGCGGCGGTCTATTTCCTGGCGCTGCTCGGCATTCCCGAGAGCCCGCGCTACCTGATGGTCAAGGGCTATGAGGATCGCGCGCGCGTCGTGCTCGCCAAGCTTTTTGGTGACGTCGAGGCGGACCGCAAGGTGGACGAGATCCGCGCCAGCCTCGCCGCCGATCACCATAAGCCCAAGCTTTCGGACCTGCTCGATAAGGCCGGCAAGGTCCGGCCAATCGTGTGGACCGGCATCGGGCTGGCGGTGTTCCAGCAGTTCGTCGGCATCAACGTCGTATTCTATTATGGCGCGACGCTGTGGCAGGCGGTCGGCTTCACCGAGGCGCAAGGGCTCGAGACCAACATCCTCTCCGGCGTGATCTCGATCGGCGCCTGCCTGCTCACGATCGGGCTGGTGGACAAGATCGGGCGCAAGCCGCTGCTGCTGTTCGGTTCGGCGGGCATGGCGGTGACGCTGGCAACGGTCGCCTGGGCATTTTCGACGGCAGTCACAGTCGACGGCCATGTCTCGTTGCCGGGCAACAATGGCGTGATCGCGCTGGTCGCGGCCAATCTCTATGTGTTCGCGTTCAATCTGAGCTGGGGCCCGATCATGTGGGTGATGCTCGGCGAAATGTTCCCGAACCAGATCCGCGGCTCGGGCCTTGCCATTGCGGGGTTGTTCCAGTGGCTCGCGAATTTCGCGGTTTCGGTGAGTTTCCCGTCGTTCTCGCAGCCGCCGGCGCTGTCCTATGCCTATATCGGCTATGCGGTGTTCGCGGCGATCTCGTTCTTCTTCGTGCAAAAGATGGTCAACGAAACCAAGGGCGTCGAACTCGAGAACATGGCGGGCTAACGCCTTCCCGACGCGAATTTCGTGCAAACTTCAACGCGCCGGGTCCTCTAGCGAGGGCCCGGCGCTTTCGCGTTGGTGCACAAGTCGCCGTCACGCGTCCGCCTTTTCACCAGCGCGCCGGGCGATCAGGCGAGGGTGAGGTAGATTTCGGCTTCGATCACCCAGCTTCTGCCCGCCAGCCGCCATTTGGCGGCGTAGGTACCGGCGGCGAGGGTTTGGCCCGAGCCCGAGGCGATACCCTGCCAATGCCCGTGCTCGAGCGCGATCGGCTCGATCGGCGAGACGGTGATGGTTTCCGGGGTTCGCGTGTACAGGGTGCGCGTAGCGGAGGAGAACTCGCGTTTCCACGCCAGCAACTGCGCCTTGCGGCCCGCGATCACCGCGCTATCGGTGCCGGTGACGAGCACTGCGTCCGGCGCGAGGATCGGACCGATTGCAGCGAGATCGGCATCGGCGAGCGCGCGGTTGAATGCGGCGCGGCGTAAGCGGATTTCGAGTTCGGCGGAGGCGGTCATGCGATCGTCCCGAAGCGGCGTATGCCGATGGCTTTGCGCCCAAGGTTGGCATCGAGCAAGTCGATGAACGGATAGCCATCCGCGCGGCCTGGCCGTTACCAGCTAGCCGCCAATCCATAAGGGCAACTTATAATCGGAGCGGCAATCTCAATGAGCGGTCGCGTGTTGGCCGCAGTACATTCCGATCGCCGGTCATCGCCATCGGCGCTGCGAAACTGCTGAAAGTCGAACCATGTCGCTCACGCTGCCTGTCGATACGCGGAACGCCATGCCTGCTGCGCCGCTCATGGTCGAGGCGCAGTTGATGTTTACCGAGCGTTCGAACGATAAGCCCTACGCCTATGTCGGCACACCGCCCGAAGGCATGCCTGAGACGCGAGGCGACTATCGGCCGCACAGCGTGCACATCGAGAACGCACGCCCGATCGCTGCTCGACTGCAGTTGGATGTCGAGGGCCTCGCCGTCGCGCGCCATGTCAGCGCGGTCGGCGACTTTTGGGACGAGGCACAGACGCTTGCGCTGGGTCATCCTGAGACCGCCCGGCTGGTCCAGCACGTCACCGGCGCGTCGCGCGTAGTCGTGTTCGACCACACCCGACGCCAACGCACCGACGGCGCGCTCGATCGTGTGGCGGGGCTGCCGCGCCAACCGGCGCCGCGGCTCCATGTCGATCAGACGCACTGGTCGGGGCCCAAGCGCGTCCGCGAGATCATGGGCGGCCAGGCCGAGGCGTTGCTCGCGCGGCGCGCCGCGATCATCAACGTGTGGCGGCCGATTGCCTATCCGGCGCGCGACTGGCCGCTGGTGGTCGGCGATGCGCGAACCTTCGCCCCCGATGACCTGATCGCGACCGACCTGATTTTCCCACATCGACGCGGCGAAACCTATGGTGTCGCGTTCGATCCGGCACAGCGCTGGCTCTATATCCCCGATCTCGCGCCGGACGAGGCGCTCCTGATCAAATGCTGGGATTCCGATCCATCGGTGGCGCGCTTCGCGCCGCACAGCGGATTTGCCGATCCTACCACGCCGACGGGCACGCCTTTGCGGCAAAGTATCGAGTTCCGGACGATGGCATTCTTCGACTGAAATGGCCGCCGGGTGCCTGCGAAGTGCCCGGCGCGGCGGATCCGTTGCGAATTCGTCGCGAATGCGCACAGTGCCTTGAACCGCAGCCGGCCGAGGCGCCATAGTCGCGCGTGAACGGAAGACGGCCTTGATTCACCCGATACTCAAGATGGGTGATCCCCGGCTCCGCCGCGTCGCGGCGCCGGTCGAGAATGTCCACGACCCGGCGCTGAAGACGATCATCGCCGACATGTATGAGACGATGCACGCCGCCAACGGCGTCGGACTTGCCGCGCCGCAGATCGGAGTCGACCTGCGGCTGATGATCTTCGGCTTCGACGCGAATCCGCGCTATCCCGACGAGCCTCCGGTTCCGCTGACCACGCTGATCAATCCGTGGATCGAGCTGCTGACCGAGGAGACCGAGGAAGGATGGGAAGGCTGTCTTTCGGTGCCCGGCATGCGCGGCATGGTCCCGCGAGCCACGCATATCCGCTATGGCGGCACGCTCGAGGACGGCAGTGCATTCGCGTGCGAGGCGCATGGGTTTCATGCCCGGGTGTTCCAGCACGAGTTCGACCATCTGAACGGCGTGCTCTATCCGCAGCGCATCGGCGACATGACCAAGTTCGGGTTCATCGAGGCGCTGTTTCCCGACAGCGCGGTGGCGGCGATCGAGGGGAGTGAGTGATCATCGTCGGGACGAAATCTCGCAAATCGAATGACGAAGAGTGGGTCGAAAGCGGAGATTGACGTTAGCCGCCGCTGAACTAACCTCAGGCAATGCGCATCCCGAGCCTTCAATTACCTTCGTTGGCCTTAGCAACCATCCTTGTAGGATCTAGTTCTGCTGCGGCGCCGACCGGATGGATAGCCGATGGTGTTCGGTCCTGTACGTTCGATGCGGCCATTAAGTCGGTGAAATGCGCACAATTCCATAAGGTCGTTCGCCATCAGCTAAAGAGCGGAGAGACTTGGAGCGAGTATCACTATAAGTGGGCCGGACCGAATGGCGGCGAGGTGCGCTACTCCCCACGTGTTGGTCTAGTGGGAGTTAGTGACTTTACCATTGGGGACCTGGTAGATCCTCATTCTAGACTACGCGGTCATATGAGTAAGAACGCGGTCTCGTACGCACCGAGCCGAGAAGAATTTATTATCGGGGTTCCCGGAGAGGGTTATAAATTTGCTGTCGAAGGTGGCGGCCTTTAGTGAAGGACTAGGACGCGTTAACGTCCGGCTCTGAGGCGCTTTTCGACGGACAGCTTTGCGCACCGAACCGAGGTTGTGCGGCGGCACGATCCGTTATGTCCCTTCGAACAACTTGGCCTTTTGTGAAAGCTGATCGGCAGGTTGAACGACTCTTGCTGGCTAAAAAAGGCCATCGCATTACGTTGGGCCGACGACAGACGAGCGGGCGGGAGAAATATGGAGTTCATCTTTGAGATCGCGCTCCAATTTCTGGGCGAGATGCTCCTTCAGGTCATTTTCGAGTTTCTGCTTGAACAAGGCATTCACAGTTTTGCCGACGGGCCGAAACGGCCCAAAAGCGCGGTGTTGTCGACCATGGGGGTCGTCTTATGGGGAGCGATTGCTGGCGGGATCAGCCTATTAATTCTCCCACAATCGCTGATTTCCAATACTGTTTTCCGTGCGTCCAACTTGCTGCTGACGCCCCTGGCAGCCGGCGGAGTTATGATGCTAATCGGACGGCAGAGGAGCAAAAAAGGGAAGGAATTGGTCAGGTTGGATCGATTTGGGTACGCCTTTGCTTTTGCCTTTGCGATGGCGATAGTTCGCTACATTTGGGCAAAGTAGGGAGATTTTCGCATAGCTTTCGGGCGGACGCGATTGTGGGCAACTGGCGAGTTTCCCGGTCACTGCCGTGTTTGTGCCCACGGCCTAATCAACTATCGCTCGCAACGGCGCGGCCAAGTCACCGCCTCCCACCATTTCCACGCGATCCAGCATCAACCAGCCCTGCATCACCCGCAGTTCTTCGGCGAGCCGCGCTGCCGTCTGTGGCGGCGCGCCCGGTTCCAGATGCGCCGCCTGGACTTTGAGCGTGCGGTTCTCACGATCCGCCTTGAGATCGACGCGTGCCACGATCGCGTCGTCCAGCAGGAACGGCAGCACATAATAGCCATGCACGCGCTTTTCGGCCGGCGTGTAGATCTCGATCCGATAGCGGGTCCCGAACAGGCGTTCGGTGCGCGACCGTTCCCAGATCAGCGGATCGAACGGCGCGAGCAGCGCTTGCCCCTTGATGCGCCGTGGAACGCGCGCATCGCGGTGCAGATAAGCGGTCTGCGACCAATCGCGCAGGCGTACCGGTATCAATGTGCCGGCCTCGACCAGCTGCTCGAGCCCGGCGCGCGCATCGTCGGGTTTGAGGCGGAAATAGTCGCGCAGGTCGGCCGCCGTCGCTACGCCGAGGGCGCGGGCGGAGCGTTCGAGCAGCTCGCGTCGTGCGTCGTCCGGGCTCGGTGTCGGAGCATCGACGATCGCGCGGGGAAGCACGCGCTCGGGCAAGTCGTAGACGCGCTCGAAGCTGCCGCGCCGCGCCGCGGTGGTGATCTGCCCGCTCCAGAACAGCCATTCGAGCGCATGCTTGGCATCGCTCCATTCCCACCAACCGCTCTTGCCGCGGGTTTCGCTGATATCGGAGGCCGCGAGCGGGCCTTCGTCGGCAATGCGGGCAAGCAGCGCGTCCGCCTCGGCGCGTCGTTCGCCCGCGTACGGAACCATGCTACGCCACATGCCTTCACCGCGTTCGGCCCGCGCCATCCGCCAGCGCAGCAACGGGCGGAATTCGAGCGGAAGCAGCGAGGCTTCGTGCGCCCAATATTCGAACAAGCGGCGCGGACGACCCCAGGCCGCGGCGTCGAGCAATTCGCGCGGATAGGCGCCCAGCCGCGAGAACAGCGGCAGATAATGCGCGCGGACCAGCACATTGACGCTGTCGATCTGGTGCAGGCCGACGCGCGCAATCACCCGGCGCAGATGCCCTTGGTTGATCGTTCCGCCGGGTCGCGGCATCCCGAACCCCTGCGCCGCGAGTGCGACGCGCCGGGCTTCGGAAAGGCTCAGCGTTTCAGTCAGCGTGCGTCCGCCTGGTCGGGTTCCATCGCGCGACGCTAGCCCGCGACATGGTCGCGGCTAGCGGAGCCGCATCGTGCGTTACCGCGCCGACGCTTCGCGCTTCCCGTCGACTCGCCGCGCGACACTCCACGGATTGGCTTGCTGCGCCGCCGGCGGCAACAGCGTGTCGGCCAGGTTCTGGAAGCACACCGGTCGCAGGAACCGCTCGATCGCCAGCGTGCCGACCGAAGTCGTGCGCGTGTCGCTGGTGGCAGGGAAGGGGCCGCCATGGACCATCGCGTGGCTCACTTCGACGCCGGTCGGCCAGCCGTTCGCCAGCACGCGGCCGGCACGGCGAACGAGCAGCGGCATCAACTTGGCCGCCTCGGCCTCGTCCTCGGTCTCCATCTGCAGCGTGATCGTGAGCTGGCCCTCGAGCGTCGCGAGCACCTGCGCGAGCTGCGCCGTGTCGCCGCAGCGCACCACCACCGAGGACGAACCGAACACTTCGTGCGACAATGCCGGATCGGCCATGAAGCTCGCGCAGTCGGTCTCGAACAGCGCGCCGACCGCCTGGTTGACGCCTTCGCCGACCCGCCCGCGCGCGCGTTGCTTGACTGCGGAATGCGATGCCAGGGCTTCGACGCCCTGCTCGAAGCTGGCGTGGATTCCGGGGCTGAGCATCGTCGCAGGCTGACAATCGCTCACCGCGGCCGAAGCCGCTTCGATGAACGCATCGAGTTGGGGGCTGTCGATTGCCAGCACGAGACCCGGATTGGTGCAGAACTGCCCCGCGCCCATCGTCAGCGATTGCACGAACCCTGTCGCGATGGCCGCGCCCCGCGCCGCAAGCGCGCCGGGGAACAGGATCACCGGGTTGATGCTCGACATCTCGGCATAGACCGGGATCGGTTCGGGGCGCGACTGTGCGATCTTGAGCAGCGCGATGCCGCCGCCGCGCGAGCCGGTGAACCCGACTGCCTGGACGCGCGGATCGGCCACCAGCGCGCCGCCGAGCTCGCGGTTGTTGCCGGGCAGGAACGAGAAGACGCCAGCCGGGAGGCCGCTCGATCGCACCGCGCTGCTGATTGCGCGCGCGACGAGTTCGCCGGTGCCGGGATGCGCCGAATGGCCCTTCACGATCACCGGGCAGCCCGCGGCGAGCGCCGAGGCGGTGTCGCCGCCCGCGACCGAGAAGGCGAGCGGGAAGTTCGAAGCGCCGAACACCACGACCGGCCCCAGCGGCAGCTTGATGCGGCGCAGGTCGGGACGCGGCAGCGGCGCGCGATCGGGGAGCGCCGGATCGATGGTCACATCGAGCCAGTCGCCCTGGCGCACCACGTTCGCGAACAGCTTGAGCTGGCCGACGGTGCGTCCGCGCTCGCCTTCGAGCCGGGCGCGCGGCAGGCCGGTTTCGGCCATTGCGCGCTCGATAAGTTCGTCGCCGATCGCGAGGATCGCTTCGGCGCAGGCGTCGAGAAACGCGCCGCGCGCTTCGGGCGTGGTCATCGAATAGACCGGAAACGCGGCCTCCGCGAGGCCCGCCGCGGCGTCGACGGCGTCGAGGCCCGAACAGGAATAGGTCGGTTCCATCGTCTCCCCGGTGGCCGGGTTGATAGCATGGAAGCGGTGGTCGGCCTGTCGGGCCTCGCCACCGATCAGCATTGCGCCGTCGATCATGTGTCTGCTCCGCTTAGACGAATCGGTTGATCAGATTTTCGAACCGCTCCTGGTGGCCCGATCGCGGCTTGGGGTCGATCGCCTTGCTCTCGGCGAGGTCGGCGATGCCGGCGAGGTCGAGCTTGCCGATCTCGGCCGCGAACGGGCCGTCCCAGCCGGCGTAGCGCTCGTTCCGCCAGCTATCGAGCCGGCCGTCCTCGATCAGCGCGGCGGCAGCCAGCAGCGAACGCGCGATCGTGTCGACGCCGCCGATATGGCCATAGAATAGGTCCACCGGCTCCACGCTCTGGCGGCGCACCTTGGCGTCGAAATTGAATCCGCCATTGGTGAAGCCGCCCGCGCGCAGGATCTCGATCATCGCGAGCGTCAGCTCGGGCACCGAGTTGGGGAATTGGTCGGTGTCCCAGCCGTTCTGCGGATCGCCGCGGTTGGCGTCGATCGAACCGAAGATGCCGAGCGCGGCAGCGGTGGCGATATCGTGCTCGAAGGTGTGGCCGGACAAGGTCGCGTGGTTGGCTTCGATGTTGACGCAAACTTCCTTCTCGAGCCCGTAGCGCTTGAGAAAGCCGTACACCGTCGCGCTGTCGAAGTCGTACTGGTGCTTGGTCGGCTCGTGCGGTTTCGGTTCGATCAGGATCGTGCCCTTGAACCCGATCTTATGCTTGTGCTCGACGACCAGGCTCAGAAAGCGGCCGAAATTGTCGAGCTCGGTGCCAATCTTGGTGTTGAGCCCGGTGTCATAGCCTTCGCGGCCGCCCCACAGCACATAGTTGGCGCCGCCCAGGCGATGCGTCGCTTCGAGCACGTCGCGCACCTGCATTGCGGCGAAGGCGTAAACCTCAGGATCGGGGCTTGTCGCGGCGCCCGCGGCATAACGCGGGTGGCTGAACAGGTTGGCGGTGCCCCACAGCAGCTTGCGGCCGGTTTCGCCCTGCAGCCGCTCGAGATCGGCGACGGCCTCGGCGAAGTTGCGGCGATGCTGCGCGACGCCCTGCGCCTCGCCCATCACGTCGACGTCGTGGAAGCAGTAGAACGGCAGGTCCAGGCGCGTGAAGAAGTCGAACGCTGCCGCGCGCTTCATGGCGGCGGCGCTATTGTCGTTCGCGCCGGCGTGCCACGGGCGACCGAAGGTACCCGCGCCGAACACGTCGGAGCCCGGCCAGCAGAAGGTGTGCCAGAAGCACACGGCGAAGCGCAGATGGTCCTCCATGCGCTTGCCGAGTACGACGCGGTTCTTGTCGTACCAGCGATAGGCGAGTTCGTCCTCGCTGTCGGGGCCCTTGTAGGTGACGGGGGCGATATCGGCGAAATAACCGGCCATCAGGCATTCCTTTCGGTGAGACGGGGATAGGCTTGGCGGAACGCTGCGCGCTTGGGCGCGAGCCGTTCGGCGAGTTCGGAATCGGGTTCAATGACATGCGCGACGGGCGGGGCGGCACAGACCTCCACCGGATCGCCGCCGTCGACCGCGAGCTGTGCGAGGCGGGCGCCGCCGAGCGCAGGGCCGACTTCGCCACCTTCGAGATAAACGAGTCGCGCGCCCATCGCCGCCGCGATGGTGTGTCCCCAATAGCGCGAGCGCGCACCGCCGCCGATCACGGCGAGTTCCTCGACCTGCGTGCCGGCTTCGCGCAGCGCGTCGAGCCCGTCGGCAAGCGCGAACGCGACGCCTTCGAGCACGGCCTGCGCAAGCCGCTCGGGGCCGGTGTCGTTGTCGAGCCGCAGGAACGCGCCGCGGATGTGCGGATCATTGTGCGGGGTGCGCTCGCCCGACAGATAGGGCAGGAACAGTTCGGGGCCGCTCGCCGGTCCGGCTGCTTCGGCGCGCGCGAACAGCGCGGCCGGTCCCTCGGCACCCGTCAGCCGCGCCGCCCAGTCGATGCATGAAGCTGCGCTCAGGTGCACCGACATCTGATGCCAGAGTCCGGGCAGGCAGTGGCAGAACGCGTGCACCGCGCGCGCCGGATTGGGACTGAAATTGCGGTTGGCGACGAAGATCACGCCTGAAGTACCGAGCGACAGCAGCGCCTTGCCGTCGGAGACCACGCCTACGCCCGCCGCGCCCCCGGCATTGTCGCCGGCACCGCCCGCGAGCGGGACCGCATCCATGCCCCAGCGTGTCGCGATCTCTGGCCGCAACCTACCAGCGACATCGCTGCCTTCGACGAGCCGGGGCATCGCGCTTTCGTCGAGTCCGCACGCGGCGAGCATCGTGTCGCTCCAGCGCCGGGCGGCGACGTCGAGCCACAGCGTGCCGGCCGAATCCGACATGTCGGATGCTTTCTCGCCGGTCATGCAAAAGCGCACATAATCCTTGGGCAACAGCACGCTGCGGACCTTCGCGAAGACCGCGGGTTCGTGTCGCCGCACCCAGGCGAGCTTGGGCGCCGTGAAGCCCGGCATCGCGATATTGCCAGTGATCGTGCGCAGGGCAGGCACCAAAGTCTCGAGTTCGGTGCATTCGGCGAACGAGCGGCCGTCGTTCCACAAAATCGCCGGGCGCAGCGGGCGATCGTCGGCGCCCAGCAGCGTCGCGCCGTGCATCTGGCCGGCGAGTCCGATGCCGCGTACCTGCGCGCGCAGCCCGGCATCGAGCGCGAGCACCGCAGCCTCGGTCGCGGTCCACCAGGCATCGGGATCCTGCTCGGACCAGAGCGGATGCGGGCGTGCGACGGTGAGCGGCGCGGTCGCCTGGTCGCGCACGCCTCCGGCAACGTCGAGCAACACGGCTTTCACGCCGGACGTGCCGATATCAATCCCCAGGAACATCCGCTGGATGCCTCTCCATCGTCTCTCTCTCGGGGGTTCCGTTAGCGCTAACAATGTCGCGCGACAAGGGCGTCCGTGTCCCATGCGGAAACGGCGCATGTCCGCGCGCCAAGAGGGCGTGCGTGTGGTTCGCCGCGCATTTTGGAACGGCCTCCGAGAGCGTCGCGACCGCATATCGGCAACTCGGCCCCGACACGCTCGAACGCGCCCCGCGTCGGCTTCGGCTGGCGACGGATGTCTCAGAACGCGAATAACGCATTCAAAACTGTCCTTTCGTGCGCTACCCAATCGATCCGACCCGGAATAAAGACCTTGCCAATATGGACGAAGCGCAGATCGACCGCTTGGGCACCCGCCACCGGGAGTGTCTTCGCCTCTATGGCCGACGCTACAAGGTCAAGGAAATCGCCCGCGAGCTCGGCATCTCCGACAATACGGTAAACGGCTATCTGACCGAGGCTGCGCGACTTCTCAACGTCGGCCGAGGCGAGGCGGCGGCGCTGTTGCTCGCGCATGAGACGGCCCACCCGAATTCGAGGGGCCGATTTTCGGCGGGTGACGACACCCCTCCACCGCCGTCAAGCCCGGTACCGCAACGGGTGGCGACCGAATCGGTATCGGTCTGGTCGGCGATCTTCCCGTTGCGACCGACGGGAGGACAATCGAACACGTTACCTTGGCAGACGCGCATCCTCGCGATCCTGATCCAGCTGATTCTGTTGATCCTGCTGGTTGCAGTCGCGGTGGCGATGTACACGATCTATCTGAAGCCCTTGGGCAGTCTGCTCAGCTAACGCGGTTCCCTCCCATCCTTGAACGAAAAGG
>Ga0207711_10001847_pt1 | contig 19325 bp, 26 predicted proteins | sample KBSS34metaG_FD_184401 | JGI IMG/M metagenome (GOLD analysis project Ga0207711, IMG submission 184401) | Switchgrass rhizosphere microbial communities from Kellogg Biological Station, Michigan, USA - KBS S3-4 metaG (SPAdes) (version 2) | ecosystem: Host-associated > Plants > Roots > Rhizosphere...
CGGGCGACGAGATCCGCCGCGATCGCCGACGCCGACTGCGTGCGGTACTGTTTCGTCACGAGCACGAACCCAAACTGCCACGTGTAGTCGACGCACCGGACGTCGGCCTGCACGTTCGCGGGTCGGTCGCCGACGTAGAGTTGCTGCACGGTCAGCGCGAACCCGGCGTAGAGGCGCCCCGCGGCATTCTTGGATCCGCGCGTGATGATCACTTCGGCGCCGGCCGCAGGGACCATGTCTTTGACGCGGAACCCGCAGGTGTTCGGGGTCTCGTCGAGTTCGTCGGTGATGGTCAGTGAGTCGAGCAGCACGCGGTGCGGCGTCGCGCCCCACCCGACCTGCACGCCATCGATCGCAATAAACACCTGACTACTGACATAGCCGCCGCGCGACGCGCCGCCGCGCATGATCTTACCGAGCGCATACATGCGCGCCTTCTCGCCGGCGGTCAGGGTCGCCATGCTACGCGGGTAGGCGGCCGCCGCCGCTGCTGAAATTGTAGGTGAGCGCGTCGCCGATCAACCGGGCGAGTTCGTTCTGCGTGCCGAGGATGTTGCCCTCGACGGTGAGATTGACGGTCGGCGGCGGCCCCGGCGTGCCCCAGCCGAGGAACCCGTCGCCAAACTTGCGCTCCAGTTTCTGGATCACTTCGCCGGTCTTGGGGTTGACCAGAAATTGGTTCCCCATGCTGTCGCCGACTTGCTTGAGCCCGCCCGACGAGGCCGGGCCCTGCCCACCGGGGTGCAGCCCCCACGTATTCGACGCGTCGGCGACCTGCTGCAGCGCGCCGAGGGCGGCGCCAGAGGCGGCCGCCTGCGCGGTCTGTGCGGCGGTGAGCTCGTTCGTGACGTCGACCACGGGCTGGAGGGCGGCGGCGGCGGCCATGGCGGCGGCACTAAAGTCGTTGAACTGCAGCGCCTGCTCCGCGGTGAGATTGCCATTGCGGGCCATCGCGGTCATGGCCTCGTCCATCACTTTCTGGAGGTCGACGAGTTGTTCGTGGCTCAACTTCTGGACGGAGTTCCCGAGCAGGAAGATCGCCTCGGTCCACTGCGTCGCCTTCTCGATCGCGTCCTTGCCGAGCGCTTGGTCGCGGATCGCCAGCACCGCGTCCCAGTGGGTTTTGAGTTCCGCGGTGATGCGCGCGTGTTCTTGCTCCGAGGCCTTCGCGGCCGCCTGCTCCGACTTGAACGCGGCCTCCACGGCGGCGATCTGGCTCGCGGTCAACTTGTAGGCGGTCGCGACGGTCTCCATGGACACGCCGTGGTCGAGCGCGGCCTTCGCCGCGGCGATCGTGGACGCGGCCATGGTCTTCAGCACCGCGTCATTGTTCTGCGCGGCGACCCGCACCGTGTCCATCGCCTTGGCCCACGCCTCGTCGGCCTTCGCGGCCTCTTCGTTGGCCTTCGCGGTCTCCTTCGCACCTTTCTTCAGGTCGTCGACCCATTGTTGATTGATCGCCCGGGCTTCGTTGATATCCGTGATCGTGCGCTTCGCATGATCGGACGCGAGCTTCAGCACGTCGGCGTTCGCGCCGGCGGTCGCCCCGACGAGGTCGCCCCACCCGAGCCACTTCGCGGTCGCGTTGGCGATCGCTTGGTCGAGGTCGACGTTGAACCACTTGAGGATGCTCACCGCCCCGCGCCCGACGCTCCAGGCGGCGAGCGCCGTGCTCACCACGAGCCCCGCCGACGCGAACTTCCCGAGCTCCCCCACGCTCTTCCCGGAGGCCGCCCCGATGTCTTCGATCCCTTTAATCGCCGGCCCGATATGGATCCCCGCGGCGCCCAGGATCCCGTCGAACTGCCGCATGCTCGTCGTCAGGGTGTTCACCCCCGGCGTCGTCTTCGTCGTCACCGTCCCCATGTTGGCGATCGCCGTCCCGGTCTTGACGGTCGACATCTCGAACAGGTTCAGTTGCTGTTCGGCCTTCCCCACTTCGCTGTTGAACGCGGAGAAGTCGGCGTCGAATTGGGCGGTGATCGCCATTTACTTTTTCAGGTCCGCCACGATCAGTTCATAGACGTCGCGCGGGAGCTCCGCGACCCACTCGTACTTCCAGTGAAACGTCCGCGCGATCACAAGGTCGGTCATGAGGCCGGCGCGGTGATACGGGTTTTTTTTTGCGCCTCCAGGGCGGCCTCTTGCTGCTCTTCGTGCGCGGTCACGACGGCGATGAGTTCGCGATAGGTGTCCTGATCGAGCCCGTCGATCGTCGCGGCCCGAATGTCGTCGGGCTCGTCGGGGCGATACGGCAGCGGCTGCCCGTCGAACCCGACAAACGTCCACCCCACGATGTAGGCGAGCAGCTTCGCCATCCCGATCTTGCGGTGGTCGAGCGTGACGCGCTCCCCGTCCGGCGTGTCCTTGAACTGGCTGACAATCAACTGCCGATACTCGCCGGCGTTGAGGGTTTTCTTGACCGTGACGCTGTCGCCGTCACTGAGCGGCAGACGGACGACGTCCGGAGCGACGACACGACAGCGCGGCATTACGCCTCCATCGGCCCGAGGGCCGCGGTGATCTGCTTGTCCTGCACGGTGACCGCTTGCACCGGCCAGCACCAGTACCCGCCCTTACGCGGGGCGTTGAAGAGCAACGGCCGCTGCTGCAACTTGTACGGGTCGACGCGCGTGACCGTGGCGACGAGCGACCACTGCGCGCGGGTGCGCGATTTGTAAATGCGCCAGGAGCGGCACACCGCGGCGGTGTGCCACGCCCACGAGATCGTCGCCTCGCCGCCGGTCACCACGAGTTCGTCGAACATTTACGGATGGATCCCGGCGACCCAGGCCGTACCGTTCCAGTTGCAGTCGCTGCCGTTCCCCATCTCGACGTGCTGGCCGATCGTCCAGTTGGTCGCGGGCGACGCGACGATGCCGGTCATCGCCGCGAGATTGGCCGGCGGGGTTGCGCCGGCGGGCGTGAAGGTCCCCGGCAATCCGGCGGTCGCGCCGGTCGCGACGATCTGGCCGGGCACGGTCCACGAGGCCGCGGCGGCCCAGGTCCCCTTGACGGTCGGCGCCGACAGCGACGCATCAATCGACGCGTTCAGGTACGCGAGGCCCTGCCACTTGAACCCGGGCTCCTGATTGTTGACGACGAGTTGCAGCGTGCCGGGCGTGCCGGCGTCGGCCGCCTTCCAGAGCGCGAGATCGCTGCTGTTCCAGAATCCGCTCACGTCGCCCTTGAGGTCTTTCATGCCGGGCACGTAGACGCGGTTGGTGTCGCCGAAACACGTCACGTCTTCCATCTCGGTTTCTTCCGAGAGGGTCCACGCGTTGAGGGAGATGATCTCGACCAGCGTCGTCCCGCCCGTCGGATCCCAACTGACTTTCCCGAATTTGCCGGTCTTGATCGACATGTGTGTGTCTCCTTAGTCGGTGTCCGGATCGCCCGCGACGCGCGCCGCGCCGTGGGCATAGAGCAGGCTGATCACGTCGTACAGGGCCTGGCGCCGCCCCGCCGCCGTGATCGGGTCGAACGTCGGATGCGGCTGGACGAACCCGCGGTTGTACCCCTGCCGGGTCTGGCGCACCACGGTCCCGTGTTCGTAGAGATGGGCGTACGGCGCCCGACTCTGCACTTTCGCGCCGGCCAGCAGGCGCGAGCCCCGCGAGGGCTTGACCACGAGCATCCGGCGCAGCCGGCCCGTCTTGCCGCGCGGATAGGTCGCGTAGACCCGGTCCTTCGCGACCTCGGCCGCGGACACCAGAATGTCGTTCGCCTCGGCCACGAGATCGGGCGTGGCGGCCCGTAATTCCCGTTTGAATTCGGTGAGCCCGGTCCAGGTGACGCCCTTGGCCGCCATCAGTCGAACACTTCCGTACAGGCCAGTTGGGTTTGAAAGTCGCGCTCGCCGCGATTCACGACGCTGTCGACGTGATAGACGCGGCCCTTGAGGTGGACGCGGGTCGCCGTGGTGATCCCGGCGTGATAGTGCCCGACCAGCGTGAGGAGGCCGCCGGCCTCGGGCAGCGGCGTGCAGTACCACGTCGGCGGCGTGAGCAGCCGGACCCCGCCGGCGCCGTCGGTCTCGTCGAGCGTGACGATCTGCGTGTACGCCCCGATCGCCATCACCCCACCGTCGGATCGCGGTAGGCCGCGAGCAGGGTGTAAATCTTCGGCCAGGGATCCGCCCCGTCGCCGTCGCCGCGGTCGCTGTAGTAGTACGCGGTGAGGAGCAGGATCGCGTGCGTGACGGCCTTCGGCGCGGTCGTCGCGTCCCACGTCGGATCGGCGCCGACATGCAGGTACGACAGGATCGCTTCCTGCGCGGCGTCGAGCTTCTGCTGGACGTCGGCGTCATACGCGGCGTCGGTGAGATGGAGATGCGTCTTCGCCTGCGCGAGCGTCCAGAGCGGCGGCAGCGTGACGCGCGAAAACTCCAGCGTCACGGCGTCACCGCCTCGGGTTGCGCGTCGGTCGCCGGGGGCAGGGGGGCCACGACCGGCGTCGAGGCCGCGCGATCCGCGAGCTCGCTAATCGGGTAGTACTGCTGCTGCAGGTACGGCATCTCGCCACCGGGCACGGGCCCGAGGCCGTAATACGTATCGCGCACTTCGTTGACCGACATCCCGGCGGCGATCGCCGTCTTGGCGGCGGTCGTGCGCGTCGCGGTATCCATCCAAATCAGCAGCGTGTCGTCAAATTCGAGCGACAGATAGAGCGGCAGTTCGAGCCCGTCGCCCAGGCACGCGGCGATGCTGGCGAGATGCGGTTCGAGACACTGCGACTTGTACTGCAGCTGTGACGCTTCCGCGTTCGCATACGGCGGTTGCTTGTTGCTATTCAGAATGCTGATCGGCATCCCGAACACTTCGCAGATTTTTTCTTCCGTCCACCCGAGTTGCGCGATCAGTTCCGAGTCCACCGCGGACCCGCCGATATCGTGATAGGTCATCCCCTGATCGGTGAGCATGATCTCGCCGGTCTTGAAGTTCGCGAGCGTCGACTTGATGCGCTCGGCCGAGGCCGGATCGAGTTTCGTCGGCGCGACCAGCATGCCGGCGGGCCGCCCGCCTTTCGCAAAAAACGTCGTGCTGCTCGCCTGGATCGCTTGCGCCTGGGTGACCGCGCCGCCGATCGCGTAGAGCGGCGAGACGCCCACGAGCGGATGCCAGAGACAATTCCACCGATCGTGAATCAGATCCGCCGCGCCCACCACGACGGGCTCGGTCGCTTGCTGGAGCCCCGCGAGTTCGTTCGATTGCAGTTCGTAATACACACTGCCGTCGGGGGCGACGAGCGGTTTGACTTTCAGGGGATCGAGGATGTAGATCGCCTTCACGACGCCGCGCTCGTCGCGCTCTTTCAGGACGTAGGTATTCCCGTAGAGCAACTTGCTCAGCATCCACTGTTCGTAGAACTGCTGCGGGGTCTGGTAGCGATTGGGGCGGCGCAGGACCGGCGTATACGCGGAGTTCGTGGTCTCGAACCAGAACCCATCGCCGTCGAGTTCGAGCAAGAGCGGCGGCGCGATCTTGGCGATGTCCTGGGCGATGCGCGAGACGACCCCGAAGACGCTCGGGTTCGCGAGCGCGTTCTCCGTCGGCAATGAATCATTCAATTGCCACGCGCCGGTATAGGGCTCGCGGATGATCGGCGACCACCCGCCGCGCGCGACCGTCAGCATGGACGTCACGCGCGCGGCGAGACTCGTGAGGAGGCCCACCGGACTATTCCGGGGCGTCCGCCATCTGCGCGGCCAGCGACGGGGCCGGGTAGGCCGCCGCGGTGAGGTACTTCACGGCGTTCGCGTTGGCCTTCTTCCAGGTGATGAATCGCTCCGCGCGCAGGGCGACTGTGTTCATTTGGAACATCGAGATCGTGACCGTCGTCGCGAGGACCGGCGAGTCGGGCGCGGAATCCATTTGCAGCGAGGCTTCCGTGCTCGCGTCGATCGTCACGCCGCCGTCGTCGGCCTTCATAATCAACGCGGGTTGCAGCGCAATCACGTTGCTCCCGACCGTCTGCGACGTGATGAACTTCAGCCCCTTGTAACTGCCGCCGTTGATGTCGATCCCCGGAAACACCGGCGATCCGCTCGCGTCGGTCTTGAACGACAGCGCGAGCGCGTTGGTCGGCGACATCAGGAAGGTGACGCCGGCGACGCTGATGTTGTTGTTCACAAAATGCTGAATCAGCCCGAGAATGTCGGCGAGCGGATTGGCAGTCGCCGCCGCGGTCGGTGCGCCGTTCGTGATACTGGCCGGCGACACGCCGGCGACCGCCGCGACCGCCGGGTTGATGAATTGCCCGTCGAGGAACGCCGCGATCCCGGCGACCATTTCGCGCCGGACGACCTCTTCGGCCTTGGGACTCGACAACTTGACGAGTTCCTGGGTCAACACAATGATCCCGGCGACCTTGGCCCAGTCGAGCGCGACGCTCCCAAAGGTCAGCGACGTCACGGGTTTGGGTTTCATTTCCCCGACCCACGAATACGTCCCGCCGCCGGTCTGCATCGGGATCTTCGTGTTGAACGGCACCTCGTTGAACCCGCCGATCTTGTCGATGATCGTGGCGGCGCGCATCAGTTCGATGAAGTCGCTGGCGATGTTCTGATTCACGAGCGGCCCGGCCCACACGGCGTCCGTCGCCGTGCCGGGCGCGACTGCGGCCTTGAGCGCGAGCGCGACTTCCGGTGTGCTGTTGTCCCAGTGCGACGCAAAGCGCGCGACCCAAGTCGTGGGCTCGATCCCTTCTGCTTTCGCGGCGATCCGCGCACAGTGATAGCGGATAAACGCGGTGCCGGCTGGCAGATTGGATTTCACCGACACATGCCCGTACGGCGAGACGATCCGCGGGGTGTAGGTGGGCACGGCGGTCGCCGTCGCAATCAATTGCTTCTCGGTCTCTTTCCAGCGCCCGATCTGGGTCTGCAGCCCCTGGGCCTTCTGACTCCAGGCCTCGTGCTGCGACTGCTCGGCCTCGGTGAGATCGCGGTGTTCGTTCTCCGCGGTCGTCATCGTGTTCAGCATGCTCTGGGCGACGATCGCCCGCTCGGACTCCAGACCGTGAATGCGTTCGGGGATCGTCGGATTGCTCATGGCAGACTCCTGCGCCAGAGATTTCACCAAGCGAATGCTGGCGCTTGCATTCATGGGAATTGTGACCAGCGAGAGTTCGGCGATTTCGGATTTGCTGATGCGGCGCGCGCCGGCGCGGACGCGGTCGGCCCCGGCCTCCAGGACGCGCAGACCGACCGACACGCCACTGATCACGCCGGCCTTGATCGATTGCCACGCCTCGTCGACGCGCGTCTTGAGCGTCCCGAGTTCCTCGATCTCCGGAATCTCGGCGTCGAACAGGATCCCCTGCGCGGTCGCCGTCAAGATCGCGGTGCCGATCGGTTGTCGCGGATCGTGGTGCCAGAGGAGCGTGACGGGGTTGCGGAAGGTGACGCCGGCCGGGTCGACGATATCGCCGCCGCGGTCGAGTTCGGGGGTGGACGCAATGCCACTGAACCGGCGGCCGGCCGGGGCGACGGACTTGATGTCGAGCAGGCTATAGGCGCGGTCCACGGATGGCCGTGGACTATATCCGACGATATATTGACGTGGATAGCGAAATCTGTTTAGCCCATGTAGGCGGCCGGCCGTGCCCACTTCCGGCGCACCTGACGCCACGCCAGGTCATACGTTCGGGTCTCCGGCGGTTGATAAAGTTGGCAGAACGGCATAAATCCCAGTTGGAGTCTGAGAGGAGCCGTGCGTATGGATCGTGAAGTGACGTGGGCGCTCGTGGATCAGTGGGTGGAAGCGCTGTACGCCGCGATTGTCACCGAACGCGATGAGTCGTTACGTGAGTCGTTGCGGCCCGTCGTGGCGGAACTCCTGTCTGCCTCAGAGACCACCCGACGCCAGCTTCAGGAGGAGATTCAAGTTTTCCGTGAGCGTGACGCTTCTGCTGTTGCCATCATTGAGACACGCAATCAGCGAGTGTCCGAACTAGTGGTGCAACTTGGGGCCGTGGAAGCCGAGAAGGCCGCCCTGCAGCAGGAGGTAGAACGGCTCCTGAACGATCACGGCATGGCGATGGAGTTCGTGCGTGAAATTGCAAACCCGTCGTGCGAATGGGGTTGCAGCAGCCATCCGGAAGAGCCGCCCTGTCTTCATTGCCGCGCTGCCGCGTGGCTCCACGGGGAGGAGAAACACGACAAACTCACGGCCCTGCAGCAGGAGAACGAGACGCTGCGGAAGGCCATGGATGCGTTGATCGAGAAGTGGCAACGGCTCGGGAATGAAGAGTTGGCAGAGGCCACTAAGCAGGGGATGCTAGCGGCGTCGGTCGCGGCGTCGATGCGGTTGCATTGCGCGAGAGAACTGGAAGCCATCCCGTCAGTCTCCCTCCTCACCCAGCAGGGGGAGAAGAACAGTAAGGAGGCTTAGACATGACACTGATTCTTGTGCTCTCGTGGTGGTTTCTCGTTACCGCCCCACACTCTAGCGATCCGCCGCAATCATTCGGGCCTTATGGGTCTGAGGAGATGTGCCAGATCGCTGGGCACCAGTCGTTTCCAGATGACGAACGATTCATGACGCCGGCGCAGCTCGCCTATAGCCTGGAAGTGGCGAAGTGCTCAGAGAAGACGCTGGATTGTGAAATCGCCGCGGATCATGCGGCCGGAACAATGGCGGATAGCCGACGAACGCGAGGGCATCATCCGGTGTCCACTGATTGCGGGCGACAAACACCCGGATCACCCGATCACCATCACCGCATACTCGGGGGCCTGAACGTTCCGCTCCATCGCATCGATCGCCTGGATCAGCGCCACGACGCCGTCAATCCGTTCGGTCGAGGCCTTCTTCGAGGGCTTGAGATTGCCCGCCGGGTCGGTTTCGACCGACACATTGCCGACATTCCACCGCAGGACCGGATGGCCGGCGTGCCGCAGGGTGCGCGAGAGGACGTGTTTTTCGAGGGATTTGGTCGCCGCCGACAGGCCCGCGAACGTCTGCGGGACCTTGACGAGCGGGCACCCGTCCTGTTCGAGGCGATAGATCAGGCTCGTCGCGTTCCACGGGTCGGTCGCGACCATCTCGACGGCGAACTCTTCCCGCCACGCCTCGATCTGTTCGCGCACCGCGGCGTAGTCGCCAATCGTCGGGCCCGGCACGATGGTGAGGTACCCGTCGCGCGCCCACGCGTCATACGGCACGCGGTCGCGCCGCACCCGATCGGCAATGCGCTCGCCGGGGACAAAGAAATGCGGGAGCACGTCAAACCCGCCGTCGCCGTCCGGGAACACGGCCACGAGCGCGGTGAGATCTTCCGTCGCGCTCAAATCCATCCCGACATAACAGCGCCGGCCGCGGAGCGCCGTGCGATCGAGCGGCGAGAGGCACGCATCCCAGGCCGTGAGGCTGATCCAGCGCGACGCCTGCTCGGTCCACTGGTTGAGATACAGCCGGCGAAAATTGTTTTCCTGGGCGGGGATTTCTGTCGCCCTCGCCGCGAGGATCTCCAGATCCTCCAGGCTCCGAAAATCCCCGAGCGCCGGATTGGCCGCCTTCCAGACTTTCCGACTCGTCCAGTCGGCGTCCTTCGGGGCCTCATAGATCACCGGCAGAAACGTCGGATCCAACTTGGGCGACTCGCGCACTTTCTGGGCGTGGGCGTAGAGCTCCCAGAGGATCGAATGTTTGTCATACCCGGCGGTCGAAATCACAAACATCAGCGGCTGCGCGCGCGCGCCCATCGACGTCGACAGCACGTCGTACAGTTCCCGGTTCGGCGCCGCGTGGAGCTCGTCGTAAATCACCATCGACGCGTTAAACCCGTGCTTGCTGTACGCCTCGGCCGAAATGGCCCGGTAGACACTCCCGCTCGCGCGATGGACAATCCGCTTCTGCGATTCGACGATGTAACACTCGGCCGCGAGCTGCGGGTCGTTCCGGATCATCTGGGCGGCGACCCCGAACACCAGGCCGGCCTGGTCCCGGTCGGCCGCCGCCGAGTACACCTCGGCCCCGGCCTCCCCGTCCGCGAGCAGCCCGTAGAGCGCCACCGCGGCGGCGAGCTCGGTCTTCCCGTTCTTCCGCGGCAGCATCAGCAAGCACGTCCGGTACTGCCGCCGGCCGTCCCGGCGTTTCTTGAAGAGTTGCCGGACGATGCGTTGCTGCCACGGCCGCAGGGTGAACCGCTGGCGCGCGAACGGTCCCTTGGTATGCGTCAGGCTGTTGATGAACGCGATCGGGTCCTGGGGGGGCGCTGGGGGGCCTTGCGCGAAGTTCTGGGGCGCCTGCCAGCCGCCCCGTGGATCCCGTCGCGGGGGCGCCGGCGGGTCTGCCAGGGGTTTCGCCACGGTTACGTGGCCTTCGCCGAGGTTACGTAGCCCGGGACGTGGCACTTTCGCCTAGGTTGCGTGGCCTATTCTGACCGGGAAAGGCCGTGTTGGGGCGGGCAGGGTTTGACGGCGTTTTCTCGTTGAACCTTGATCGGCCCCCCGTCGAACTGTACGGAATTAATTCACATTCGGCCATTCGGGACATTTAAGAACTCGGCGGATCTCGACGGATCTCGCCCGTTTCTATTGTGGTATAGAGCCGACGATTAGCCGCACGCATCAAGGCGATCAGTGCTGCCAGGTTGTTCCGTTCTGTAAGGGGGAAGTTCCCGATACTCACATACAGGTCTGGTGAGCGCTCTATCTTGTGGCGCATCTGCTTGGCACAGTGCCGTGAACAATACGTCGCTGTTTGTTCCCCATAGAAGTCCTGTCCACAATTCGGGCAGATATGGGGATGCGCATAGAACTCCTGCGCGAAACACGCCTCACACCAGCGCCGCATATAGGGATGCGAGTAGTTCCAGAGCACCCGAGTGAAAGCCTCGCCACACGCGCAGGTCGGGCGATGCGCCTGCCGATCCGCCGCGCGTTCCTGGGCGAGCAGCTTCCGTTCGTGTCGCCGCTCTTCCCGTCGCACCTCCGACGCTGCACGTCGGAGCGCGAGGTTCTGTTCCCAAGCGATGAGTGCGGCAGGCGTCCGAATGGGCAGCGTTCCAGCGGCCGCCTTGAATAATCCGCCACATCGTTTTGAACAGAACCGGCGCGCATCCTTTGCGGGGTTCTTCCGATCAAAACGCCTAAAGGTCTGCTTACACCACTCGCAAATCAAGGCCGGCCCACGGCGCCCGGTGTTGTAACAGCTCCAGCATTGAGCACTAGTGCTATTTTTGGGGCGACCACAAGCACACGCGAACGCGTCGCGCGCGATCGTGCGGGTCGACATGCCATGACACGTCTTACAGAGTTTCGCCGTCTTGCTTTTGAATTGCCCGCAGGAACAGAAGTCTCTCCACTCCTGCGGACCGTCGCGATGCCGCCAGTTCTTGCCAGCCACTGGGTTTTACTTCGCGGCCTTCAGCGTGAGAACTTCCGCCGGCTCGATGGACTCCGGTAACAAGCCAGCATCCTTGGCCATGTCCAGTGTTTGCTGAGGCCCGATACCGGACTGTCGCGCCGCAATTAACATCATGCTGATCATGTTGTTCTGACTCGCGCGCCAGCGCGTATAACTACCGACCGCACCAATCGCAATCTGCACACGGCGCAGCCGATCCGGATCCTTCCCGCGATACGTGCCTAAAAATTCCTTGATTTCTTTCGCCCCAACCAAGGCCGCTTCCTCGAGTGCTTCATGTAGCAGTTCAGTCGTACGTTTGCTCATATATTTACCTCCAGTTAAGCGCCGCGTTTAGTTTTAGCGATGTGGCAGGGCGAACACAAGGCTTGTAGATTTTCACGATCCCAGAACAACCCCGGATCCCCGTCATGCTTGCGGATATGGTCGACCTCAAGGGTCAGCGTGACCTGTCCACACTGCGCGCACGCATACGCCTGCTCCACCAGGACCTGCTGACGCAGGCGGAACCAGCGGGCGATGCGGTACCAGCGACGCACGTCCACGTTGGGGCGCACGGCATGGCGGGCGCAGGCCCCACGGGGGACGAGCACGCTACACCCGGGTTGCGCGCAGTACTGCATCAGTGCACCGGGGGCGCGGGCGGTGGATCCTCCCCGTGCTCGGCCTGATAGGCCGCCGCTTCCTCGAGCAGGAGTTCTCTCTGGTGCTCCAGCCGCCGGCGCTGGTCGGCGAGCTCGGCCATCTGCACGCGGAGGTCGTCGAGGTGCTCATCCACCAGCGCCAACGCGTATTCGAGCAGGGTCATGACCGTTCACCTACCGCACCCGACGCAATTCCACGGCCACGCGCTCGATCGCATGGTTGATCGCCTCGGCGAGATCGCCCAGGCGGCGGAGCTCGGCGACACTGGCCGCGAGGCCGATGAGCACCACGAGCAGGACGAGGCCCACGAGCACGGTCGCGGTCATCGCCCGACGCGCAGCACGAGCACCGGCGTGGTCTGCTGCAGCGCGCCCGCGTCGGCGGCCGGGTAGTACCAGAGCTCGTACTGCGGCGGACCCGCCATGTTGAACACCGGTTTGGCCTCCGACGAGACCGACGAAAAAATGATGTCGTAGATCCCGGCGGCCGTGCCGGGGATGTTGAGCGCCAGGTGCACCGCATCGACGGCGTGGCCGTTGTACTGATTCTGCCCGGGGTTCTTTTTCACGTGACCCCAGTACCCCGACGACTCGACGTGCAACGCGTCGCAGCAATCTTCCGTGAACTTGCCGCAGCCCTCATGCGTCCAGAGTTGCGGCTGGGTCTCGGCGTAGACGCGGTTGATGATGTCGAGCGGATTGGGCGGGCCGGTCGGCGGCGTCGTGGTCGGCGGCGGGGCGCCGGCGCTCTCAAGCGCGACGTCATCGACCTGCAGGCGGGCGTTCGGCGTGTCGAGGACGAGGAACCCGCGCAGCCGTGACGGCAGATAGTTCGGCGCCGACACGTTCAGGGTTGTGCCCTGCTCGTCGGGGGTGCCATCGCTGACGTAGCACACTTGGCCCTGCCGGCCGGACGTGTGCGTATACGGGACGCCGGTGTAGCTGCCGCCGCTATCCGGCGTCAGGGTCACGGTCGCGTCGACGGGGGTCGGATAGATCACGAAGGCGTACGGCATATTTGGACTCCAGTTTGTCGAGGATGCGGGCGGCGTCCTCGCGCGACACGATCGGCGGTTCCGAGATCAAGCGATCGGGCGGCAGGCGCATCTGGACGGGACCGACAATCGGCCTCGGCGACAGGCGGGCGACGTAGGCGATCGCGTCGGTGACCTGACGCGCGTCGTAGTGCACCCCGATCCGCGCCGCGGCGCACTTCACGGCCTCCGCGAGATCGGCGATCGAGTCGGACGGCCCGTGCTTGAGTTCCTCGTAGACGAGCGCGACGAAGACCCCAGGCTTGGCGACATGGCTCGGTTGCGTTTTCCGCATGTTTTCCACAGGGTGTGCCGGCGCGAAGCGCCTGCACTAATTCTTACGAGTTAAAGAAACGGTACAAGTTCCTACTGTTCCCTGTTTACTGTTACCTGTTACCTGTTGCACCTTTTGTCACACGTGACAAGCGCGTTACTTTTTCGCGGTGTTCGCGCTGTCTGTTGGCATTTTTGAGAATGTTCGCTAATTGTTCGTCCACGGTTTCATGGTGCCAGTGCCCGTCTTTTAGCTGAAATCTGGCCATGACTTTCGCGTGCACTTTCGCCCACTTGGTGGCATCACCCGACGCGCGCGCCAGCACCTTCGGATCGTTCGGAATCGCCCCGCCGCGCAGCCACGCCTCGTCGAGCAGGTTCCGGTAGGCGCCCTGCTCTTCCAGGCTCAGATCAACGACGGCCGTACTCTGCCGCCAGCGATCGATCCACCACGTCATCCCGCGCAGTTTCATCGGATGCCTCGCGCGATCGGTCGAATGATGGGTTCGTCGGCAGCGACCAGGCGCCGCCAGCACTCGAGGCGCGTCGGTTCCTCACGGGACCGGAACGACCAGAGCGTCACGATCAGAAACAGCAACTGCGACATGGCTCAGAACGGAATCTCGTCGGCCGTCGGCGGTTCGTTGGTCATGAGCGCCACGAGCTCCATGCCGAATTTGCTCTTTTCGATCGTCGCGCGCACCGGGATCTGCGCCTCGCGCGCGCGCTTCGCACGGGACGCCAGCCCGGTCTTGATGGTCGTCACTTCCTCGCCGCTACTGAGGGTGACGCGGTACATGGTCACCTTCGGGTTCCGGGTCGGCGCCTCGCGCACCTCCAGGACGTGGACCCACGGGCCCGCGGCGGCGGGCGGCGGGATCGGCGGATCGGGATCCGGCTCAGGTGTAGGACGCGGCGGCGGCAACGGGGCCGGCCGCGGGATCGGCATCGCCGACGCCGGAATGTCCGCGACTTCGGTCTCGTCGAGCATCCCGAGCCCGCAGATCGACAGCGTCACCCGCCGCTTGCTCTTGGTCTCCGCGATCAGCATCGCGTTCGCGCGGGCCTCCCCTTTCAGGTTCGCGATCGACTTCGCGCCCAGGCTCTCGTCGGTGCGGCCATCCGGCAACGTCGCGCGCGCGGTCACCGTATACACGTCCTCGACGAGCTCGCGCGCGGTGATCGTCAGCGACACCGCGTGGAGCTTTCGCAACTGTTCGGTCGCTTCGCGCTTTGCGTACAAGATCAGTTTGTCGCTGCCGCGGCCGTCGGGCACTCGCATGTATTCAAAGGGCCGCGTATACGGATTGAGGCCGAGCTCGCCGCAGACTTTCAGGTAATAAGTCACGCGCTGCGCGGGCGATAACTGGCTGAGATCGGCGTCCAGGAGGACGCGCTCGGCCGTGGCCCCGTCGATGATCGGTTCGAGGGTATTTTCCATGGGGAAATGCCTCTACTGTAGTCCGCGCTTGACAGCCCTGATATGTGGTGTTACCGTCTAATTCCCGCCGAAAAAACGCCCGTGTTCACGGGCGGTAAACAGACATAATTCACACTTATCCGAACATCCATTATCAGACATTGAGTATATTCCTCAATGTTTACCACTGGTGAAAATACCAGTTTAGCCGTTCTTCTCAGAATGGGAAGACTCGCGGGCCGCGCCCGGGCGACGGCCCCCGGATCGGCGGATCGTGTTCTGTAAACTGTGAAGTTTGGCGGGCCGGCTGGCCGCCTTGGCCGGCGTCGGCCGCCGGACTTTAATCAGGCTTTCGAGCGGCACCCGACAGCGTTCGCTAATCCGCAGCGCGAGCGCCAGTTGAGGTTCGCGCTCGCCCCACTTGAACATCGACAGCAACGACGGCGAGATCCCGAGCTCGTGCGCGAGATCCCCCTGGGTGCCCTCTTCCGCACGGAAGTAGGCGGCCAAATCGGGGTAGGTGCGAGCCATGGCGCATTCTTCACAAATTGACGACACCGGTCAAGACCCCAAGCGGTAGGGGGTCGCGCGTCAGGGATCACAAGACGTGAAGGAGACGCCACCTCTAGCAGAATGGCCCGGAATGATTTACAATCTGTGAAGGATGACACTCACGACCGAGGAGCGCGTGCGGGCGCGCATCCGGGGGCTGGTGCGACACGGCGACGCCGTCAAGATCGCCGACTACAGTGCTCAACGCCGCGCCCCATCCCGCGGGCTCAGCGCGCAAAACCTGTCGTATTTCCTCAACGGCCGCCGCAAGCACCCGCTCGGGATCAGCGACCTCGAAGACATCGCGTTGTATTTCAATCTCACCGTCGGCGAATTGTTCACGGTGAACAAGAAAACCGAGCTCTCGGGTCCCGAACAACGGCTGCTGCTCGCCTATGCCGCCGCGCCCCCCGCGGCGCAGGCCGCCGCCTTGACCCTGCTCGAATTGACCGATCGCGGCGCCGCGCCCCGGGGCGCGCCCCGCCGCCGGTTTGCCGGCGGCCACGCGATCGCCACGCTGGACACCACGCGCCCGACTCCAGCGTGGCTCGACCCTACGGGCACGGCCTAACCTCCCACCGACCCGGCGCGCACGTAAACCCGCAATAGCCGTTCGGACAGGTCAAGGCCTGGAGGACGAGCGCCGGCAGGCCATCGGCACACCGGGGCGGCGGCGCGGTGAAGGTCGCCGTGTGCGACAGCGACAGCCCGCAGGACGCGAGCAGGAGCGCCGCTAGCGTACCGGCAACAAGGCGAGCAGATGCGCGACGCACAAGAGCAGCACCGCGATCCACAACTGGACGCGTCCCATCGCCGCGCCGATTACACACACAAACGCCGCGAGCACGAGCAGCAAAGAGACGGTCAGCATGATTACTCCTTGGCCGGCGTGACGTCGGCGAGGTTGCCGCCGCCAAAGCGCGCGCTAAATTCGTCCTCGGCCATCACGTCCCAATCGTGATTCCAGAGGTCCTGCACGACCCAGTCGCCGGCGCGCACCTCCAGCATGCCGCGCGCGCTATGCACGTGGGGCCGGTTCACCCACCCGAGCGGATTCGTGCTGCACACACAGACGCCCGCTTGCACCGGGGCCGCGCTCGCGTCATACGCCTCCGCGAGGACCTTGTAGGGTTTTTCGGTGTACTGCTGTTGTCCCGTTGCCATGACCGCCTCACGCCAACCCGAGAGTAATGGTGAAGTCCACATAGATCGGGCCGGCGGTGGTCCAGTTGCCGCCCGAGTTCTTGAGAATGGCGACCGTCGAGGCACTGCCCGCCGTCACAAACGCGGTTTGCGCCGTCCCGCTGTCGTACGCGTTGGCCACCGTCCCGAGCGCGGCATTGGTGCCGAACAGGGTGTACCCGCCGGGGATCGTGCAATACAAATAGGGCCCGGTGGGCGTCGGCCCCGGGGCGTTGGCGAGTCGCAACGTCCAGTGCATGGTCTTATTAATGACCGTGTAGCGATTCATCGAGACATGGGACGCCGCGACGCCGGGCCAGAAGTTGGCGACGTCGAACGCCACGTCGAGCCAGGCGCCGCCGATCACCGCGTCAATCTGGTTATAGAGTTCCTGTTTCCAGGCGTTATCAATCACGGTGCCGGTCGTGCCGGTGCCGTCGTCATCGATGATCGACGTGCGCGTAATGGCCATGGTTAAACGCTCGTGTCCATCCGCCGCAACCAGTCCTCGAAATTGAAGCGCCGGCTGGAGGCGGTCACCGTGTAGGTCGGGTGCTGGGTCGGGTGCGGCCGGAAGTTGTTGATCGTCACCGACTGAATCTTGAACGTGCCCCAGACGTTGGTCGGCGCCGGCAGGTTGACCGTGATCGTCTTGCCCGCGGCGGTGCGGACGTCGCGACAGACATACGACACCGTGACCTCTTCGAGCGGGCGCATCTGCAGCGTCGCGTCGGCCCGGGCGCCGGCCTCCGCGATCGACAGCCGGCGATCCTGCACCCACTCCTCACGGACGCCGGGGCCGCCGTTGACCATGTCGGCGACGGTCGCTTGCCGCGCGGGGTCGTCACGCTGCACGACCAGATAGATCTCGTCGCCGGCGACGATCGGCGCGGTGATCCCGGCGACGCCGGTCAGCATCGGCGCGAGCGTGATCGGCGTGCCGTAGGGGATCGTGTTCTGGATCGATCCGTCGCCGGTCGCCGGGATGCCGGTCAGGCTGTCGCCCGTCACGGCGCCGTAGTGGATCCGGTTGTTGCCCGCCAGCACCCAGCCGGTCGCCGGAAAGGCGCCGGTCCCACTCACCGGAATCGTCGTGAGGCCGGCCAGCACTTGCCCGCCGTCGGCGACGAGACCCGAGGTATCGGTCGCGGGCCATTGGGTCTGCGGCACATCCAACACCGCCGTGTCGACGTAGGTCGTCGTGGTGTTGTCGTTGATCCTTGTCAGCAACTTCCAGTACACGCCATCCCACCGGTAGACGTTGCGGGCGATCGTCGCGGGGCCGCCGCCCGATCCCTTCGGCCCCGTCGCGATCCCGGTGAGGTGCACGGTTTGCGCCGGCCCCAGCCCCGCAGGCGCCGGCGGCCCTAACGCGCTATCCGGCGTCGTGTCGACGAAACTGGTCTGCACGGAGCCCGCGACCTCGCGGAGCAAGTACGCGATCGAGGGCGACCCGTTGGCGGGGGTCCGATACACACGCCGTTTCAGGACGTCCGCGCCGCCGTCCTGCACCGTGACCGTCACCGCGGCGTGCGGAAAACCGTTCGTATCGACGGCATTCGGTTGGGTCGTCACCTGGGCGAGCGTCGTCTTCATGCCCCCGTACGGCGCGACGGGGACGTTCATCGTCCGCACCGTTTTCCACACGCCGGGGGCTGTCGTTTGATTCTGATATTGAATATCGGCGTACACGGCGCCCGCGGCATCCGTGACATCCTGAATGGTGATGTACAGCGCGGCGGCGACGCCGGCCGCCAGCCCGCTGGCTTGAAAGAGTTGCAACCCCGACGTCGGGGGGCCGATCTTACTGGGCGAGAGGGCGGTCGTGGTTCGATACGCGATCCGAAAGTACACCAGGTCGCCCACCACGCCCAGATTCGTCGACTGTACCGGGAAACTCTGCTGCACGATCACCGGCGCCAGCGGCGACGGCGCCGACACCGTGCACACTGCGACCGCGGGGCCCATGCCGGCCGTTTCCCCGCTCGCCAAGACGTGCGTGACGCCGTACTGATACGTTCCCGGCGGCAAGCCCGCGCCGGCCGCGACCGCGACCGTCGGCGCCACGGCGGCCGGCGCGGTGCCGGTGACCGTGATGATCGACCCCGGCGCGTTCACGGTCTCGCCGGTCGCCGACACCCAGGTATAGAGATAATTGTGTTCGCCGACCGGCACGGCGCCGCCGCTCGTCAGCGTCAGCGCGACCGGACTCGACGGCGCCGTGCCCGACCCGACCAGCGCCCCGGCGCCGCCCTCGGTCACGCCGGTGTAGGTGAGGTGTTGCGCGCCCCCGCTCGATCCCTGCGGCGACACCTTCGCGAAGATCCCCGGTCCCACTTGGAACATGTCGACGGCCGCGAGCGGGATCAACGTCTCGCCGGGCGCGACCGTCGCGAGCGCGTTCGATCCCCGGCCTTCCACATAGACGCGCGTTAACACCTGCGTCCGATCGGCGCTCGTCTGAAACGCGCGCAACGATTTATGCGCCGGGGTCAGGGGTTCGGGCGCCTGCGTGGGGTCCGGGTCGTCGAGAAAGAGATGCACGGCCTTCTGGTAATCGACAAACCAGTAGCCGCCGATCCGCCGCGCGAGACGCGTCAAGGCGGCGTCGAGGGGTTCCTCGGTGTAGGTGATCTCGTCGAGGACCGGCAGGTTCGGGACGACGGCGGTACTCGTGAACCCATTGGCCGCCGCATACCGGGCGACGAGATCCGCCGCAATGGCCGACGCCGACTGCGTGCGGTACTGTTTCGTCACGAGCACGAACCCAAACTGCCACGTGTAGTCGACGCACCGGACGTCGGCCTGCACGTTCGCGGGTCGGTCGCCGACGTAGAGTTGCTGCACG
>Ga0207711_10001848_pt1 | contig 19318 bp, 16 predicted proteins | sample KBSS34metaG_FD_184401 | JGI IMG/M metagenome (GOLD analysis project Ga0207711, IMG submission 184401) | Switchgrass rhizosphere microbial communities from Kellogg Biological Station, Michigan, USA - KBS S3-4 metaG (SPAdes) (version 2) | ecosystem: Host-associated > Plants > Roots > Rhizosphere...
GATGGCGGCGCCGCTCGCGCCCGTCAGGGTTTGTGCCCGCTCGGCGATCAGGCTGATGGCCGGCTCCAGATCAACTTCCGCAGGATATGAAAGGGTTGCAGAATCAATCGGCACCACGGCAGGTTCCTGCGCCGTACGCCTGACGTGACTGCGCCCAGGGGCCAGCGAAGCGAATGACACTGGCAGACGGTTGTCCGGCGCCGGAGATGACGACACCGGCACCGTACGAAGCAGTTCGTGCACCAGGCGATCGAGTTCAGCGTCGGCAATCAGGTGCGCTGTCTGCTGGCGGCGTAGCGATCCCCCCAGCACCCGCGACAGGCTGATCACCGCCTGGCTTCCGCAAGCCAGACAGCGCGGAGTGTTGTTTTCGCTGATCAATTCGCAAGCCACGCAAAACACCGCGGTTTGCAAACCGAGAAAGTGAGCATCACGGAACTTGTACGAGTCCATCTTGCCGAGTTCTCCCGCCTGGAGCGAAGTAAGAAACTTAAACTCGCCCGCGATCAGCAAGAAGTGACGCAATTGGTTCAACCTGTGGATAATCCTCCTCCGAAAGGCCTGGCCGAACTCATATCCTCAAGATCAGCTGCGAATTTCCCTACGGGTCCAATTGCCTGAACGACTCGAAACCAATGACTCCGGGGGCCGGCTAGCTTTCCCCGGAAGGCGCTCTTTCACGTCGGGTGTGTCCTCCGGTGCAAAGAGGCTAGTTCTAGGCCGGGCTGCAGATCTGGTGGTCCTGGCTGATCGCTCAACAAGAAACTCACCACTCTCGGCATGCTGCTGCGAGAACTGGTCGAACAATACAATATAAAGGGGCGCCGGCCTGCCGGGCCCGTACTCTTCCGGGATTGGTTTGTAGCCCATTGCCAAGAGCCAGCCCTCACATACATCTCCGCGCCGGAAGCGCAAGAGGGACTCGATTCGATGGTTCAAGACTTCGTCGAAATCAAAATCGAGTCCGGGGCTGAATCGATAAGGAGGTCGACCCTCGGGGTAGCAGGGAAAGACGCCCTGGTCCCAACATGTCTCGACCTCGAATCCTTGCACAGTTCCGCTACGTTCCGCCAATAGCCTCACCCGAAAAGCGTACAGAACCTTCGAAGGAGAGAGCTGGGTTATCAAGCTTTCCGGGGAGCCGGCAATCGTGATGTGCAGGAAGCGTTCGTTCTCCCGCCATTCATTGGGAATATCGACCCTCGTCCCTGCGGCCTCTAACTCCCGTGCGATCGAAAGATATTTTCCCTGTTCCCTCGGAGTGAGCTCCGGCTTATAAGTGGGCATGTGAAACCTCCTTGAATCCTACAGGACCTACACTTCCTACATAGACTCCTGAGCCACAATCGTATTCGGCCCGGCGCAATCGGCACAGCCTGGCACCTCCGGTAAATCGAGTCCAAATCTTCGTACGAGCCGGTGCACCAGCCGGGTATTATCGCCAGAAAAACGCAACACCTTGCCGCTCCCGTTGCGGCGGCGGTCGAACCCATGGCCTTTTAGGATCCAGCCCACTTCTTCTGCGGAGTACTCGTAGGGGCCTCCGCGGATCCGCACCTTGAGGTTCAGGTACTCAGTGATTTTCTGGACGCTGAGCTCAGGTAACTGATGCGCCGGTTCCCAGAGCACCTCGAGAACGACGAGGTTGGGATCGAGGTCTCGGCGCACCTTTACGTCTTCAACCAGGCCAGAAAGAACGGGAGTCACGATCTCGATCAAACCCGGTTCGTGCCGCACGCAAGCGAAGAGGCTTTGAGCAAGTTCGCTCTCCGCGAATGACAGCCCGCCGTCCGAGATACCACCTTCCCGTGTCTTGTACAACCAGTCCAGGCGAAAAGCCAAGAACTTCGCCTGGAGATCCTGTGCGAGTCGGGCCAGGGCCAGTTGGTCGAGCGGAAGATGAGTTTCTGCAGACGGCAACGAAATCCAGAGGGCTTCACCGTCCCACGCGCCCGGGCTCGGCGCCATTCCGGTAAAAATCGCCTTCGAAACGACCCAGTCCTGAACCGTGCCGCTTTTCCCAGGGACATTCACGCCGCGATGATTACACGCACGCAGCAGCCGGGACATCCCCTGGGGCAAGTCGGGCTGGTTGATCAGCAAGGACGGACGGAGATCCATGGGCAAACCAACAAGAGCGGCGCGGTTGATTCCGGTTAGGCTTAAAGCCCGGCGAGACCCGCATCCGACCAGTTGAAACAGGTCGACGGCGCGGCCCATGTGTGGTCCTGAAATCAGGAGAACCGGAGGGCTCGGCACCACGTCAGCCAGCCAGGTGCTCGTCATCCACAAGGTCACCTGTTGGGCCAGTTCTCGAGGAAGCGCCAGATATTCTTGAAACAAGGCCGAGACGTCAGCGAACAGCTGGACCACAGATTCGCCTTGGTCGAGGTGGTCGGGGAGTCTCATTATGCGGCCAATGCTGGGACACAATTGGGGGGCTCGGTACCAGACGCCGCCACGGCGAATCCGCGGTGCGACGATCGCCCGATACCCGTCCCAGAAAACAAGGTTGGGCCTGCAGAGATCCGCTGAAGACACCAGTTCGATCACTCCATCAGAGAAAATTTGGCCCGCGGTGACAACATCCGCATCGTCCTTCCGTGAATTGCCCTCTGAGGTTTGACGGCCGTCTGCTGGCATGGTTCGCCCCCGAAAGTTCGGATACCGCGGATGAACCATTTCGGGTTCGGTCGCAGAAGTGAGCGAGCTTCGGACCGGGAATGGCTCGATTTGCGGGATTTTGACTACCTTGATCCAGACCAGAACAACCTGAAGACTTACTCGTTCGAGGGTATCGATCTCATTCCGTGGTGAATACTTCCCTAATCAAAAGCAACGACTAATGACGAAATGATAATAATACAAGGGCGTGCGGGGAAGCAACCCTCTCGTTTCATAGAGGAGGCGGTGCGAGCGTGACCCTTTACGGTCCTGTATTTGCTGGCATGTCTTTTAGGTCTTGCTGCTCTCGCGCATGCAACCCGAACTGCTGCCGTCCATCTTTGGCGCAGCCACTCGGTGGCCTCGGCCTGCGCCCCCGGGATTTGCCGCTCGGAGTTCGCTGCCAGTCACCAGCCCTGCCAGTCTTGAGAAAAAGTCAACACGACCGCACCTGCATACTAACTGGCTCCCTGGGTCATGGATTTGGCCGTTTCGTCCCAGTATTTGACGTCAACCGAAACCGGTCCGCGCGGACCCTTGAACTTACCCCGGGTCACGAGTTCGTACAAATTCCTGTCGTGCACATACAACAAATTTGGGTGCTTCGCTTCCAAAGCGGTGAGAAATTCATCCAGCACACGCAAGGCGGGCCCGCGAAAATCTTTTAGTGAGGAATGGAAATTGATGGAGTGCACGGAGACAATGGCCGGGATGCCACGTTCGAAGCAGCGTTCCGCCAGCTGCACATATTTTTCCAGAGGAAGACCGCGTTCAAAAGGCTCAACGTCGATGGTACGATGCAGGTTCAGCATCTCCCATTGGTCCATGTGGGGAGGCAAAGCGCCGCCGCTGCCGTTCTGGGCCACCCGGATGCCGCACTGCGACCATGCCCGATGAGTGTCACCGTTCGCACGATATCCAGGGGCGCACGCAGAGAACGGAGCGGTGGAGAAAGCTTTTTCGAACTCCCGGGCTGCTTCGGCGATCAGATTGACCTGGGTGCCGAGATCGAAAGTGCGCATGTAAGGGATCGATGGTCGGGCTTGCCCTGTTTGGACCAACGAACATTCGAGGTTGCGTCGCTGTTCAGTCAGGTATATTGCCGCGAACGAACCCCTGGGCGGGTGACGGTTACCGAGCAGTAATGCTGATTAAATGGCGGAGTCACGCTGGCTCAGGGATTCAAGCGAATTCAATCGGTCAACCGTGTGTTTCCTCTCACACTTACTGTGAATCTGCGCCCGCACCACAGGAGCCAGGTTCATCGGGGCACACACTGCTGGGAAGATTCATGCGGCGCAGGAGTTCGTGGAATCTGGGATCACCGCGAATGGGGTCGAGTTTCGGCTCAATAGCAATCCACGTGAGCCATTCGGAGCGATCTTCGTAAGCCTTCTCGAGCCATTGAAAAGCTTGGTCTTGGCGGCCCAAGGCAATGTAGATCTCTGCAATCTGGTAGCTAAGATTGTTGCTCGTTGATTTCTGTTTCAACTCGTTCAGAATTTTTTCCGCTTCAGTTTTGTCTCCCGAGACGGCGTAAACGTGAGCTAATGACGCTTTAGTGGTGAAGTCATCTCCAGAGAGTTCGAGTGCCTTCTGAAATTCGTTGACAGCCTGCTTGTAATTACCCAATTGTTCATAGCCTCGTCCCAGATCGAAATGAATCACAAAGTGGCCCGGATCCAGCGCCAGAGCTTTTCGTTCTTGTTCGAGTGCTATGTCGTAATGTCTGCGATTGTGAAATATCGCTCCTCGAAAACTTGCAAGCTGCGGAAGGAAAGGGTCGAGTTGAGCGGCCTTGTTAACGTTCGCCAGAGATTCATCCCATCTTCCTAGCGCGAGCAGCAGTTGCGCGTACCAATAGTGAGCAGTGACATCGTTCGGGTTTAGCTCGATGGCGCGCCGGAACTCCGTTTCGGCACCTTGCCAATCCCAATCGAAGCTAAACTTGATCCCTGCCAGTGAGGTGTGGCCCTCAGCCAGGCGTGGATCGAGCTCGATGGCCTTAGTCGCCGCCTCTCGGGCGCGAGGCATCGCCTCACTCGGAGGCAGGGCGGCGGCCACTCCGGAACCGAGCACATCGTAAACGTCAGCTAGCCCCGCGTATGCCAGAGCATAGCTGGGGTCTTTCTCGATGGCTTCAACGAAAAAACGTTTTGCAGTTTGCAGGGCGGGCACAGTTCTCTTGTTCCAATAAAATCGGCCTTTTAAGTACGCCTCGTAAGCTTCGGCGTTGACCGGACGCAGGCTCCTCATCCTGAGCCGCTCTTCAGGGCTGAGTTCGGCCGCAATTTCTTGGCTAATTGCTTCCGCTAGACTATTTTGCAATTCCATTATGTCGCCGAGTTCCTGCTCATAACTCTTGGCCCAGAGATGCCTGTCATTGGCGCTCTGAACCAGCTGTGCGTTGACCCGCACCCGGTAACCAGAGCGTGACACCGAGCCTTCGACAGCCGCATCCACTTCCAACTCGTGCGCAATCTCAGCGAGCGGTTTGCGTGAACCCTTGTAATGCATGGCCGTTGTGCGGGAAACCACACGAACTGAGGGGATATTTGCCAAGTCCGTGATGAGCGCATCGGTCATTCCATCCGCAAGATACTCCTGCGAAGGATCACCAGACAGGTTCTCGAACGGGAGAACCACCAAAGAGTGGATCTGCGCGGGACTTAATCGGCTGTGAGAGCGCAATGCAAGAAAAAGCAATAAGAAACCGCACACCGCGGCCACAAGCGGAATCCAAAGGCGAACAAAGGTCCGGTGGCTAGACGGTTTGCCTGGAATCGCCGCAGTCTGAGGCTGGGTTTCGGGGGAGACAGGGGCGACTTGCAGCGGGGCTGAGTTAAGCGCACCGATGAAACGGTAGCCACGGCGGGGTAAAGTCTCGATGTAGCGCGGCAGGTTGGCGGAGTCCTCCAGTGCGTCGCGTAGCCGGTTCACGGCATTGTTGAGGCCGTGATCAAAGTCAACGAAGGTGTCGGAAAGCCACAGCCGTTTGCGAATGTCTTCGCGAGTTACAAGCTCTCCGGGTCGTTCGAGAAGTATGGCAAGAACCAGGAAGGCCTGGTCAGGAAGACGCACTCTCGCGCCATTTCTGCGCAACTCGCGCGAACGCAAGTCAGCCTCAAAGGCTCCGAAGCAGACAATTCCGGCTGAGGTGGGCGACGTTGCCACGACTACTACTCACTTTGGGGTTGAGATTCTATCTTTTTTTCTACCCTTCCGGGAAGACCCCATCGCTAAAGTATTGATTTTAATCAGAGAGAAGAATGGGAGATCAATATGATACGGGGTTGATTGACGCGCTTACTGTTCTGCCGCATTTTCCTCGCAAGGCGCAATTGTGATCCGCGCCCGCCGATGTCTCCGGGGGTGGAGGAAGTCATGCCTAGATGCTTCTCGTGGATAGCTTTCGGATTCCTTATCTTGTGGCAGTTTGCTTGCGGTGGTGGGACCCTGAGGCAGTCTCCCGGGCCGAACTCTTCGGGCAAACCGTCGGCAAACATCTCAATTTCCCCCGGAAATGCCCTGGTCGGCAGCGCAGACCTGACTCTAACAATTTCAGGATCGAAGAATTTCACATTCTCCAGCGCCGCGCATAGGTTTAGCCAAGTAGTTTGGTCGCAAGGGGGCATCGACACGTTGCTATTAACGACTTTCGTCAGTAGCTTGCAGCTTACCGCGATCTTACCCACACCTCTCCTGGCCAGCGCTGTCACAGCCAAAGTGCGCGTTGAAATCTGGGACGTGCAGGGCGATGCTCCTATCGCTACGTCAAGCTCAGTCCCCTTTCAGGTGACGTCGTCACCCCCCCCAACTCCGTCTATTTCCTCTATCTCGCCTTCGACAGTTGTGGCCGGCAGCGCGGATGTGACGATTACTCTTAACGGATCGAACTTTGGGCACTACGAACATTTCATCTGGAGCACGGCTTTCTGGACGACTAATGGCAACCTGCATGACACCGGCACTTTGTTGCAAACAACCATCATTAGCAGTAGCCAATTGACAGCAGTGATCCCGGCAAAATTATTGCAGAGCCCGGGCTCGGCTCAAATTGTCGTCATGAACGGTGATGTCATGGGCATGTCCGACGGGTACTTCGGCTATCCGAGGTCGAACTCGGTGACTTTTACTGCGACCCCTTGAGCTGAGTTCTTTGCTCGAGTTCACTGCTGTGCGTAGGCTCGTTTCAAGCCCTCGATATCAATCTTTTTCATCTTGAGCATCGCCTGCATGACTCTTTTTGACTTCTCGCGGTCTTTGTCCTCCATCAGCTTGCTCAGGATCGTAGGGACGATTTGCCACGACATTCCGAACTTATCTTTTAGCCAGCCGCATTCCACTTCCTTCCCGCCTCCCGCCGTGAGCTTCGTCCAATAGTGATCCACCTCTTCCTGGGTCTCGCAGTTGACGACGAATGATATGGCCTCGGTAAATTTGAAGACCGGACCGCCGTTCAGGGCGATGAATTCCTGTCCCTCGATCTGGAAGCTGCCTACCATCACGGTTCCCGCCGGACCCGGCGATCCCTCTGGATAGAGAGTGACCTTTCCAATCTTGGAATTCTTGAAAACCGAGGTGTAGAACTTCATCGCTTCCTCGGCGTTGGCATCGAACCATAAGAAAGGGGTGATTTTCTGCATGAAGACTGCTCCTTAATTCTGTTTGGAATGTTGCTTGGATGACAATTGCCGGCCTGGCGTTTTCCTCAGGATCCCATCCAGGCGCCAACCGCCGCTTCCTCCTGGCTGTACTGGTAATCATCACAGGTCACGCCGACCAGTGACTATAGTCATCTTGTTCCGGAGGCCATCCTGCTTCAATCTAGTGGAGGCATAACCAAAGTTCCTGGGAATATTTCGACCTTATGAGTGACCCTAAATACTCCGGCACCGGTGCGGATTGGACCCAGCTGTTGACCGATCCCGCCCTGGTGAGCCATCTGGGTGAGTTGCTGCAGGTTTATCGCGAGGCCCCGGCCGAGAAGCGTGATCAGGCGCTGCTTGAGGCCATGCGCAACATCAAGGGCGGGACCGCCAAAGCTGCAGTCACATCGCAAGCGGCCGAGTCAACACCCCCACCCACAGCAGGGGCGCAACCGGCACCCACACCGCCGGTGGCAACCAGCCCGGCAGCCAGTCCACCATTCGAACCGGACATTTTCACCCCAACCTGGGGCGAGGATCGCCGCCGCCATGCTCGCATGAGGTGCTTCGTCGCGGTTGAGTTGCAACTGAGTAACTCCGCAGTTCCAATCTGGGGAAATCTCTCCAATACCAGTCTCGGGGGATGTTTCGTCGAGACCGCGGCGCCCGTGCCCTCCGGCGTAAACGTGGAAATCGGGCTATGGCTGGCCAATGGCAAGATCTGGATCAAAGGCATCATTCTTACTGGGATTGTTACCAAGAGCAGCCCGTCCTTCGGCGTGCGCATCAAATTTTCTGAACTCGAACCCACCGAGCGCGAGAACCTGCGGCATTTCCTCAAATTCGTCGAAAGCACCACCAAGGGCTACAACAGCGAGAATGGGTATCTGGCCCAGATGAAGCGCTAGCCCACCTTCCATCATCTAGAACCAAGCAGGGCCATGTGTGTGGGTCGGACACTCTTGTCCGACGCCTTTGACCTTGCTTTTCTTTGTGTTTGTTGCCGTGTTTGTGCTTTGCTCGTGAGTCTCCTGTCCTATGTCCGGCGGCATCACGCCTCAAAACCCTGAGTCAAAACTCAAAGGCGTCGGACACAGCCAGCCCTGAGCGCAGTCGAAGGGAGTGTCCTACACCGGCGCAGCACGGGTTGGCGGAAATTGATAAACTCAAATATGCTGAATTGTGAGTTCCCGTTCCTAACGAATTATTAAGGGATAGTGCACTTCCATCCGCGTCGGTTGATGACGTACCCTCCAGAGGGAGAGTTTTCATGGTAGCGACCGAGCAGACTTTAGCCACCGGCAAGCAATTGGACATGCTGTGCATCAACACCATCCGCACTCTGGCGATGGATGGGGTACAGCAGGCGAACTCCGGGCATCCGGGCGCGCCCATGGCATTGGCGCCCGTAACCTACAGCTTGTGGCAGCAATTCCTGCGATACGATCCCGCCGACCCGGTCTGGCCCAATCGCGACCGCTTTATTCTGTCGAATGGGCACGCTTCCATGCTGCTGTACGCCATGCTGTACCTGGCACAGGTGCGCGGCGTCAACCCCGAGTACGAACGCCTGGGTGATTTCGCGGTCACGCTCGACGACATCAAGAAGTTTCGCCAGCTCGACAGCAAGACTCCGGGACATCCCGAATACCGCTGGACTGCCGGGGTTGAAACCACCACCGGCCCTCTCGGCCAGGGCGTGGGCAACAGCGTGGGCATGGCGATTGCCGGCAAGTGGCTGGCCGCGCACTTCAACCAGCCCGGCTTTGAGATTTTTGACTACAACGTGTACGCCTTGTGCGGCGATGGCGACATGATGGAAGGCGTGGCCAGCGAAGCCGCATCCCTGGCCGGTCACCTGAAGCTTTCCAACCTGTGCTGGATTTACGACGAGAACCACGTCACGCTGGATGGCCTGGCAAATGTGTCCTTCACCGAAGACGTGGGCAAGCGATTTGAGGCCTACGGCTGGAACGTGGAGCATGTCACCGACGCTAACGATCTGCAGATGCTGGCCGACGCGTACAATGGCTTCCTGAAAACCAAGGACCGTCCCACGCTGATCCGGGTAAACAGCCATATCGGCTACGGATCTCCGCACAAGCAGGACACCAGCGCGGCGCACGGCGAACCGCTGGGAGAAGAAGAAGTCCGGCTGGTAAAAAAATTCTACGGTTGGCCCGAGGAAGCAAAATTCCTCGTTCCCGAAGGCGTGCTGGACAATTTTAAAAATGGGATCGGTAAGCGCGGCGGGGATCTGCGCCAGAAGTGGGAGACGCTGTTCGCGGACTACGGAAAGAAATATCCCGACCTGGCCAACCAGATCAAGCGCATGCAAGAGCGCAAGTTGCCCGACGGATGGGACAAGAACCTGCCAACATTTCCCGCCGACGCGAAAGGCATTGCCACGCGCGAGAGTTCAGGAAAGGTCTTGAACGTAGTCGCCGAAAACGTGCCCTGGTTGGTAGGCGGTTCGGCCGACCTGGCAGGCTCCGACCGGACGCGGCTCAAGTTCGAAGGAGCCGGCGACTTCCAGGCGGGCAGCTACGGCGGACGCAACCTGCACTTCGGCGTCCGCGAACACGGCATGGCTGCGGCCCTGAATGGCATGGCGGTTTCGAAGATCCGGGCCTTCGGCGGCACCTTCTTCAATTTCAGCGATTACATGCGGCCCTCGGTCAGGCTGGCCGCTCTAATGGAGATTCCGACCATCTATGTCTGGACCCACGATTCCATCGGTCTGGGAGAAGACGGTCCCACGCACCAGCCCATCGAACAACTGGCATCGCTGCGCGCCATGCCGGGGTTGATGCTGATGCGGCCCGCCGATGCCAACGAAGTGGTCGAGGCCTGGAGGGTCATCATGCCGTTGCAGCATGAGCCTGCCGCTTTGGTGCTCAGCCGGCAGGCCGTCCCCACCTTTGATCGCTCGAAGTACGGCGCAGCCTCAGGCGTTGCCAAGGGTGCTTACATCCTGGCTGACGCCGCGGACGGCAAGCCGGAAGTTATTTTGATGGGCAGCGGCAGCGAGGTTTCGCTATGCATAAACGCCTACGAACAACTTAAGGCAGAAGGCATTAAGGCACGCGTAGTCAGCATGCCATGCTGGAATCTTTTCGACCACCAGAGCGACGAATACAAGACCAAAGTCTTGCCGCCCGACGTGAAAGCGCGGGTCGCGGTGGAGCAGGCCGCCACGTTCGGTTGGTCGCAATACGTGGGTCCATCCGGCATCGTCATAGGGATGCGCCGGTTTGGCGCCTCGGCGCCGATCAAGGATTTGCAGAAAAAGTTTGGGTTCACCACGGAGAACGTCGTCGCGGCGGCCCGAAAAGCATTGGGGAAATAAGAAGTCGTCGGTCGTCAGTCTTCAGTCGTCAGCAAGAATCTGGCTCGTCTTTGCTGACGGCTGAAGACTGACGACCGACGACTAAAAGAGAGGTTCACATGCAGCCAGTAGGAGTTCTCGACACCGCCAAAGCCACCAACCCCCTCAAAGAGCTTTTGAATTTTGGTCAATCGGTCTGGCTGGATTACATCCGCCGCGACCTGCTCACCAGCGGCGAACTCAAGCGCCTGATCGACGAAGACGGTCTTCGAGGCATGACCTCGAACCCGACCATCTTCGAAAAAGCGATTGCCGGCGGTACGTTATACGACGACCTGCTCAATTCGTTGCGCTCGCGCACCGATCTCGACGCCAAGGGGCGCTTCGAGGTCCTTGCCATCCGCGACATTCAGGATGCCGCCGACATGTTCCGCCCGGTGTACGAAAGCACGAAGCGGCGCGACGGATACGTCAGCATCGAAGTATCGCCCTATCTCGCCCGCGACATGAAGGGTTCGCTCGAAGAAGCGCGCCGGCTGTGGAAGTCCGTCGGGCGCGAGAATGTGATGGTCAAGATTCCCGGCACCGCCGAGGGTCTCCCCGCGATCCAGCAGGCCATCAGCGAGGGCATCAACATCAACATTACATTGCTCTTCGCGCAGGACGTCTATGTGAAGGTGGCGGAGGCATACATTGCAGGCCTCGAGCAATTCGCGAAGAACGGTGGCGACGTCAGCCGGATGGCTAGTGTGGCCAGCTTCTTCATCAGCCGCATTGATTCCGCGGTCGATGCCATCATCGAGACCCGGCTCAAGGCTTCGAAAGATGCCCGCGAGCAGGAACAACTGAAGAGCATCCAGGGAAAAGTCGCGATTGCCAATGGCAAGCAGACTTACGAGAAATATCAGACCATATTCAGCACGCCTCGCTGGAAGGCCCTGGCCGCCAAGGGAGCGCAGACCCAGCGCGTGCTGTGGGCCAGCACCAGCACCAAGAACCCAGCCTACCGCGATGTGCTCTATGTGGAAGAACTGATCGGGCCGGACACGGTTGACACCATTCCGCCAGCCACCCTCGACGCCTTCCGCGATCATGGGAAAACCCGCCAGAGCCTGACCGAGGACCTGCCGTCGGCCCACAAGACCATGGAAACCGCCGCGAAACTTGGCATCTCGATGAAAGAAGTCACGGACAAGCTGACTGACGACGGCGTCCGTCTCTTCTCCGAGGCCTTCGACAAACTACTTGCTGCAGTAGAAAAGAGTTCGAAATCCAAATGAGTCCGAAAGTAAGTCTGCAGACCTCCAAACTGCCCGAGGCCCTTGCGGCCTCGGTGAAGGCGAACATTGAAGATTGGCGCGCGGGCGATAAAGTCCGCCGTTTCTGGCAGCACGATGCTTCGCTCTGGACCGGCACCGACGAAGCCAAGTGGATGGGTTGGCTCGACATCACCGCCCAGCAGATCGCCCACAGCGACCAACTCCAGGCCGCGGTGGCCGATGCCAAGATAGAAAACTTCACCGACATCCTGCTGCTGGGCATGGGCGGCTCCAGTCTGTGCCCTGACGTGCTGGCGATGACTTTCGGCAAGATCGCAGGTTTCCCGCGACTGCACGTGCTCGACTCCACCGATCCGGCGCAGGTCAAGGCAGCGGAAAACAAAGTTGACCTGACCAGGACGTTGTTCATCGTCTCCAGCAAGTCCGGCACCACGCTGGAGCCGAACATTTTCAAGCAGTACTTCTTCGAAAAGGTGAAGCAGACCATCGGCCCGGACAAGGCCGGCAGCCGCTTCATCGCGATCACCGATCCCGGGTCGAAAATGCAGCAGGTGGCTGAGGCTGACCACTTTCGGCATATTTTCCCCGGCCTGCCCAGCATCGGCGGCCGCTACTCCGCGCTCTCGAATTTTGGGGTCGTGCCCGGCGCGCTCATGGGCCTGGACATGAGCCGATTCCTGGCCCGCACCCAGGAGATGGTCGAGGCCTGCGGAGCCGGCGTCACGGTCGAACAGAATCCCGGAGTTCTGCTCGGAATCATCCTTGGGACTGCCGCGCGCAGCGGGCGCGACAAGCTCACCCTCATCACCTCGCCCGGAATCTCCGCTCTCGGCGCCTGGCTGGAACAACTGGTGGCGGAATCCACCGGCAAGCAGGGCAAGGGCATAGTGCCGGTGGACCGCGAAGACCTTGGGGCTCCCGACGTTTACGGCAACGATCGCATGTTCGCTTACGTGCGCCTGGAATCCGCGCCGGACAAAGATCAGGACGCAAAAGTTGCCGCGCTAGAGCAGGCCGGGCAGCCCGTTGTCCGCATACCTCTCGGCGATATTTTCGATTTAGGTCAGGAGTTCTTCCGCTGGGAAATCGCCACCGCTGTATCCGGATCCATCATCGGAATCAATCCCTTCAACCAGCCCGACGTTGAAGCCAGCAAGATCGCGACTCGCAACCTGACCACGGAATACGAGAAGACCGGCTCCCTGCCCGCGGAGAAACCGGTCCTCGAAGATGACGGCATCAAGCTGTTTACCGATGCGGTCAACGCCGATGCACTGGCGAAAGGCGCAGGCAGCGACAAGACCCTGGCGGGATATCTGCGCGCTCACATCAAGCGCGCGAGTGCCGGCGATTACTTTGCAATGCTGGCCTACATCGAAATGAATGCCGGGCACGAAGCGCTCTTGCAGAAATTGCGTCTGGCGCTGCGCGACCGGAAGCGAGTGGCCACCTGTCTCGAATTCGGACCGCGATTCCTTCATTCCACGGGGCAGGCCTACAAGGGCGGACCGAACAGCGGCGTCATTCTGCAGATCACCTGCGACGATGCCGCCGACCTGCCCGTGCCCGGGCAGACGTACACTTTTGGCGTGGTCAAAGCGGCGCAGGCACGGGGAGACTTCCAGGTGCTGGCAGAACGTGGGCGCCGGGCATTGCGGGTCCATCTGGGCAAAGACCTGGCAGCCGGTCTCACGCGTCTGTCGGCCGCGTTTCACCAGGCTCTAACCTGATTTTCGTCCCCGGATACTACACTGGTTTACACTATGGCCGCCGAAAGCAGTGGCGGTGGGCTATAGAAACGATTTAATATCGGATAAGGAGCGGATTTATGCGTCTGGGAATGGTCGGTCTGGGCAAAATGGGCGCTAACATGACGCGCCGCCTGATGCGTGGCGGGCACGAACTCGTAGTCACCGATCTGAGCGCTGACAACGTAAAGAAGATTTCCGGCGAAGGCGCGATCAGCTCCGCTTCTCTCGATGACTTCGTCGCCAAACTGGGTAAGCCCCGTATCGCATGGCTGATGGTTCCAGCCGGAGGTCCCACGGAGCAGACTGTGGATGCGCTCTCCCAGCGGATGCAGGCCGGCGACATTCTCATCGACGGTGGCAACTCTTATTTCAAAGATGACGTTCGCCGTTCCGCCAAGCTCAAGCAGAAAGGTATTCACTACGTGGATGTCGGGACCAGCGGCGGAGTCTGGGGACTGGAACGCGGCTATTGCATGATGATCGGCGGACCTAAGGATGTGGTGCAGCAACTGGATCCGATCTTCAAGACGCTGGCCCCCGGGCGGGGCGACATCCCGCGCACCCCCGGGCGCGAGAAGATGACAGGAACCGCCGAGGATGGCTATATCCACTGCGGCCCTTCCGGCGCGGGCCACTTCGTCAAGATGGTGCACAACGGAATCGAATACGGACTGATGCAAGCCTACGCCGAGGGTTTCGATATCTTCCGCAATGCCACCAGTAAAGAGGTCCCGGAAGAACATCGCTATGACCTGAATCTCGCCGACATCGCCGAAGTCTGGCGGCGCGGCAGCGTGGTCAGTTCGTGGCTGCTCGATCTGACGGCGATCGCGCTGGCGCAAAATCCCACGCTCGCCGAGTACACCGGTTTCGTTCAGGACTCGGGCGAAGGGCGCTGGACCATCCAGGCCGCGATTGACGAAGCCGTTCCGGTCGATGTGCTTTCTGCCGCCCTTTACGTCCGCTTCCGTTCGCGACAGGAACATACCTTTGCAGAAAAAATGCTTTCCGCCATGCGCCAGCAGTTCGGTGGTCACGTCGAGCCGGGGACGCTCAAGAAGTAGATATGGCCCAGACTGAAGTCATGCCTGCAGTGGAGCAGCAACGGATCGGCAAGCTCGGCGATCCCTGCACCATGGTGATTTTTGGCGCCAGCGGCGACTTGACCCGCCGCAAGCTGATTCCCGCACTTTACAATCTGGCGAAATACGACCTGCTGTCGCGGGAATTCGCCGTCATCGGTGTGTCGCGTTCGCCACTGTCCCACGAGGATTTCCGCGGCAAAGTTTCGGAAGACATCAAGCAGTTCGCCACCGACAAGGTGGACCCCAGCATTTGGGAACGGTTCGTCCGCGGCATTTACTACCTGAGCGGCGACATGGGAGACAAGAACCTCTATGTGCAGTTGAAAGACTTGCTCGACAAAGTTGACCACGATCACTCTACCCACGGCAATCACATGTACTACCTGGCCACGGCGGCTGAATTTTTTGGTCCCACCGTTGAGCAACTCGCGGAAGTCGGCCTGATGCAGGAAGACAATCAGCACTGGCGCCGGGTGGTCATCGAAAAGCCGTTCGGGCACGATCTCGAGTCTGCCAGGTTGCTGAACCAGCAACTGCTGCGAGTGGCAAGCGAAAAGCAGATCTACCGCATCGACCACTACCTGGGGAAAGAAACGGTCCAGAACATCCTGGCGCTGCGCTTCGCCAATGGAATCTTCGAGCCCATCTGGAACCGGCGCTACATCGACCATGTCCAGATTTCAGTAGCGGAAACAGTGGGCGTGGAGAAGCGCGGCGGTTATTACGACAAGGCAGGCGCGCTGCGCGACATGGTGCCTAACCACATCATGCAACTCATTAGCCTGACCGCGATGGAGCCGCCGGTTTCATTTCGCGCCGACGCCGTCCGCGACGAACAGGGCAAGATCCTGCATGCCATCCAGCCCATGAGTTCGGAAGACGTGCTGGTCCGGACAGTTCGCGGGCAGTACGGCGAGGGCACCAGTGGCGGAGAACGCGTGCCCGCCTATCGCGCCGAGCCGGGCGTGCCGCAGGATTCAAAAACCGAAACCTTCGTCGCCATGAAGCTGCTGATCGATAACTGGCGCTGGGCCGACGTCCCCTTTTATCTTCGCACTGGCAAACATCTCCCCAGCCGCAGCACCAGCATCGTCATCCAGTTTCGCCGCGCCCCGTTTGTTCTGTTCCGCGACACCCCGGTGGAGAACCTGATGCCCAACCAACTGGTGCTGCATATCCAGCCGGAAGAAGGTATCTCACTCCGCTTCGCCGCCAAGGTGCCGGGACCCGCGATGCGGCTGGGCGCGGTCAACATGAGCTTTGAGTATTCCGACTATTTCGGGGCCATCCCCAGCACCGGCTACGAGCGCCTGCTGCACGATTGCATGATCGGCGATGCCACCCTGTTCCAGCGCGCGGACATGGTCGAAGCGGGATGGTGCGTGGTCAGTCCCGTGCTGGACGTCTGGAAGGCTTTGCCGCCACGCAATTTTCCCAACTACGCCGCCGGGACCTGGGGCCCAAAAGATGCCGAAGACCTGTTGGAACGCGACGGCCGCCACTGGAGGAATTTCGAGAAATGATTCTGGCAGGCGACATTGGAGGAACCCACACCCGGCTGGCATTCTTCGACGCTGTCGATGGCCGCTTCAGCCTGGTCTCCGCATCCATCTTTCCCAGCCGCGAGTATTCCGGCCTGGACGAGATCGTGACCAAATTCGTGGATACTTCGAACCTGCATCCTGACACGGCCTGTTTCGGTATCGCGGGCCCGGTGCGCAACGGGCGGGTTGAGGCTTCCAATCTTCCGTGGATCATCGAGTCGAAGCGTCTGGCCGATGAGCTCAAAATAAAGAAGGCCTTTTTGATTAATGACCTCGAAGCCAATGCCTGGGGCATTCCCGCTCTCGACGCCAAGGACGTGGTCGCGCTTAACCATGTGAACGGACAACCCGTGGGCAACCAGGCGGTGATTGCCGCCGGAACCGGACTGGGCGAAGCCGGGATGTACTGGGACGGCGCCAAGCACCAGGTTTTCGCCTGCGAAGGTGGTCACGCGGATTTCGCTCCCCGCACCCAGTTGGAAGTGGAACTCTTCAATTATCTGCAAATCCGCTTCGGCCACGTCAGTTATGAACGCATCGTTTCCGGTCCCGGTCTGGTAAATGTTTTCAGCTTCCTGCGTGACACTGGACGCGGTACGCCCCCGCAGTGGCTGGCGGATGAAATGTCGCACTCGGACCCCGCGGCCGCGATCTCACGCGCCGGCATAGACAGCAAATGCGGGCTATGCGAACAGGCGCTCGACCTGTTCGTCTCTATCTACGGCGCCGAGGCGGGCAATCTGGCGCTCAAGATCATGGCCACGGGCGGAATTTATCTGGGCGGCGGAATAGCTCCCAAAATGCTGTCCAAACTCTCCGGGCCGCTGTTCATGCAGGCTTTTACCGGCAAGGGCCGGATGCAGGCTTTGCTGGAAGCCATGCCAGTCCGGGTGATCACCAACGACCGCATCGCGCTGATTGGCGCTGCGCGGTGTGCTCTGGTTAGAACCACGGCAGCGTAGAATAATTTCTGCATGCCGGCCCAACCTGAAATCCGTATTCTGAAGACTGCTGCGGAATTGTTTGAGGCGGCAGCGGCGGAGTTCGCGGCCAGCGCTTCTCAGGCGGTGCGGGCCAGTGGAAGATTTACAGTCGCGCTCTCCGGCGGCTCCACCCCCAAGGCCCTTTACTCCCTGCTGGCTACCCAGTCCAATATCCCTTGGGACAAGGTCTATTTTTTCTGGGGCGACGAGCGCCACGTTCCGCCCGACCATCCTGAAAGCAACTACCGCATGACCAGCGAGGCGCTGCTTTCCAAAATCCCCGCGCGGCCGGAGAACATTTTTCGCATTCATGCCGAAGAAAAAGACGCGGCCGCAGCCGCCCTTCAATACGAGCAATCGCTAAAAACTTTTTTCCACTTGTCCTCGGGCGAGTTTCCGCGATTCGATCTGATCCTTCTGGGCATTGGGACCGACGGGCACACGGCTTCCCTTTTCCCCGGCACTGCGGCGCTAAATGAAACGCAGCGCCTGGTGGTCGCGAACTGGGTGCCAAAATTCAGCGCTTACCGTCTCACGTTCACTTTCCCGGTACTGAATGCCGCCGCCTGCGTCATGTTTCTGGCCAGCGGACCCGACAAAGCGGCGATTCTCCACCAGGTTCTCGAGAACAGCTCGGCGAACCTGCCCTCTCAGAGAGTGCATCCCTCCAACGGCAAATTGCTTTGGCTGATCGATGGGCCGGCGGCGGCCGCTCTGTCGCATCCGATTGTCTGACCTCATGCAGATCAAAGAAATCTGGCGGTATCCGGTGAAGTCCATGGCAGGAGAAACATTGAGTGTCGCGGATATCAACAGACAGGGCATCGCCGGTGACCGGATCATCCAGGTGCGAAATGCCGCGGGCCGAATCTTCTCCGCGCGCACCCGGCCCAAGCTGCTGCGGCACACCGCGATGCTCGCCGATAACGGCGATGTGCTGGTGGACGGACGTCCCTGGGACTCAACGGAAGTTGCTCTCGATGTTGAGGAGGCCGCGGGCGCGGGGACCCGCCTGGTCCGCAGCGATGCCGGGGACCGCTTCGATGTTCTCCCCCTTCTGGTCACAACTGACGGAATGTTTGCCGCTGTAGGTTACGACCGGCGGCGCTTTCGGCCAAACCTGGTCATCGCCGGCGTGGAGGGCCTCGCGGAACGCCAGTGGGAGGGAGCACGTCTGCGCATCAACGAAACAGTCATCGGCATGGACGATCTCAGGGCCCGCTGCATCATGACTACTTACGATCCTGACACCGGCGAACAGGACGTCAACGTGCTGCGCCGCATCCAGAGAGAATTTGGCGGCGTACTGGGGCTGAACAGTTACGTCATCAATCCGGGCCGGGTTGCGGTCGGTGACCGGGTCGAACTGTTGCCTCGGCCATGAACGGTCCCGGCAACGTCGTGTTTCTGGGAGTCGATCTGGGCTGGTATGGAAAGCCGAGCGGCCTGGCTTCGATCGGAATCAGTCAGGGGCGTCTGTCTCTTCAAAATGTAACCCGCATGGAAACATCCGCCGAGATTCTGGCCTGGATCCTGAACCAGGCTGGAAGCGGCAGCGCCGTGATAGGGATTGACGCTCCGCTGGTAATCCGTAACCAGGGGGGAATCCGTGATGCGGAGCGGGAACTGAACCAGGAATTTCGCCGTTTTCATGCCGGATGCCACGCCGCCAATCTCGGGCGTCCCTTCGCCGGAAACGTACTGTCATTCAGTCGCCGGCTCGCGGCCCTGGGCTTCGCTCATGGCGCTGCAATGGCCGCGCGCGCGCAAGGCCGCTTTCAAATCGAAGTTCACCCTCACGCGGCGATGGTGAATCTTTTCGATTTGACTCGTATTGTGAAGTACAAGCGTGGCCGGCGCGCGGCTCGCGCTCGGGAACTGCGCCGCCTGCGCGCCCTGATGCTGTCGCGTCTTCGGATGCTGGATCCTGCCCTGCCCTTGCGCCTGCCGGGCGTGCCAAACGCCGGCAATCTGAAACCTGTCGAAGACCAGATTGATGCCGTACTCTGTGCCTACATTGCCGCGCACTGGTGG
>Ga0207711_10001858_pt1 | contig 19256 bp, 15 predicted proteins | sample KBSS34metaG_FD_184401 | JGI IMG/M metagenome (GOLD analysis project Ga0207711, IMG submission 184401) | Switchgrass rhizosphere microbial communities from Kellogg Biological Station, Michigan, USA - KBS S3-4 metaG (SPAdes) (version 2) | ecosystem: Host-associated > Plants > Roots > Rhizosphere...
AGACTTGAAGACGCGGCAGACCGCGGTCGCGACCTCGCGGCAAAGCCTGGAGGAATTGCGCACCGCGTTATCGCGCCAAAAAGCCCGCCGGGATTCGTTGGAAGAGATTCTTTCACACCGCGCTTATACCACCGAGTCGGTGAAGCGGCTGTTCACGGCCATCGAACACGGGCAGGTCTCGGGATTCAAGCCTACGGGCGTGCTGGCGGATTTCGTGGAAGTCATCGATCCGGCGTGGGAGAAAGCCTGCGAAACCTTCCTGCACGAGGAACTGGAGTACGTAGTTGTCTCGGATTGGGCGGAAGCCGAGCGCGGCGTGGAGCTGATGCGCGCCGAATCCGACGGACGCGTGACGTTCCTGGTCAATGACGGCGCGACGCCGCCACCTCCCCCGGTGACCCTGATCGGTTCGGAAATCGCCGGGCGTTTGGGCGATGCGCTTCGCCTCAGCCAGGCATACTATCTGCCCCGCCTCGGGAAGTGTTTCCTGGTCAAAGATCACGCCGGGGCTCAACGATTGGCTGCCGAACATCCGGAGTATTACTTCCTGGTTGCGGATGGCGTCAGCTATCACGGACACGCGGTGAGCGGCGGCCGCAAATCGAGCGGTGGTCCGCTGGCGCTCAAGCGCGAACTTCGCGAGTTGGCGTCTCAAGTAGAAGGCCGCGAGCGCGAAGCCGACACTCTGACGGGTAGGTTGGAGGAACTCGAAAGGAATTCCGCGCAACTGGCCGAAGAACTGGAGCACGTGCGCGCTCAACAGCAGCAGCAGGAAAAAGGCGCGCTGGCTCTGGATCACGAGCAGCGCCAATTGGCTGAGGAATTCGCCCGATCCGGCCAGCGCCTTTCGGTGGCGCGGCTGGAGCTCGAACGTCTCACGAGAGAAGACGAGCGTTCCCGCCAGCAGCGCGAGCAGAGTCAGGCGGCCGTCGCGCAACGCGAGCAGGAGCGCTTCGATCAGGAGAAATCCCTGGAACTCGCGCGCGGCGAATACGAGGGTTTGCAGGCTCGCGCCCATTCGGTGGGCGAGGAACACGCGCACGCGAGGGCCGAATTAGCCGGTCTGGACGAGCGTCTGCGAGCTGAGAAGACCGCCGCCGGGCGCATTGAAGCGCAGATTCAGCAGGTGATCGCGCGGCGCGCAGAGCTGGAACGCGAACTGGAGCGCATGGGCGTGGAACGCGCGCGGCTGCTGGCCGATAACATCGAACTGGATCAGAGAGCCGGACTTTTGTCTAATGACACCGCTTCGGCAGTAGCATGGGTCGAGAACCTGGCGACCGCGGAGACCACGGGACGGGCGTCCCTCGCCGCGCTGGACGAATCGCTCAAGGCGTTGCGAGCCGACGCTCAGGCGTCCCAGGAACGCCGCTCGGCGATTGAAGTGGAACTGGTCCGCAAACAAGGCGATCTGCGCTATCTGGACGAGACCAGCCGACGGGATCTCAATGCCTCAGCCGCGGAAGTCGCGGCCACGGAAGAAGTGTCGCTGGATGAAGCGGGGGTAGCGGAAGTCGAGACGCGGTCGCAGGAAATTCGTGCGCGCATCGAGGCGCTGGGACCTGTGAATCCACAGGCGCTCGAGGAATTCCAGGAAGCGCAGCAGCGTTACGACTTCCTGAACACCCAGCGTCAGGATCTGCTCGATTCAATCCGCGACACCGAAAAAGCGGTTCAGGAGCTGGATATCGAGTCGCGCCGGCGCTTCAAGGAAGCCTTCGACCTGATCAACGAAAACTTCCGCGGGATGTTCCGCACGCTATTCGGCGGGGGCCAGGGGGAGATGCGGCTGACCGACGAGACCAATCTTGCCGACAGCGGCATCGACATCATGGCGTCGCCTCCCGGAAAGAAGCTGCAGAACATCGCTCTGCTTTCGGGCGGCGAGAAATCGCTCACGGCTATGGCGCTACTGATGGCGATTTTCCGCTATACGCCGAGCCCGTTCTGCATCCTGGATGAAGTGGACGCGCCGCTCGACGAGCCCAACATCCAGCGCCTCACGCGGCTCATTAAAGAGATGTCTGCGGAGACGCAGTTCATCGTGATCACGCACGCGAAACGCACAATGGAATCGGCCCAGGCGCTGTACGGCGTAACGATGCAGGAGCCGGGATTGTCTTCGTTGGTTAGTGTCCGCTTCGATCCTGCTACGCAAGGAGCGGAACCATCGCCGACAGCGGCGCTCGCGGCAGTTTAGATTACCAGAGGTAGTCTTTGGCTTCTTCGCGACGATCGTAACTATCGAGCACGTGGACCACGCGCAATTTCTTGAGCTTGGTCGGCGACAGTTGCCCGATCGGCACGTACAGAATCTTCCGATTCAAATGTGACGCGATGGAGCGAAATACTGAGCGCGGCGGCCGGGGAGCCACGTATACGACAAATCGCTCCGTCGAATAATCCAGAGCCGCCAGCAACAACCGCTCGGGCTTCGATTCGGCGAAGTCGTAATCGGTATCCGACCAAACATCGAATAGACGCCGCGGCGGCAGCGTCATCAGCAGGCCGCCATATTCCGCGCGGCCGATTCCGGGTCCCACGATGTTGTCGAACGGGAAGGTGGAATAGAACGCCATGTCGGATTCGTTCTGGTGTTCGCCCAGCCATGTGGTTAAGTACTGATAGCGATCGTCGCGGTCCTCATCGAACACCACGACTACGGAACCGACCTCGCCCGCCAGACGATCCGCCTGACGAACGTAGATCTTGCGCTGGTGCCAGTTGCGAATAGTCTCGCGAATATCGATGCCATCCAGAATCGACGTGGTGAACGGCTCCACGCGCACGCGTTCTTCGGATAGAAGCGCCTTGGCCTTCTTCTTGAGAAACCGGCCGTAGTCTTCGATCACCAGATCTTCGGGTGGATACGAGCAGATCGCCTCGCCCGTGGTCTGCTTGGCCCACTCGCCGGGAATCGTTTCTTTCTTACGAGGTTTGAGGCCGATGGGCTTCATGCGCTGTTTAGGCCGCGGCAAGCGCCGACGGATGCGCAGGCGCTTGGTGTTCAGCCAGATCTCGCCGGCCGTCAGCCGGACCGTCTCGAGAGGGGAGACTTCCTGTTGGGCCAGGTAGCGGTTAGCCATCTGCCACACTTCCCAGCCGTAGTTATCGTCGACTACCGAGCGGGCGGCGACCGCCAGATCGTAGGCATTGGACACCAGATCGCCGCTGATGTGCGCGAGGTTGCGAGTGTAGCGTGCGATCGTACGCCTTTGCCAATGAGTCAGCCTGTCTCCAGTGGACTCGGTGTACTTGACAGCCGCTTCGCGCAGCAGGTCGAGCTGCACGCGCGGCTTGTCGAGACGAGCTTCGCCCTCCAGATCCAGCCGGAAGAATTCGTAGCGTTCCTGAAGATACGGATACTCGATGGTGATCTCGGCCAGGCTATCCGGATGCGGATTGAGCAACTGCGTGTCGGGCCGCAACAGGTGGCGCGAAGGCGCTTCCTGCGGCGTCTCCATCGCGTCGAGGAGCGGATCGAGCAAGTTCAGCGAGACCACCACGAGCGTATCTACATCGGGGTTCGTTCCCTGCAGCTTCCAGGCCATGGCGGCGGCGTGCGTTGCCACTTCTTCGGTGCGAGGCTGCGGCCAGACACGATAGCTTTCGATGTAACGATCGAGGCCGATCCGCTGGACCGCATACGTGTCGGGGCAAGTATCGTGCAGATGCGGGCGTTCCTGGGTATCGGGTTCGAGGAAAACAACCTCCGCGCCTATTTCTTCCGCAGTTCTCAAAGCCTCGGTGAAGGGATCGGCCGGTTCCACGGGAACGTAGACGGGACGATCCTCGTCGCCGCCCTCGCTGGACGAAGTGGTGCACAGGATCACCGACATCTCCGGCAGCCGCTGTAGAGCGCGAGTGTATGCTGTCTGTAAGAATCCAGGCAACTCCACAGCCACGATTTGCGGTTTTTCAGCGAGCAAGAGGCGGCGCAGCGCGGCGGCGAATTCGACACGCCCCGGTACCACCGGGAAGTAGCGCAAACGTCCGCGCTCCAGGCTTCCGAGCTTGATGTCAGTTTCGAGTGACATAGCGCAGGGCCTCTTCTCCAAGAGTCTGCACGATGGCGATCCGCATCAGGTCCGAGCTCGTCTGCATGGACCCATTCAACCCATGGGCAAGCTTCATCGCGAAACGCGCAATATTGATCCCGTCGCGAGCGGTATAACGTTCGTCGGCGGCGTGCGCGCGCTGCAGGAAATCGGTGACATAGCTCAGGATTTGGGTGTCGCCGAAGGGCAGATTCTCATGCAGGATGGCCAGTTCCTCATCGCGCTCGGGAAAATCGATCAGGATCTGCGGCTGCAGCCGGGAGTGGATATACTCCGGAAGATCGAAGGTGCTGGCGTCGTCATTCATGGTCGCCACCAGCCGGAACAGGGGATGCGCCTTGATTTTGATCCCCGCCACAATCGATTCCACATACCGGCGAGTGTCGAGCAGCGGGGCCAGGCTCGCCCAGCTCTTTTCGCTCATGCGATTGCCTTCGTCCAGGATCACGATACCGCCTCGTAGCATGGCAGTGACCAGCGGGGATGCCACGTAGCGCAGCTTGGCTTCGCCTTCAATCACCGGGGTGACCAGCAAGTCTTCCGGCCGGGTATCGACCGTCGCCTGCATGATGTAGACTTCGCGTGCCAGGCGTTTGGCAGCAGCGTAAGCCAGCGTGGTTTTCCCGACCCCCGGCTTGCCCAGCAAGCGCGGATTCATGGGCAGATCCTGGGAGTCGATCACCAGCCAGGCGGCCAGTAGCTGGCGCATGACCTCGTCCTGCCCAACCCAGTTGACGGTAAGCTCGTCCGGATGCGCCAGATGCAGCGCAACTCCTTCGATTTCAACGACCATTGTTTCCCACTTTAGCAAGGTCCGACACACGCAGTACAAAACGAACCCAAGCGTGGACCCTATTTCTCCTATCGGCTGTGCATTCTTAGTAATAACAGGGGTGCAACGCGGTGGCAGGCATGTGAGGGCGTTAAATACAGGGAAAAGCTTGGAAAATCGGGCGAGCGTGGTACGCAGGGCCCCAGATCCCTGGAAGCTGAAGCACTTGCGTCATGCATATAAGTTAGCCATAATGATATGCATGAGGACGACTATTATTCTGGATGACAGACTCGTTGATCGGGCGCGCCAGCTGACGGGAATCAAGGAGAAGACCGCGCTGGTTCACCACAGCCTGGAGCTGCTGATCGCCCGAGAGAGCGCCCGCCAGCTCGCGAATCTGGGAGGCGCGGCACCCCGTATGAGTAAAATCAGGCGACGCCGCTCCAAACCAACCCAATGACCCTCGCGGACACCTCGATCTGGGTCGAGCACTTCCGGCGGGGACATGCCGGCCTGCGGAAACTGCTAGAGGAAGGGGAAATCGTCATGCATCCGTTCGTGTACGGCGAGCTAGCCTGCGGCCATCTGCCTGACCGACCTCGCACTTTGAGCCTGCTGGCCGCGCTGCCCAGCCTCACTCTGGCCGACGACTCGGCGGTTATGTACGCGATCGACGTACGGCAATGGTCGGGACGAGGGATCGGATGGATTGACGCCCACTTGCTCACTTCCGCACTGCTGACACGGGCGCCTTTGTGGACCCTGGACCGGAAACTGCACGGCCTGGCTTCCGAGGCCGGCGCCGCCTGGCCACGCCCGTCATAATGGCAATCCAAGGCGCCCTCTAGACAACGGACCGCTGGGGGCTACACTGGGCACATGCGCGCCAGCCCCCCCTGTCAGCGGAGGAATTCGACAACTACCCCTTCGAGGAAGATAAGCGCTACGAACTCGACGAGGGGGAGTTGATCGAGATGACCAGGCCGGGATATCAGCATAACCAGGCTTTGCAGAATCTGCTTGTGGAACTGGTGCTCTACTTTCGCAAGAATCGCATTGGACAGGCGCTTGTTTCCGAAAATCTATACGCGCTATCCCCCACCACTAGGCTCGCGCCCGACGTCGCGGTAATTCTGGGAGATCACAGAGCGGAACTCCAGAAGGCCAAGGTAATCCATATCATTCCGGACATTGCCGCCGAGGTACTTTCTCCGAGTGAGACGCCGGCTCGGATCCACCGGAAGCTTACCCAGTACTTCACCGCAGGACTCAAGCAAGTGTGGCTGATTAATCCTGAGGACCGTACCGTGGAGACCTGGACCGGCCCCACGCTGCCGGAACCCGCGCTTACTGCCACGGATTCAACAACTTCGGCACTGCTGCCGGGTTTTACCCTACCGCTCGCCGAGCTGTTTTCTTAGAACAACTCCTGTTATACTAAGCTTTTGCCCCAAGCAGGGGTTTTGCCCGATCCGGGTAGGGAGTAGCACTGTGTTTTTCCACGTTCGAGACCTGGAGCTAAAGCCTGTCCGTTTCGACGTGGAGTTACCCCCCGGAACCATCGAGTTTCTGGATCCGAAGTTGAAGCAATCCGCTCCGCTTCACGCGTCCGGACAGGCCGAGCTGGTGATGGGTTCGCTCGGCGAAATCCGGGTGACCGGCCAGGTGAAAGTTCGACTGCAGGCCGAATGTGATCGTTGCCTGGAACCGTCGGAGTTTCCGGTGGATTCGAGCTTCGAGCTGTACTATCGTCCGGTAGCGGAAGGGTATGGCGAGGAGAAAGCTCTGGATGCCGGTGAAGCCGAAATGGGCTTCTATGAAGGCGACGGCCTGGAATTGAACGACGTATTGCGGGAGTTCGTGCTATTAGCGCTCCCCATGCAGAAGTTGTGTACTGAGAATTGCAAAGGGATCTGTCCGGTGTGCGGGCAGAATCGCAACCAAAATGAGTGCCGCTGCCAGACTGCGGCGGGTGACGACCGCTGGGCAGCGCTCAAGGAGATAAGAAAAAATGCCGAATCCTAAACGACGACATTCCAAGCGGCGGACTTCCGCCCGGCGGACGCACGATTCCCTGCGCCGCACCGTGATGGCTCAGTGCCCCAACTGCCACGAGCCCAAACTGCCGCATCGCGTTTGCCCCCACTGCGGAAAATATAAAGGCCGCGAAGTCATAGAAGTCGCCGAAGAGTAGCCGGCGAGCGCGTCCATGCAGACGATCGCCGTCGACGCCATGGGGGGCGACTTCGCTCCCAAGCACGAGGTGGAAGGAGCGATTCGGGCCGCCGAAGAGCTGCAGATCGGCGTGATACTAGTCGGTCTGGAAGACGTCATTCGCGCCGAACTGGCTCAGCATCCGCGTGCGGCCGGGTTGCCGATCGAGATCCATCAGGCCAGTGAGTTCATCACCATGGAGGACTCGGCGGCCAAGGCTGTCCGGCTCAAGAAAGACTCTTCCATTCGTGTCGCGTGCCGTCTGGTTCGGGATGGCGTCGCCGACGGCGTAGTCTCGGCCGGCAACACCGGCGCAGTGATGGCGACTTCCAAGATCGTCCAGGGCGTCATCCGCGGCGTCACGCGCCCGGCGCTGGCGGGAGCCTTTCCCTCGCTCACCGGATCGCCCGTAGTGCTACTGGACGTCGGCGCCAATGTCGATTGCAAGCCGGAGATGCTGGCGCAGTTCGCCGTAATGGGCGAGATCTATTCGCGGACGATTTTCCACAATTCCAGGCCGCGGGTCGGGCTGCTTTCGATCGGCGAAGAAGAACACAAAGGCAACGACCTAACCCGCGCCGCGCTGCCGCTGCTCAAGGCTCTGCCCATCAACTTCATCGGAAACGTCGAGGGGCGCGACATCTTCAACGGGATCGCCGACGTTGTGGTTTGCGACGGGTTTATCGGCAACGTCGCCCTCAAAGTCAGCGAGGGATTGGTGGACATGTTCGTCAGCATGCTGCGCGAATCGCTCAGCGCGACCATGACCCGCAAGATCGGCTCGCTGCTCTCCCGCGAAGCCTATCGCGAGTTCAAGAAGCGGCTGGACTACGCGGAATATGGCGGCGCGCCCTTGCTGGGCGTCAAAGGCGTCTGCACCATTTGCCACGGGCGTTCCAACGCCAACGCCGTCAAAAACGCCATCCGCGTGGCGGCCGAATTCGCTCAGGGCCGCGTCAATGAGAAAATAGAGGAAGAATTAGATCGTACTGCTTCGTCTAAAGTAGCAGCACAATGAACGCGCTTCGAATCGCCGGTTTGGCTGTGTGCGTCGCGACGTGCGCCTTCGGGCAAACGGTTGCTCCACAACGCCTGGATCCGGTGCAGTGGTCCATGACTTCGACCGCGGAAGTCGCGAAACCCGGCGCCACGGTTCCGTTGCGCCTTACGGCCAAAATCGAGCCCGGCTGGCATTTGTATTCCCTGACGATTCCCAAGGAGCTCTATCCGACCAAGCTGACTTTGGTGGATAATCCCTCGGTCGATTCTTATACCGTCTACCAGCCGCCGCCGGTTCGAGCCATGGATCCGAACCTCAAAGAAATGGTCGAGACGTACTCGAACCAGGCTGATTTCTGGATTCCGGCGACGCTCAAGAGTGATGCCGCGGGTCCCGTGGAATTGACCGCGCAGGTCCGGTATCGCGCGTGCGATGACAAGCAGTGCCTGAACCCGAGGACCAAGACCGCGACGTTTAAGCTGACGGCGGCTGCGACTGCACCGGCTATCGGTCCTTCGGCAGTTCCGGCGGGATACATCGAGGTGAAACCGGGAGCGCCACCAGTCGAACGGGTCACTGAAAAGACGCCCATCGCCTCCTCCTCGTCCCAGGGAATCGGGGCATTCGCGCTCACGGCGTTCGGATTCGGGCTGGCGGCGATCTTCACCCCGTGCGTTTTCCCGATGATCCCCATCACGGTGTCGTTCTTCCTGAATCAGCGCGGCGGCTTCGTCCAGGCGCTGGTATTTTCGCTGGGCATCGTGGTGCTGTTCTGCACGCTGGGATTGGGCGTGACGGCCCTGGCTGGGCCGGTTGGCATCTCGCAGCTGGGCGGGAATCCCTGGGTGAACGCATTTATTGCGGGAGTGTTCGGCATCTTTGCGATCAGCTTGCTGGGGGCCTTCGAGATTACCCTGCCCTCGAGTATGCTCACCAAGCTCGAAAGCGCTTCGCGGCGGGGCGGCTATTTGGGCACCCTGCTCATGGGGCTGACGTTCTCGCTGACGTCGTTCGCCTGCGTGGGACCTTTCGTCGGACCGCTGCTGGCGTCGTCGGTCCAAGCCCAAGGCGCGCAGCCCGTGGTTGGAATGGCCGCATTCGCCACGGGACTCGCCTCGCCGTTTTTCTTTCTCGCGGCATTCCCTTCGTACTTGAAGAAGCTGCCCAAGAGCGGCGGCTGGATGGCGCGGGTCAAGGTGGTGATGGGATTTGTCCTGCTAGCGGTGATGCTCAAGTACCTGAGCAATATCGATCAAGTGTTGCAATCAAACTTACTGACCCGGGAACGGTTCCTGGCGGCATGGTTCGTGTTGTTCGCCATGGCAGGCTTGTATCTCCTCGGCCTCCTGCGCCTGGAAGGGATCGAAGCCGAGGACAAGCTCGGGATCGGACGGCTCTCATTCGCGGCGCTGTTTCTGATTTTCGCCGTCAGTTTGCTGCCGGGCATGTTCGGCGCTCCGCTGGGTGAGTTGGAAGCCTACGTCCCCGCGGCGACCGGCGGAATCGGCGGAAATAATACGACGGCGGGCGGTCTCCAGTGGATGAAGAATGACTATCGAGCCGCTCTCGACCGGGGCCGTCAGGAAAACAAGCTGGTGCTGGTGACGTTTACTGGTTACGCGTGCTCCAATTGCCACTGGATGAAAGCCAACCTGTTCCCCAGGCCGGAGATTGCCGACATCGCCAAGGACTTGGTGCTGGTGGAGCTCTACACCGACGGGTCGGATGCGGCGTCCGAAGAGAACGCGAAGCTGGAGGACAGCAAGTTCGCCACCACGTCCACGCCCTGGTTCATTCTGCTTGACGCCAATGAGAATGTGCTCGCCACCAGCGGATATACGCGTGATACCCAGGAGTTTCTGGCATTTCTAAGAACGCGCTCGAAAGCATGAAGCTCCGCACCCTTCCGTACTTTCTGGCGATTGCGGCTTATGCCCAGGCTCCCGCGACAGCGCCTTTGCGAGGCTTCCCTCCGGATCAGTGGAAAGCCCAGCACGACCGCGAGGAGCAAGCCAAAGCCGTCCCGCAGGCCGAGCGGCTGCGCATCTACATGGACCGAATGGCGGCCAAGCCCCATCACGCCGGTTCGCCCGGATCGAAAGCTGTCGCCGACTACCTCACCGCTCAACTTAGCGAGTGGGGATTCGACACGCGCGTCGAAACCTTTCAGGCCCTGATTCCTTATCCCACCACGCGCACTTTGGAAATGACGGCGCCCGTAAAATATCGGGCGAAGCTCGCCGAACCGGCGATTCCCGAGGACCCAGGCACAGCTCAGGAAAACCAGCTCCCGCCGTTTAATGCGTACGGGGCCTCCGGAGACATCACAGCGCCGCTGGTTTATGCGAACTACGGGCAGCCCGAAGACTTCGAATACCTCAAGAAGATGGGCGTCGACGTCAAAGGCAAGATCGCGATTGTGCGTTATGGGCGTAGCTGGCGCGGCCTGAAGGCCAAGATGGCCCAGGATAACGGAGCGGTCGGGTGCCTGATCTATTCCGATCCTCGCGAGGACGGTTTCTTTCAGAGTGACGTGTATCCGCAGGGTCCCATGCGTCCAGCCGATGGCGTGCAACGCGGCAGTGTGATGGATATGGCGCTGTATCCTGGCGATCCGTTGTCACCCGGTTGGGCGTCCGAGGCCGGCTCCAAGCGCCTGACCCGCGAGGAAGCTAAGACGATACTCAAGATTCCGGTGTTGCCGATCTCCTGGGCGGATGCGCTTCCGCTGCTCCAGCAGCTGACCGGTCCGGTGGTTCCGGAGTCCTGGCGCGGGGCGCTTCCTCTGACCTATCACTCCGGTCCGGGCCCTGCGATGGTGCATCTGCAGGTTGATTTTGACTGGTCCACGCGGCCGCTGTACGACGTGATCGCGACTATCCCAGGTAGCCTCGCGAAAGATCACGCCGACAAAGACCAGTGGATCCTCTACGGAAATCATCACGACGCATGGGTTAGTGGCGCCAGCGACCCAGTCAGCGGCGCATCGGTTCTGCTCGAAACGGCGCGGACACTCTCGGTTTTGCGTAAGCAGGGCTGGCAGCCCAAGCGCACGATCATGCTCGCTTTGTGGGACGGGGAGGAGTACGGCCTTCTGGGCTCCACCGAATGGGTCGAGAAGCACATGGACGAGCTGGATCGTAAGGCCGCGGTTTACATCAACTCCGATTCGAGCGGACGCGGTCCCTTCATCGCGGGTGGATCCGCCTCGCTCGAACCATTTATCGCTGAAGTGTTGCGCGACGTGGCCGATCCAGCGACCTCGAAGAGCCTTCTGGATACCGTTCGCGATCGCCGGACACCCGTGGTCGCTATCGCAGGAGGCACTCCCGAACCTCGCGAGCGCGAGTTTCATGTGGACTCCCTGGGATCGGGATCCGATTATGTGGCGTTTCTGGATCACGCCGGCATCGCCAGCCTCAACCTGGGATTCGCGGCCGGTGACGGCGTTTATCATTCTGTCTACGACACTCCGGCCTGGTATCAGCAATTTTCCGATGGAGACCGCACTGACAGCAAAACACTCACGCAGGTGATGAGCATCGCGCTCCTGCGGCTAGCCGACGCCCCGGTATTGCCATTCGATTTCGGCTCGCTCTCCTCCGGTGTGACCCGATGGATCGAGGAAATTCGCAAACAACTGCCGCGCGCAAGCGCAAAGGTCGACTTGCGCCCCATCTCGGTTCAGCTGATGCGGCTCTCGGCGGCAGCTAAGGCATACGACGAGGAATTGTCGGCCTGGAGCAAGCGCGGCGCATCTGCTTCCGAAAAACTGGCCAAGGTGGATGAATCGATTCGCAAGACCGAGCGCACACTGCTGACCACGGATGGGCTTCCGCGGCGGGATTGGTATCGCAATCAGATCTATGCTCCGGGCATGCTCACAGGGTACGCGGCCAAGACTCTGCCCGGAGTCCGCGAGGCCGTGGAAGCACAGCAGTGGGATGAAGCCAATCAGCAGGTCCGCAGATTAGCCGAAACTCTGCGCGCGGCGGCGGGGCAAGTGGAAGACTCCGCGCGGTTGCTCAAACAAATCCAATAGGAGTGGGGCAGGCGATCGTGTCGCCTGTCTTAGCATGTAGAATCTGGAGATGGCCGCTTCCCGAGTCGATGCCGCAGCTTGGCCCGCAGCAGACACTGTCAACCGATGGCTGATTCCGGTCGGAGCGGTCGCCGTCCACATCTGTATTGGATCGGTGTACGCCTGGAGCACTTTCAACCGTCCGTTCCAAGGCTTGCTGCCTAACGCCCCGGCGTGGTTCAGCCCACCCTACACCACCTATTCGACCGCGCTGGTTCTATTGGGATTGAGCGCCGCGTTCGGCGGGCCTTGGGTGGAGCGCCGTGGACCCCGCGCGGCTGCGAGGGCGGCGGCAATTCTGTTCGGCTGCGGGCTGCTTATCGGCGGGATTGGACTCGCGTTACGCCAATCCATCCTGGTGTTCCTGGGCATGGGCGTCATCGGCGGAATGGGCTGCGGGCTGGGCTACATCGCGCCGGTCAGCACGCTGGTCAAATGGTTCCCCGACCGTCGCGGCATGGCCACCGGCATGGCCATCATGGGATTCGGCGGAGGAGCTGCCCTGGCCAGTCCGCTAAACGTCCGCTTGATGAATTCCCTCGGCGTCCCCACGGCTGTCATGACGCTCGCAGCGATCTATTTCGTCGTGATGCTGATCGGTGCCCGCATTCTGAGACGTCCGCCCGAGGGCTGGAAACCCGAGGGATGGAATCCTCCAGAGAAGCTTTCCAAGCAAACGAGCGTTACCCGCAATGCCGCACTACGAACCCCGCAGTTCTATTTGCTCTGGGCCATGTTGTTTATCAATGTCACGGCGGGTATCGGAATCCTGGCGCAGGCGTCGCCCATCGTGCAGGATCTCTTTCAGCAGACTCCGGTGGAAGCGGCGACGTTTGTCCTGCTGCTCAGCATCTTCAACCTGATTGGCCGCTTCTTCTGGGCATCCAGCTCCGACTATATTGGCCGCCGGAATACCTATACGACGTTCTTTGCCGTCCAGGTGGTCCTGTTTCTCCTTATCCCAGGTATCGCAGGCCGCGGCGAATGGCTGTACTTTCAAGCAAGTCTGTTCGTGGTGGTCAGCATGTACGGCGGAGGATTCGCCACGATTCCGGCGTTCTTGGCTGACATCTTTGGGCCCGACAACGTCGGCGCGATTCACGGCGCGGTGCTGACCGCCTGGAGCGCGGCCGCCATCGCCGGACCGGTGATCGTCACAGAGTTGTCGAATCGTGCGAAAGCCGCTCTGGCTCCGGGCGCGAGCCACGTCCACATTTATGACGGGCCTCTGCAAGTGCTGGCGGGACTACTGGCACTAGGCTTCGTGCTGACGTTGCTGGTAAGGCCTCTGCGGCCGTCGTAGTCCTAACGCAGACTATCGAATCGCGGCTCGATTGGCGAAGTCCAGAATCAGCGAAGGGAAAATTCCCAAGAGCAAGGTTCCCGCAGCCGAACCGTACACAGCGATCTGGAGCAGCGCTCCCGCCGGAGGAAGTGTTTCGACGCTCTCCCCGGGCTCGCGCATGTACATGACGACCAGGATCCGCAGGTAATAATAAGCGGCAACCGCGCTATTCAGTAACCCGATCACGGTTAGCCATATCAGCTTGGCGTCGAGCGCGGCTTTGAAGATGTAGAACTTGCCGAAGAAGCCGCCGGTCAGCGGCACGCCGATCAGGCTCAGCAGGAAAATGGTCAGCATCGCAGCCATCCCCGGTTGGCGCTGGGCGAGCCCGGCGAAATCGTCGATACTGACGTATCGTTCACCCTTTCGGGAAAAATAGGTCACCACCGCGAATGCCCCGATGTTGGTGAACGCGTATGCCGCCAGGTAGAACATGGCGGCGGCGGAACCCGTTCCCGAGTTGGCTGCGACCGCAACCAACACATATCCGGCATGCGCGATGGAGCTGTAAGCCAGCAGGCGCTTGATATTCGACTGCATGATGGCGGCGAAGTTTCCGACCAGCATGGTCGCCAAGGCGCAGACCCATATTGCCGGCGCCCAACTGGAAGCGATCGGCTCAAGGCTGCCCAGGAAGATGCGGATCAGGACGGCGAAGGCGGCAGCTTTCGGTCCTACGGTTAGAAACGCTGAGACCGGCGCGGGAGCGCCCTGGTAAACGTCCGGAGCCCACCCCTGGAACGGTGCGGCTGAAATTTTGAAAGCCAGCCCGACGAAGATAAGCGCCGCAGCCACGCCGATCAGCACTTCGGGCGGCGGGGTGCCGGAGATCAATGACGCTCGAATCTGGGTCAAATTGGTGGATCCCGTGGCGCCGTACATCCACGCAACACCGTACAGAAGGAACGCCGTCGCGAAGGATCCCAACAGAAAGTATTTCAACGCCGATTCGTTGTTGCGGGCGTCGTCACGCAAATAGCCAGCCAGAATATACGATGCGATGGAAGAGATTTCGAGGCCGATGAAGATCATCACCAGCTCATTGGCGCTGACCATCACGCACTGGCCCACGATGCTGAATAGCACCAGCGCGTAGTATTCGCCGCTATCCTGATTTTCCCGGCGCAGATAATCCGTGGAGCTGAACACCACCAGCAGACCGACCACCACCACCAGCGTGCGGAAGAAGGTCGCCATACCGTCGATCACCAGCATCCCCTGGAAGGCGGGTCCGGGCGACGCCATGAGCGCGGCCGGCAGCGCGACCACTAACGCGAGAATGGCGATCACTCCAGCACCGGTTCGCTTGCCCTCGGGCCGCAGCGCCTCCATGAACATGATCAACACTCCGGCCAGCGTCAGAATGAGCTCTGGCAGGAAGCGCGCATAGTCGGCATTGGTCGGCAGGAAATTAGCGATTGGCACGGGATACCTCTGCGATTGGCCGGGCCGGAATCGCCACCCGCTCTGTTCGCAACTTTTTTGTCTGCTCCAATATCGCGGCGTTCTGGACGCTGATCGATGGCAGGAAGCTCTGTGCGAAGGAGCCCATCCAGACCATCAGGATCACTAACGGCACGATGGCGGCCCACTCGCGGGTCGATAAATCGGGCATATGATGTGAGAGCGATTCGGAGGCCTTTCCGAAGAACGTCCGCTGGTACAGCCACAGCATGTAGCACGCTGAGAAAATGACTCCCAGCGCCGCGAACACGGCCCATCCGAAATTCGCGCTGGCCGTGCCTTGCAAGACCAGATACTCGCCGACGAAATTGTTCAAGGTCGGCAGCCCGATGGACGCCAGCGTCGTGATTAAGAAAATGATGGACAAGTTCGGCGCGGGCGTAGCCACGCCTCCGTAGGCCGAAATTTCCAGCGAATGCCGCCGTTCGTATAGATAGCCGACCAGGATGAAGAGCGCTCCGGTCGAGATACCGTGGTTGAGCATCTGGTACACGGCGCCGTCCAGACCTTGCTGAGTGAATGAGAAGATTCCCAGCACGACGAATCCCAGGTGGCTCACCGAGGAATACGCCACCAGCTTCTTCATGTTCGGCTGGACCAACGCGACCAGCGCGCCGTAGATGATGCCGATAATCGCCAAGCCGGCGATCCAGGGAGCGCAGCGATGCGCCGCGTCCGGGAACAGCGTTACGCAGAATCGCAGCAACCCGTAGGTGCCCATCTTCAGCATCACGGAAGCCAGCATCAGGGAGCCGGCCGTGGGCGCTTCGACGTGCGCGTCGGGCAGCCACGTGTGCAGCGGGAACAGGGGAACCTTGATCGCAAAGGCAAGGAAGAACGCCAGGAACAAAATTAACTCGGTGCGCTGGTCGAACACCAGGCTTCCGGTCTGGATCATGCCCTGGATCTGGCCGTAGTCGAACGTGCCGGTGCGATTGTACAAGAAGATAATCGCGCCCAGCATCAGGACCGATCCAGCCATGGTGAACAAGAAGAACTTGACGGCGGCGTAGATGCGCCGCTCATGTCCCCAGATGCCGATCAGGAAGTACATCGGGACCAGCGACACTTCCCAGAACACATAGAACAGAAACAGGTCCATCGACACGAATACGCCGATCACGCCGAATTCGAGCAGCAGCAGGAAGGCGTAGTATTCCTTCACGCGCTTATCGATGTAGTTCCACGACACTAGCGCGGCGATGGGCGTGAGTAAGGTCGAAAGCAGCACCAGCCACAGGCTCAACCCGTCGAGCGCCACGTGGTAACGAATAGGCGGATAGCTGATCCACTGAATGTCGGTGCTGAAGGTGTGACCCGACGGGTACTGAAACCAGTACGGCATCAGCAGTCCCAGCGACACGATGAACACCGCTGAGGAGATCACCATCGCCGCCATGCGGCTGGATTCCTTGGGAAGGATCAACAGCAACAGGAACCCGACCAGCGGGAGGAACAACACGACATCCAGGAGTGTCATCGCGAGGCTCCCATGAATCCGATATAGGCGATCGCCAGGACCGTGCCGGCGATGACCCACGCTGCGTAGCTGCGGATGTAGCCGGACTGCGCGCGTCGCAGAATACCGCCCAAGCCTCGCGCCGTGGAGCCGATTCCGTTGGCTAGGCCATCGATCAGTCGAACGTCGCCCACGCGCCAGAGAAGCTGCCGCGATCCGCCAACAATCGGTTCGACTACGGTGGAATCGTAGAACTCGTCGACAAAATACTTGTTGTAGATCAGAGTATGGACGCCCCTAAACGTGTCCGCAATCGATTCCGGCAAGCCTGGCGAGACGACGTAGAACAAATACGCCAGCGCGATGCCGCCGAGCCCAGCTGCTGTCGCGACATATTCCAGCCAGCGCGCCGGCTCGCCTTCCTGCAGCGGAAAAATTGGCTCCAGGAAGTGCGGGATGTTGATGAATCCGCCGCCGAGACTCAACACCGCCAGGATCGCCAGAGGGATCCACATCACGGCAGGCGACTCGTGCGGTTCGCCGTGACCGTGATCATCGTGACCATGATCATCGTGGCCATGTCCGTGGCCTCCGCCGGGCTTGCCTTTGTACTCGCCAAAGAAGGTCAGGAAGAATGCGCGGAAGACATAGAACGCAGTCATGCCAGCTGTGAACACGCCCACCCAGTACATCCAGGGTGCATGTTCGTAGGCCGCTTCCAGAATCAGGTCTTTACTGGCGGCGCCCGACAGGTACGGGAAGCCGGCAATCGCCAGGCTGCCGCATAGCAGCGTCACCATCGTGATGGGGGTGTATTTCCGGAGACCGCCCATGTGGCGCATGTCCTGTTCGCCGGAACAAGCGTGGATCACGCTGCCCGCGCCGAGGAACAACAGTGCTTTGAAGAACGCGTGCGTCATTAGGTGGAAGATTCCGGCTGAGAACGCTCCGACCCCTAGCCCGACGAACATGTAGCCGAGCTGCGAAACCGTCGAGTACGCGAATACTTTCTTGATATCGTTTTGCGCGAGACCTATGGTTGCCGCAACGAACGCAGTCAGCAGCCCGACGATCGCGACAATCTCCAGGGCGAACGTCGAATGCAAATAGATCTGCGAGGTGCGCGCGATCATGTAGACGCCCGCCGTCACCATGGTCGCGGCGTGGATTAACGCGCTGACCGGCGTCGGACCGGCCATAGCGTCCGGAAGCCAGACGTACAGCGGAATCTGCGCCGATTTACCGGTGGCGCCCACCAGCAGAAGCAGCGAAATCGCGGTGAAGATGCCCGCGCTCTGCTCTATCGGCATGGCTTTGACCTGGGTCATCACGGTTCCGAAATCGAGCGTCCCGAAGTGGTTGCCTACCAGGAAAATTGCCAGCGCAAATCCGAAGTCGCCGATTCGGTTCACGATGAACGCTTTGTTCCCAGCGTCGGTTGCGAATTTTTCCAGAAAGTAAAAGCCGATCAGCAGGTAGCTGCACAGCCCCACGCCTTCCCAGCCGACGAACAGCAGCAGGAAGTTCGCTCCCAGCACCAGAATCAGCATGAAGAACATGAACAGATTCAGGTAGGCGAAGAAGCGGTAATAGCCGCCTTCGTGCGCCATATATCCGGTTGCGTAAATATGTATCAGCGCACCGACGCCGGTGACCACCATCAGCATGACGGCGGTTAGCCGGTCAATCGCGAAGTCGACGCTGATGTTCAGCGCGCCGGATTGAATCCAGGTGTAGTAGTGCTCTTTATAGGTTTGCTCCAGGCCGCCGCTGAATGCGCCCAAGGCGTTAAGAGTTTTCACCACCCACAGGAACGACAGCACCACGGAACCGACCGCGATCGCGTTGATCACAGGCTTGGCGAGCCGCTTGCCGAACAACCCGTTCAGCAGGAAGCCGAGCAAGGGAAGAATAGGAATGAGCCAAAGTTGCTGCATGTTTTATTGAGGGCCTAATTCTTAAGCGAACTGACCTCGTCGATCTCCAGCGTTTGCCGGTTCTTGAACACGGTAAGAATGATCGCCAGGCCAACGGCTGCCTCGGCTGCCGCCACCACCATCACAAAGAAGCTGAAGATGTGGCCGTCATTGCGCTTCAGCACGTAGGAAAACGTCACAAAGCTGAGATTCACCGCGTTCAGCATCAGTTCGATGGACATGAACACGGTAATAATGTTGCGCCGCAACAGGAAACCCAGCACACCCAATGCGAACAGGATCGCACTCAGGGTCAGGTACCAGGAAGGCGGAACAGCGGCCGGCAGCGGTCCGAGTGGCATTAATCCACCTCCTTGCGCGCCAGTACAATCGCACCTAGGATCGCGATCAGAATTAGGACGCTGGTGACTTCAAACGGCAACAGGTAAACCGTGAACAGGCTCCTGCCGATTTCCGCGGCCGTGCCGCCCTGGAATGCTCCGAAGACCACGGGAGACGAGGCCGGAAGGACGCGCTGGATCAAGTACGCAATCATCCCTAAGAAAAGCAGCAGGAACGGCGCGCCCAGGTATTTACCCAGCGGCCTGACCACCATCTTCTTTTCCGTGCCCGCGTTCAGCAGCATGATGACGAACACAAACAGCACCATAATGGCGCCGGCATAAACCACCAGTTGCGCGGCGGCGATAAATTCTCCGCCCAGGAGCAGATAGAGTGCGGCCAGCGCGCCCATCACGCCGACCAGGGACAAGGCACTGGAGATCGGGTGCGTTTGCACCACCAGGTTGATGCCGCAGATCACGGCGATCGCGGCGAAAATCATGAACAGGAGAGCGTCCATATTAAGGGAAGAGGGCCACCAGAAGGGCCGTGATGAACAGATTGATCAGCGCCACCGGGAACATGAAGGTCCACGCGAAGCG
>Ga0207711_10001859_pt1 | contig 19250 bp, 13 predicted proteins | sample KBSS34metaG_FD_184401 | JGI IMG/M metagenome (GOLD analysis project Ga0207711, IMG submission 184401) | Switchgrass rhizosphere microbial communities from Kellogg Biological Station, Michigan, USA - KBS S3-4 metaG (SPAdes) (version 2) | ecosystem: Host-associated > Plants > Roots > Rhizosphere...
GGTCCAGATCACATTTTCTGTCGCAGGATCGACAAGTTCAAGGCTAAGGGTGAGATGATCCCCTCGCTGAACAACCCGGCCGTTGAGCAATGCCTGCACTCCCAATTCGTTCCCGATGGCCTTCGTATCAACAGACTTTCCTTTATATCTAAAAACTGTCGACCGGGCCTTTACACTCAAATTTGGTACTTGCGACAGGCTTCGGATAAGTGTCTCTGTCATTCCATCCGACAGATATTCGACATCCGGGTTTCCGCTGTCATTTACAAATGGCATCACGGCCACGGAATCGATCCGCTTTGCCCCACCACTGCCATAGAGCCAATAACCGCCAATGCCGAGTGCGGTCACTACCAAAACGCCGATCATGCCGGCCATCAACGAGGCCTTTCGCGAGGCGTTTGGTACAACCGTCCGTTTCGTCGAATTTGGGAAAAGGGCGGTTTGCTCAGTTGTTCGGATCTGCGCACCCGTCGCCTCCTCGCACGGAGCCGCAACTTCGTGCAGAATCGCGGTAGCCGGCTCGTCCTTCGACGCTGGGCCGTAGAGCAATTCAGCTCCGTCATCCAGACAGAACATCATCGAATTGTCATACTCGCGGCCGCACCGCGGGCATCGTTTCATAGCTATTACGGTGTGCATTCGCCCGCTCTGTTCAGAAAAAAATCCGTCCGACCAGAACACTCGGCCGGCCCATCATCTAAAGTCTTTCATCAAAACAACATCACTGGTCACAGTGCCGCGTGACATGGCGAGCGATTTGCCGTCGCGTGAAATGTCGAACCAGAATATTCGACCGCTCGTAAAGTCGGTCATCTGTTTTGGAGGGCCGCCGTCGATCGGCTGTAACCAAAGATTAGACACGCCCGCTTGGGTAGCTATATACACCACAGCACGACCGTCAGGCATCCAGCGAACGGACGGCGATCCTGATCCGGCGTTCGTGAGCAGATCGAACTGGCTTATCGGCTCGCCGCCTTCCACCGAAAAGATACCCAACTTAGTAGCGCGGGTCGTGTCAGAGACGTAGTAGCAGGCAATTAACTTTCCGTCCGGTGAGATCGACGGGGTCGAGGCAAATTTGTCCATTACTTGGACAGGATCGCTACCCTCGGCAGCAACTTTCCAGATCCTGAAACCGCCCGCTCCGAATGTTGTGTAGATCACCGATTGATCGGTACGGGAACAATCCGCTGCGAATCCAGGCTCGCTTGTAAAAACGCGAAGATTCGAACCGTCGATACCAACTTTCCATAACTGGGTATTCCCGGAACGATAAGAATCAAAAACGACACTTTGGCCGTCGGCAGTCACGCAGGGATAGCGCTTTCCGTTGCCGTCATCTGTCAACTGGCGCTTGCCATGACCATCTGCCGCGGCTATCCAGACCTCATCGCTCCCGCTATCCCTGGAAAGATAAGTTATATGTCCGTCAGGGGTCCAGGCGACGCCACCGTTATATTTGCTTGAGGTGATCTGTTGCCCCCCATTAGGTTGAGCGAGAGGCGTGACCCACACGTTCGACGTGCTGTCAGACAGAGTCGCAACAAGGTAATTCGAATCGGACGTCAAACTGACGTTTCGATAGTCGTTCAGGTCGTCAGTAAGCGGCCTAGCCTCACCCGTCTGAAAGGAAAGCATCCAGATCTGGTATGGGTCAGTCGATTTGTCGTTCGCTGTCGTCAGAACGCCGCCGCCATCTGACAGCCAACCGACCCGATCGAGGTTATTCCACCGGTGATGTGGGACGTCTTTTTCCTGGCCGTCAGTAACCGCTATGAAAGCTATGCTCCTGTAATACCCGTCTTCCCAACCGCCCATCGGACAAGCAATAGTTTGCCCGTCCTGGGACCATGACAGACCCGGCAAATAATACTCCGGGAATTTTCTGACGGAAAGCACATGCTCGCCGCTCCCGTCCGCGTTCGCGATCCTCACCGTGTCTTCACCCTTGGGATCGCGGCGGGTAAATGCGAAACGGCTCCCATCAGGAGAGAAACTGATGCGTGTCACATCATCAAGGATCTTTTTTGGTGACCCGCCCAGCACCGGAACTACATAAAGGGAACCGGGAATATTCCTTTCAGATCGAATGAAGTAAATGTAATTGCTGTCAGGCGAAAACGTGCTTTGACCAAAGCCGATCCCTGGACCGGCCGGCGGAACGATCTGTACAAGGCTCGAAGTCACAATATGTCTGAGCCACAGGCTGGATCGTTTTGTCGTCTCATCGATCGCCGAATAGGCCACATATTTGCCATCGGGTGAGATCGTCGCAGCACCGGTCGTTCCGGTGGTCGTTAGCCTCGTGATCTTTTTTGCTGATGAAGGGCCTTCTTTCTTGGATTTAAACTGGTAGACCCCAAAGACAACTCCTGCGATCACCACAATGCCAACGACCACGATCGCGATAACGACGGGCGTCGTGAAAGCGAAGCCACTCTTTTGCGTGCCTCCTTGCGTCGCGGATCCGCTTGTCTGTGAGTCGCCGGAAAAGATCGCCGTCGCCGGTTCGTCAACAGACGCCGGCCCGTAGAGGAGTTCGGCTCCGTCATCGAGACAGAACATCATAGTATTGTCGTACTCGCGGCCGCATTCAGGGCATCGTTTCATAAGATCCTATTCCGGCAGGCCGACCTTTCGCACCAATGCCTTAAAGCGCGGCTCCGCTCGCAGCGGGTCCCATCCGGGATTAGACTTGAGTGTGAAAAAACCTGTATAGCGCTTGCCGCTTGCAAGCGCTTTCTCCAGAGCGACGAGGGCATCCTCTTTATTACCCATACCGAGTTGACAATGTGCGATCACAAACGGAGAGACCTCTCGATTCCTGGCACGAGCGTTTTTTTCGGACCTTTCAAGTGCCCATTGCCAGTAGCCCCGCTCGCCCGATTTGCGGTACGCCTCTCTAGCCGCGGTAGTGTCGTTTTCGACTTGTTCCGACGAATCCCCTCGCGAAAGCCTTGCTTTTCGATCTTCGTCGATCGCCTGCTCGTACATCCCTTTCGAAATATAAAGACGCGCAATATTAGTGCGCGCCAGAGAAAAACCGGGGTCAATTTCAAGCGATTTTTGATATTGGGCGATCGCGTCATCGTAACGATGGTCGTCTCGGTAGGCCGTGGCGAGAGCGGCATAAATGATGGGCGATAAGGGGTCAAGCTCGAGAGCCCGCTTTATCTCCGCGATCCCTTCATCAAACCGTCCCATATTCTTCAAGTACTCGCCATACCACTGATGAGCCGAAGGATAATTCGGATCGAGCTCGATGGCCCGCTTAAACTCTTTTTCGGCTTCCGCATGCTTCCAGTCGAATTCGTGCAGGACATATCCCAGCGTGGCATGAGGTTCGGCCAGATCCGAGTCTATCTCCATGGCCTTTTGCGCGGCGGTCCGAGCTTTCGGATAGCTTTCTTCCGGCGGTGAGTCGACGGTGTAATTGGGCAAGACTCCATAAGCATCAGCGAGTCCGGAATAAGCCAACGCGTAAGAGGGGTCGAGGGCAATCGCCTGATCGAAATACTCGATGCTTTTCTTTATGTCCGCCTCGGTGCGTTTGTTCCAATAGAACCGGCCCTGCAGAAATAACCTGTAAGCCTCGGGGTTCGCTGTGTAACCCTTTTCGACCTTCGCAACATCCGCACCTGAGAGTTTGGTCTTTAGTTTATTTGAGACATCACGGGCGATCTCGCTTTGGAGCGAAACAACATCCGCTTGTTTGCGGTCGTATTTACCGCTCCAGATCACGTTTTCCGTCACCGCGTCCAGCAGCTCCAAACTTAGCGTAAGCTGATTACCACGCTGGATCACCCGTCCATACAAAACCGCCTGCACACCCAGTTCCTTGCCGAGTGTCTTAGTGTCAACATCCTTGCCCTTATAACGAAACACTGACGAGCGACCCTTCACATTCAGATTCGGCAGCTGCGACAAACTGCTGATCAGCGTCTCGGTCATTCCGTCCGAGAGATATTCGACATCCGCATTTCCGCTTTCATTAACAAAAGGCATCACGGCAATCGATTCGATCTGTCTTGAGCTCGATTCCAGATAGCGGTAACCGAGATAGCCACCCAAAATCAAGATCGCGGGTAGTGCGACGCCTGCCACCACTTTTTTCGCAAGACCCTGCGGTGTGGACGGGGCACGTCCGACATCAGTGCGTAGAATTGCCGTCTCATTGGTCGTATTGATCTGAACTCGGGTAGGTGCCTCGCCCGGAGCGGCCGTCGACTGTAGGATCGCCGTCGCCGGTTCATCCATCGCCGCCGGACCTTCAAGCAGCGCATTTCCATCGTCGAGACAATACAAAAGTGCCTCGTTGTAATAATCCCGCCTGCATTCAGGGCATCGTTTCATATGGTCCTAAAAGGTCGCGTTGTAACGGTCCCATTGCTGTTTCATCTTTGCGAGCAACGCGACGAATTGTGAGTTTGAACGCAAACTCTTAAAGCTTTCATCGTTCGCAAATAAGGGGTAACACGGGAACCCGTCATCAGCCGCCAACTGGAGATACCGGATCGCATCGTCCTGCTTACCGAGCATTGCGCTTGCAGCGGCAAGGTTATAAGCGGTGTGGTGAAAATGTCCGAAATCGCGACCTATCTCATCCGCTTTTGCAATTGCCTGTTCGGCCTCTTTCACTCGACCCGAAGTTGCAAGTATCATCGCGCGAACGCTTGTGCCAACGCCGCCTTCATCCTTCGGATACTCGCGCAAATATTTTTCGATCAACGCTTCAGCCTCTGCGGTGCGACCGAGCTTGAAAAGAACCGTTGCCGTCTGAAATGCATGGAGCGAAGGGTTCTTTTCTAATGGAGTGCTTTTGAAAAACTCATACGAATCCTCATAATGTCCGCGGTACATTGCGATCACCCCATACCTGAAACGAGCAAGTGTATTGCCGGGGTTGATCTCAAGTGCCTTGTCGATCTCAGCCTGGGCCTTGTCAAAGAGGCCGAGATGAAAGTAGATGACACCGAGTTGGTGATGTGCCTCATCCAACATCGGGTCAAGTGCGAGTGACTTCTTGTACGATTGCACAGCCTGTTCATGCGGAAAACGCTTTGCATGATTCCACAGAAGAAGGCCACGAGCAAAATGAGCCTCGGCAAGATTCGGATCAATTCCCAGCGCCCTTTCAACCGCCACTTCCGCATCTAAACTAAGCCGCTTTCTTTCATCCCCCGATGCAAAATAGAACGCTTGTACGTTATACGCGCGTGCGAGCAACGCCCATCCCGCAGCAAACTCCGGCGTCTCGGCCACGGTCTGCTCAAGAAGCTTGGTAGCGCTATTGACGTCTTCCTGATTTTCGCTTGCGATCAGGACCTTCGCCCGAAGATAGTTATCGTATGCGACGCCGGAAGTTCCATTTCCTGACGGCAAATTGGAACCATTTGAATATTTCAGAAACCACACCGCTCCCAAGGCTGCAATTAAGAACACCGGGGCAGCGATCCAAAGCCAGTTCCGCCTGTTTGCCCCCTTCCCGGCTATCCCTGGAAGGATCGCGGTTTTACCCTCATCACTTGCCGGACCTTCAAGCAGCGCATTTCCGTCGTCGAGACAATACAAAAGTGTCTCGTCGAAGTAATCCCGCCTGCATTCCGGGCATCGTTTCATATCTTTGGCTCAGTGCGGAAGGTCGAATTTCTTTAGGAGTTCCCTGAAACGCGGATCATTGCGTATTCCGTCGAAAGCTGGGTCATATTTGATCGAGAACAGCCACCAGTCCCCTTTTTCGGCTGCCTCGTTAAGACTCGCGATCGCTTGTTCCTTTTGGCCAAGCTCGGCCTGCAGGCTAGCTACACGCGTCGGGCTGCGGCCGAGAACGCCCCAATTCTGTTGCAGAAGCTGACGCAAATATCCGGTCCATCCCACCGCTCGAAAGGTATCACGCAACTTTGTAGCTTCGTCCGGCTGGTCGAGCAGCTCCGCGGCGCGGGCGCGTTCCGCGACGGAAGCCGCTTGATCACCCTTCATCCGATAAATGAACGAGATGTGCGAATGTGTCCATGCAAACGAAGGGTCCAACTCCATCGACTGCTTGATATATTCGATAGCTTGGTCCATTCTGCCCGATGCTTCAAGAACGACAGCACGGCTGTTCCGGATATCTGCCGAGGTCGGTTCGATCTCGATCGCGCGATCGTGTGCCGCTATAGACTCTTCGTAACGTCCGAGCATCAATAGGCGGGCACCCTTCAATTGAAAAGCGTAGGCGTTGTTCGGATCGAGTTCGATAGCTCGCTGGATTTCCCGCCCCGATTCCGTCCAGTTGTAATCAAGGATGTATTGGAAACCAAGCGATGCATGAGCCTCTGAGAGCTGATCATCAAGGGCCAGTGCCCGCATCGCGTATTCCTTTGCTTTTGGCCTGTCACTCTGGCTTACAAAGTCTGCCATGCCAGCGTAGCCCAAAGCGAAGTTTGGGTCTTTTTCGATCGCCTGTTGCAGGTAACCTTCCGCCCGCTCGTACAGCTTTCCAACGCGTTTGTTCAAATAGAACCGGGCCTGCAGGTAGAGACGATATGCCTCGGGGTCGTTTGTAGATGCTTTTGTCAGTTTTTGCTGATCGGAGCCGGACAGTTTGAGTTTTAGCTTGCTGGAAACATCTCGGGCGATCTCATTTTGAAGTGTCACGAGGTCGGATGTAGTGCGATCGTATTGTTCAGCCCAAATGACGTTTTCGTTCTCACTGTTGATCAACTCCAAATTCAATGTAAGCTGCTCGCCGCGCTCAACGACACGGCCATTCAAGATCGCACGCACACCGAGTTCCTCGCCGATTGCCTTAGCATCTGCTTCCTTGCCTTTATAACGGAACACAGACGCCCGAGATTTGACGTTGAGATTCGGCAGCTGCGACAGACTGCGTATGAGCGTCTCGGTCATTCCATCCGAGAGATAGTCGAGATCGTTGTTTCGGCTTTCATTTACGAAAGGCATCACCGCTATAGAATCGATCTGCTTACCCGGTCCTCGGCCGTAATACACGTAGGATCCCAATCCGAGAACTGTCGTCAGTGTCAGACCAAGGGCAGCGACAATGATTGAATTGCGCTTTGAAGCGGCATTAACACCTGCTGTTGGTCGTTCCACCTCTCGTTCGCTCGATGTAAACAAACGCGTTCGCGATTCGCCCGATGAGGCGGAAGAGAGCACGGCCGTGGCGGGTTCATCCATCGACGCCGGCCCTTCAAGAAGCGCACTGCCGTCATCGAGACAGTAACGCAAACTCTCGTCGAAATAATCTCGCCTGCATTCGGGGCATCGTTTCATCTTTCAGTTACATTACTTCAAGAAATTCTTAGTGCTCTCAATTTCGGTCGCGAAGAAGTTCATTGACAAATGCTGAAAACAAAGGATATATTTGGCTCTCGCGAACATATATCTTACTGTGATGACCGGTTAACGGCATTGCATTTGACCACCTTTTCAAATAGGAGAACAACTAATGAATCACGATCCAAACCAGGAACCCGAGGTCGAAGCTTATCAAGAACCAAATACCGAGTCGTTTCAGGAGCCGAACACGGAGAACATTCAGGAGCCGAACACCGAAAGCCTTCAAGAACCCAATACGAATTAGGGGCCGAGATCGTCTCTTTTACTCCCACGTACACCTAGAAGCCGATTTTCGAGAGCAGTTCCATCCAGCGTGGATCGTCATGCAAATGACGGAACCGCTGGTTGACCTTGGCGTGGGTAACGCCCGGATCGCGTTCTTCTATCGCCTTTTCGAGCCAGCCGAAAGCCTCATCGGCCTCATTACGCGTCGAAAAAACCTCGGCGATCTGATATGAATTTCCTATAGGATAGTCATTTCTTAGTTTTGCAAGAGCGTCGTCAGACTCTTTTTTTGATCCCAAGGCATTGTGAATTATCGCCAGGGCCCAAGTTTTCCAAAACTCGTCAGGTTCTTTTTCAGCCTGCTCGATAACTTCACCGGCACGCCCCTGATCAAGCAACACCAACGCCAATTGTGCATTTGAGACAATGCGCCGGGATGCGATCTCTAGGGCCTTTCGATAGGCCTTTTCAGCTTCTTCCAGCAACCCGGCGACGTGACAGGTCAACCCCAAATTATGCCAGAAAGCGGCGCTGAGAGGGTCCTGAGCAAGAACGCGGCGGCTAAGATCGAGTGCCTCATCGAATCGGCCGAGTTTGTAGGCGAGAACACTGGCTCCGTCGAGAACAGATGAACTTCCGGGCGCAAGTTCAAGCGCTTTTTTGTATGACACCTCGGCCGAGCGAAGATCCCAATCGTGAACGGCTTGTATTCTCCCCAGCTGCGCATGTCCTTCGGCTAAGTCCGGCTCAAGCGAAAGAGCTCGCATCACCGCCTCCCGAGAACGGTCAAACGCCTCAAGGACAGGGGCCCAACCTCTGCCCGCTTCGACCGAGTATGCTCGGCCAAGCTCCGCCCAGCACAACGCGAATTGCGGATCGATCTTCAACGCGTCATTAAAATACCCGATAGCTCGTGCCGTATCTTCGAGCGTGGTCCGATCGAGAAAATACCGGCCCATCAGCATCAATCGATATGCTTCAGCGTCAGCGGACCTGCCTTTTACTGCGTCCTTTACCTCTGACACTATCTGCTCGCTTAACTCAGGCCCGGCCTCCTCGCCGATCAGGCTCGTTCTCAATCCTTCCACTACCGACTGCGCAATATCATCCTGAACTGCAAAGATATCTTCCATTGTCCGGTCGTAGGTTTCGGACCAAAGGTGATAACCGTCCTCAACCTTCGTCAATCGTACCGAGATCCGAACCCTCTCGCTGGCATGACGCACGCTTCCCTCGAGAACGGAGGAAACATTCAGTATTCGTCCGATCTCGCCGACTGTTGTTTGTTTTCCCTTGAAAGAAAAGGCCGAAGTTCGAGCTGCCACACGAAGACCGCGGATCTTTGACAGTACGTTGAGCAGCTCTTCCGTGAGCCCATCTGAAAAGTAATCGCTATTTTCCACCGCGCTCAGATTGAGAAAAGGCAAAACAGCGATGGCATTCTCTGTTGGTTTCGCTCCGTCGAGAGCCCCGGGGGCAAATATACGTGTCGCCGACTCATGCAACTCCTGAAACGATGGCAAGAACATCGTTGCTGCCGAATCTTCCGAACGGGGCCCTTCCAGAAGGCGAGTTCCATCGTCAAGACAGTACATTAAACTGTCATCGAAATAGTCTCGTCTGCATTCAGGACATCGTTTCATAGTCTATTGAGGCAGATTCAATCGTTTCATTAGGTTCTTAAAACGTGGATCATCGCGAAGCGGGTCCATAAAAGGATCTTCCACAGCACGGGCAAGAAAACTGTCCCGATCGGCGAAAGCTTTGTCCAGTTCAGCGAAAGCCTTGTCTTTATCGCCAAGAGTCGCATAGATCGATGCGATGTAATACCGGCGCATGTAGCGAGTTTTTCCGATCTCTTCTAATTCTCCGATCGCTCGCTCACAATTCGCTCGATCGCCCATTTTTGCGTAGGCGTGGGCTATTACTACGACCGAGTTCCATCGAGAAGAAGAATCCGAAGGCGTCTGCTGCTCAAAGGCAATGGCCTGTTGGTATTGTCCTTTTAGGATATATGCGAAGCCAACCCACAGACGGAACAGCGGGAAATTGGTATCGAGCTCATACGCCTTTTGTGCCTGCGTTAAGGCCTTGTCATACTGACGCGCATAGACGTAGGAGCTCGCGAGTACTGAATTATTTATCAGTGATAAAGGTTCGAGTTCGACGGCCTTTTCAGCCTCGGCCACGGCCTCGTCAACTCTGCCGACAGGACCCAGATAGCTGCCGGAATAGGCAACGTGGATATACGAAATATTGGGATCGAGCTCGACGGCACGTTTGAATTCCCTCTCGGACTCAGGCCAGTTCCAGTCGTAGATCGCCAGCGAATCGGCGAATGCCGAATGCGCCTCGGGCAGCGTAGGGTCGAGTTCAAGTGCTCGAGCTGCCGCCGTCTTTGCGAACGGAACGGCATCCTTTGGAGCAACATCGGGGTCCTTTGCCATCGAGTTATAGACCTCGGCCATAGCGGCGTAGGAAAGTGCAAAATCAGGATCGAGGGCGATGGCTTGCTTGTAGCTGTCGATAGCCTTGAACATATCGTCCTTCGTTCGCTTTGACCAGTAATAGCGGCCCTTTAAATAAAGCTGATAGGCTTCGCTGCTGTTTGTGTATTTTTTTGCGATGCCTTTCTCGTCACCCGAAAGCTTGAGCTGCATCTTTTGCGTCAGGGTCGTCGCGATCTCACGTTGAGTTGCCAGCAGATCGGCCATCTTCCGGTCATACTGTTCGGCCCAAATAAGTTTGTTAGTATGGCCGTCGATAAGTTGAACACTGATGTTTAGGCTGTCTCCAATCTGGATCAGCCTGCCGGTCAAAACCGCATCGACATCAAGCTCTTTTGCGACCTCGGTCGCCTCCTTGGCCGCTCCTTTATACCGCATTACAGAACTCGTCGGGCTTACTTTCAAATGTGGCAGCTGCGAAAAACGGAAGATCAGCGAATCGGTCAAGCCGTCGGATAAATAATCGGTATCCGAATTGCCGCTGCGGTTTTCAAATGGAAGAACAGCGATTGAGCCAATGGACGATCTTCCGTCGGAATGAAACGAGCGGTATGTGATCCAAGCCGTCGCAACAAACGCGGCAATAAGGACCGCTATGAAGCCTATCTTAACGAAAGACCGTCGTTGATTCGGCTGAGTCGTAATCGCGGCCGGCAAAGCCACCGTCTGTTCAGTCGTGTGTATCTGCGCTCGAGTTGGAGCCTCGCTCGACAGATTCGTTTGATGCAGTATAGCCGTGGCCGGCTCATCTACAGAAGCCGGTCCCTCTAGCAAAGCTTTACCGTCGTCCAAACAGTAGAGCAAACTGTCATCGAAATAATCTCGCCTGCAGTCAGGGCATCGTTTCATTTACTAAATTGGTCCATCATCTAAAGTCCTTCATCAAAACGACATCGCTCGTCTGCGTGCCGCGTGACAGGGCGAGTTGCTTTCCGTCGCGGGAAATGTCGAACCAGAATATTCTGCCGGTCGTAAGGTCGGTCAGCTGTTTTGGAGGACCTCCGTCGATCGGCTGAACCCAAATATTCGACACTCCACCTTGGCTAGCTATATAAGCCACTGCGCGGCCATCAGGCATCCAGCGGACGTTCGGGGTACCCGATCCGGCGTTCACAAGCAGGTCAAACTGATTTATTGGCTCGCCGCCTTCCGCAGGAAAAATACCTAGCTTCGTGGCCCGTGTGCTGTCGGCAACATAGAAACAGGCGATCGACTTTCCGTCGGGAGAGATCGAAGGGATCAGCGCATACTTGTCGATCAGTTGAACGTCATTCCCGCCGTCCGCAGAACCTTTCCAAATGCGAAAACCGCCGGTACTAAAAGTCGTGTAAATCACGGATTCATCTGTCCGAGAACAGTCCGCGCCAAATCCCGGTCCGCTTGTTACAACACGGGCAGCTGAACCGTCGATTCCCGCTTTCCACAATTGAATATTTCCCGAACGGTGCGAGTCGAAAATAACGCTACGGCCGTCGGCAGTGACGCATGGATATCGCTTTCCACTCCCATCGTCCGTTAGCTGGCGCTTGCCGTGACCATCCGGGCCAATGATCCAGATCTCACTCGCCCCGCTATCGCGCGAGACGTATGTTATGCGTCCATCCGGAGTCCAGGCGACTCCTGAGTTTCCGTTATATTTGCTTGAAGTGAGCTGCTGTCCGCCGCCGGGTTGCGCGAGAGTCGTGACCCAGAGGTTCGCCGTAGTGTCGGATTGGAGAACGACCAGGGCACTTGAGTCCGCCGTCAAACTGACATTTCGATAATCGTTCAGGTCATTCGTAAGTGTCCGGGCCTCGCCGGTCGGAAACTGGACCATCCAGATCTGGTACGGGTCTGTCGGTTGGTCATTTGCCGTCGTGAGAACGCCGCTGCCGTCTGAGAGCCAGTCGACCCGGTCGAGAGTATTGAAGCGGTGACGCGGGACTTCTTGGTCACGGCCATCGGAAACTGCAATGAACGTTATGCTCCTGTAATAGCCGCCTTCCCAGCCGCCCATGGGACAAGCGATCGTTTGTCCGTCCGGAGACCAAGACAGACCAGGCAAATAATAATCGGGATGTTTTCTGACCGAGAGAACTTGCTCATTGCTGCCGTCCGCGTTTGCGATTCTGACAGCGTCTTCGCCCTTTGCGTCGCGTCGCGTAAAAGCGAAACGGCTGCCGTCGGGAGAAAAGCTGATGCGTGTAACATCATCCAAGATCTTTTTTGGCGAACCGCCGAGGACCGGTACCTCATAGAGAGCACCGGGAATATTCCTTTCAATTCGCACGAAATAAATATAATTACTGTCGGGCGAAAACGTTATTTGGGAAAAGTTAATTCCCGGGCCGGCCGGCGGAACGATCTGTGCATTGCTGGACGTCGCAACATGTCTGAGCCACAGGCTGGACTGTCTCGTCGTCTCGTCAACGGCGGAATAGACCACGTACTTGCCGTCGGGTGATATCGTCGCATTACCAGTCGTCCCGGTGCTAGTAAGCCTCGTGATCTTTTTTGCTGCTGCAGAGTTTAATGCTTGTCTATTGCCGATGAACTTGTAACCAATAAGGATGGCCACGGCAAGAACCGCAACGATTCCCAAAACAATGGTGAGCTTGCCGACATCCAGACGAGAGACCGGGCGATGGATCGACGAGGGGTCGGAGGATTCAGACTTACTTGGGTCGTTCGGACGAAACTGTGTCGCCGTCTCACCCGGCGGTGCGGTTTCGTGAAGTATCGCCGTCGCCGGTTCGTCCATTGAACTGTCGCCGCTCGCCGGCCCTTCGAGCAGCGCAGTCCCATCATCGAGACAGTAAAGCAGTGTCTCGTCGTAATAGTCTCGCCTGCAGTCAGGACAGCGTTTCATAGAATGTAGTCTACTTTGCTCGGTGAAAATCCAGATCCTGAAAATCGAAGCTGAAATCCGTGAGCGGTGAGACTGGCTTCATTGTAAAACCGGAGGCTTTGCCCTCTTCATCCAGCTTGAAATTCACGAACGCGTCAGCGGGCATACTGACATAATCCCACTTCGCAACGAATGTATTTCCTTTGTATGGCAGAAGTTCTCCGGTCAATTTCGGCGACCGCTTTGCCTCAAACCAGAGTTTGCCGCTTTTGATCGAGATCGTTACGTCGCCCAGCCATTGATCTGTATACTTGCCCGTAAATAAATTCAGATCAACGTTATTTTTGCCTGACTTTTGAGTCTGATCGATGTCTCGCCAAATCGTATCGGTTACAGTCTTGGCCTGTTCGAGCGATTTCTTCCGGGCTGCCGATAGATCTGCCACCCAGTCCGTTCCGGTCTTGCCGAGATAACCATCCTTGATCTGATTTGCAATGGCGACAAAAGCGAGCCCTTCCATTTGATTAGTCAATACTATGACTCCAAAGTTCAGCTCCGGGATCATCAGGACATACGTAACCATGCCGTCGATACCACCCGAGTGAGAGACTTGTTTATATCCGTTTACATCGCTGACACCGAATCCCAAGGCGTATGCCGAAAAATGAGTGTTGTATGGGCCAGGAGCCCCGACAGGCAGAATCGTTTGAGGTGACCACAATTCTCTGTGTACATTTTCAGAGATCAGCGTTTGAGAGAGTCCTTCACCGTACTTTCCTTTGTTAAGGAGCGTCTGCACCCATTTGCACATATCCGGAATGTTGGAATAGATACCACCAGCGGCCTCACCTATCTTCAAAAGGTTCCGGGGAATGACCTGTACCTTGCCGTTCACAGCGTTATGCGGATCGGTCACATCGCCTAGGTCTTTCAAGCGGGTATATGTCGCCGCCGAGTTTTTCATACCGAGCGGCCTCATTATTCTCTCTTCTATGAAATCGGCCCAACTTTTTCCTGTGACGCGCTCGATCACTTCTCCCGCCACAATGTAGAGGTTGTTGTCATAATCGAATTTTGAACGAAAGCTCGACGTCTGCTTGAGGAATCTAAGATTGTAGATCACATCCTTCTTCGTGAAATCCGTTCCGTCCGGGAAGATCATCAGGTCACCCGCACCGAGTCCAAGTCCGCTGCGATGCGTTAGCAAGTCCCGAATAGTAAACTCGTCGCTCACATACGGGTTATAAAGCTTGAATTCAGGAATGTAATCCCGCACTTTGTCATCCCACTTGATCTTTCCCTCGTCAACGAGTATTCCCAAGGCCGCGGTCGTAAACGCCTTCGTGTTAGAGCCGATCGCGACGAGCGTGTTCTCGTCCATCTTCTGCATCGTGTTCAACGAACGCACCCCGTAGCCTTTTGAGTGAATGACCTTCCCATCCTTGATCACCCCGACGGAAATGCCTGGCACTTCAAACGCCTTCATCGTCCGATCGACCAGATTGTCGATAGCGGAATCGTCTAAGGCCTGGGCATATGAAAAGCGGCAAACGAATAACAGTAGACTGAGGATGAAAACCTTCTTCATAAATTTTCTGTTCATTGCAGATGATTCCTTAAAATTTGAGTATGAGCAAAAGCAAAAACTCTAGAGGGAGTGTTGGTTCCAGCGCGGGGCGTTCGCCTATTCAGGCAGATTGATCCGCTTCAGCAGATCCTCAAATCGCGGATCGTCGCGCAGCGGATCCAGAAACGGGTCAACTTTCATTCGCTGCAGGAACCAGTCGTGAGACTTGTAGGCCTTTTCGAGTTCGGCAAATGCGTTGTCTTTATCCCCTATTGCGGCGTACGTGACGGCAACCCAATAGTTCAAAACATACTTATGTTTTTCACCTTCCTTCCACCTTGCGATAACCCCTAACGCCTTTTCCTTTTGGCCTGTCTTGGCGTAGGCATAAGCGGCGTCGGAAAGAAAGGGGGTAGATGAGTCCAGCGTATTCTCCGCAACGGCGAGCGCGTCAGGATACATTCCCTTCATATTTAAGACATGCGAAAGCCAGCTCTTGCCTGCCATGAAGCTGGGATCCAGCTCGCAGGTTTTCCTGGCTTGGTCCAATGCCTCATCGAAGCGCCGCGCGTACATCAAAACACCGGCGTAATTTGCTCCCTGGATCAGCGATAAGGGCTCTAATTCCATAGCCTTTTTCATTTCCGCGATCGCTTCATCGTGGCGGCCCATGGGGCTCAGGTAGGTCCAGGCGTATCGATAGTGCGTGATCGCAAGATTTGGATCAAGTTCGAACGACCGTTTGAACTCGCGTTGCGCCGTTGCCCAATCCCAGTCGTACGTGGCGGCGATCATACCAGCGACCGTATGTGCTTCCGCCAGATCGGGATCAAGCTCCAGGGCCTTGGTGATCGCGGCTTTTGCCTGGGGAATACACTCGGCCGGCGAAGCGTAAGGAAAGGAAGGGATCACGGTGTACGTTTCGGCAACACCAACATACGCCAATGCAAAATTTGGATCGAGATCTATCGCCTGCTGAAAGGCCTCGATGCCCTTGTACAGATCGTCACGTGTACGCCTCGCGAAATGAAACCGACCCTTCATCCACAGCTGGTACGCCTCGCTGCTGTTAGTATATTTTTTCGTGATCCCCCTGCTCTCGCTGTCCCCAAGTTTTAGCTGAAGCTTTTGCACGATAGCCGCCGCGATCTCACGCTGCGTCGCAAGCAGGTCGGACATTTTACGCTCGTATTGCTCACCCCACAAAGATTTATTGTCCCGGGTGTCGACAAGTTCCACGGTAATATTCAGGTTGTCGCCTCTCTTGATCAGCCGGCCCGTCATCACGGAATCGACGCCCAATTCTTTCGCGATCTTGGAGACGTCACTCTCCTGTCCTTTATATCGGATAACTGAGCTCGTCGGGCTGACCTTCAACCCGGGCAGCTGCGAGAGCCTAAAGACCAGCGATTCCGCCAAACCATCCGACAAATAATCTGTGTCGGGATCGTCACTTTTGTTTTGAAACGGAAGTACCGCGATCGACGAGATCGTTGTTGACGACCCGCGCATTTTGATAAACCAGTATCCCCCTCCGACCACAGCAATAAGCAGAATTGCGAGGCCAATCGCCACAGGACGCCGGTGGTTCCTGATCTCAGTGAAAATAAACTCTGCGCTCGAAGCTCGCGTTGAGCTTCCCGATAAAGACGTTTTAGGCAGGATCACCGTTTGGTCTGTCGTATGAAATTGTTTGCGGGTCCTAGCCTCCGTCGGCACGTCCGCTGAATTAAGAATTGCGGTAGCTGGTTCGTCAACCGATACCGGACCCTCAAGAAGGGGCGCACCATCATCCAGACAATAGAGCAGGCTGTCATCGAAATAGTCCCGCCTGCATTCGGGGCATCGTTTCATATGGGTTATACCGATCGGGCGAATCGGGTGACGTTGAAAAGTTACATGAAACTGAACGCTAAGTAAAACGAAAAAAGTTACTTAGATTCGGCAAAATCGCCCTATCTATGCGTCTAAAAGCAATTAGGTTCAGCTGAAGATCATCCGCCTGCCCGCAGGTGGCCTTTTTGCGGCCTTTTTTTACAACGAAAAGTCATCCGTAAGTAATTGAAGCGTATAAGGTTGCGCACCTTAGTCTTATTTTTTCGATTTTCCAAAAGGAGGAATGGAATATGTTAAAACAGATGGTGCTGCTCACAGCAGCTTTGGCGATCTTTATGGTGGTTCCCGCATTGGCGGATAAGAATTGCGCCACGGGCGATTTCGTAGGAACGTATACGCGCTTGTCGCCTGCTACCGATGTCCTTGGCGATGGCAATCTTCATGCGTTTGTATTTCAGCTCACGTTACATGCTGACGGAACCGTAACTCAATATTGGACGGGCCTTCCCGATTACCAGACCAATCTGGGAACTGGCTCAATAAACATAGGCGCTTGGAAATGCCGCGACAACGGTAATCTCCTTGTAACCCTTCTCAGCGCTTCGTACGAACCGATCCCGGCCGATCCAAACACAGGCATTGTCGCAGATGTTCGGCTTTTTAGTCATTCCCGGACCACCGCGGTATTCACCATCACTGACAACAACACTTTGACCAGGATAAAGGCCATCACCCGTTCCTACGCGCCGGCCCAGGACCCGACTGATCCTGCTGGCGGCACCCTCGGCACTCTTAACACAACCCAATTCGTTTACAAGAGGCTCGTTGCTTCAGCTGCGGACCTTCCGTAAACGATCGAAAACTTTGATCGATTATCCTTGACGAATAAGGCAAATAGCGGCAGCGAACTCAAAACTCGCCGCCGCTATCTGTTTTTAACTCCTAAGAATCGGCAATTGCCTCTATGCCTTCGGGCCACGCGTTGCGCTTACGAGGCAGTAACTGAACTTGGATCTATGAGCTCCAAGGACAAGGGCTAGTAAAGAAGCCTTCAAATTGTTAATAGAATGCTTCTTCAATTTCTTACCCGCCAGCAGATTCTTAATTACAAATGTGAGGACGGCAAACGGCGCATGTGCCAGCGACGGAGCGGCTCGCCATGATGCGTCCTCGATCACGATGTTTGCAAAGCCGTGACTCTCCATCGCAGCGACAAAGAGTTCGAGTGTTGCCATTTCGGGAACAGCCCACGCGTCGCAGACTGTCGAATAACACTTCGTGATTAAAGGATTGAAAATGTGAGCCGGGTTGGTGACAAAACAGTCGGCCACCACAAAGCGTCCCCCGGTTTTCAGAACTCTTGCCGCCTCACGCACAAGATCGGCCTTCTCTGGTCCAGTTGCATAGCAAACGCTTTCGACTCCCCACGCCGCGTCAGCTATGCCGTCCTCAAGAGGCAGATTAGCGTAATCTTCATTAAGAATTTCGACCCTGTTTTTCAAGCCGATTTCTGCGTTAATGCTACTCGCGATTCTCACCTGGGACGGTGCGAGCGTCACGCCTTTGATCGTCGCCCTAGGATATTCCCTGGCGATCGATCTCGCCACACCTCCCATTCCGCACCCGAGGTCGACAAGAAATGAATGTGTATCCCGATCAAGTTCCAGCCGTTTGGCGACTTCGATATTCAACTGCTCGAGCATCGCTTCCCGATCAAATGGATTCATTCCCCACCGGAAGAAGCCGAGGTGCATGTTCAGGCCGCGACTCCAGTGGGCGTAGTCCATGCTCGCCTCTTCGTAAAACCGGATTATCCGGTCAGAGGGAGAAAGCGCAGGTGTCTCGCGTTCTAGCTTAAGTGAACGTCCGATAGCAATCGCATTGCCCTCAGTCATTTTCATCAAATGCCTTGCTGTTTCACGCTAGAGCGTAGCTGTTAACTGTCTTGTTTCCGTGATAGTAATGGACTCTTTTCGCAGATCGTTTGCCTTGCCTGCTCCATTTGCGAGTAAAACAATAGACCCCACCTTCAGGTCGGACAGGATCTGGGCTGCCGCACGATAACACCTTCCATCTGCCTCATAGCCTGCTTTTACATAGGCTTCGGCCTGGCTAAATCCCGCTTTCTTATACTGGATACTTTCCACCAAGGCAAGGTGACCGTTTCCTTTCCCTTCCTGGTCCAGCCAAATGAGGACACCGCGGCCTTCCTTCTCGATCATTGCTTGCGCCGCTTCCATCTGCTCACGACAGTCGCATTCGACGCTGTTAAAGACGTGAGCTCCGATGCAGTTCGAATGAACACGGCAGAGCACATTCTCCTGGTTGTCGACATCGCCCATCACGATGGCGATCGATTCCTGTCGGCCGTCGTAATAGAGGATCTCGCGGTAGGTTCCGTACTTGGTTGTGAGCTCACGTTCGCCGAGTTTGTGGATCATAAACTAAATCTTCACACACTCGCCGCGTTTCAAAAATTGCCCGTCGCCGGCCTTGCCTTTATGCTCGCCATTCCCGATAACCACACGGCCGCGCGCGATGACCGTCTCCACTTTGCCCCTTACCTTCCAACCTTCATAAGACGAATAGTCAACATTCATGTGCTCGTTTTCGACTCCGAAACTGTGTTCTTTTTCGGGATCGAAAATTACAATGTCGGCATCGGAACCGACCGCGATCGTTCCCTTCTTCGGAAACAGGCCGAACATTTTTGCCGCTGCCGTGGAGGTTAGCTCAACAAAACGGTTCAGGGAAATTCTATTCTCGACAACGCCTCCGTTAAAGATCAACGACATGCGGTTTTCTACGCCGGGAGCACCGTTCGGGATCTTGGAGAAATCATCTTTGCCAAGTTCTTTCTGCTCCTTCATGCAGAACGGACAATGGTCGGTCGAGATCACCTGGAGGTCGTCCATCTTCAAACCCTTCCAAAGCTCGGCAT
>Ga0207711_10001865_pt1 | contig 19211 bp, 17 predicted proteins | sample KBSS34metaG_FD_184401 | JGI IMG/M metagenome (GOLD analysis project Ga0207711, IMG submission 184401) | Switchgrass rhizosphere microbial communities from Kellogg Biological Station, Michigan, USA - KBS S3-4 metaG (SPAdes) (version 2) | ecosystem: Host-associated > Plants > Roots > Rhizosphere...
GCCGACCTGGGGCGTGAAATAGGGATACACCACCACCACGGCATCCATCCCCTCCCCGGTTACGAACAGCTGGCCCCGGTCGCGGCTGAAGCAGAAGTGATCGGGACGCACAGAGACCGGCAGGTGCGTGATCAATCGCCGTGCCGCCACGCTGTAAGCCGAAAGCAGCCGCGCCCCGCGATTCCCCGCCAGCAGGGTTTTACCCTCGTCATGAAATTGCACCGGGCCATATTCGCCTTGGCCCAGCGGCTCGCTCAAACGCCGGGCCTCCAGATCCACTAGATGAAGCGCTTGCGCCGAACTGACTGCCGCATTCTTGCGATCCGGAGAGATAGCAAATCCCACCGGCTCGTCGGGAAGAGGCAACTTCCAGGCCACCTTGAAGCTATCGAGGTCTACGGCGATCAGCGCATGCGGCTCGCGTGCCAGAACGTACAAAGACCGCTCGTCGGCCGCTAGCGCCATCGTAATGGCTTGGGACGACACCGGGATCTTCCGAGACAGCCGTAGGGTATCGATCTGGATTTCGTGCACCGTGCCGTTCTCCGGCGTCAGGGCGTACACTGAGGGGCGTTTCGCGGCCACCGTGACTTCCGTCGGCGCGCCTTCTAAGGGGATGTGCCGGGCCACCGCCAGGGCGCCCAAATCGACTGCGGCGACAGCTCCCCCCTCCTGGTTGGCGATGAAAGCATAGCCCCGGAACCCTTCCTGGGGACGGGTACAGGCAGCCGCCAGAGGCAGTGCCAAAACGGTACGGCGGGAGATCACTTATTCCAGTCTAGCGCGCTGAAAACAAGAAACCTTGCCCGTGTCTAGTCCTTATGGTACCTTCAGAGGTACGCTTGGCCAGAGCTGACCTCCTGAAAAGACCTTAGTACGTCGAATTCTTTCTTATGAATCTGCGGTCGCTGTTTAGTGTGTTCTCATCCGACCTGGCCATCGATCTTGGTACGGCCAATACGCTGGTGTACGCCAAGGGCAAAGGCATCGTGGTCAACGAGCCTTCCATTGTCGCCCTGAACAAGAACACCGGCGAGGTCGAAGCCGTCGGCAAAGAAGCCAAAGAGATGCTGGGACGTACTCCCGGCAACATCGTCGCTATTCGTCCCATGAAGGACGGCGTGATCGCCGACTTCAAGGTGACCGAGCGGATGCTGAACTATTTCATCCAGAAGGCGCACGGGCGGAAGATGCTGGTGCATCCTCGCATCATCATCGGCGTGCCTAGCGAGATCACCCAGGTCGAAAAGCGCGCGGTCATCGATTCCGCGTATCACGCCAAAGCCAGCGAGGTGTATCTGGTGGAACAGGCTATGGTGGCGGCGATCGGATCCGGTTTGCCGATCACCGAGCCGGCCGGCAACATGGTGGTCGATATCGGCGGTGGCACTACCGACGTCGCTGTGATTTCACTCTCCGGCATTGTATATTCGCGCTCGGTGCGGGTGGCCGGTAACGCCATGGATGACGCCATCGTGCAATACATGAAGCGGAAATACAATCTGCTGATCGGCGAGACCACGGCGGAAAAAGTGAAGATGCAGATCGGCTCCGCGTTTCCTCTCGACAAGCCCCTCACCATGGAAATCAAGGGCCGCAACCTGATCGAGGGGGTGCCCAAGACCATCACCGTGGCGGACGAGGAAATCCGCGAGGCGCTGTCCGAAGGTATCGCCACCATCATGAACGCCATCCGCGTTGCGCTGGAGCGTACTCCGCCGGAACTTTCCGCCGATATCAGCGATCGGGGCATCGTGCTTACGGGCGGTGGGGCGTTGATTAAGAATCTGGACAAGCGGATTCGCCATGAAACCGGCCTGCCGGTGTCGATCGCCGAAGATCCGTTGGCATCGGTGGTGCTTGGTACCGGGAAAATGTTGACGGAATTCGCGTTGCTGCGCCGCATCGCTGTTGAATAAACCTGTCGAATAAGCATGTCGAATAAGATGGTGAATAAAGACCTGGAATAAATCCGGAGTAGTTGTTATGGATTTGATTCTCAATCGCTACCGCAACCTTACGGCCCTGGTGGCGGCGATTCTCGTCCAGTTGGTGCTTTTGGCCTACCAGGTCAAGAGCAACCAGGAAGTCCGTCTAATTCGCGTGTGGGCGGTCACTGCCGTAACGCCGCTGGCCCGATTGCTCGAAGGTGGCCGCAGCGGCAGCGTCAATTTCTTCAAGGACTACTTCGTGCTGCTGGATGTGCGCGAGCAGAACAAACGCCTCCAAAACGATCTGAACCGCGTGCAGCTCGAGAATCAGGTCCTTCGTTCCGAGCTGGATACGGCCGAGCGTGGCAAGGCCCTCGCCGTGTTTCAGGAACAGTCCCAAATGAAGACGGTGGCCGCACGGATCATCGGGAATTCGCCCGGATCGAACGGCCGCGTGGTCCTGATCGATCGTGGAACCGGTAGCGGCATTCAGCCCGGCATGGCAGTGATCACGCCGGACGGGATCGTGGGTAAGATCGTCAGTTCCTATCCCACCGCATCCAACCTGCTCCTGATCACCGACCCGACTTTCGCCGCGGGCGTCCTTTCGCAGAAAAACCGGGTTCACGGAACGCTGAAAGGCACCGGGAACAGCAACGTGATCGTGGACTACGTCCAGAACGAACAAAATGTCGAGATCGGGGAATGGTTTTATACTGCGGGCGACGATCGCATCTTTCCTAAGGGACTGCTCGCGGGAACTGTAACCGCTGTCCGCCCCGGGCGCACTGTCAAGGAGATTTTCCTGAATCCCAGCGGATTGCAGCATGGCCTTGAAGACGTGCTGGTGATCCTTGAAGGCGATCATAAACCCATTCCCGATTTACCCCCAGTCAACCAATCCGTTCATCTTCAGCCTCTGCCTCCGGCTGAGGGCGACGCTGCCAACCCTTTGAGTACAGCGCACAACACATCCACCAACACCGGCGGCGCGGAAACCGATCTGGACCGTGAAGTGGAACGCACGCGGCGGATCGGCGAGGACCAGAAGCATGTCTTTGGAGAACGCGGCCGCGGAGCGCCGGACTTCAATCGCGTTCCCGATCCGGGCGCGGCGCGTCCCGCCACGACGGCGCCTCCACCAGCAAAACCGGCAGCTCCGGTGCCTCCTTCGGGGACTCCTTCGGCCACCCCTTCGGCGGCCCCGTCCGCAAACCAGCCGCGTCCATGAGCGAAATTTCCGCTGGATTCAGCGAACCGCCCCGCAGAACCAAAACCGCGAAATTCAAGTGGATGACGCTGGTCGGGGTTCCGCTGGCCGCGATTCTGTTTCAGGTGTACGTGCCGCGCTTTTTCACCTTTCTGGCGTACCTGGAAATGCCGCTCCTCGTCACCGTCTATTTTTCACTGCGGCGTCGATCTCCCCCCTTTGGAGTGCTGTTCGGCATGTGTATCGGGCTAACCCAGGATGCCCTGTGGCCCGGGCCCAGCCATCCCCTGGGGATGTACGGGATCGTCAAGACGCTGGTCGGATACTTCGCCGCCTCCGTCAGCCAGCGATTCGAAGGCAGCAGCGCCCTGCTGCGGCTGGTGCTGGCATTTTTCTTCTTCTTTTTCCACCAATTCTTTTATTGGGTGCTGGCGCGCGCCTTGCTGGGCGAAGCCATCTCCTTCGAACCCATTCAAACCCTGGTGCTGGCGGTGCTGAACGCCGCGGTGGCCGTACCTTTGTTTCGCATCTTAGATAAACTAGATGTTACGGACTAATCTGACGATAGTTCTTAGGGAAGGTGCCCGATGAAGGTGGGCAATGTCTGATCCTGACCGCCCGGAGAAGGTCTCCTCAACCCGGCTGTTTCGCGACGATACCAAGTTCGCGCTGGGCCGCATTGCCGTCTTCCAATACGCCGCTGTAGGCGTGTTCCTGTTTCTGATCGCCGGATTCTGGGTGCTCCAGATCCGCGACCACGAAGCCAACAGCACGCTCGCCGAACGCAACCGGATCAAGACCGTTCCACTGCTCGCCCCGCGCGGCAAGATTCTCGACCGCGATGGCCGTGTGATCGTGGATAACCAGCCCGCCTTCGTCGTTCAGCTTACGCAGGAAAATCTCAAACCCGAACACCTGGCTCCCATCGCCGAAGGCCTCCACTTGGACTTGGACGAATTGAAGGCCACGGTGAAGCGCTACGCGGCCGGAAAACGCTACAGTCCCATTCCCATCAAGCGCGACCTCTCTCCAGCAGAGTTGACGTTTATCGATTCCCATCGCGATCCGGGCACGTTCCCGGAATTGGAACTGGTGCAGGAGCCCCGCCGCCTGTATCCGCAAAATGGCCTCGCCGCGCATGTGATCGGATATGTTGGCGAAGTCAGCGAATCCGAACTGAACTCTTCCGACTTTGCCAGTTACACCCAAGGCGACCTGGTCGGCAAATCCGGCCTCGAGCGCCAGTACAACGAAACCCTTAAGGGCGTCGACGGCCAAAGACGTGTTGTTGTGGACGTCGCCGGCCGCGAGCACCAGGTGCTCGAGAGCGCCGAAGCCACCCCTGGGCAAAACCTGCAATTGACCATCGATCTGGACCTCCAAGCCGTGGCGGAAATCGCTCTCGAAGGAAAAAAAGGCGCGGTAGTGGCACTAGATCCGCGCGACGGATCGGTGCTGGCCATGGTCAGCCGTCCAGCCTTCGATCCGAATCTGTTCGCCGCGCACATCAAGGCCGGCGATTGGAAGGCGCTGACTTCCAACCCGGAGAATCCTTTGATTAACCGGGCCATTCAAGCGCAGTTTGCCCCCGGATCGACCTTCAAACCTCTGGTGGCGATGGCGGGCCTTGAAACCGGCACCATCGACGAGGACTTTAACGTAAGCTGCCATGGCGGCGCCACCTTCTACGGCCGCTTTTTCAAGTGCTGGCAGAAACGCGGGCACGGCGGTGTAAATGTCCACGGCGGAATCGTTCATTCCTGCGATGTTTTCTTTTACACCGTCGGCGAAAAGGTAGGGATCGACGGCATCGCCGAATACGCCGAGCAGGCGGGTATTGGTAAGAAGACCGGCATCGATTTACCTGGCGAGGCGGAAGGCCTGATGCCATCCTCCAAGTGGAAGCTCCGCACCCAGCGCGAGAAATGGTACGCGGGTGAAACGATTTCGGTCGCCATCGGACAAGGCGCCGTAACCGTGACTCCGATTCAGCTCGCTACCGCCATCGGCGGAATGGCCAATGGTGGCGTCTGGTTTAAGCCGCACCTAGTTAAGATGGCCGCTGCTGCCGATCCGCGCCGCGAGAACTGGAATCTGGATAACATCGCCAAAGTCGTCTCCGGGATGTATGGGGTGGTGAACGAAGCCGGCGGCACAGGCGATTCCGCGAGGATCGCCGGAATTACCGTATCCGGCAAAACGGGAAGCGCCCAGCGCGTGTCTAACGACTACAAGAAATCGGGCAAGGCCGACGATGACGACAAAGACAACGGCTGGTTCGTAGCATTCGCGCCTCGTGAGAATCCCGAGATCGTGCTGGCCGTGCTGCTCGAAGGTGGGGAACACGGCGCCTTGGCCGCGCCCACCGCACGCGACGTCATCAAAGCTTATTTCGACAAGAAGACCCGCCTGTCGAAGCTCACCCAGCCCACCTTGGCCCTCATCCGCCACCCCGGCCAATAGATACGAACCCTACCCTGGTTCACTTATTTTTCTTCTAATGGTTCCCTGGGCTTACCGCTCCTAGTAGGCCCGGATGGAGATTTCATACCTGCCCCTCCCAAAAGTAACCGTACCTTCCCCTAGAACGGCGTAGAACGGGTCTCCCGCAGTCTCTATGCTCCGGTACTTTGGCCCGCCTTCTTAGGTGTTTTGTCCTAGTGTCAAATTCTGACTTTTACAAAACAATTGAAGGTGGAGCAGTACATCGGAGGCAAGACTATGCTACGAAAGATCCAAAGCCGCGTCACCATGACACCCCGTGGTGCCAATAAAAACCGTCGGGAGCGCGGTTTCGTGCTCATCACGATGGCCATTACCGTCATCGCTCTCGTGGGTGTCCTGGGCATGGCCGTCGATATCGGCAGAATGTTCATCGCCAAAAACGAGACGCAGGCATACTGCGACGCGGCGGCACTCGCGGCTGCCCTGGCCCTCGATGGAACCACCGTAGGAATCACCAACGCCAAAACTGCGGTCACCAATTCCACCAACACCTGGAATCTGGACACGAGCAAAGTCAGCAATCCGACTGTCACCTTCGCCACCGCCCTCGCTGGACCCTGGGTGGCCACTCCGAACCCCGCCACAGGGTACATCTATGCGCGCGTTTCCGCTACTGTTCCGCTATCGATGTATTTCCTGCCGGTGATCGTCAATCAAAACTCACAAAACGTGACGTCGTCGGCGACAGCTGGGCAAATCGCCATTACCTCGTTTCCTCAAGGGCTGTCGCCGTATACTGCCGTGAGCACCGTCAACGTTGGTCCAAACTTTGGACTTGTCGTCGGCAAATCCTACGACATCCAGTGGCCGGGAATGTCAAATAGCGCTAACTGTGACCCAAGCAAACCAGCAAAAATCGATAGCTGCTTCCTTAAGCCGCCGTGTAACGACGATACGTTTGCATCCAAGCAAGCTGTGGTCAATAACTGGGGTTCTTCCAACAGCGGATACTGGGGATCCACCTCCAATAGCACCATCGAGCAAGAAATCGTTGATCAGAATAATCAGACTACTCCGGTGGCCGTCGGCGACAATATTATGCCTGTCCTCACGAATGGACAAAAGCAGTCCCAGGCGGGATATCTGGATGAACGCGTGAACCAGGACGTAAACCTAACCGACAACGTCCCCGGAGCGCCGAACGGATCAGGCCAATACCCTGGAAACACGTATTTGGGCGACCTTCACAACGGCCGGCGGTTGCTTCCCGTGCCCATCGTGGATCCAACCGATCCGACGCACACCACGGTACTCGGCTTTGGACAGTTCCTGCTTCAATCAAACGGGAGCCCGAGCGATTATTACAAGAAAGCCACCAACGGAAATGATCCCTACTGCGCGGTATATGCGGGCTCCTGGAACATTGGGAGCATCAGTCCCGGAGCCGGCGGATCTACCGGTGCGACACGGGTGAAATTAGTCCAATGAAACGATGGGTTCATAAAGCTTTTCCGCTCCTGCGTAATCGCAAAGGAAGCATCATGGTGGAGTTTGCCATCGGCGCGGGCGTGCTTCTGGCCGCATTCACCGGGACGTTCCAGTTCGGCTACACATTTCTCCAGTACAACAATCTTCAAAACGCGGTTGCTCGGGGCGCCCGTTACGCTTCCCTGGTCCCCTACGATTCGCCCAATACGACCCCATCTGCGGCATTTAACACAGCCGTCCAGAACATGGTGTTATACGGGACTCCGACGGCTGGCGCAACGCCGGTGCTGCCCGGCTTGGGCACGGGCAACGTAAGCCTGACTGTGACCTTCACCAATGGGATACCCACGCTGATGACCGTCGCCATCACCGGCTACACCATCGATTCGATATTTGCCAAATCGGCGCTTAACAACAAACCACAAGTTGCCTATGCCTACCAAGGCATCTGGTCGCCCATATGATGAAACCTACTATCCCTACCACTTCCCGGCGGCGCAAGCGCAGCAAGGGCGCCATGCTCCTGGAGATGGCATTAATCTACCTCGTCTTTGCATGCCTGCTTATCGGCGCCTTCGATTTCGGGCAGTTCCTGTTCGTTCATCAGGCATTAGTGGAACGGGCGCGTTATGCCGCGCGCTGGGGTGCCATCAACGATCCGACGGATACCGCCTCCATCAAGAATATGGTGCGCTATTTCCAGGCGACTTCTCCGGCTGCGGGAACGCCATCGTACTTTAACCTGACCGACGGAAACGTAACGGTCGCGAACAACGGCTCCGGAACAGACCAGAATCGCCTGGACCTCACCATCTCAGGCTATTCGTTTACCGTTTTGTCTCCCTATATCGGCGGTAATTTGCCCGGGATACCGGTTACGATTTCTGTTCCTTTGGGCCTCTACAACTAGCCTTCACCGGGAATGTCTGGCCCCGTGGGCCGCAGCCGGGGCGTTACACTGTAGGTTCAGGCATGGCTCGTTACCGCTCATTCCGCGATTTGGACTGGTCGCTCCTCGCCATCACACTGATCATCTGCGGGCTGGGGATCCTCCAGATTTACTCCGCGACCCAAAACACTAAGTGGTCCGACGCCTGGTGGAAACAAGGCATCTGGGTCCTGGTGGCCATTGGGATTATGTGGGTGGCGTCGTCCATCGACTATCACACGCTGCTGGGGCAAGTTCCCATCCTCTACGGGCTTTCGATCGCGGCGCTACTGGCGACCTTCGCGGTCGGCAAGATAGTCTTCGGTTCCCGGCGCTGGATCCGGATACCCGGAATTGGGTTCAACTTTCAGATCTCGGAATTCGTTAAATTGGTGATAATATTACTGGTAGCACGTTACCTCTCGGAGCTGAAACGCGACGAGGTTGGTTGGCGTGAGTTGTTGAAACTAGGAGTGTTAGTCGGTATTCCGACGGCGCTGGTGATGAAGCAGCCGGACCTGGGGACGTCCCTGACGTACCTTCCGGTACTGGGCGTCGGGGTTCTGCTGGCGGGGATTCGATGGCATTATCTGGCAGCGATCGCTGTAGCGGGTGGGTTGGCGATAACGGTCGCCTATCCGTTTCTTCAGGATTACCAGAAAGCACGGCTGACTTCGTTTGTGGATCCTTCCCTGGATCCTCGCGGAAACGGCTACCAGGTGATCCAGTCCAAGATCGCGGTCGGGGACGGCGGGCTGTGGGGGAGGGGCGTCACGCACGGCACCCAAACTCAGGGCGGGTTCCTGCCGGTTCCGCACACCGATTTCATTTTCTCGGCCTTTGCCGAGGAACACGGGTTCGTAGTCGTAGTGGTAGTGCTCGGGCTTTATTTTTTGTTGCTGATGCAGATCGTGCAGAATGCTCAAATGGCTCCAGACCGCGCGGGCATGTATATCTGCATGGGCGTGGCGACCATGTTGTTGTTCCATGTGCTGATCAATGTGGGCATGGTAGTGGGCAATATGCCAGTAACGGGGATTCCTTTGCCGCTGATGAGTTACGGCGGCTCGAATCTGTTTTCGATATTTATCATGCTAGGGCTGGTGAACAATGTCCGGCTCCGGCGGTTTTCGAGTTAAGCGCACAGCGTAGCGTTGTGCGCGTGGGTTTTTTTAGAAAGTTCAACCGACCTGCGTGTAGTACGGGCGTGGGGACGGAAGGCGATTTTCGGTAGAAGATTTTTGAAGCCTGCCGGTAACTGGGGGCTTTGTTTGGGCTGGTCGAGTCGAGAGTGTTCGAGTTCGGACTCCACTCCCGTGTGACGAGACAGCCGCATTCCCCGAGTCGCCTCAGTACTGTCCCACCCTTAGCCGGGTCGTGTAGCACCCCGCGTAACCGCGGGAGGGAGGCTGAGGATGAGTAAAGAACTGGTGATTTCGTCCAATCGGCACGAAACCAGAGTGGCGCTGCTCGAAGACGATCAGTTGGTGGAGGTTTACTTCCAGCGGGCCAATGAATACTCGCTCGCCGGAAGTATCCACAAGGGCCGCGTGACTCGCGTGCTGCCAGGCATGCAGTCGGCTTTCGTGGATCTGGGCCTGGAGCGCGACACGTTCCTATACGTGTCGGATTTCCTCGAAGAAGACCACGAAGATATCGATCGCGTCACCGGCGATGAACGCCCTCCGCGCGAGAGCCGGGAGAACAATCGAGATCGAGATAGAGACCGCGATCGGGACAGAGAGCGCCGTCCCGCCATGCGTCCTCCGCAGGAAGCCCCGGCGGCCCTTTCGACAACCCCCGCGCCGGCCCCCGACGCTTCCCTGCCCGATGGGGACGCTCCCGCCGCTGCGACAGAAGCGGCAGGAATATCGCCCACGCAAGATCGCCCAGGGGACCGTCCTCCGGATAGAGGAGGCGAGGATCGCGACCGGCGGGGACGCCGCTCACGCCGCCGCCGCAATCGTGGCCGTGGATTCCCCGAATCGAAGTATGCCGAAGTTGGCCCCGCCGCTGCCCCCGTTGCCGGATCATCGCCTAATCTGGCGCCAGAGCCTGAACCCGCTGTAGCCGCCCCTCCAAGCCATGGGGAAGATCGAGCCGAGACTCCGCTGGTTCTGCCGGGTGAATCGCTCGCCAAGTATCGGGGCCCCCGGACATCGCCCGTCGAACACGTTACCGCAAGGCCGGCATCCGTGCCGCCGCCCCTGCCCACGGCAGAAGAGCTGAACGGGGAAGAGTTGGACGTTCAGATCGAGCAAAAAGTATTCGAGGAGCCGATTCACTATCCGCCCGAGAACGCGCTGCCCGACGCTCCCACGCACTCCGCACCGGATGGGTCACTCTCGTCCGTCGGACTTGCGTCCGAGGGGCACATCTTGGAACCGCCGCCGCTGCCTCTCCTGTCAGAAGAAGCCGTCAGCGCGCAGGAAGCGGAAGATCTGGAAGACGCCGCCCAGTCCGGCCCCATCACCGCGCCCATGCTCGACGAGGACGAAGACCTCGATATTCAGGCGATGATCCTGGGCGAAGCCGCTGCGGATGAAGACGTCGAGGAAGCCGAGGAAACGGCCGAAGCGGATCTCGAAGGCGAAGCGGATGCTGAGGTTGAACCCGGACCGGAAGGTTCCGCTACTACCGAAACACCCGCGACCGAACCTGGCAGCGGCACCGCGGAAGTTCGCGAACGCGGTGGACGCTTTCCGCATCGCGTTTCGCGGCGCAATCGCCGCCGTGGCGGCCGTGGTGGAGACGGACGGCCGGACAATCGTGGTCCGCGCGAGCAAGGTCCGCGTGAACAAAGCACGGTAGAACCAGCCGTGCGTGGTCCGGAACAACGTGAACCGCGTGGTCCCCGCCCCGAAGGTGACCGGCCGCACGGACGCGAGCGCGTTTTATCCGCGCAAGTGCAGCAGATTTCGATCGCCGACCTTCTGAAGGAAGGCCAGGAAATCATCGTACAGATCGCTAAGGAGCCGCTGGGTCAGAAGGGCGCGCGCATCACCTCGCATATCGCCTTGCCGGGACGCTTCGTGGTCTACATGCCCACGCTCGAACACATGGGCGTCTCGCGCAAAATCGCCAGCGATGAAGAACGCTTCCGGCTGAAACGCATTCTGCAGGGCAAGCGTCCCGGTCCGGTGGGCGGATTCATCACCCGCACCGCCGCAGAGGGCCGCAGCGAAGAAGAAATCGCCGGGGACATGGAGTTCCTGTATAACCTGTGGGCGGACATTCGCAACAAGGCGGAAAAGAAGCCCGCGCCCGCGCTACTGCATCACGATCTCGATATCGTGCAAAGAATCCTGCGCGACCAGCTGGGCGACAGCTTCAAGGCCATCTGGATCGACAACGAAGAGGCTTACGAAAGCGTTCTCCGCTTCGTCGAGCGCTTCCAGCCCGCGCTGGTCGGCAAAGTGAAGATGTATACGCGCGAGGCGCCGATTTTCGATGCCTTCGGCGTGACCAACGAGCTCGAAAAGGCCCTGCGGCCCAAGGTGTGGCTCAAGTCCGGCGGCTATATCGTGATCAACCAGACGGAAGCGCTGGTGGCCATCGACGTGAACACCGGCAAGTTCGTGGGTAAATCCAATCGCCTGGAAGACACCATCGTCAAGACCAACACCGAGGCGATCAAGGAAATCGTCCGGCAGGTTCGCCTGCGCGATCTGGGCGGCATCATCGTCATTGACTTCATCGACATGGACGAGCGTAAGAATCGTCAGAAGGTGATGCAGGTTCTCGAAGAGGCGATGCGCGCGGACCGGGCTCCCTACAAGATTCTCCAGTTCAACGATTTCGGCCTGGTGGCGATCACCCGCAAACGCGTGAAGCAGTCACTCGAACGCACCTTGTGTTCGCCGTGTCCCCACTGCGATGGCGCCGGTTACATCAAGAGCGTCCAGACGGTGGTCAGCGAGATCCTGGCCGAAGCGCGTAAGATGGCTTCAAGCGTTGAAGGCAAGGAGGTTGTCCTCCGGGTTCACGCGGATGTAGCCAAAGTTCTAAAATCGCATCAGAACAAGTATCTGGAAGAACTGGAAGAGGTGCTGCGGCGTCCCGTGCTCATCAAGAGCGACTCGCAACTGCACCACGAAAAGTTCGATCTGGCTTAAACGACAAACCACAGGAGGAAAGCATGTCTTTACGCATTAACGACGTAGCTCCCGATTTTACGGCCGAAACCACACAAGGCCCCATCAAGTTCCACGAATGGATCGGAGACGGCTGGGCGATTCTGTTTTCACACCCTAAGGACTTCACTCCGGTGTGCACCACCGAGCTCGGTTATATGGCGGGACTCGAACCCGACTTCAAGAAGCGCAATACCAAGATCATCGGGCTAAGCGTCGATCCCGTGGATAGTCATGGCAAATGGGCGGCCGATATCGAAGAGACCCAGGGCCACAGGGTGAACTACCCGATGATCGGCGATCCGCAATTGAAGATCGCCAAGCTCTACGACATGCTGCCGGCCGATGCGGGTGAGACCTCCGAGGGTCGCACGCCCGCCAACAACGCGACGGTCCGCACAGTATACGTGATCGGCCCGGATAAGAAGATCAAGATGATGCTGTCTTACCCCATGAGCACCGGCCGGAACTTCGACGAAATCCTGCGCGTGATCGATTCCCTGCAAATTACCGCCAAGATGGGTGTGTCAACTCCGGTGAACTGGAAACCGGGGGAGGATGTCGTCATCCCCGCGGCCATGCCCGAGGATGAAGCCAAGAAGAAGTTTCCCGGCGGCTGGAAGACTCTGAAGCCCTATTTGCGGCTGGGATCGCTGCCGAAGTAAAACCTACCCCGCTCCATTACTGTCGCGGCTCAGTAGGATTTCCGGGCCGCGAAAGTGATGGAGCGGTTTCAATTTACGGCATTGACACACTTGACGACACCAGTACAGGGCAAACCTCTCAGCCAGGTTAATCGCCTTCTCTTGCACTCCGAATCAGGAAATCGCGGATCCAATGGACAGGCATTTGCCACTCAGAGATTGGTGAGCCGTCATCTTCACTGACAGTGCTCCGATCGGTAACGTAATCATTCAGCGAATCAAGGTGGAACGGTGAAGCTAGTTGCTCGTAAAATCGCAACTGATTCTGAACGTAGACGATTTCGTTGACCCGATAACATTTCCACCATTCGAAGTGACCGGCGTGTGTCGGTGGAACGAATGAAGTTACAAATGCTGACTTCGACTCACCGTTGACAAGCCTCTCAGCAGCTTCCCTCCATTGTCGGCGATACGTTCCGGGAGTCCAGTCAAACAGAGAAGCCACGAAGGTTTCTTTGAAATCGCCGATCTGAAGGTTTCCCCACATTAAGGACTCGCCCTCGTCTATCTCGATTGGGATCTCTGGCAAAAGGCGTATGTCAAACACTGCCTATCTCGTTCACTGCGGGACGGGCCATTAGATTCGCCAAGTGAAGCTTGATCGCTTCGCGAGCATTCCGGGTGGCATCTACAACCGATTCCCCGTAGGAAATGCAGCCCGGCAGCGCGGGCACGACCACCGTGTAGCCACCGTCCTCGTCGGGGATGAGGTCGATCTGATAGGAAAGCCCCTTCGACGTCGTTCGCATGCTTCCATTCTCCTATGCCAGCCACTCGACCGTAACATCCACGAGTATCGGACCCAGCAACGCGGCGGCTTCCTTCTCGGCGCTTTGCAGGATCTTCTCCGCATAGGGCTTGTCCACCGATACTGTGACCGCAGCGACTAAGCCGTGCTGCCAGGAGTCGTGGTAATCGATCTCCGCCACCGCCACGTTGCAGCGAGAGCGGAGACGATCCTTCAGTCCTTTGACAAAGTGCCGTTTGTCCTTGAGAGAGTGCGACCCTTCCAGGCGCAACTCAAAGGTGATGACGCCGACGGCGGGCACTGGACCGGTTAGGCTACGGCCGCGGTCTCGTCGCGCTCCGTAGCGAACGCTTCGATCACGTCGCCGGGCTTGATGTCGTTATAGTTGGCGATCGAGATACCGCACTCGAACCCGGCTTTGACCTCGCTGGCGTCGTTCTTGAAGCGCTTGAGCGAGAGGATCTTGCCGGTATGGACGATCTTGTTATCGCGCAGCAGCCGTATTTCGTTGTTGCGCCCGATGACACCATCGTTCACCGTGCAGCCGGCCACGGCGCCGACCTTGCTAATGCGGAATACCTCGCGGACCTGCGCGCGGCCTTTGTAGACTTCCTTGAACACGGGATCCAGCAGACCCGTCATGGCGCGCTTCATCTCATCCACCAGCTCATAGATGATGGTGTGGTTCCGGATGTCGACCTTCTCCTGCTCCGCCAGAGCTTGCGCATTGCGCTCCGGTCGGACGTTGAAGCCGATGATAATCGCAGCGGAAGTAGTCGCCAGCAGAACGTCGCTTTCGGTGATCGCACCCACCGCGGCTCGCAGCACGCGGATCTTGATCTTGTCGTTGGACAACTTCTGCAAGGTATCCGAGAGCACCTCGGCCGTGCCGCCGACGTCGGTCTTGAGGATGATGTTGAGATCCTTGACTTCGCCGGCCTTCAACTGATCGTGCAGTTGGTCCAGCGTCAGGCGGGTGTTGCGCGACATGGATACCTCGCGCGCCTTCACCTCGCGATACATCACGATCTGCTTGGCTTTGGCCGTGTCGGTGACCGCCTGGAATGTCTCGCCTACGTCCGGAACCGACTCCAGGCCCAATACTTCGACCGGCGTGGATGGCTCGGCTTCGCGAACCGGCTCTCCCCGGTCGTCGAACATCGCGCGGACCTTTCCGAATACCGATCCGCAGATGAAATGGTCTCCGACTCGCAGGGTGCCGTTCTGCACCAGAACCGTCGCCACCGGACCGCGCGCGCGATCCAGTTTGGCTTCGAGCACATTACCCATGGCAGGACGCGCCGGGCTGGCCTTGAGGTCGAGAAGGTCGGCCGAAAGCAGAATCATTTCGAGCAGCAGGTCGATGCCAGCCTTGGTTCGGGCCGAAACCGGGACCATGACCACATCCCCGCCCCAGTCCTCGGCCAGTAATCCGCGATCAGCGAGCTGTTGCTTGATCCGCTCCGGCTGCGCGTCGCCCTTATCCATCTTGTTGATGGCGACTACAATCGGCACTTTCGCCGCCTTGGCATGATCGATGGCTTCGAGGGTCTGCGGCATGACGCCGTCGTCGGCGGCGACTACCAGCACCACGATATCGGTGACTTTGGCTCCGCGGGCGCGCATGCGGGTGAACGCTTCATGACCCGGCGTGTCGATGAACACGATCTTGCGGCCGTTTTTCTCGACTCTATAAGCCCCAATGTGCTGCGTGATGCCGCCGGCTTCTTTATCGGCGACATGCGCCAGCCGGATGGCGTCCAGCAATGACGTCTTACCGTGATCGACGTGGCCCATAACGGTGACCACGGGAGCGCGACGAACGCGATCCTCGTCGATTTCCGCCTGTTGGATTTCGTGCGTGGCTTCCTCTTCGTAGCTCACCTTGTTGGTGGAGGCTCCGAAATCGCGCGCCAGCTCCTCGGCCAGCTTGACGTCGAGAGTCTGGTTGATGGTGGCGAAAATCTTCTTATCGAAGAGGCGCTTCACCACCACGTTGCCCTTGATACCAAGCTTTTCCGAAAGTTCTTTTACGGTGATGCCTTCGGCGATGGTGATTTCGCGATCGATGGGCGGCGGCTCAAAGGCCTGCTGCTTGCGCGAAACCTGACGGATGCGTCCCTCTTCCGGATCTGCATCTCGGCGGCGGTCGCGGGATCCGGGCTTGATGGCGTGACGACGCCCTGGATCAGCTGGCAGCGGAGCAGGCTCCGCGCGCAGCGGCGAAGTCGGATGCATCGGACGGCCGCGCCCGCGCAGGCCACCCGGACCACCTGGGCCTCCGCCTTGGTAACCTCCGGGCCCTTGGCCGGGGGCGCGCATCATCGGCTGACCCGGACGAATGGGACCACGATAAATCGGTTGGCCGGGCACCGGACTCGCGGGGCGGGTCGGCATTCCCGGACGAGGCGCTCCCGGCATGGCTGCACCGGGCGGACGAGTCAATTTCGCGACCAGGTCTGGACGCGGCGGAACAATCGGGCGCGCCGCCGGCTGTCCGGCAAGATTCGGTTTGGCGGGCGGACGCAGCGGGCTGCCGCCACCCATGGGGGCTCCCGGCAGGATGGTCGCCGACGGAGGAGCGGCCGGACGAGGCATGGGACGGGGCGGCGCCGGCATGCTGGGAATCGTTCCCGCACCGGCTTGCGTGGGTGCTGCTGGCTGTCCCGGAGGCGGCATGGCCGGACGAGGCTCGGATGCAGTGCCCGGCAAGGGCTGACGCGGTCCGGAAAGAATCTGTCCTGGTCTGGGGGCCGGCGGAGCAGGCCGGGCCGGAATCGGGATGCCGCGGGGGGCGGCGGGAGGTGGGATCGGTCGCTCGGGAGCATGCCCAGGAGCGTGTCCTGGCTGTCCCGAGGCACTTCCTGAAGCGAGCGGCGGCCGCAGCGGGGCCGATCGTGGAGCCGGAGGCGGCGGAGCAGCCTCGGTATGAACCTCGCGGGCGGCCGGTTGCGGAGTCTCTACTACCGGTTCGTGCTTGGGAGCCGAGGGTGCGCGCGAAGGCTCGGCGGAAGTTTCGGATACATGCTCCACCGCGGTTTCGGTTTCCACGGCTGCGGAGCGAGACGATCCGTTCGCTTCCTCGGCCAGCCGGCGCTTGATCTCTATGGCGACAGGTTCATCGACCGAGCTGGAGTGGGTTTTCTTTTCAGTGACGCCCAGCCCGGGGAGCATGTCGAGGATCACGTTCGGTTTTACCTCGAGCTCGCGCGCCAGCTCATTAATTCGAATTTTGACCATACTGTTTGCCCCGCCGTCCAATTCCGACACCGGGGTTGTCAGATTAAACCCTGCTCCTTATCCAGAGCCCCCGCGCCAGCCGGAGCCTCTGTAATGTCTATCGTAACAGATTGCCCTTGCGCTGCTTCCGCTTGCTTCTCTTCCGTGAGTCCGCTTTCCGCGGCCGCCGCCGGTTCCGCGGGCGCGGCTTCCCCCTCACCGCCCGATTCAAACTGACCGTAGTAACTCACCACGGCGGTCTGAATTTTCTCCACCATCTCGACGCCGATGCCGGGGATTTCTTCCAGCTGCTCGGGAGTCATTCCGCCCAGCGTCTCGACCGTGGCGACACCCGCTTCCATCAGCTTCTCGATCAAGGAATCGGGGATCCCGTGATCGACCAGTACGGCCACCGGAGCACCCGGCACCACCAGCGCTTCCATCTGCGATTCCACTTCCTGGCGCTTCTCTTCCTCGCTCTTGATATCGATGCGCCAGCCCAGCAGCTTGGCCGCCAGGCGTACGTTCTGGCCCTTCTTGCCGATGGCCAGCGACAACTGGCTGTCATCGACAATCACTTCCATATGCTTGCCCACCGGGTCCAGAATCGAAACCCGCGAGATCTTAGCCGGACTCAGCGCATGGGTGGCGAACACCACCGGATCGTCATTAAATTCGATGATGTCGATCTTCTCTCCGCGCAATTCGCGAATAATCGATTGCACGCGCATGCCCTTCATGCCGACGCAGGCGCCGACGCTGTCGACGTCGCGGTCGCGGCTCGATACAGCGATCTTGGTCCGCTCCCCGGCTTCCCGGGCGCAGCCTTTGATGACCACAGTGTTGTCGTAAATCTCGGGAACTTCCTGCTCGAACAGACGCATGACCAATTCCGGAGCCGCGCGCGACACGATCACGCCCGCGTTCTTGCCGGCTTTCTCGACGCTGCGGATCACGCAGCGAATGCGATCGCCCACACTGAAGCTTTCCAGGCGCGATTGTTCTTTCTTGAGAATCCGCGCTTCGGTTTTGCCCAGATCGGCTACCAGATCGGGACCTTCCAGGCGCTTCACCACGCACGTCACCAACTCGCCCACGCGGCCGGAGAATTCGGAATAGATATTTTCACGCTCGGCTTCGCGCACCTTCTGCAGAATCACCTGCTTGAAGGTTTGCGCGGAGATGCGGCCCAGAGCGTCCAAGGGTTTAGCAGTGCGGATTTCCCCGCCGACTTCGATTTCCGGATTGAGTTTTCGCGCGTTGTCGAGCGAGATTTCCTTATCCGGATCGGTGACCGGATCCGTTACCTTTTTCACGCCGTAAATCTGGATCGCTCCGGTGCCTTCTTCCATTTCCGCCACCAACTCTTCATTGGCGTGGAAATGTTTGCGAGCGGCCACCAGCATGGCGTCTTTCACCGCATCCCGAATAATTTGCGGATCGATCCCTTTCTCCTTGCTGAGGATCTCAATGGACTGATAAATGTTGCCCAGGCTGGTCATGTCAGTTAGTTAACTCCGATTCGGGGGATTACCACTCGAACTTGAGATTGGCCTTCTCTACCAGTTCCAAGGGGAACTGGACGCTCCTGCCAGGAGATGGCTCGATGGTGATGATTCCTTCGGCAAAACTCCGCAGGGCGCCGATCCAGGCTTTCTGGTTTTCGACGGGTTGGCGCAGGACGATTTTCACTTTGTGGCCCACGAACCGTTCGAATTCCTTGGGCTTGGCCAGCTTGCGCTCGACGCCGGGCGAGCTCACTTCCATGGTGTAGCGTCCGCCTGGAATCACATCTTCGACGTCCAGGATGGTGCCCACGTTTTGCGTGATGTACTCGCAATCGGCGTGCGTGACACCTTCCGGCTTGTCGATGAAAATGCGCAGAACCCTGGTACCGCCGCCGCCCAGCATCTGGACATCGACGACTTCCAGCGCCTTATCGGCGCCTACGCGTTCCGTGATTTCCCGCACTTTTTCTACGATGGTCGCCCGGTCCGCCATGTTTCACTTCCCGACCAATCACTCGATTCAAGCAAGGAACCCGAGCAATAAAAAAGTGGGCTTTCGCCCACTTCAACTGCTCGTCCCTGGAACCTAGTATACACCCTTGTTTAAAATGACCTTCACGGAGACCTGCGCGAAGCGGATAGCGACAGAACGAACCCAGGAACTCGCTGAAACTAAAGGAACGGGGCGTCCGGAACTAGGGCTCACGAAAGAGATCTTCGTAGCGCCGCAAGTCGGCGATCTCCGGCACCCGGTCCGCCACGGGATGCATTTCGTACACCTCGAGCATCACGATCTCGTTCTCGCGGCCCCACAAGATCAGTCCAGCCTGCTGCTTATCGGGGTAAACGGCGACCGCATCGGCGAGCATGGTTTGGGGACCACTGGTGTTCGAATGG
>Ga0207711_10001877_pt1 | contig 19157 bp, 23 predicted proteins | sample KBSS34metaG_FD_184401 | JGI IMG/M metagenome (GOLD analysis project Ga0207711, IMG submission 184401) | Switchgrass rhizosphere microbial communities from Kellogg Biological Station, Michigan, USA - KBS S3-4 metaG (SPAdes) (version 2) | ecosystem: Host-associated > Plants > Roots > Rhizosphere...
GTTCTTAGGCCGACTCGCTCCAGATGTCTCTGAAGTCAATAATAACCCATACGAGACGCTGCGACTGTCTCACGATCTGTGTCGCAAAGGGTTACCCTAATAAGGCGGGATGTGCGTAGTGCGAGCGCTACGACGATCAATCAGCGGGTTCGAAGCCGCCGAACTCGACCGGGCACACGCCGAACTTGGCCGTGAGAGCTTCCAGGATGTGGTCTTCCCACTCATCGTCGTCGATCTCGTTCGCCTCGACTAGGTAGGACGGCAGATCGACTTCGGCGGTGTCGGGGAGGTGCGGATGGCTCGTCGGCCACGCAATATCGTCGACGGCAAAGGGATAACGGCTGAACATGATGGTCTTTCTGTGAGGTGGCGGACCCTGTGTCCGACATCGTCAAGATAACTGAGTCGCCTGCTCGCCCGCATTATTCATCTTGATCGGGCGGCAACCCTGCTACGAGAGGTGATAAATCCACCGAAAGGACGCCATGGCAGACGGCCCCCTCGACTACGGCAGCGGCTATATCTTCGAGAGCCAGAAGGGAATCTCTGACCGACGCGCAGAACGGGGCTTCCCGCCTGGACGCGCTGATGCTGCTCGGACGCGCTGTTCGATGGCAAATCAGGGTGTGAGCGGAGGTGGATGGATCGCAACCGTTCTGCTGGGGCTACTGTCTCTGCTCGCTTTCCTCGCTCCCTATATCTGTCTCGCGTTCTTGGAAGTCCTGAAGCTACTTGGCAAAATGCTGATTTGGGCGTTCGATGCGGTCGTGAGCGGCGGCAGGCGGCGGTGAACGATGACCGGATGATATAACCCGGTATCTTGACAGGGTAATATCGCCCTATTACCTGCCTCTACACCGGATGATATGCTCCGGTATGAAGGGGGCCGACATGATCGATTACCAACCCGAGAAGTTCTCCAAGGACTATGCCACGCCAGTCGGCCAGAAGCTATGGGAGGTGCTGACCGCCGAGGCGAACATCGCTCGTATGGAGACGGCCAGCGATCTCGACCAGCCTGCGTTGAAGCCGCTGGAAGATATCCTGCTCGACGAGATCGGCGAGCCCATCTTCGACGACCGCACCAAGCAGATGGCTGGACACATGGTCCGCCAGATCATGGAGCACCAAGGGTATGTCCACGACACCAGCGACATCAAGCTGGCGTCGGTGCCCTTCTACAAGGCGAGCCGCTACCGCCGCGCGGATCGCGTCAGCCTCTACCTGTTCAAGAGTTCGAAGAACCCGCGCCAGATCGGGCTCACGGATACCCGCGATGGCACGAAGCTGCCGGAGGCACCGGACGGTGGAAAGTGGATGTTCATCAACACGCTCTCGTCGCCCATCAAAGCGGCTGTCGGATACAACCTTGATCTTAAAAGTGCGGTGAAAGCGGTCGCCGAGCACGGCTACTTGCTCCACCAGTTCAAGCGCGCGACGCGCGTTGCCTGATCCGATCCTATTAGAATGGAGAGAACGATGAGCAACGACGAGTGCGCACCGTGGGAGAAGGTGGCTGATCCAGGCTACTTCCGCAAAGTCATGGGCAACATGGTCGATCTCGGCTTCGGCCCCAAGAACCCTACTCCCGCCTATGTCCGGTTCGGGCTGACGGGCACCGGTCATGCGCCCAACTATCAGATCGAAGGCCCGGATGGCGCGAAGCATTGTTTCCGAGGAATGGGGCACGGCGAAGCTGCCGATGCCGGAGATGAGTTCGCGCCCGTCAACCTCTCGACCGACCAGTTCAGCTACGGCGATGTGAGCGAGATGCTGGCTCGGTTGGTAAGCGGAGGTGTTCGATGACGGCGACCGACGATGCCGAACCGATATCAGGGGCAGCGGTGCCTCCTGATGTCGAAGAGGCTATATCGCAGGCAATCGAGAGAAGGGCCACCGAGATCATTCGCGCGGCAGAGGCGGGCGAGCCCCCGGTCGCTGTGCTGATCCCGGACCTCGACGACCTGATCTCCGAAGGCTTCTACTGGCGTCGGGCGGAAGCAATGATCCTGAAACGGCTGTCATCCGAGTTTGAGGTTGTGGGCAAAAAGCCGTTGCGGCTGACCGGCCTGCCTCGTGGCCGATGCTACCGCCGCATCGCCACTTCCTGACCGCTCTATCGCAACCGGTTCTGAAACGGTCGAAGGTGGGATGCCGGATCGACGGGAAACTGCGTCTTTCGAACAGGTCAAATCGGGCAGGTTTCTGGAACGCCCGTCATGTCCGCTCGCCGTTCTCATCGGGGGCTGTTGCCCGATTAGCAGTTGGTAGCGGTCGAGCAGGCAGTATCACTCGTGGAGGTGAACCTGTCGTGCTCCGTAGGGAACAGCGAACCGGGTCGGCATCGCAGATGTCGAGACGGCGAGGCTGTTCGCGGTGGGCGCGAACGGAACCGCGTGAGCGGGACCGGCAGAGGCCGACGCCTCGACTGACAGGATGATCACCATGTCGAGCGGTGCCGCGTGCGCGCGCCCCCGGCCCTTGGCACTGGTCGTCCCTTGCTGGCACGGCACAAGGCCGCACCATCAAGCGCCGAGACAGCACCTGCGGGCAAGTTCAACAGGTCGAGGTCGGAGTGAGCCAACAGGATCGATGCCCTGGATGTCCGCACTGAACCTTCTACTATTAGAGAGTTTCCTGCGGACATTCAGGCAGGAGGATCAGAACGGCAGATGGACACAGGAACGCATCCTAGTCGCCGTAATGGTTTCCATCCTAAGCCTTTGGACGCTTTGAACCGCCCTCAACCGCCACAGTTCGCTTTGTGGGGAGACATTTTCACCACGCGGGGTGAAGCTCCTTCTGGTGATTGCCCCCGGCGTCGTCATCCCATGTGAGCCGAATGTGGACGCGGCTTGGCGATCCCATGTCCACGCAGCCGATCAACTCCACCGAGGACTGCTGCTCCATGATCGGCATGGGGAACTTGCCTGTAATATCCTGATCCATAAACAGGTCACTGTCGTCGAGAACCTCGAACTTAACATTGCGTGCGACACCCTTACCTCGGTTGAAGATCTTGAGCCGATAGTCGTTCTTCCCGGCCTTGTAGAAGTTGGCGGACAGGTCCGCCGCCTTCTGGGCCTTGGTCTCCGCAGCTTCCTTCTCGATCAACATCAGGTTGAGCCGCTCGTTCGTTTCCTCGAACGCGGTCTGTCGCCTATTGAACCGTGCCGTGATCCAAGTGGAGTATATGGCGATAATCAGCGCGAGTCCCGCCACCACATCGCCAGCGTCAACCTGGACGCTCATTTGAACTTGATGTTCTTAGAGCCGGAGAACGCCTTGCCGAGCATATCCCTGATCTCCCGCTCCGCATCCTTTAGCACCTCCGCGCCCATTTCTTCGACATGGGCGTCGATGATGTGGCCGTTCTCGCCCATAAGTTCCTCACGGGTAAAAACTCGGTCGCAGGAGACGCACCTATAGGGGCCGTTCTCGTCCTCGTATTCGAAATCGCCCGACGCGCAGGTCGAGCAGATTAGCTTAACCGAACGGGAATACTTTTCATCGTCCATCGCTGCCTCGCTTGCTCGGGGGAACCGACAGCGGCGCTGACAGGCACCGCCCTCCTCGTTATATCGATGTTATTGAGTTCGGGGGAAGAGTGAGTGGCCGGTTCAATTCGTGATCTTCTTGAGCGCTACCGCGCCGAAGCCAAAAGCCAGCGTGAGAAGGGCACCTATTTCGAGCGGCTATGCGTCGAGTTCCTCAAGCATGATCCTGAGATGGCGCTGCAGTATGAGGATGCCTGGACGTTCCGCGAGTGGGCTGAAGATCGCGGGATCAAGCAGACCGACACGGGCATCGATCTTGTTGCCAAGCTCCGCGACGATGGCGGCTTTTGCGCCGTCCAATGTAAGTTCTTCGCGGCAGACCATTCCATACAGAAATCCGAAATCGACTCCTTCTTCACCGCGTCGGGCAAGGCCCCCTTCACCCGCCGCCTGATTATCGACACCACCGAGGTGGCGTGGAGCAGAAATGCTGAGGATGCTCTCGACGGCCAGAACATCTCGACCACGCGCATCAGCATGGAGCGGCTCGAACAGAGCCCTATCGAATGGCGCACCTATCTCGCGGAGGATCAGATCGTTCTCGCCGCGAAAAAGGGCATACGGCCGCATCAACGGGACGCGCTCGACGCGGTGCGTAGCGGGCTCGCCACGGCGGATCGCGGCAAGCTCATCATGGCGTGCGGCACTGGCAAGACATTCACCGGCCTCAAGATCGCTGAAGACCTCGCCGGTCCCGGCAAATATGTCCTATTTCTGGTGCCGTCGCTCGCACTTATGAGCCAAACGGTGCGTGAATGGTCACTCGACACCACCACGCCGCTGCGGTCGTTCGCCGTTTGCTCCGATGCGCAGGTGGGCAAGCGCAACCGGGGCAACGACGACATCGGTGATATCAACATCCACGATCTCGCACATCCAGCGACGACTGATCCGGCCAAGTTGGCAGCAAAGGCCAAGCTAACCGCTGACGACGAGATGACGGTGGTGTTCTCGACCTACCAGTCGATCCAGGTGATCTCGAATGCTCAGAAGCAGCATGGCTTCCCTGAGTTCGACCTGATCATCTGCGACGAGGCCCATCGCACCACGGGCGCGACGCTGGAAGGTGAGGACGAGAGCAACTTCGTCAAGATTCACCATCAGGATTTCATCGCGGGCAAGAAGCGGGTTTACATGACCGCAACGCCGCGCATCTTCGGCGATGCCGTGCGGTCGAAGGCTAAGGAAGTCTCCGCCGAGCTATGCTCGATGGACGATCCAGCGCTCTACGGTGAGACGCTGTTCCAGCGCGGCTTTGGCTGGGCGGTCCAGAACGACCTGCTCACCGACTACAAGGTGATCGTCCTTGCCGTAGACGAGGCAATGATCAGCACCAGCATCCAGAACCGGCTGAAGGACGAAGACAACGCCCTGAAGCTGGACGATGCGACCAAGATCATCGGTTGCTACAAGGCCCTGACTAAGGCCGACCTTGCCGCTGATGTCGCGACTGACACGGGCCACATGCGCCGAGCCCTATCCTTCTGTAAAGACATCGCAAGCTCCAAGCTCGTGCGCGACGAGTTCGCGGCCGTGGTCGAGGAATATCTCGCGTCAGCGGCAAGCGGCGACACGGACGAGGAGACGCCGCTGGGATGCGAGGTCCATCATGTCGATGGCACCTTCAACGCCAAGACTCGAACACACGAACTTGAATGGCTAAAGGCGGAGCACGAGGATCATAGCTGCCGCATCCTGACCAACGCGCGCTGCCTGTCGGAAGGTGTCGATGTGCCCGCACTCGATGCGATCATGTTCCTTCATCCGCGCAAATCGCAAATCGATGTCGTCCAGAGCGTGGGCCGGGTTATGCGCCGAGCCCCCGGCAAGAAGATGGGATATGTCATCCTGCCCGTTGGCATCCCGGCTGGCGTCGCCCCCGAGGAAGCACTCAACAACAACGAGAAATACAAGGTCGTCTGGCAGATTCTCAACGCGCTGCGCGCGCATGACGAGCGGTTCGACGCGACCATCAACAAGATGGACCTCGGCGTTGATGTCAGCAGCCAGATCGAGGTCATTGCGGTTTCCGACAAGCTACCGACCAAAGCGAAGAAGGGCGGCGGCGGAATGGGCCTCGGCCAGGGCGGCGGAGCCGGTGACGATCACGATCGCGATGGCAGTAGCCAGCCTGTCGAAGGAAGCGAGCAGTTCGCTTTCGCTCTGGACGAGTTCACCTCGGCGATCCGCGCCAAGATTGTCAAGAAGTGCGGGCGGCGGGATTATTGGGAGGATTGGGCAGGCGACATCGCGAAGATCGCCCAGACTCACATCACGCGCATCATCGCCGTCGTCCAGCAGCCGGGATCAAAGGAGCAGGCAGCGTTCGAACGCTTTGTCGCCGAGATCAGGGACGATCTCAACGAAAGCATCAGCGACGCGGACGCGGTCGAGATGCTGGCCCAGCACCTGATCACCCGTCCAGTCTTTGAGGCACTGTTCGAGGGCTATAGCTTTACCAAGAACAACCCGGTCTCCGTGGCGATGGAATCGGTGCTCGATGTCCTACAGGAACAGAATCTCGCCAAAGAAGCGGAGTCTCTCCAGCGTTTCTATGACAGCGTGCGCGTGCGTGCTGCTGGGATTGACAATGCGGCAGGCAAGCAGAAGATCGTAGTCGAGCTATACGACAAGTTTTTCCGCAACGCCTTCCCCCGCATGACCGAACGGCTCGGCATCGTCTACACTCCGGTCGAGGTGGTGGACTTCATAATCCACTCGGTGAATGATGTGCTCAAGACCGAGTTCGGCCAGACCCTCGGCAGCAAGGGTGTCCACATCCTCGATCCCTTCACGGGCACGGGCACCTTCATCACGCGCCTGCTCCAATCCGGGCTGATCCATCCCGAAGAACTCGCGCACAAATACCAGCACGAAATCCACGCTAATGAGATTGTGCTGCTCGCCTACTACATCGCGGCAATCAATATCGAGGCCGTCTATCACGCCCTTTCAAATGGCGACTATAAGCCGTTCGAAGGCATTTGCCTGACCGACACCTTCCAGCTTTACGAGCAGGATCGCGACCTGATCAGCGACCTGATGGCCGACAACAGCAACCGCCGCACGCGGCAGAAGGCGCTAGATATCCGCGTGATCATGGGCAATCCACCCTATTCGGTCGGTCAGGGCAGCGCCAACGACAACGCAGCCAATGTGACCTACCCGAAGCTGGATGGTCGCATTCGCGAGACCTATGCCGCACGCACATCAGCCACGAACAAGAACGCCCTTTATGACAGCTACATTCGTGCGATCCGCTGGGCCAGCGATCGCATCGGCGACAGCGGGGTGGTCGCCTATGTGAGCAATGCTGGCTGGATCGATGGCAACGCGACGGACGGCCTACGGAAGTGCTTGGTCGATGAGTTCGCCAGCATTTATGTGTTTCACCTCCGGGGCAACCAGCGCACTTCTGGTGAGAAGTCCCGCCGCGAAGGCGGGAAAATCTTCGGCTCAGGAAGCCGCACCCCTGTCGCCATCACGCTGCTCGTAAAGAACCCCTCCGCGACAGCACACGGGCAGATACATTTTCATGACATCGGTGACTCCCTGTCTCGTGAGGAGAAGCTCGCCGCCATCTCGCGGTTCGGCAGCGTTGCTGGGATCGCGAGCGCAGATGGCTGGCAGGTTATCGCGCCTGATGAGCACGGCGATTGGCTCGGGCAGCGCGACGCCGCCTTTTCTGCCCTCGTGCCGTTGGGCGACAAGGACGACCCGACCGCGCTCAGGCTGTTCGCGAACTACTCGGGGGGTGTTAAAACGCAGCGCGACGCCTGGTGCTTCAACGCGAGCCGGGATGGACTTGCGGCCAATGTTGCGCGCATGATCGACTTCTACAATGAGGAAGTGGAGCGATTTGGCGGAAGCTATCCTCTGGAGAACCGCAAGGCTCGGGAGGCGGCGGTCGATGGGTTCGTGGATGCTACGACTTCGAGGATCAGTTGGTCGGCGAATCTCAAATCCGACTTAGTGAAGGGTCGAAGGCTTTCCTTTGATCCGTGCCGCCTTGTCCCAAGCATCTATCGGCCGTTCACGGCCCAGTGGCTTTATTACGGGCGTGACCTGAATGAGAGGCTTTACCAGATGTCTCGCATCTTCCCCGGTGCGAACTCGGAAAACCTTCTGATCTGTGTCTCGGGCGTGGGTGAGAAGGTCCCATTTAGCACGCTCATGGCGAGGACAGTTCCCAGCCTCCACATGGTCGATGTTGGAGGCTCGCAGTGTTTCCCGCGCTACTTGTATGCGACCGACGAGGAACCCATCGATGACGAGCAAGGTAAGCTGTTCACTGGTGGAGCAAAGGGCGGCAGCGGGCTTGTGCGGCGAGACTCGATTACGGACGAGGGTCTCGCGCACTTTCAATCGACCTATCCTGGCGAAGCGATCACCAAGGACGACTTGTTCTACTACACTTACGGCGTGCTCCACTCGCCAGACTACCGGGAGCGGTTCGCCGACAACCTTTCGAAAGAGTTGCCGCGCCTTCCCGCAGTGATCGGCGCACAAAGCTTCTGGGCATTCGTCGATGCTGGTCGGAAGCTCGGTGAGCTTCATGTCGGTTATGAGACTGTCGAGCCGTATCCCCTGACCATCGCGCAGGGCGATCGGAGGCTTGCCAACATCCCCGACCCGGAAGCCTACTACCGCGTCGAGCAGATGAAGTTCGCGGGCAAGCGGCCGAAGCTCGACAAGCGGACGGTGATCTACAACGCCAACATTACGGTGACGGGCATTCCGCTCGAAGCCTACGACTATGTCGTCAACGGCAAGCCCGCGCTCGAATGGGTAATGGAGCGTCAGTGCGTCAAGACGGACAAGGCGAGCGGCATCGTCAACGACGCTAATCGCTACGCCAACGAGACGGTCGGCGATCCGGCTTATCCGCTGCTGCTGTTCCAGCGGATGATCACGGTCAGTTTGGAGACGATGAAGATCGTGCGTTCGCTGCCGCCGTTGGAAATCCAGCCATTCGCCCACGCGAAAGCAATCGCAGTTGCATAGAAGGTGTATATTCTCGGTTGATTTTGCAGATTGCGCGGGCTAGCGTGAACGCACCTAATGGGGAGTTCACCGTGGCTGCTGACATCAATGCTGTTCGCAAGGCACTGACGCCTGTCCACGGGAAAATAGTCGCGTGCGTGCATGACGGCTTCGCGGAGTGGCGGGAGACGCAGAGCTATCGCCTGTCCAAGGGCTACGCTCCGAACCTCTACTCCCGAACGAACTCGAACGACATCTTTGATGCCATCCTGCGGCGGGCAATTCCGTCGCTCGGCGCGGAAGAGCGTGTCTTCGTCAAGGCGGAAGCGCAAACTGCGAAGTTCATCATCGGCGGCGTGGCCGCGCGCTTCAAGAAGGCCGGTGATGATGGTCTCGGCTGCAACATCCCGACCCAAGCAGCCATGGCTTTCATGGATGCAGACCGCGTGCTCCCCGGCCTTCCGCCCGAAACGGCGAAGATCGAACTCGTCTGGGAGCCCAACGCGATCTGGACCAAGGTCGAGCGCGTGATGGTAGTTGCGCGCGACGGTGACCGACTCATTTGGGAATACGAGATCATTGCTGATGCTGGCGGCGACGCGATTACCCCGGTTGCCCCGATCAGCCCGCAAGACCATCCTGGTGATGATCTGGATGCGGGCGATCTGGTCAAGCCGAAGGTGAAGCCGCAGGCGAAGCCCGAAGCGAAGTAAGGCCATGTCTGCGGTTGGAGACATGCTGCGCTTGGCGCGGCAACGATTGGGATTCACGCAAAAGGCCGCAGCCGCTCGTGTCGGCGTGGCGCAGCCCGTTCTCTCGCGTTTTGAGAATGGACCTGCCGAGCCCGACGACGCTTTCCTGCATAAGGCGGCATCGGCCTACAATGTGCCACGCGAATTCTTCGATCTCCGTGACCCGGTTTATGGCCCCCCTGTGAGCGTCCACCCGATGTTGCGGGCCAAGGCCGACATATCCGCTCGCGATCTCGACATGGTGGTTTCGGAGATGAACCTCCGAGTTATGTATGTGCGGCGCTTCTTGGACGCCGTGGACTATGCGCCGACTATTGAGCTTCCCTCATTGGAGGTTGAGCAATACGGCTCCGCTGACCGGGTTGCGGGCGTTGTTCGAGCGCACTGGGGGGTGCCGTCTGGCCCGTTGAAGAACCTTACCGCCCTGGTAGAGCGTTCCGGCGTGATCGTCGGCACATCGGATTTCAGCGGCGCGTCGATCAGCGGGATGACCTTCCGGGTGCCGGGACAACCGCCTCTCGTTCTCCTGAACAGAAACCATCCCGCGGATCGGATGCGCTTCACCCTTGCTCACGAGCTTGGGCATCTCGTCATGCACCGTCTCCCAACAGCCGAGATGGAGGATGAGGCGAATGCCTTTGCTTCTGCTCTACTCATGCCAGAGCGGGAGATGCGGGAAGCCCTCTCCGGTCGCCGGATAACACTCGAAGTGCTCGCGGCGTTGAAGCCGGAATGGCGCGTCGCAATGCAGGCGTTGCTCATGCGCGCGAAAGCACTCGGGTATCTTTCGGACAATCAAAACAGGTATTTGTGGCAGCAGATTAGCGCCCGAGGATGGCGAATGAGGGAGCCGTCCGAGTTGGACTTCCCGCACGAGCAGCCCACGGTGCTCAAAGCGATCATCAAAGCGCACCTTTCCGATCTGGGCTTTAGCATGTCGGAGTTGAGCCGCCTCGTGCCGCTATATGAGTCGGAGTTCGTGAGGATGTATGACCTAGCGACTGATGCGCCAGAGAAACCGCGATTTCGTTTAGTGGTCTGACTTCGAATTGCCGTTCGGATCGCTACACGGATCGGTTGATCACGATCCTCATTCCTCCGACTGCCTCGCGTATCAAGCAATCTAGCGCCGCTTCATCGGCCCCGCTCGGCATCTCGTCCATCATGTGCACGGGCTGCTGATAGCGGCCGAAGTAGCCCCACCCGGTGTTCTCTGACAGGCCGCTCTCCCGAAACTCCCCGCTCATTCCGACGCACCGAAGCTGGAGCCCACGAGCAGCGAGATTGCGAGCCAGACGCCAAAGAGCCGCGATCATCGAGCGCTCGTCCTCTCCCGTCGTGCTCTGTTCATTGCCCAGCGCGACGGTGAAGAAGTATCCTGCGAAGAGTCGGCTTCGACCCGTTTCGACGATCCCCATCTTGTATGTCGCGGTGCGATCAGCGCCGGTGTCGTCCACCATGGGCACCGGACCCGTCGCTCGAACTTCGTAGTGCCGCGATCCCATATCGTTCTCCTCGCCCACCTATTTAGGAAAGTAGGCTTCTACTTTGGCGCGCGGCACCCAGCTTCCCTGGCCCGGGGGCGGGGGACTTTGCGCGCTCGTCAAATCACGGGATCGCGGTGGAGTGGCCTGGATGTGCAAGGGCGCGAAGCTGCCGTCGCTCGTGATGTGCTGTCAGCCATGATCCGGCTTCCCATCGTGGAAGTGGGTATAACATTATCGGCCCGATTTGCCCAAAGCAAGCCCTCGGATTGTTAAGGGAGTCCAAGCAGGTCGTCTTTTATGCGAAGACAAGGGCGACATGACGAATAATGCGCGATCTATTGGAGAGAGGTATACTACGGATATAACCAAAGAGTTCTACCGTGAAAGTATACTACGACGACTCCCCTGCCGGTCTTGGTAAGACCACACGCGCTATAGCATCAATCTTCCGCCAGCCCTGTAGAGCATTGTTCATCACCGAGCGCAAGAACGCCTTCGACGAACTGGAAGGCGAGATGCGGCGCGTTGCCGCCCATCTGGGAACTCGACCGCTTATCCGTCGTGTTCATAGCGACTCCACAAATCGCGGGGGCAGCGTTGTTGAGGAGATCGAGTCCCTGCCCGAACGCTACGCGGGCTGTCCGCACCTGATTGTAATCGCGACGCATGCCGCGCTGCTCCGGTCGGACTTCAGCGACTTTGCCGGTTGGCGGATCGTCATCGACGAGGTGCCTGCGTTCCTCGATTTCGAGGAAAAGCGGACGCACCTGGACGCGAACTTCTTTGAGCGGCACTATGCTTTGGAGCAGGTTGCGGGGCGATGGCACGCGATCATCCTCACCAAGGCGGGGCACGCCATCACGGCGGCAGACATCCGCGCTGACCAATCTCATGCCCACCTCGCAGTCTTTCACGCGCGCGTCATCGAGGCGAGCCGCCCCGGCGCAAAACGGGTGGTCTTGACCAATCTGGCCGACTGGCAGGAGATGGCCGACCGCAAGGTCCAGTGGTGTTGGGCGAGCGTCTTCTCGCTTCGCGAACTCGCCCCGTTCGACCGCGTGGAACTGCTCGGTAACCGCTTCCGCAGCGATGTCGGCAGCATCCTCACCGAGTGGCTGGAGGTCGAAGAAGTCGAGTGGGAGGCTCTGCCGCCCCTGTCGAGCGCTCGCCGATTTGAGCATCGACCGCTGACGATCCACTACTTCTTTGATCGGCCTGCGTCGAAGTCGCTGTTTGGCACCGATCAAGGGAAGGCCGCGTTGGCAGCTATCGGTCAGCATCTTGCGACTGTGCTGCCAAACGCGCACTCGATCTGGACGGCGAACGACACTGCCGAACCCGGCGCACCTACGCCAAAGGCCCTATTGGGACTACCCGAGGGCGACTACCTCACCCCGCGTCAGGCCGGAACGAACCGCCACATGGGTGTCAGCCATGCCGCTGCGATCTACTCGGCTAAGCCGTCGTCCAATCTGCGCGGGCTCCTGGCGGCACTCAATCTCGATCCCGTGATCTGGACCCGCAGCGTCGAGTTCGAAACCGTCCTTCAGTTCGCCACCCGGACGAGCGTCCGCGATCCGACGAACAGCACACCCGTCGAACTTTGGGTATTTGACCGGGCACAGGCGCAATATCTGAAGGAGTATTTTGACGCACTTCCCCATGTCACTGCCACCATGCTCAGCGTGCCCCTCGACCTTGCGCTTGCGCCGCCAGCGAAGGGAGGACGACCAGCAATGGTCCTGACACCCGAGGAGCAGGATCGGCGAAAGGCCGAGCGACGACAGAAGGATGCTGCCCGGAAGCGTAAAAAGCGAACGGCCTGACGGCCAGGAGCCGTCAGGGTTTGACGCGCTTTCGCTCGCGCATGGAGGCGAGCACTTGCCCAGCCACCCTCGCTGTTCGTCATGGAGCACGACAAGTTCACCTCGCTGAGTGACGGTGCTTGCTCGACCGCTGCCAACTGGTGATCGAGGCGACAGCGCGATGGGCACGGCGAGCGGACTTCCTGGGTGTTCCAGAAACCTGCCTGATCTGGCCTGCTCGAAAGAGGCAGTCTTTCGCCGATCCGGCATTGCTCTTCCGACCGTTCCAGACCGGTGCGATAGAGCGGGGTCAGGGCCGCAGGGGAGCCTTGCGGTTCAGCACTTCCAGCAGAAGAGCCGCCTCCTGTTTAAGCCTGAGAGCCGTCGCGGGTGAGACATCCTGCGCAAAGGCTCGGACGCGCGTCAGGCACTCGACAGCATCATCAAAGCCGGTCGCTTCCTCCTTCTCCAGCTTCTTCTGGTGCGCGTAGATGTAGAGGAAGCTGGCCCTGTCACTCAGCACATCGTCCCGCTTGCTAACCGGGATCGACCCGCAGCCCCATCCTGCAACCAGATAGCGGAGTGTCGAAAAATAGTTGTTAAACTTCGACCGCTTTGATTCGGTGTCGAGAAGCCCGCTCATGTGGTGCCATCCCAGCGCCTGCTTGGTTCTGGTGATCACGCCTTCGACGGTTTCACCATCCTCAATGATCAGCCTGAGTGCCTCGCGGCCCCAATCTCTGGCGCTTGACTGGTTATCAACCGCGTCCTTCGCCATCCGAGCCAGAGGCGAACTTGCATTTGGCTCTCGATCAACAGTGCTCACCGACATGCCTCAATCGCCGCGTTTTGCCTTACGATCGCTCTCTTCCTTTGCGCTGCCGAGAAAGCTCCAGGTCGCCTCATCGTCTTTCTGTTCGTTGTAGCGGTCGGTCTTGCTGTCGCTGGTGCCCTTCGTGGGCTTCTTTTTTCCAAGGCCAAACACAGCGTCTCTCCTGATGGGCGGCGTGGGGTCGCCTGCTCCCGTCAGTGTCGAGCATTCGCCACGAAATAGGAAGCTTTCGTCCCTAAATATCAGCATGCCCACGCCCGTCTGCCTCACTAACTGCCCCGGCCTCATCGACCTCATGCTGACCAGCCATGAGCTTGGCCCGAGCTTCACCCTCAATGGCGTGCAATGCGCCGTTGAACAGGTAGAGGGCCATGCTACCTTCGAGGCCGTCAGCCCGGACTTTGGCCTCTCAGTGACCTTTCCGGGCTGGTATGCCGGTGAGCATCGCGCACCAACCCACATCATCATCGCTGGCGACGCCCACATCTGCTTGCAATGGCTTCCCATTAACCGCGCCGATAAGCTCGCTCTCATTGCGAGCCTGCCGCTCAGCGCCATCGACCAGATGCTCTGTAAGGTGGCGGCATAGCTCTCAACGCACTGAGTTAACGATGTAGAAGGCACGGATTGCGCCGATGCCCGTGATGACAATGAAGCTAAGGAGCGCTGCCCCCACAGCCTTGAAGAAGCCATCCTCAGCAATGCTGCCGAAGAACGATAGGACTGCCCAGACCGCCGCCCCCAGCATCCACTTCCTTACTGTGTTGCGGATTGCTCCCTCTCGACCATGGCGGGCGACATACATCTGTCGCTGCTCGTTTTTAGTCCGTTGTTCCTGTGCTTGTTGAGCACGATACAGCGCGTTTTGTTCTCGTGAGTATATGCGGTATCTCTCGTCTTCCTCGACGCGCCTGCGTTCATCATTTGAGAAGCTCATCCGCCCGTTCCCCATAACCGTATGAGAAAACTGCATATGCGGTTCTCGCATGTAGCTCAATGCCAGTTCGGGCTGGAGCAGCATGGGAAAATCGCTTTTCACGGACGCTCACCGAGCCGTCGTGGGAGCGTTGATTGAGGCTCGTCACAATGCTGGGATGTTGCAAGCCGATCTCGCCGCGCGTGTTGGCAAGGAGCAGAGTTACATCAGCAACATAGAACGGTGCCAGCGCCGCATTGATGTCGTTGAGTTTTACGATCTTGCCATCGCCCTCAATGTTGATCCTGTAATCTTGTTCAAGACCATAGCCGAGCGCATAGCTGCTGCTGATCCCGCGTGACGCGGACCGTCTGTTTCTGCTAGCTCACCTATCCAACTTCCCCGCCTTATTAGGGTAACCCTTTGCGACACAGATCGTGAGACAGTCGCAGCGTCTCGTATGGGTTATTATTGACTTCAGAGACATCTGGAGCGAGTCGGCCTAAGAACCATACGAGACGGTCAGGGGCACGATGGGCAAGACGCTGGGCTACGCACGCATCTCCACCAATGAGGGGCAGGATGCTTCGAGCCAGAAGGCCATGCTGGAAAAGCTGGGCGCGGTGGTGGTGTTCGTCGATGTCGGCAACGGATCGAAGCTCACTGGCCGCGACCAGCTTGAGGCGGCGATCCGCCTGCTCGAACCCGGCGACGAACTGCTCGCTCTTCACCCCGACCGTCTCGCCCGAGATACCGGCGATCTCCTGACGATTGCCAAGCGCGTGATTGAGAAAAAGGCGGTGCTGCGCGTCAACGATCCCGCGATCATGCTCGACGGCACCGACATCATGGCCGAGGTCATGCTGACCGTGTTTGGGCTAGTGGGGATGATGGAGAAGCACTTCATCAAAGCCCGCCAGCGCCGTGGAATCGAGGCAGCGAGGCTCAAGGGGGTCTACAAGGGCCGTCCCGCGACGATCAGCCAGGATGCTGTGCGGGAGCTTCGGGAGCAGGGCCTGGGGGCCACACAGATTGCCAAGCGTCTCGGGATCGGCCGTGCGTCGGTCTACCGGGCGCTGGCGGCATAGTCGGCTTTGATCTGCTCCCGGCGGCCTCGCGATCTTAGCAGAGCCGCCAGATCGAACGGCTCACTGGATACGAGCCGGGACCAATGGTGATCTGGTAACTCATAGCTGTCGAGCAGCGACATCCATCGCTCAGCGCGCGCAAATCGCCCGTGCAGAGATGCTCGATGGCAACGGCGACAAAGGCCGATCCACGAGGCGAGATCGTAATAGTCCTCGGCATGCTCATCGTCAGCCGGAGCGCCGCAAATGTCGCATGTCTGGGGCCGTTCCATGCAGCCCATCTTTGCAAGCCAGTTGGACAAGTCAGCGGTCCGGTAGCGCTCGCGGTCAGTAAAGCCGTTGTAAGCACCCTTTTCGAACAAGGCTGAGCCTTCAGGTGGTGATCGACGCTTGGTAGACCTGACGATCACTTCGGGTCCGAACGGCCGAATCAATCGATGGGGTAGCGCTGCGAGCAGTGCATCTGGATCAAAGCGGGGCGGCGACATTGGGCCTCAATGAACACCCGGTGCGCAATGCCAATCAAAATCCGCGAAGCGGGATCAACAACGATCAACTCGACGCTGTGCGGGCTGCGGTAAATCAGAGGGAGATCACCAGTGGAATGGACCAAGGAAAAGATCGAAGCGCTATCGCCCGAGAAGCGCGAAGCCTTGTTCGATAATGCGCGCGCAAAAGGCACGCCCGAGGCGAAGCAGATCATTGATCTGATGGTCGAGCACGATTTGCTGGTTCGCTCCGGTGGTGGCCTGCCGCGAGAGCATCCCACCATTCACGAGATCGAGGAGATCATCAGATCGGACAAAGGCAGGCAGGCCGGGAAGGAAGCATCCGACCAAGGGCTTCCCGCGATGGCGGGCGTCGATCCCATGCTGAGTGCCGCCCTTGGTTCAAAATATGGCGGCCACGACACGACATCTTGGGCTGGCACGCTCATGACCGAGGTGATGGCCGAAGCAGGGTATGTCCAGACCAGAAAGAAGCCGATGCCATTGGGCTGTGTGGCTAAAACCGCTGCGTTCTTCGAACGACGATGATCACCGTCACACGGCGCGGAACCATGCCATCGCTTCCTCAGCGGTCATGAGCATGACCGGCTCCACCGCCGCCTGCTCGATCATGCCGACGAACGCTGGATCGAGCAGATCGCCCCGGCAAACCGGGCAGGAGCACTCAATCCCGTCGTCGCTACATCCACCATGCTCGGCCTTCTTCCTCATGCCATCTCCCGTGAGTTCGAATCCGGCCGCAGAACTCGAACTGGCGCTCCACTTCAGTGCGACAATCTGCTATCTCTCACCTCGAAATAGCACGCAATATCAGCGGGTTTTACGCGTTGAACGGCTTCCCACCCTCTCCGCCACAACTTTCCTAACCGATTGTTGTCCCACAACCTTCTGACAAAGCGTCGCTTTCCACCGTCCCGGTGCTACAAAGTGGTGGGAGCGTATGAACGCGCGCCTCTCCACAAAAGCCCAGATAACGAACAGCCATGCAATAATCGTCTAGAGGGCAAAATGATCAGGATTTTCGCTCGATTGCGGAGCTTGCCAGAGAGGATACGGTTCCGCGTCTACCCCCGCCTCGCGCGATACAAACTCGATCGGGCGACACTTCACGCTCGCGAACTGCAAGAAGGTCAGCCGCCACTTCGCATTCTCGTCGATAATACTGTGCTCGATTTAGCTATCACCCATGAATCTCGGTGGATTACCACTGGCGCAGTTCAGTGGGGGAAGGAAGTGCGGCACACCGGCTACCAAGCCCGTGTTCCAGTATATAGTCCGGGCAACAAGTCCGAAAAATATCGAAATGCCACCTATTTGACCGGCATAGCGCACCTCGCTCGCGTCGGCGCAATCGAACTTTGCCAATCAGCAGAACTTGATGATGAGCGGTTCCGTCAGCCGGTTGGTCGCTACAGAGGCTACGGCTATTTCGACTATTCTCTTTTCTCCGGGATCAAAATGGAAAGTGTGGACGGGTCCGCATTCACCACATTGGGGCCGTCATGGATGAAGCTGCCTTCGCCCGAACAGCAGCAGCGAACTCGTTTGGCTCAGTCAGATGATCGCCTTTTCCACGACCTTTACGCCCTTTTGCGCGAACAGCTTGGCAAGAAGTGCGATCAGGATGCGTGGCATATCCGCACAGCAGAACGCCACGGGGCTTTTTGCTTTCTCACGACTGACCGCCCGCTTCTGCTCGCATGCAAAAGCCTCTCAAAAAAGGAGCCTCTTCGCTCACTCAGAACGAAAATAATGAGCCCCGCAGACCTCGGCAGTTATCTCGCGATCAGGCCAGTCCCGCCACATCTACTGACCTACAACGATGCGAGTTGGTTTGTCCGAATGGACCATACTATGCCAGAGCAGCGACGGAGAAGGCGAAGCGAATATCAGTGATTGGTATCATGAGCTTCGCAGATCGTATCGCGGCAGAATGGCAATGGCTGCCGCCAGAACATCAATCGGCCAGTCCCCATATGCTTCGCCGACGCTACGAGGCGCATGGCCTTGAAGCGCGTCTCGAACTTCCGGCGCTATACCAGCACGGCGCGCGACAGTCTTAAAGAGATGCCGCCACCCATGGTTGGGCTGGACATGCGGATCATCGACGCCGAGGTCGCGCACCCACGCAGCCAAGCGCTCGCCTACCTTCTTGTGATGGGCATTCCCAGCAGACCCACCACGCCCGCGCGCCGGGTCATAGAAGATCGGTCCATCGCCAGCGCGCTCGGCGATCTTTGGTAAACCCTGCTCGACCAGATGGGGATGGAGCGGCACAACCCGCGCCTGCCCGCTCTTGGTCGATCCGGCTTCCGGCGTGATCCGCATCGCCCAGATTCCTTCGATGAGGAGGATGTCTCGACCGCGCATCTGAGCGATCTCGCCGACCCGCGCGCCGCTGTAGGCGCACATCCATGGTATCCACCGCCGAGCCAGAGCGTGCTCGCGGCTGATCTTTCCCTGATCCCGTGAGAGCGACGCCGAAAGGATTGTGCGCGTCTCGGCTGAGGTGAAGCTAGGCCCACGCGGGCGGTGCCGCCTCGGCACCCGCACCGATACACCAGCGGCAGGATTGGCGTCCAGCTTCCGATTTTCGACGGCCCATGCGAACACCACCTTGGCGGCGGCGAGATACACTTCGCGGATCGTGCGCCCGCTCACGCCCTGACGGGCGAGCGCTTCCTTCCAGCCAATAATGTCATCGGCGCTGATCCGGCGCGGCTCGTCGTGCCCGAGATGATCGACCAGATGGGCCATTATCGGACGCCAACGCTTGATCGTCGCAGGCGACGGTTGCCGCTCGCGCAGATACCCCTCGAAGATCGTCATCAGCTTCAGTGAGGAAGCCTGCCGGGGAGAAGGGTTCGATGGCTTTGGCGGAGCGGCGACTGCTACAGGTGCAGCAGATGGATCGTCGAGCGGGCCTGCCTTCGCGCGCTCAATGAGATCATGGAACTGCTGGATGACCGGCGCAGCCACACGATTGGCGTCCGATTTCGAGAGCCGCCCGAGGCGTCGGGTCAGGTTCGATTTTCCGATCGTCGCTCGAAGGCCAGCGGGGACCACAATGCGGACTTCGAATCCGCCATCACTCGACCTTCGAACATGCGTCATCAACCGCATTTTGTAGCACCACTTTGTAGCACCGGGACGGTGGAAAGCGACGCTTTGTCAGAAGGTTGTGGGACAACAATCGGTTAGGAAAGTTGTGGCGGAGAGGGTGGGATT
>Ga0207711_10001880_pt1 | contig 19134 bp, 22 predicted proteins | sample KBSS34metaG_FD_184401 | JGI IMG/M metagenome (GOLD analysis project Ga0207711, IMG submission 184401) | Switchgrass rhizosphere microbial communities from Kellogg Biological Station, Michigan, USA - KBS S3-4 metaG (SPAdes) (version 2) | ecosystem: Host-associated > Plants > Roots > Rhizosphere...
TGTCGGCGGACCGGCCGGACGCCTATCCGGATCCCATTACGGCGCATGATTATCTGCTGGAACGGCTGCGCGCGATCAACTTGCTGTAAATACCGGCGTGTTGGGGCCGGGTCTCGTCAACTAACCCGTTGACGACCGCCGCGCTGCGTCGCAGCATCGACGGATGGCCAGCACACCCCCCATCACCCAGAATCCCGACATCCGCTTTCTCGGCCGCCTGCTCGGCGACGTGATCAAGGCCTATGGCGGGGAGCAATTGTTCCGCCGGATCGAATATATACGGTCCAACTCGGTCGATCGCGCGCGCGGGATCGTCGATGCGCATTCGGTCGATCCGGGGCTGGACGCGTTGTCGCTCGACGACACGCTGGCGTTCGTGCGCGGTTTCATGCTGTTTTCGATGCTCGCCAACCTTGCCGAGGACCGGCAGGGCGTGGCGGCGGAACCGGGGGCGGATGTCGCTGCCGCGCTCGACCGGCTGGAAAAGGAAGGCATTTCGCGCAGCGATGCGCTCGCTCTGCTCGATAAGGCGCTGATCGCACCGGTGCTGACCGCGCACCCGACCGAGGTGCGGCGCAAGAGCATGATCGATCATCGCAACCATATCGCCGAAATGATGGCGTTGAAGGACATCGGCCGCACCGAGACCGCCGACGGCGACCTGATCGATCAGGCGATCTATCGCCAGATCGCGCTGCTGTGGCAGACGCGGCCGCTCCGGCGCGAACGGCTCTATGTCGCCGACGAGGTCGAGACCGCCCTCGCTTATCTGCGCGATATCTTCCTGCCGACCCTGCCGGCGCTTTATGCACGGTGGCAACGCGCGCTCGGCCATCGGCCCGCCAGTTTCCTACGGCCCGGCACCTGGATCGGCGGCGATCGTGACGGCAATCCGTTCGTTACCGCCGATTCGCTGCGATTCGCTTTGTCGCGATCGGCGGAGGCGGTGCTCGGCTATTATCTGCGCGAACTGCATGCGCTGGGCGCGGAATTGTCGATCTCCACCGAATTGGCCGAGGTGACGTGGGAGGTCGAAAAGCTCGCCGAAAATAGCGGCGACAAGAGCTCGACGCGCAGCGACGAACCCTATCGCCGCGCGATCACCGGCATCTATTCGCGCCTCGCCAAGACCTATGAGGCGCTGGCGGGGCGGCCGCCCGCGCGGTTGCCGCGCACCGAGGCCGAGGGCGGCGCCTATCCCGATCCGGCCAGCCTGCGCGCCGATCTTGTCGATCTGTCCCAAGCGCTGAACAAGACCGGCGCGGGATCGCTGTCCGGCGGCGGCGCGCTGGGCCGGCTGATCCGCGCGGTCGAGACATTCGGCTTCCATCTGGCGACCCTCGATATGCGCCAGAATGCGGATGTGCATGAACGGGTCGTCGCCGATCTGCTGAAGGTCGCGGGCGTCGAGGCGGATTATGTCGGGCTGGACGAGGATGCGCGCGTTGCCCTGCTCCGGAGCGAACTGGCCAGCAAGCGGCTGCTGCGCACGCCCTTCGGCCAATATCAGGACGAAACCTTGTCCGAGCTCGACATCGCGTCGGCGGCGGCGGAGGCGCATCGGCTGTACGGCAAGGAGGCGATCACCACCTATATCGTCTCCAAGGCCGACAATGTCTCCGATCTGCTGGAGGTCAATATCCTGCTGAAGGAGGCCGGCCTGTTCGTGCCGGGCGAGGCGCCCACCGCCGCGATCATGGCGGTGCCGCTGTTTGAAACGATCGGCGATCTGGAACGCGCGCCCGAGGTGATGACGAGATGGTTCGCGTTGCCGGAGGTCGCGGTGGTGACCGCGGCGCGCGGCCATCAGGAGGTGATGGTCGGCTATTCGGATTCCAACAAGGACGGCGGTTATCTGACGTCGGTGTGGAGCCTGCATCAGGCGTCGCAGGCGCTGGCGCCCGTCTTCGCCGATGCGGGGGCCGCGATGCAGCTGTTCCACGGTCGCGGCGGCGCGGTGGGGCGCGGTGGCGGATCGAGCTTTGCCGCGATCCGCGCGCAACCGCCGCGGACCGTGCAGGGCCGCATCCGCATCACCGAGCAGGGCGAGGTAATCGCCGCCAAATATGGCACGCGCGACAGCGCCGCCGCCAATCTGGAGGCGATGACGTCGGCCACTCTGCTCGCCAGCCTCGAAACCGCCATCCTGAAGCCTGAGGAAGCGGCGCGCTTCGGCGCTGCGATGGATGAGATTTCGGCGGCGGCCTTCAAGGCCTATCGCGGGCTGGTCTATGAGACGGAAGGCTTTCGCACCTTTTTCCGCCAGATGACGCCGATTGCGGAGATTGCCGACCTGAAGATCGGTTCGCGCCCGGCCAGCCGCACCAAGAGCGACCGTATCGAGGATCTGCGCGCCATCCCCTGGGTATTCAGCTGGGCGCAGGCCCGCGTGATGCTGCCCGGCTGGTATGGCGTCGGCCATGCCTTGAAGGAATTCGGGGATATGGGGTTGATGCGGGAGATGCTGGAGGCGTGGCCCTTCTTCCAGTCGACGCTCGCCAATCTGGAAATGGTGCTCGCCAAGTCGGACATGGATCTGGCCGAACGTTATGTGGCTCTGGTCGAAGACCAGGCGATGGGGAAAGAGATTTTCGGTCGCATTCGCGACGGCTGGCAGCGCACGCATGATTGCCTGCTGGGCATCACCCGCCAGACGCGGCTGCTGCAGAAGAATCCCGCGCTCGATCAGTCGATCCGGCTGCGCCTGCCCTATATCGAGCCCCTCAACCTGCTCCAGATCGAATTGCTCAAGCGCCATCGCGGCGGCGAGGACGATCCGCGCGTGCGCGAAGGCATCCAGCTGTCGATCAACGCGATCGCAACGGCGCTGCGCAACAGCGGGTAACCCCTGATCCTCGCCGTCCGGAGAGGATCACAGATCAGCGTGCGTCGAAGTCCCGACGGGCCGCCTCGATCCGGTCGAGGCTCGCTGCAGCCCAGGTCCAGACACCGCAAAAGGCCTCGCTCAGACTGGTGCCGAGATCGGTCAGCCGATATTCGACCTTCGGCGGCACGACCGGATGGACGGTGCGGATCACCAGCCCGTCGCGCTCCATATGGCGCAGCGTCTGCGTCAGCATCTTCTGGCTGATCCCGTTCGCCAGCGCGGCGATGCGCGAGAAGCGCTGTTCGCCATGCTCGGTCAGCACTTCGAGGACGATCATCGTCCATTTGTCGGCAACACGCCCGATCACCTCGGTGACGAGCGCCTCGATGCGCGGATCGAGATCGGCGGGATAAGGATCGTGCGATATGGTCGCGACCATCATGGTTTCCTTTTAGTAAGTACCGTACTTTTCGGTGCCTACTTCCTGCTGGTAACCGACGGTCTTATATCGTCGGCATCGAAAGCGAAAGACAAAGGATCGCCCATGAACATCACCGGCAACACTATCCTCATCACTGGCGGTGGATCAGGGATCGGCCGCGGTCTGGCCGAAGCGCTGCGGGCGGAGGGCAATCAGGTGATCATCGCCGGTCGCCGCCTCGCCGCGCTGGAAGGGGTCGCCAGCGCCAATCCAGGCATGGCGATCGAGGCGCTCGACATTGCCGATGCCGACGCCATCCGGACCTTCGCGGCGCGGGTCGTCGCCCGATTTCCGGCGCTGAACGTCATCATCCATAATGCCGGCATCATGATCGCCGAGGATCTGACCGCCGATCCGGTTGACCTCGACATTGCCGAGCGAACCATCGCCACCAATCTGCTCGGGCCGATTCGCCTGACAGCGGCACTGCTGCCGCATCTGAAAGCGCAGCCGTCGTCGACGATCATGACCGTGTCGTCAGGCCTGGCCTTCGTACCGCTGGCCGCCACGCCGACCTATGCGGCCACCAAGGCGGCAGTCCATTCCTACAGCCAGGCGCTGCGCCATCAATTGCGCGATACCAGCGTCGAGGTCATCGAGATCGCCCCGCCCGCCGTCGCGACCGATCTGATGCCTGGCCATGCCGAAAATCCCAATTCGATGCCGCTGGGTGCCTATATTGCCGAGACCATCGCCCATCTGAAGGCGCATCCGCAGGGGCCGGAAAATCTGGTCGATCGCGTTCTGTGGTTGCGCAATGCCGAGCGCGACGGCACCTATGACACTGTTTTTGCGGCGCTGAATGGGCCGCGCTGACGGCTTATTGCTCCGGCCGCACGCTGGGTGCGAGTTTGGCGAGCAAGCCGGTTGCGGCCTTGCCCTTTGCGACCCGCGCGACGTCGCGTTCGAGGCCGCGATAGAGCGCCAGAACGTCATGCCCCAACGGCGTCAGCCGCGCGCCGCCGCCCTGCGTTCCGCCCTTGGCGGTGCTCACCAGCGGTTCGGCCCAGCTGCGGTTCATGACGTCGACCAGCAGCCAGGCGCGGCGATAGCTCAGGCCGAGTTCCCGCCCGGCGGCTGAAATCGAGCCGGTACGGTCGATGGCGACCAGCAGGTCCGCCTTGCCCGGTCCCATGGCGATCTCGCCGCCGTTAAAGGCCTGCAGCTTGATCTTGAGGTGGTGTCCGGCGTTCGACATGGCAGCAGCCTATCCGATAGGCGGCGCGCGGAACAGGCAGAAGCCGATGTGGTAGGTCGCGGTGCGCGGCCCGGCATCATAAGCGGCCATGACGCGGCGCAACTCACCGGGCGACGCAGTCCTGTGGCCATCGGTGGCCGTCGCCGCTCCTATCGCCTTCAACTGGCGCAGGAAGGCGCGGGCATCCTCGTGCTGCTGGACAAAGGGAACGACTTCAACCGAGGCGACGAAGCCGTTCGGGGTAAGCGCCTGTAACGCATCGGCGTCGGGATAATGCGGCGTCCCGGTCGTGAGCCGCAGCGCGTCATGTGCGGCGCGCCATTCCATGAAGCTTCCGGCGGCCATGGTCGCAAATGCCAGCGCGCCGCCGGGTTTCAGCAGTCCGGCCAGGCGAGCCACCGCCGACGGCAGGTCGGCGAACCATTGAAAGGCCAGGCTGGAGACGATCAGATCGAACCGCGCGTCACCCAGATCGGGATGCTCGCCATCCATCGTGCGATAGGCGCCGGGCAGCTTCAGCGATGCCGATGCGCGGGCGACCATTTCCGGCGCAATGTCGGTGATCGTCCAGCTGGCCGGTGCGATATGGGCCGCCAGAGCGGCGGTCAGGAAGCCGGTGCCACAGCCGATTTCGAGGATCGACGGTTCCGCCGTCCGCCATGTGGCGGCAACCCGTTCCGCCAGGGCGTGGGCCACCTGCCGTTGCACATGCGCCTCGGCGGCATAGCCCCTGGCCCGGCCGAAAGCCCGCGCGATGCGGTTTTTGTGCGGTGGCACGATCATCAGCGCGCCTTAAGGACCGGACCGATCATCCGCAACGGACATTCCCTCATCGCACCGACCGCGCGAACCATTCGCAACAAATAGTATTTACTATTGATAGTCAGTCGCAATAGCCTTAAGGCAATGCGAAGCATGGAGTGCACAATGGTTGTTTGCATCTGCAATTCGATTCGTGAAACGGACGTTCGCAACGCGGTACGCAATGGTGCGACGTGCCCGCGCAGCGCTTATGCCGCGATGGGTCGCCGTCCGCGTTGCGGTCAGTGCCTCCCCTTTGCCCGCGAGATCATCGAATCGGCCGCCGTCACCGCCTGATAGCGGGTGATTTTTGCGCGCTTTTCCGTATTCACGGCCTGGGTCCTTCGATAGGCTGGCAGCCAACATACGGAGGCTGATATGAAGGGCGACCCCAAGGTCATCGACATATTGAACGAGACGCTCAAGAATGAGCTGACCGCGATCAATCAATATTTCCTGCACTATCGCATGCTCGATCATTGGGGCGTCGCGAAACTGGCCAGGTTCGAATATCAGGAATCCATCGATGAAATGAAGCATGCCGATCGGCTCGCCGAGCGGATCCTGTTCCTCGATGGCCTTCCCAATTTCCAGATGCTGGGGCGCCTGCGCATCGGCGAGACCGTGGAAGAAGTGCTACGCGCCGACCTTGCGCTCGAAAATGAGGCGATCCCGCAATTGAAGGACGGTATCGCGTATTGCGAAAGCGTGCGCGACTATATCAGCCGCGATCTCCTGCAGCAGATCCTCGATTCGGAAGAGGAGCATATCGACACGCTTGAACGCCAGTTCGAGATGATCGAGCGCATGGGCCTGCAGAATTATATCCAGCTTCAGTCGAGCTCCGCGACGGACAGCTAAGTCTTCAAGCGCCCTTGCGACCGAAACCGGCGGCCATGGCGGGGCGGCGGAGCGGCGTCACCGTCGCGGCGTTGATTTCGCGTTCGAAGCAGCCGAGCGTTTCGATCAGCAGGGGGCGGAGGCGGGGAATGTCGAGTTCAAGTTCGTCCGGCGAACGGTGATCCTCGACGCATTGGCGCGCCGTATGTTCAATATGCTCGGCGAGACGGCCGAGCGCCTCACCGCCGAACTGCAGTGAATCGCCTTTCAGCGTATGGGCGGGGCGGACCATGGCGACGGCATCGCGGGCGCGGAAGGCCTGCTCCACCGCCACGACATTCTTGGCGGCATCCTCTCGGTAGAAGCCCAGAATACGGGTGAACTCGGCCCCGATCAGCGCGCGCGTCTGACCGAACGTCGTCCAGTTCACTATTGTCGTGTTCGTCTGGCCCATATCCGAATCTCCGGCGGCCTATTCCGGCGCCTGCGACAATCGTTACGCCCAACTCGTAAATAGCAAGTTTACGCGCGCTGCCGTAGAAACCCTGAGTTTACGGCAACGTGCCAGCAATTCCCCGCATCTTCCGCCAGAATCGCCCAGCCCTGCGCCGCGGCCAGAGCGGCTATCTCGCCGGGTGCGATCGGATCGTCGGCGAGGATCGTTACCCGCTCCGCGCCGTCCCGAAATGCCCTGGCGAGGCGGATCACCGGCCAGGGACAGCGCATGCCGCGCGCGTCGATTTGCGTCTCGATCACCGATCGAACGGATTGCGCGGCGCGCGAACCGTCAGCCGCACCGGCACAGCCCCGAAACCGAGATCGCGGCGAATGCCGTTGACCAGATAGCGGCGATAGCTTTCGGGCAACTGATCGACCCGCGTACCGAACAGGATGAAGCTTGGCGGGCGCGTCTTGGCCTGCGTGAGGTAGCGAAGTTTGATGCGCTTGCCCCCGGGCGCAGGCGGCGGATTCGCCTCGATCGCCTTTTCGAACCAGCGGTTAAGCACGCCGGTGGAAATGCGGCGCGACCAGGCATCGCGGCTTTCATGCGCGACTTCCAATAGCTGGTCGATCCCCCGGCCGGTCACCGCGGACACCGTGATCAATGGCAAGCCCTTCACCTGGGCAAGCCCGTCTTCCAGCGCGGCGCGGATGCCCTGGAACAACGTCGGCGGATTTTCCGCGACGTCCCATTTGTTGAGCGCGATGATCAGCGCGCGGCCTTCCTGCAGCACCTTGTCGGCAATCTTGAGATCCTGCGCTTCCAGACCGAGCGTCGCATCGAGCAGCAGCACGACGACTTCGGCGAAATCGACCGCGTGCAGCGCATCCGCGACGGACAGCTTCTCGAGCTTGTCCTGCACGCGCGCCTTCTTGCGCAGGCCGGCGGTGTCGATCAGGCGCACCGGGCGACTGACGCCGTCCGGCGCGTTCCATATCCAGTCGATCGATATCGAATCGCGGGTGATGCCGGCTTCCGGGCCGGTGATCATCCGCTGTTCGCCGAGGATCTTGTTGACGAGCGTGGACTTGCCGGCATTGGGTCGGCCAACGATCGCGATCTTCAGCGGGCCGTTTTCCTCACTTTCCGGCTCGTCCTCGTCGCCCGCCGGGCGATCGATGAACGGCAGCAGCGCGTCGAACAGATCGGCCAGGCCCTCGCCATGTTCGGCGCTGAACGGGACGGGGTCGCCGAAGCCCAGGCTGAAGCTTTCCATCACGCCATGTTCGCCGGCCTTGCCCTCGGCTTTGTTGGCGAGAATGATCACGGGCGTGGAGGCATTGCGCAGCCAGCGCCCAATCTCTTCGTCCAGCGGCATCAGGCCGGCGCGCGCATCGATCATGAACAGCGCGACATCCGCATCCCCGACCGCCGCCTGCGTCTGCGCGCGCATGCGCCCCGGCAGCGTGTCGGGATCTTCGTCCTCGAATCCGGCGGTGTCGATGATCTTGAAATCGATCCCCAGCAGGTTCGCGTCGCCCTCGCGGCGATCGCGGGTCACGCCGGGGCGATCGTCGACCAAAGCAAGCTTCTTGCCGACGAGACGGTTGAACAGGGTCGATTTGCCGACGTTGGGACGGCCGACAATAGCTACGGTTGGAAGTTTGGCCATGCGCTGCCCATAAGGCGGAAGCGCGCTCGCGTCACCCCATGTCGCCATATGAGGCAAATTGGACAGCGCGGAGCCGGATCAGGCGGTGCGAATCCCTGCGCCCGCCCGATCCGGCGGCGATCAATGATAGGCGATCAGTCGCCCGCTGTCGGTCAGCACCAGCAGCATATTGTCCGCGACGATCGGCGGCGCATAGACGCCGCCGCCCAGATGGGTGTTCGATCCCAGCGCCCCGTCGGCAATGTTCACATTGACCAGGTCGCCGCGCGTGCTCGCCACCAGCAGCCGTCCGCCGGCGAGGATCGGTCCGGACCAGATGATCTGGCCGATCCGCTTGCTTTCCTTCCGCCAGCGCGGGAGCGCGGTAAGCCAGCGCACCTTGCCGCTGGCGCGGGCGATGCACAGCAATTTGGCGTCGTCCGTGACCACGAAGATCCACTCGCCAGCGATCCAGGGTGTCTGCAGCCCGGCGATGTTGAGTTCCCACAAACGCTGGCCGGTGATCAGGTCCATCGCAACCATGCGGCCGCCCTGGCCGACCGCATAGACCTTGCCCTGGTCGATCACCGGCGCGGCATCGATATCGACCAGCGAGGCCACGGACGTGGTGATGCTCGTCCGCGACAGCGAATCCTGCCAGACCGATCGGCCATTTTCATAGCGATAGGCATTCAGTTCGCCCGACGAGAAGCCGGCGACCACCGTACCCTGCGCGATCGCCGGGGCGGCGACCCCGAACACGCCCGAGCTTTCCAGACTGCCGCTTTCGGTCCACAGCGTCTCACCGGTATCGCCCTTCAGCGCGAACAGCTGATTGTCCTGACTGACCACATAGACGGTGTTGAACGCCACGGTGGGCGCGCCGCGCAGCGGACCGCCCGGGCGCTTGACCCACAATTGCTTGCCGGTGGCGGCGTCGAATGCGCCGGCATCGCCGTCACCATTGGTCGCGAAAAGCTTGCCGTCCTCGAAGCTGACGCCGCCGCCAAACAGCGATGCCTTCTTGTCCCGCTTCTGGTTGAGCTGGGTGGTCCAGACGGGAGCGCCGCTCTTCAGGTCGAAGGCGTGAATGACGGCATTGACGTCCATCACATAGACGCGGCCTGCGCCGACCACGGGGCCCGCGCCCATGCGGGCCTTCTTGGTCGACCCGGCGATCTTGCGATCCCATGCCACGGCCAGAGCCTGGCCCAATGCCGGGTTGCCCATCGATTTCGCCGCATTGCCGCCCGGCTGTCCCCATTCGGGATTGACCTGTTCGGGCGGCACCACCACCGGCACCGCCTCTAGCGCGGGATCGATCTCCGCGCCGGTTTCGGCGGCGAGCACGGAAATGCGCTGGCCCATCACCGGCGTGCGCGGTTTCTTGTCGTCGCCGCCCTTGAAGATGCTGCAGCCGCCGAGCGTCGCCATGATCGCGAGCGCGCAGACGGGTGCCATAAACGTGCGATTCATTCGATCAATCCTTCTGCGCGACGGCGGGAGTGTCCACATCGGCGCCAAGCGTTGCGGCTAGTCTTTTGGCCCGTCCGCGAAGGGAGTCGGGCACCTGCGGGTCGCGGGCGACCGCCGCGAGCATGCGGCCCGCATCCGTGGGCCGCTTCATGTCGAGATAGGCGACGGCCGTCATTTCACCGGCGGTTCCAAACCATGGCTGCCCTTCCACGGCGAGCGGCTTCAGCCGTTCGACGACCTTTGCCGGCGGCAGGCTGTCATATTCGATCGCTGTCTGTCGAATGAGCGCGAGGTCGCGATAGGGTTGGGGGGCGTCGCTGTCGCCGGCAACACCGGCATAGAGCGCGATCGCGCCCTTCTTGTCGCCGCTGTCCGCCGCCAGCGCCGCTTTCGCGAACATGGCGGAGGCGCGATAGCCGCCCTTGCCCTCTGCCAGCGCGGTCAGCTTGGTCTGCGCGTCCGCCTTGCGGTTCGCCTGGATGTCGGCAATCGCGGCGCTCATCTGTTCGCCGCGCTCATCCGCTTTCTTCTGGGTTTCGGCCCGCCACCACAAGGCGCCGGCGAAGAGCGCAAGCACCAGCACGACAAGGCCGATGCCGATCCGGCCGTAACGCTGCCATAAGGTGGTCAGCTGTTCGCGGCGCAGTTCATCGTCCACCTCGCGCAGAAAGGCTTCATTATTCTGTGGGGTCAGGGCCAAACATCGTCTCCGGGCAAGATATGCGCTCTCTTAGAGAGGTTTTCGTCCATACGAAACCGCTGTTTGCGCATTGATGGGGCGAGTGTGTACGGTGGATGAAGCAGGCCGATCACGTCGACATCCCCCTGTTCGTCATTCCAGCGAAAGCCGGAATCCCTTTGCCTTTTCCTGGCCAAAGAAAAGCGAGATTCCAGCTTTTGCCGGGATGACTTCGAATAAAAGCTAATTCTTGCTGCTCTTTGGCTGATAGGTCTGGTCGAGCGTCGGAAAGGCCCGGCTGCGGACGTCGGCGGCATAGTGCTGGACGGCGGTATCGATCTGTCCGGACAGGTCGGCGAACTTCTTCACGAAGCGCGGCACGCGATCGAACATGCCCAGCATGTCGTCGATCACCAGTACCTGTCCGTCACAGGCCGCGGATGCGCCGATGCCAATCGTCGGGCATGGCACCTTGTGCGTGATCTCGACCGCAACCGATTCGATCACGCCTTCGACGACCATCGCGAAGGCGCCTGCTTCGGCGGTCGCGACCGCATCGCGAATCAGCTTGGCCTGTTCCGCCTCGCTGCGCCCGCGCGCGCCGTAACCGCCCAGCGCATTCACCGCCTGTGGCGTCAGCCCGACATGCGCCATCACCGGGATGCCGCGCGCGGACAGGAAGGCGATGGTCTCCGCCATGGCCTCGCCGCCTTCCAGCTTCACGCCCGCCGCGCCGGTTTCTTTCAGGATGCGGGCGGCATTGCGGAAGGCCTGCGCCGGGCTTTCTTCATAGGATCCGAACGGCATGTCGATGACGACCAGGCTATGATAGCTGCCCCGCACGACGGCGGCGCCATGGGCGCACATCATGTCGAGGCTGACGGGGATGGTGGATGGCAGGCCGTAAATGACCTGTCCGAGACTGTCGCCGACCAGCAATATGTCGCAATGCGGATCGAGGATCTGCGCCATGCGGATCGTATAGGCGGTCAGCATCACCAGGGGGGTTTTGCCCTTCGCCGCCAATATGCCCGGCACCGTCAGCCGTTTCATCGGCGACGGCGTGGGATTGGCCCGGCTGGTCGAGCTGTCGATCGTGAAGGTAGACATGGGCCGATGGGCTAACGCCGGATCGGTCGGTGGTCAAATGCTGGGAAATCCCTCTCCCCCTGAAAGGGGGAGAGGGAGAAGGGTCAGATCATGCCCAGCGCGGCCATGTAGGTTTCGAGGAGCATTTCCTCTTCCTGATGCTCGCCCTTCTTCTTCTTGCGGATCGACAGGATCTTGCGGACGATCTTGGTGTCGTAGCCGCGCCCCTTCATCTCGCTCATCACGTCCTTGATGTCGTCGGCGATGCCCTTTTTTTCTTCCTCAAGCCGCTCGACGCGCTCGACGAACAGGCGAAGCTCCTGCGCCGCGATGCTGCCCTTGTCTTCGATTGCTTCGCCATCGGCCATGATTCGGTCCCCGCAGAATTCGTGAAGGCGCCGCATCTAGGCTGTGCGACGCATGCGCTCAACGGCTAATCGATGAATTGTTGGCGAGGGCGGTAAAAATCCCCATGGCTCCGGGCTTGTCATATCGGGCAGCTATTCTATGCCATGACCCTCCGCAGTTTTTGGCCAACGATCAGGGATTTTATCGTGGAAAACCAGATCACGCCCCGCCTGCGCAAGGTTCGCGTTCTCGCCACATTGGGGCCCGCCAGTTCGACGCCCGAAATGATCCGCAAGCTGTTTTTCGCGGGGGCCGACGCATTCCGTATCAATATGAGCCATGGCGCGCACGCCGATAAGATCCCGGTGATCCAGGCGATCCGCGCGATGGAAAAGGAGCTTGGACGGGCGACGACGATCCTGTTCGACCTGCAGGGCCCCAAGCTGCGCGTCGGCAAGTTCGCCGATGGCGTCGTCCAGCTGACGACCGGCCAGTCGTTCGTGCTTGATCGCGATCCGACACCCGGCAGCGACCAGCGGGTGGAACTGCCCCATCGCGAGATTTTCGAGGCGCTGGAGCCCGGCGCGCGGCTGCTGCTCGACGACGGCAAGCTGGTGCTGCGCGTGATCACGGTACGCCACGATCATATCGAGACGCGCGTCGAGGTCGGCGGGGCGCTGTCGAACAGCAAGGGGCTAAACGTTCCCGACGTCGTCGTGCCGATGGCGGCGCTGACCGAGAAGGATCGCCGCGACCTCACCTTTGCGGTCGAACAGGGCGCCGACTGGATCGCGCTCAGCTTCGTCCAGCGGCCGGAGGATGTCGCCGAGGCGCGGCAGCTGATCGGCGGCAAGGCGGCGTTGCTTGCCAAGATCGAGAAGCCCTCTGCGGTCGAGCGGCTTGAGGAGATATTGGAACTGGCCGACGCGGTGATGGTCGCGCGGGGCGATCTGGGGGTCGAACTGCCGCCCGAACGGGTGCCGCCAATGCAGAAACGGATCGTCGAACTGGCGCGGCGGATGGGCCGGCCGGTGGTGGTGGCGACGCAGATGCTCGAGTCGATGATCCTGTCGCCCAGCCCGACGCGCGCCGAAGTGTCCGACGTCGCGACCGCCATCTACGACGGCGCCGATGCGGTGATGCTGTCGGCCGAATCGGCATCGGGCGCCTGGCCCGAGGAGTCGGTGGCGATGATGAACAGCATCGCCATGTCGGTCGAAAGCGATCCCGGCTATGCCGCGCGGCTGCACTTCACCGATACCAAACCCGATGCGACCACTGCCGATGCGCTGGCGGAAGCGGCGGCGCGGATCGCGCAGACCGTGTCGGCGGCCGCGATCATCTGCTTCACCACATCGGGATCGACCGCGCGCCGCATCGCGCGCGAGCGGCCATCCGTGCCGCTGCTGGTGCTGACGCCGAAACAGGCGACGGCGCGGCGGCTGGGCCTGTTATGGGGTTCGCACGCCGTGCGCACGCGCGATGTCGGCAGCTTCGAGGAAATGGTCGCCAAGGCCAAGCGGATGGCGCTGCGCCATGGCATCGCCAGGGCGGGCGATCGGCTGGTTTTGATGGCGGGCGTGCCGTTCGGGACGCCGGGTTCGACCAACGTCCTGCACGTGGTGCGGCTGACCGGACATGAACTGAAGGGGTATTCGGGCTGATCTGCAAAATCCTCCCCGTGCGGGGAGGATTTACGTTACAGCAGCCCCAGCGCCGTCAACTCTTCCGCCAGCGGCTCCGCGCCCTGGAAGTGGTGGCCGTATATCCCGAGCCTCTCCGCCGCCTCGATATTATCCGCGCGGTCGTCGATGAAGATCGCCTCGTCGGGTCGCAGCCCGAATCGCTCGAGCGCCAGCCGGTATATCGCCGGATCGGGCTTGATCAGCTTCTCGCGGCCGGAAACGACGATATCGCGAAAGCGATCGAAGATCGCCGCCTCGCGATCGTGGAACGGTTCCCAGAATTCCGCGCTGAAATTGGTGATCGCATAGAGCGGCACGCGGCGCGCATCGAGCGCCTCGACCACCGCGGCCATGCCGGGCAGCATGCCGGGCACGGTATCGTTGAAGCGGGGCCCGTAAGCGGCGATCGCGGTGGCGAAGCGGGGGTATAAGGCGATCAGTTCGGCGCTGGTCTCGGCAAAGGGCCGGCCCGCATCATGCTGGCCATGCCACTCCATCGTGACGACATCGCGCAAAAGCACGTCCAGCTCGTCGGGATCGGCGACGAGCTGTTCGAACAGCAGACGGATATTCCAGTCGTACAGGACGTTGCCGACATCGAAGATGACGGCTCGCGGGCGCTGGAGCCCCACGAGAGCTGGTATCAGCCCTGGCGTGCCTTGAACCGGCGGTTCGTCTTGTTGATCACATAGGTGCGACCACGGCGACGGATAACGCGGTTGTCGCGATGACGGCCTTTCAGCGACTTCAGGGAATTGCGGATCTTCATGGCCGTAACGCCTGCCTTATCTATGTTCGAATGCGGAAATGAGGCGTCCCCGTATGCGGGGAGCCATTGTGAGTCAACCCGGATCGTGTGGATAGAGGGCCGGATTTCCGTGCGGATTCATTTCGTTCATTCCCAATACACGTCCATATGCAGCAAAACCGTTGTTGCTGCGTTTCGATATCTGCACCGTGACCCGAGGATCTGATCCGATGAAAATAACAAGCCTGCTCAGCAACGCCCTGATCGTCGGAACCGCGATTGCCCTCGCGGGATGCGCGGCGCAGACGCCCGAAATGCGCGTCACCCGTTTCCATCTGGGGCAACCGATCGCGCCGGCGCAGATTTCGGTCGAACCGCGCGATCCCACGCTTGCCAGGGATCTGGAGTTCCAGGCTTATGCCCGAGCGGTGCAGGGTGAACTAAGCCGCAAGGGCTTCACGGTCGCCCCCAATCCGCTGAAATCCGAACTGGTCGCGGTCACGCAGGTCAATCGCAGCTGGCAGCCGGTCGGCCCGGCGCATTCCCCGCTCACCATCGGCCTGGGCGGCGGCAGCTTCGGCGGCGGCGTCGGTGTGGGGGGCGGCGTCAGTTTCCCTGTCGGCAAGCCCAAACAGCGCATGGACGTGATCACCCTGCTCAGCGTCCAGCTCAAGCGCCGATCGGAAGGCACCGTGATCTGGGAGGGCCGCGCGCAGGCCGTGGCGCGGGACGGTACGCCCTTTGCCGCGCCTGAGGCGGCCGTGGCACGGCTGGCCGAGGCGATGTTCAGGGACTTCCCGGGCCCGTCCGGCCAGACTATCACGGTGAAATGACAGCCCGCATTTCCGCCGACTTCGATAGCGGCAATATCGTCGTCCTCGATCACAAGGACGGCCTTTTCGATCTGGAGATCCGCAAGGACCACCTTTCGGATTTCTATCAGTGGTTCCACTTCCGGCTGACGGGCGCGCGCGGCAAGCGCGTGACGCTGCGGATCGTCAACGCCGGCGGTTCGGCCTATCCGGGCGGCTGGACCGGATATGGCGCCTGCATGTCCGCCGATCGCCAGAGCTGGCGGCGCGTTCCCACCAGCATGGTCGACGGCGTGCTGACGATCGCGCTGACACCGGAGGCGGACAGCCTGTGGTTCGCCTATTTCGCCCCTTATTCGATGGAGCGGCATCACGATCTGGTGGCGCGGATCGCGGCGGCGTCCGGCGTCATCCATGAGAATCTCGGTTCGACCATAGACGGGCAGGACATCGATCTGCTGACCCTTGGCAAGGGGCCGAAGAAAATCTGGTTCTATGCGCGCCAGCATCCCGGCGAATCGATGGCTGAGTGGTGGATGGAAGGCGCGCTCGAACGATTGATCGACGCCCATGATCCGATCGCGCGCTCCTTACGCAAGCGGGCGACCTTTTATGTCGTACCCAACATGAACCCCGACGGATCGCGGCGCGGCCATTTGCGCACGAACGCGCTGGGCGTGAACCTCAACCGCGAATGGCACGATCCGAGCCTGGAAAGGAGTCCGGAGGTCTTCCACGTGCGCAACCGGATGGACGCGACCGGCGTCGATTTCGCGATGGACGTCCATGGCGACGAAGCCATCCCGCATGTCTTTATCGCGGGTTTCGAAGGGATTCCCAACTGGACCGACCGGCAGGGCGAGCTGTTCCATCTGTTCCGCGACACGCTGGCGCGGCGCACGCCCGATTTCCAGACCCGGCACGGCTATCATGTATCGGCGCCGGGAAAGGCCAATCTGTCGATGTCGACCAACCAGCTTGCCAATCGCTTCGGCTGCGTGTCCGCCACGCTGGAAATGCCGTTCAAGGACAATGCCGACCTGCCCGATACCATGTTCGGCTGGTCGCCGGAGCGTTCGAAACGGATGGGCGAGGAATGCCTGGGCGCATTGCACGAGATTTTGGACGCGCTGCCGGCGCGGTGAGGCGAAGAAAAGCCCTCTCCCCCTGAAGGGGAGAGGGCGTCAGAAAATCTCGTCCAGGAAGTTCCGCATCGCCTGCCATGATCGCGCATCGGCGGCCGGGTTATACATCTCCGGCCGGCCCGGATTGGTGAAACCGTGGACGACATGGCCATAAGCGTGAATCTGCCAGTCCGCGCCTGCTTTGGTCAGTTCTTCGGTCAGCGCGATCACCGCGTCCGGCTGCGCGATGGGATCGTCCCAGCCATGCAGAACGAGGATTTTCGGTTCGATCCTAGCAACATTGGGGAACGGCGGCGCGTCGAACACGCCGTGAAAGCTTACCACGCTCAGCACATCCGCGCCGGCGCGGGCAAGATCCAGCACGCATTTGCCGCCGAAGCAGAAACCGATCGCCGCGACCTTCACCGGATCGCCCGCGCCGATCGCCCGTGCGGCGCCCAGCGATGCCAGCAGGCGCCGCTTCAGCAGGTCGCGATCATTGTTGAGCGTTTCCATCGCTACACGCGCTTCGTCGAAATTGGTCGGACGGTTGTCGACGCCATAGACGTCGATCGCCACCCCGACATAGCCGAGTTCGGCCAGCTTGCGCGCCTTGCCGTCTTCGAAGGCGGTGCGGCCCATGAAGGTGCCCGCCACCAGTACGATCGGCGCGGTGGCGGTCCTGCTGTCGTCCCACGCGGCAAAGGCCTCGAACGTCACACCGTCAAGCGCATATTCAAAAGTTCTGGTGGTCATCGCCATGCAAGATGCTCCTCAATTCGCGCCCGTGTCACTTTTCCGACGCGCCGGGTGTTTTCACGTGGCCAGAAATCGTTAAGACCCCGCCAGCACATCGCGCTCATAGGTCTTCGGAGAAACCATGCCAACGCTCGTTCTGATCCGCCACGGCCAGTCGGCCTGGAATCTGGAAAATCGCTTCACCGGCTGGTGGGACGTCAACCTGACCGATCAGGGCATCGCCGAAGCCAAGGCGGCGGGCGAGCTGATGGCGGCCAAGGGCTTCGATTTCGACGCCTGCTATACCAGCTTTCAGACGCGCGCGATCAAGACGCTCAATCTCGCGCTCGAAGCGATGGGCCGCCTCTGGCTGCCGGTCGAGAAAGACTGGCGACTGAACGAGCGCCATTATGGCGGGCTGACCGGACTCAACAAGGCGGAGACGGCGGCGAAACATGGCGAGGATCAGGTCAAGATCTGGCGTCGCAGCTTCGATATCCCGCCGCCGGTGCTCGAAGCGGGCAGCGAGTTCGATCTGGGCGCGGACCGGCGCTATGCCGGTATCGCCATTCCGAATACGGAAAGCCTGAAGGATACGATCGCGCGCGTCCTGCCTTATTGGGAATCGACGATCGCGCCCGACCTGAGGGCCGGCAAGCGCGTCCTGATTTCCGCGCACGGCAATTCGCTGCGGGCGCTGGTCAAGCATCTCTCGGGCATTTCCGACGACGAGATCACCAGCCTCGAAATTCCGACCGGCCAGCCGATCGTTTATGAACTGGCCGACGATCTGACGGCGAAGGACCGTTATTATCTGTCCGAACGCTGATGGGACGGTATGATTGCGTTTTGAGGGGGAGGGACGACAGACATGGCCAAAGCGCCGCTGATCGGGATCATCATGGGCAGCCGTTCCGATTGGGAAACGATGCGCCACGCGGCCGAAACGCTGGAGGCGCTCGGTGTGCCGCATGAAGCGCGCGTCGTCTCCGCCCACCGGACGCCGCAACGCCTTTATGATTATGCGAACAGCGCCGTCGATCGCGGGCTGCAGGCGATCATCGCCGGGGCCGGCGGTGCGGCGCATTTACCGGGCATGGCGGCGGCGATGACGCGGCTGCCCGTGCTGGGCGTACCTGTCGAGAGCAAGGCGTTGAAGGGCATGGATAGCCTGTTGTCGATCGTCCAGATGCCCGGCGGCATTCCCGTCGGCACGCTCGCCATCGGCAAGCCGGGGGCGATCAACGCGGCTCTGCTGGCGGCGGCGATGCTGGCCAATCATGATCCGGCGCTGGCCGCGCGCCTCGACGCCTGGCGCGCGACGCAGACCGCCGACGTGGCGATCGAGCCGTTCGACTGATCGTGCCTTCCGCCCCGCTTCCCCCAGGCTCGACGATCGGCATCATCGGCGGCGGCCAGCTTGGCCGGATGCTGGCGATGGCGGCCGCCAGTCTCGGCTATCGCTGCGCGATCTATGCGCCCGAACCGAGCGGCCCGGCCGCCGACGTCAGCGCGCGCTGGGTGCAGGGCGACTATGCCGACATCACCGCGCTGACCGCCTTTGCCGACAGCGTCGACGTGCTGACCTATGAGTTCGAAAATATCCCGGTCGGCCCGTTGCGTGGTCTTGCCGCCACACTCGCGCCCAACCCGGAGGCGCTGGGGGTCGCGCAGGACCGCGTCGCAGAAAAAAGCTTCGTCGAGCAGCTTGGCGGTCGAACGGCATGCTGGCGCGCCGTTTCCAGCCTGGCTGAACTCGAAGAAGCCCTGGCCGTGATCGGCACGCCGGCGATCCTGAAGACGCGGCGCTTCGGCTATGATGGCAAGGGGCAGGCGCGGCTTGCATCGGGGGCCGATGCCGCCGCCGCCTGGACCGCGATCGGCGGCAAGCCGGCGATCCTCGAAGGCTTCGTGACGTTCGAGCGCGAATTTTCCTTGCTGGTCGCACGCGGCGGTGATGACAGCCATCGCCTCTGGGATCCCGTGCACAATGTCCATGTCGACGGCATCCTGGCGGTGTCGACCGTGCCCGCGCCCGACGTCGCGCCGTCCGTGCGAGCGGCGGCGGCCGATCTCGCGATGAAGATCGTCGACCGGCTCGATTATGTCGGCGTATTGGCGATCGAGTTTTTCGATGGTGCCGATGGCCCGGTATTCAATGAAATGGCGCCGCGTGTCCACAATAGCGGGCACTG